>OJJS01000015.1_pt1 | contig 76885 bp, 65 predicted proteins | sample 1596371 | NCBI WGS metagenome assembly OJJS01 (sample SAMEA4350116, study PRJEB24818) | metagenome | biome: human; feature: gut; material: faeces | place: Denmark | collected 2013-09 | reverse complement strand
AACGAATTTGCCTGGCGGCCGTAGCGCGGTGGTCCCACCTGATCCCATGCCGAACTCAGAAGTGAAACGCCGTAGCGCCGATGGTAGTGTGGGGTCTCCCCATGTGAGAGTAGGGAACCGCCAGGTTATTATTAAGTGAAGAAGCCACCCTTTGGGTGGCTTTTTTGCGTTTGGGCGAAAGAAAAAAAATGCCTTTCTGAAAGTCGCCGGAACAATACACATTCCTGACATACTGCTCTCATACTTTCATACTCTCTGTTTCGCTGAACCCACAGAAGCCGCCGGACTATCTGAATAATACAGAAAGTAACAGGGAGGTTGTCATTGTTTACGGGAGTGACTGTTTTCCGCCGGATGCGGTGCGACAGGTGTGAACTGACAGGATAGTTTGCCGGTAAAATGAGTTGAAAAAGCAGCAGAAGGCGGATGGATAAAACTATCTGCTGCGATTCCTTAAAATTAATTTTCCTGTAACTGCTGCGTCCGCCATTCAGTCAGTTCAATCTGGCAGGCTTTCATTATATCGCCCGCACCGCTACCGCCAAAAGTTGCATCATAGCGATACCGGCATTCAGAATCGCGGAAAGTAATAAAGGCAGATTGTGATGCATTCAGCGAGCGGATAGCTTCTTCGCTTCCGGCAGAATTGAGTGATGTAATTTCCTGTTTTTTCTGTAGCAGAACAGTATTCAGCTGTGTTTCAGCAGCACTCAGTTTTTTATCCAGACAGCCTGCAAGTTCTGTCCGCGGCATATCTCCGATAGTCTGATAGCACTCTGCCAGTGGATCAGCTTTTTTTTCCTCTGCAGCGCTTACAGCAGAAAAACCAATACTCATACTGATAACGCCTGCAATTACTGCCATACGGGATAAATGCATTCTTGCTCCTTATTGCATATTCGTTATTGCCGGAGAAGCTCCCGGTTTATAGATTTATTCCGGGAAGCATTCCATGAAAACACGTCTAAAACAGAATATAAAAATAATATAATACCTGTGCCGGCTGACATGGCCGTTTGTGCTGTTCTGTTATTGAGTATTCTGTTTGTCATAGGCTTCTCCCGTACCATAAGGATATAAAACAATGCCACTTTCCGGATCTTTAATATCTACGGGTAAACGTCCGGCAGGAGAGTTAAGCGGGGTACTATTTTTTCCGGAGAATAGTGTCCTCAGGCCACTGCGGATATTAGTTTCCAGTGCGTTACGCTGACCATTTGTAATATCAAAACCGGTAATACCATAGATGGCGATATTGGCTTTTACATTACTCAGATACGCAATATCATAAGGATCACGCGCAGATATCACGACTACAGGAATACCGGCACTATTGGCAGAATCAATAATAAATTGTGCGTCAGTATTCCGGTTTTTCAGATTGTAGGTAACCAGCAAAATAAGATCCTGTCCGCTGATCATGTTGTTGATCTTTTTTTCTGAGAGTCTTTTTTTATCCGTTTTTATTTTTTGTGTACTGACATGAATATGGGTTTCTGTTTCCAGCGCAATATTATCTAAGTGTTTCTTAATTAACCGATTACGGGGATGTTCATCAGAAATAACCAAAATCCTGTTATTCGGTTTCAGATGGTAAGGCAGAATACCGTCATTTTTTATGACTGTAACCGCTTGTTCTGACACGTAGTTTTCCTGATTTTTATGTTGTTCTGAAGCAACAATATGCCGTGCTTTCAGCGAATCCGCCGGTGATCCACTGATAGCTTTATTCAGCTTCATCAGAACAACCCGCTTTGCTGATTCATCGATACGCTGCTGCAGTTCCGGGTTCTTTTGTGCCTGCTCATCCAGATAACGGTACAGATTATCAAGGCGTTTAACGGCATCCTCGTCCCACATTTTCACCGGCATCAGAATAATATCAGCGCCTGCTGTCAGTGCGCGTTCCACGGCAAAATTGAGATTAAAATTATCGGTGATGGCTTTCATATCCATGGCATCTGTAATGATCAGCCCCTGAAAATGAAGCTCATCACGTAATATACCGGTCAGGATGGGTTTGGATAATGTCGCCGGTGTACCGGCTTCTGATCCGTCACGGGTTATTATTTTTGTGTCGTCCAGGGCAGGAACAATAATATGGGCTGTCATAACAGCATCAGCCCCGTGCTGTAACGCGTAAGTAAAGGGGGGCAATTCTGTCTGCCGCCAGCTTTTTTCATCTGATGTCACAACAGGAAGGACAACATGTGAGTCTGCTGAGACATTGCCGTGCCCGGGAAAATGTTTTAATGCGGTGATAATGCCGTGCTGATGAATTCCGTCGATATAGGTCGCTGACAGAATTTCTGTCAGTTCTTTTCTGTCAGAATAAGCCCGTACCCCGATAACCGGATTATTTTGATTATTGTTGATATCTGTGACAGGGCCAAAGTTCATATTAAACCCCAGTGCGGATAATTCACTGCCATGAATATCGCCTGTCAGTTTTGCTAATTCCGGATCTCTGGCTGCACCGAGGGCCATATTACCCGGCATTTCAGTACCGACCCGTAGCCGTGTGATATAACCGCCTTCCTGATCCGTACTGATAAATAAAGGCAGTTTGTAACGGGAGGACTGAATAGTATTAATTAACTGTACCGTCTGTGGCGTATCAATCAAATTTTCACGGAATAATATCACGCCACCTAATCTGTAATGAAAAATAATATTTTTAATATCATTGTTTATATTAATAACCGGAACAGGGATCCGGAATATATCCCAATAGCGAAAATCGAGCATCATCAACTGACCGATTTTTTCTGTCTGACTCATGCCGGCGACAATATATTCAGCGCTCTGTTCAGGATTATATCTGAGTTTTTCAAGTTCCAGTGGTGTCAGTGGTGCCGCTGCCAGCTGAAAATGCAGCAATGATATAAATAACAGTATATTTTTTTTCACATTGACATCCTTTTCATGATGTTATTTCTGTTGTCTATTTTCGCCGGAGTTTTTTATTTTCTTATTAATCAGACCGCTAATAATTCCTTTTATGCTGATAGCCCGGATTGCCGGATTTTTGTTCTAATTTCTGTTTATCAGCAGGATATAACGGATAAATAAGGAAATCAAAACATGATGAAAAAAACAGCATTGGCTCGAGCTATCTGTGGTGTGCTATTACTGAATTCAATCACAGCCTCTGCGGCTATAACGTATAAATATGAAAAGGATGTTACCGGACGAACTGTTTATGATAATCAGGTCGGCATTAACCCGAATCTGCGACCGGGTGATCCTTATTACGATGGGAATCAGATTATTGGCCGGGGCGGAAAGTCAGTCAATAGCTGGATTTTTGATCTCGGTACAGTTGAGGTGGATGACGGTGGCATACTGGATAAAGCTAAAGTGGGTGCTCCGAGAACAGCTGCTGAGCTGAATAACGGAAGTCGCCAGAATTTATATGAGCCGACCAATCTTGACGGGCAAGTCCGTATATTTGGTGGCGGAAAGGCAACGGATACACAAATTATTGGTAAGGGAATTGTTAACGTTTATGAAAATGCACTTGTCAGTAATACATCAGTAAAAGAGATGGGGGTTCTGCGTTTTCATGTCGGCGGGGAAAGCCGGGATGATCTGAATGTTGAGCGGCAGGCATTTCTTATTCTGGATAATGATAATTTTGACAGCAATGGAAAAAATACTTTAATAGAAAAAGTTAATCTTGCAGGTAATCTCTTAATTCAGGATATGAGAACAGAGAGAGATAATAAAGATTTTAATCTAAAATGGGAAGGCCGTAATATCAGCATTGACCCGATAAGCTATTTTCAGGTCGCAAATATTGATAGTCTTCATTTAGACCATGGTTCTGTCAGTCTGAAGCCAAAAATAAATGGCACGAATGCGATATTTAATGAACTGGTTGTAAAAGATCTCAGCGGACAGGGAACATTTTCATTCCATTCTCAGATCGCGGATGATATCAGTGATAAATTGGTGGTAATCAATAATGCAACCGGCGATTTTAAGGTTAATGTTTATGATACAGGGAAAGATATTTCCGATCCGGATGAAACCGTTGAACTGATTGAAATTAACAAAGGTGATGCGGGATTTAAGCTGGCCGGAAATAATGGCGTGGTTGATCTCGGTATTTATAAATACCGTCTGATTAAAGGGATAAAAAGTAACGGAAAATCAACCTGGTATTTAGCAACCAAAGCTGATCATATTCCGTATCCTGATATTGATCCTGACGGTGAAACCCAGGGGATACCGGATATCGATGAAAATGATGAGTATATTCAGGAAATAGATACAGAAACCGGAAAAGATGTTACAGCTGATACCAGCGTACCTGAACTGAGAGACCTGTTGTCCAACAGTGCACTGGCCGGATTATCCATGGCGTCAGTAAATCGCCAGATACTGCGCAGTGAGAATATGAGCGGGCCATCGCGTCGTCATATCACTGATCACCTGTCGGATAAAAAATACGGGGCCTGGGCAAATTACCGCTACGATAATTCAAAATTCAGTGATAGTGAAAGCCGTGCATTCCGAAATAGCCTGAATATTCTGGAAGTTGGCTACGATAAAATCAATAAAGCGCGTTATGGCGATATTGTATTCGGTTTATTTACCAGTGCGGGAAAGACCAAATCGACATTTGATTATACACCGGGGCAGGGACATACCGACAGCTTTGCTATCGGCGGGTATACCTATTGGCAGTATCAGGACGGGTATATCTCCGGGATGCTGAAAGGCTCTCATTTTAAAAATCAGCTGAATACACAAAGCAGCGGAGGGGCAGCGGTCAGCGGTTCCTTTAAGCAAAATGCACTGACAGTCAGTGCGGAAGCGGGTAAAAAACTGAATATTACACCGGATATCAGTTTAACGCCTTATGGCCGGATAGATTACAGTCGTTTCAGTCAGGCGAAATACGCATTATCCAACGGTATGGATATTCATGAACATAACAGTGACAGTGTGAACGGTGAAATGGGTTCGCGTCTGAGTATGGATACACAAATTGGTGATATTAAAATAAGTCCTTTTATGAATATCGGTGTTTCACATGAGTTTGTGAAAAACAATAAAGTGACACTGAATAAAAAAGATTTTTCAGCCAGAAATGAAACTACAACAGGTAAATATCAGGTGGGTGCAACCATTGCGTTAACGCCGGATACCCGGATAACCGGCAGCCTGGGTTATCGCCATGGTGATAAAAATGAGTCACCGATTAATGCTTATATCGGATTGAAAGTCAGTTTTTAATTTTTGTGCCGATACAAAAACCGCCATACCGGAGATACGGTATGGCGGTTTTTATTGCTTTAATGTGTGGTACTTTCTTCCCGGGGTAATGCGGAAGCCGGAACTCCGAAGAGTTTGTCAAATGCCCAGTTAAAGAAAAACGTGTAGACCGGGATAAAAATAATCAGGGCAAAATCGAGCAGGAAAGCCTGAATTAAACTCACCGATAACCACCACGCAATCAGCGGAATAAGGAAAACCACCAGTGTCAGCTGAAACAGAACGGCGTGTACCAGTCTGCGGCGGAATGTCCGGATACGGGAGATCTGCCGGGATTCCCAGAATTCAAACAAGGTATTAAAAATAAAATTCCAGCTGACGGCGATGGTGGTAATGGCCAGTGCCAGTGGTCCGGTAACACCGGCGGAATTACCGGAAAGGACTGCCAGTGCCACTGATGAAATAGCCCAGCCGATGAGTTCATAGGTAGTGATAAAGACCAGTTTTCGTTTTAAACCCTGCATAGTTATATCCTGCTGCTGTTTACTGTGAAGAATTCAGCGAAAGTAAATCAATAGAGATGATAATAAAAGTCAGCTACTATCAGATTTTCTGACAGGCCGGAGGGGATATGCCGTTTAACAGTGATAATTTACAGCTCTTTCTGACAGTGCTGGAAAAGGGATCATTTTCAGCCGCCGCGAGAGCACTGCACCGCGTGCCGTCTGCTGTCAGTATGGCTGTCAGTAATCTGGAGGCGGAACTGGGATTTGCCTTATTTGAGCGATCAGGGCGGGCACCGGTTCCGACTGAAAGGGCGATGGCGCTGGCACCGTATGCCAGAGAAATAACCGATAAAATTCATCAGCTGAATGTGTTTACCCGCGAACTGACACAGGATGTGGAGAGTACGCTGGCAGTGGGTGTTGCAACCTGTGTGAATCCGCATTGCCTGTTTTCTGCATTACAGATACTGAATCAGCGTTATCCGTTGCTGAAGACGGAAATTTTATCCGGATCACAGGACGACATTCTGCCGCTGCTGCATCAGGGGCGGATCCAGCTGGCACTGGTCTTCGGCGGGCTGTATGTGGACCCGCTTGAGCAATTTCACTGTATCGGCCATGAAGCCCTGGTGGCCACGATTTCTGCCGCACATCCTTCTCTTTCACAGCAACAATCTGTTTATATTGAGGATTTGGTGCAGGCGAAACAAATTGTTATTGCCAGTCTTCACCATTCTCTCAGTGATGTGCGTTCACAGATGGCGACGAAAACCTGGCAGACCGATAATTTTATGATGGCGCTGGGGCTGGTTAAAGCCGGTATCGGCTGGGGGAATCTGCCGGAATCCATGATCCGGGAAGATGTGGCGGCCGGTACACTGAAAGTGCTGTCATTCCGCAATACCCGCAATGGTCTGGTGCTGCCGGTGCATATCGTCAGCCGGAAAGGGGATGTGCTGAAACGTGGCGCACAGGAGTGTATCGGACTGCTGACGGAAAGCCGTGTGTCCGCGGGAAATTAATTGTTATGATAACGGGATGAATCAGCAGAGAGGTGCGCGTATGTTCGAAGTCCGCGATTTACAGGTTATTCAGGGCGGGAAAACATTATGGGATGGTTTTTCTTTCCGGCTGAATGCCGGGGAGCGTCTGGGGATTTCCGCACCCAGCGGGTTTGGTAAAACAACACTGGGGCGGATTCTGGCACAGTGGCAGCAGCCGCATTCCGGTGAACTGCTGCTGGACGGAAAGCCGGTACCGGAAAATGGCTATTGTCCGGTGCAGCTGGTGCCCCAGCATCCGGAGAAGTGTTTTAATCCGTACCGCACAACCGGTGCCGGGTTATACGATGCCTGGAAACCGGATGCGGAATGGCTGGAAAAGCTCTGTATTGAATCTCACTGGCTGGAACGGCGTCCGGATGAACTGTCCGGCGGAGAGCTGGCAAGAATTGCACTACTGCGGGCATTAGATCCGCGTACCCGCTTTCTGATCGCTGATGAAGTGACCGCTCAGCTGGATGCGCATATTCAGGCGCAGGTCTGGCAGGTACTGATTGAAGAATCGCAAAAGCGGCCGCTCGGGCTGGTGGTGTTCAGTCATAATAAAGCGTTACTGGAGAAGGTATGCACGTCGGTTTGGGTTGCCGGGGAACAGGAAGACCTGCAATTACCTGATTTGGCGGTTTGACTTTTCCGGCCGGTAACATAAAAATACGAAGCTGATAAATAATAATGATAATTATTACTGATTATGAAGGATCAGCGACGTGAAAAAAACTCTGCTCTGCTGCGCGGCATTCTCCGCATTTTCCGCACAGGCCTCTTCTTCCTGCCAGTCATTGTCTGTTCCGGATGAGAAACAGACGATGATTGTCACCGGGACTTTTGATCACAACGGGCAGGCTTGTGTGCAGGTGCCGCTGTCTGAAAAGCAGGTTGTGATCGCGGAAAGTGAGAATATCCGTGATTTGTCACTCTATGACAGTCAGATGACACCCCGCCGGACACTGATTACGGACAATCCTGTCACCGAAATGCAATCTGTGTCATTCACGTTACCGTTTGATGACACCTGGACGCTGGCACCGCAGGGTGTACCCGGGTCAGAATGGAAGTTAGCACTTACAAACTATTCATATCAGCCGGTGGCTGAAAATATCTCTCTGCCGGTGGACAGCGTGCGTTTACAGCAGCTGATAACCCTGATCAACGGGCGTGATACCTCTGCATTCTGGCAGGCAGTGACGGAAACGCCGCTGGTGGAGGAGTATGATGAACACCACAAGCGCATCACTTTCCTCTGGCGTGGCGCGAAAGTGAACGCTTACATACTTGGCGCACCTTCCGGGCAGCATGATCCGATGGCCAGACTGAATGATACTGATATCTGGTATCGCTCCTATATTGTCCCTGCCGGGACATTCAGCCAGTATAAAATTGCCCCCGACATTCCGTTGCTTGACGGTTCTGTTGAAGGCGCCCGCCGTAAAGCGCTGCTGAGTACTGCACAGGCTGATCCGCGTAATCCGCTGAGCGCGGGGGCTGACGGGGCAGATGAGTTTAACCGTCACGCTATCATTGCATTGGATAACAACCGGATCTGTGATTTCCGGACAACCGGGCGGCAACCGGTTTCCGGCACGGTGGCATTACATTCACTGCGCAGTCAGATCCTGAATAATCAGCGGGAAATTGCCGTTTACACGCCGGCCGCTCCGGGAAAAGAGCCCTGGCTGCTGGTGCTGTTTGACGGGCAGATATACCGCAAGAACTATCATATTGTCACATTTATTGACCAATGGCTGACCCGCGGGGAAATTCCGCCGCTGTATGTGGTGATGGTGGACAGTATCAGCAGTGAGCAGCGCGGCAAAGAACTGCCGCCGAATGAGCAGTTTCCGCAGTTTCTGGATAAAGAACTGATGCCGTGGCTTGTGCAGCAGGGTATTGATATCCCGGCGGCGCGGACAATTATTTCCGGCAGCAGTTACGGCGGCCTGGCTTCTTCCTGGAATGCCATGAAATTACCCCATCGTTTCGGCAATGTGCTGAGTATGTCCGGCTCTTACTGGTGGTCACCTGAAGGAGAACCGCCGGAATGGCTGATTCGTGAGTTTGCAGGTACTCACAAACTTCCGCTGCGGTTTTTCCTGGAGGCCGGTGTTTTTGAAACCCGTGCCGGTGCCGGCGGAATTTTACATAACAACCGGGCACTGCATCAGGTGTTACAGGAAAAAGGCTATGACGTTGTCCGTGAGGAGCGTCCGGGCGGGCATGATTATGTTTCATGGTGTGAAACGCTGCAGTCCGGACTGATACACCTGACTGACACAAAGGGGTCACAATAGTGTCACGCTGATGTCATAAGAGCGGATTAGGCTGTCCTGCGTTGATAACTGATAATTTTATTAATGACAAGGATTCTGCTCATGCTTCATGCGACGATGAAAACACGGGTTGCGGCCGCCGTTCTGGCACTGCTGACAGGTTCTGCATTACCGGCGGTTGCCGCAGGGAATGCAGATGCCATTCTGGCACAGGATCGCGCTGCGAAAGGCAATATCACGGAGTTCGGCGGTGCACGCCGCCTGTCGTCCGACCAGACTGAGGCGCTGAAAGCGGCTATCGGTCAGACCAAAGCAAAAAATGTGATTCTGTTTATCGGCGACGGTATGGGGGATTCCGAAATTACCGTGGCGCGTAACTACGCAGAGGGTGCAGGCGGTGTGTTTAAAGGGATTGATGCCCTGCCGCTGACCGGTCAGTACACCACATATGCGCTCGATAAAAAAACACAGAAACCGAATTATGTTACTGACTCCGCCGCGTCCGCGACTGCCTGGGCGTCCGGCGTGAAAACCTATAACGGGGCGCTGGGCATCGATGTCACCGGTAAACCGCACACCACGATTCTCGAGCTGGCAAAGAAAAACGGCAAAGCGACCGGGAATGTCACCACTTCTGAAATTCAGGATGCCACACCAGCAGCCCTGATCTCCCATATCAGCCAGCGTAAATGCTACGGTCCGGAAGAAACGGCAGAGCGTTGCAGTGCCGATGCCCTGGAAAACGGCGGATTGGGCTCTATCAGTGAGCAACTGCTGAATGCCCGCGCGGATGTCACACTCGGCGGCGGGGCGAAGAGTTTCCGTCAGACAGCGAAAGCCGGTGAATATGCCGGGAAAACGCTGGAAGAGCAGGCCGCGGCACGGGGTTATCTGGTTGTCAAAGATGCCAAATCGCTGGCGGATATAAAAGCGGCAAATCAGGATAAACCGGTGCTTGGTTTATTCAGTGACGGCAATATGGAAGTCGCGTGGGAAGGTCCGAAAGCCTCTTACCGCGGTAACCTCGACAAACCTGTTGTGGAGTGCAAACCAAATTCAAAACTTGACCCTGGTGCACCGACGCTGGCGCAGATGACGGAAAAAGCCATTGACCTGCTGAAAGATCACGAAAACGGTTTCTTCTTACAGGTGGAAAGCGCATCTATCGATAAACAGGATCACGCTGCAAATGCCTGTGGTCAGATCGGCGAAACCGTTGCACTGGATGAAGCGGTACAAATCGGTATGGAATACGCCAAAAAACATGGTGATACACTGGTGATTGTCACCGCTGACCATGCCCATTCCAGCCAGATTATTGAAGCTGATGTGGTATCACCGGGGCTGACTCAGGCACTGCTGACCAAAGACGGCAGCGTGATGGCAGTCAACTACGGTAACTCGGAATCAGATTCGCAGGAGCATACGGGTGCCCAGCTGCGTGTGGCGGCATACGGTCCGGGGGCGGCGAATGTGGTAGGTCTGACGGATCAGACAGATTTATTCTTCACCATGCGGGATGCGATGGAACTGAAGTAATCTGCGGTACCTGATATTCACAATGTTCTGAAATGCTTTTCTTCATGTTGATAGTATTATTTTGCTGATTTCAGCAGTGGCTGCCGCCGGTACTCTGTGCCGGCGGTTTTTTTATTATCTTTTGTAACATGATGATTTTTGAAATATATTTACCATAAGGTATACTTATCCGATGTCCCCGTCCGGGGACAGACATCCTGTATTCCGTAAAACTGTGTGTTTTATGCGATTTTTTTCTTCTGATGGCAGCGGTGTTTATTACTATTATCACATTGTGACACGGTGATCGTGTGATATACCGTTGATCTGATCGTTTTAACGGGAACACCATACTAATGACAACACCAGGCTGACGAAAACATTATGCTGACATTACTCCATCTTCTTTCATCCGTTGCGCTGCTGGTCTGGGGGACACACATTGTCCGGACCGGGATTATGCGCGTTTTTGGTGCGGATTTGCGGAGTCTGCTCGGAAAAAGCATCCGGAAAACATCACGGGCGTTTCTGGCCGGTCTGGGTGTGACTGCACTGGTGCAGAGCAGTAACGCCACCGCATTGCTGGTGATCTCATTTGTGGCGCAGGGCATGATTGCGCTGCCGCCCGCACTGGTGATTATGCTGGGGGCTGATGTCGGAACAGCGCTGATGGCGCGGGTACTGACGTTTGACCTCTCCTGGTTATCACCACTGCTGATTCTGGCGGGGGTCAGCACGTTTCTCAGTCAGAAAAAGAGCCGGACAGGGCAGCTCGGGCGTGTTGGTATCGGGCTGGGTCTGATTCTTCTGGCACTTCAGCTGATCGTTACCTCCGCAGAGCCGATTACACAAGCTTCTGCGGTTCAGGCCGTTTTCACTTCACTTAGCGGGGATGCGGTACTGGCTCTGCTGGTGGGCGCGCTGTTCGCCATGGTCAGTTATTCCAGTCTGGCCGCAGTTTTGCTGACAGCCACTCTGAGTGCCACCGGTCTGGTGCCGCTGCATATCAGTCTGGCGATAGTGATCGGTTCCAATCTCGGCAGCGGTTTTCTGGCGCTGATGAGCAGCCGGGGCCAGAATGCCGTTGCCCGTCAGGTCATGCTCGGCAGCCTGTTCTTCAAGCTGATTGGCTGTGTGCTGGTACTGCCGTGGGTAAAACCGCTGGCACTCTGGATCGGCCAGTACAATCTGCCGGCGGCGGAAGTGGTTATCTGGTTCCATGTTGTGTATAACCTGGCCCGCTGTGTGCTGATGCTGGCACTGGTAAAACCGATGGCACGGTTGTGTCAGCGGCTGGTGGCTGAACCGGAGGAGGCGGAGGATACGGCAGCGCCCCGTTATCTGGATCAGAGCGCACTGGATACACCGTCTCTTGCACTCGCCAATGCGGTACGGGAAACCCTGCGGCTGGGGGATGTGATTGAGCAGATGCTTCAGCGTTTTGACAGCCAGCTCGCGGGAAAAGGTGAACAGAAACGGCTGATCGGCCATCTGGAAGAGGAAGCGGAACTGCTGCACAGCAGTATCAAGCTCTATCTGGCGCAGTTGCAGCAGACTGAGCTGGGAGAGAGTGATTCCCGGCGCTGGGCGGAGGTGATTGATACCGCGATGTCGCTTCAGCAGTCTTCCCTGATTATCGGGCGGATGTCCCACGATGTGGCGAATCAGACCGCTGATCCGCAGCGCATCTTCTCAAAAGACGGCTACAGTGAACTGACCACCATGATGTCACGGCTGCAAAATAACCTTAATCTGGCGATGTCAGTGTTTGTGTCCGGGGATGTGGATAATGCGCGGCGGCTGCGCCGGGCAAAGCACCGCTTCCGTCTGCTGAATCAGCGTTACTCTTTTGCCCATGTGGAGCGGCTGCATGTTAATAATCTGCAAAGCATCGGCAGCAGCCGGTTACATATCGGACTGCTGGGTGATATGAAGCGTCTGAACTCACTGTTTTGCTCTGTGGCCTATCATGTGTTAGAAGGTGTCGCAGATATAAAAACAGAGACAACAAATGATGACACTTCTCACGAGACAGCTTGAACGGCAGGAGATTCCGCAGGTCTGGTCAATCGACCGGACTGAGCTGATTGAACATCTGTACCTGCATCAGAAAGGTGAACTGGTGCTCTCCGCGCAGCGTTTTGATATGCGTGACTGGCCGGAGGGCGAGGCTGAGCATTATACGCCGATCCTGCTGGACAGTTTTGATCGCGGTGCGCCTTTTTTCGGGGTATTTGACGGAGAGACGCTGGTGGCTGCTGCCAGTGTTGACCCGCGCCCGGTGGCATTTGATGCGGATGAAACGGCACTGCGTCAGCTCTCCTTCCTGCATATCAGCAAGGCGTACCGTGGCCGGGGAATTGGCCGTCAGCTCTTTGCCTGCTGTAAAACAGCGGCAAAAGAGATGGGCGCGAAAGGGTTTTATATTTCATCCATTCCGTCAGAAAATACTGTGCATTTTTATCAGCACCTGGGATGTGAACTGATTGCAAAACCGGACCCGGCGCTGTTTGCCCTTGAACCGGAAGATATCCATTTTGTGTATTTTTTCCGTGACTGATTATTTAACACATTAATATCCGGTCAATTTATAGACGCATTAATTATAGGTGTATGATTTTAAGGTATATAATCATGCACCTTTTTTGCATTTTATGTGAAAAAGCGGTTGCAACGGGCAGCAGATTATTTATGATAACAGGAATGATTCTCATTTCGTTATTGTAAGGAGTGGCTGTGATGCAAATCAAACACCCGCTTTCATCGTTTTTCTGGCAGCAGTTAACCGGGGTCGGTGGCATGATGCTGGCGCTGATACCGGTCGTGTTGTTTTTATCACAGGGACATGAACAGGAAGCCGCCCGCATTGCATTAGCGGTGGTGATTCTGCTGACAATGCCGATGCTGTATAACCGCGTATTGCGTCATTTCCTGCTGATTCCGGCAGGGATTGCATTTGTTCTGGGAAGTCTGCTCTGGTTTGAGCATCTGAGGATGTGATATCCGGAAGTAAAGATTATTGCAGAAGATTGTCATAACAGTGGTGCGAAGGGGGGGACTTGAACCCCCACGTCCGTAAGAACACTAACACCTGAAGCTAGCGCGTCTACCAATTCCGCCACCCTCGCAGGTACTGTCATTCAATCTGCTGTCAGTTGTGTGTGATAAGATCTGATTGGTGCGAAGGGGGGGACTTGAACCCCCACGTCCGTAAGGACACTAACACCTGAAGCTAGCGCGTCTACCAATTCCGCCACCCTCGCAATTCAGAACTATCTTGTTACTGATAGCATGGAGGCGGATTTTAGCGGTTTTATCCGCGCCGTCAATAATTTTTTATCAAAATTGGTGACTTCGCTTAATTATTAGGCATTTGTGGCCAGGTAGATCTTAAATTTGCCGGTTTGTGCCAGCACCTTATGCTGACCAAACGTGCTGTCCAGCAGATCCGGGTACGGCAAAAAGGCGTTCGCCACGATGCAGAGTTTTCCGCCGCGGTTCAGTCGGGCTTTGGCACCGGAGATAAGGCGTTGTGCCGCACTGTAGCTGGTGTTCAGTCCGTCGTGGAACGGCGGGTTGGCGACAATCCAGTCATAGCGGTCACTGATATCAGAATACACATCACTGGCGATAACACGCCCTTCCAGCTGATTGTGCGCCAGCGTTTCGCGTCCGGCCTCAAGAGCGGCGGCAGAGACATCACTGAGTGTCAGGGTCAGTCCCGGATTGCGTTTAGCCAGTACGGTCGCGATAACACCACTGCCGCAGGCGATATCCAGCAGTGAGCCGGTCACCGGCTGGTTCAGTGATTCCAGCAGCAGCGCACTGCCGACATCAATATTATCCTGACTGAATACCCCCGGCAGCGTCACGATTTGCGCGCCTTCTGCGGTATAACTGCCGAACCACTCTTTCAGGGCAAAGTGTGCCGGTGTAGTCAGTTCACCGTAATAAAGACCGCAGCGGCGGGCGCTGTCGATTTTACGGAGTGCCGTGAACGGCTCTGTCATTTTTTCCGCACTGCGGACACCGCTGCGGTTTTCACCGACAATAAAAATATTGCTGCCAACCGGCAGACAGGAAAAAATCTGCGTCAGCTGGAACAGGGCTTCCTGTTTACTCTTCGGCCAGAAATAGATCAGTGTGTCGCACTGTGCGGCCGCTTCCGGGCTGACGGTCAGTGCAAAGGCAGCGCGATCACCCAGCGGTGCACGTAAAGCCTGCCACTGATGATACTGACTGGTGCTGACATACACTGATTGTGCGGAAAGCTGTGCGGCAAGGGGATCCTGAATGTCCCCGGCAAGCAGGACACGGCTCCCGGTAAATTCGTCTGCATGACGTAAAATCACTTCACTGGCCGGGGTAAGCATGGACATCCGTTAACTCCTGTAAATCATAATTCGGCAGCATTGGCGCGGGCAGCGCGCTTTGCTAAGATAGTGTCGTTTGTTATTTCAGGGATACATTATGACGCGACGAGACAGAATGCTGGCTCAGATGGGGATCACCCAATGGACGCTGCGTCAGCCGCAGCGCCTGAAAGGGGAGCTGTCTGTACAGATCCCGGCTTCGGCACGTCTGCTGATCATAACCGATGAGCAGGCAGATCTCACCTGTGATTTACTCAGCGATATATTTCGCAGCCTGAATATCACGGCAGAAGATGTTTACTGCATCACGCCGGATAATGTGCAGAGTATCCCGGCACAGACAAACTGCCTGTGCTGGCTGCCGGGAACGGAAGCTGAACTGCCGGATTCACTGCCTTCATTACACTCCCCCCGTATTGCCGATCTGTATCAGGATGCGCAGGCAAAACGGGGTTTATGGACACAAATTTATCACTATGATCACGCTGTCACCGCTGCTTCCCGCTGATTTTGCCGCCGCATTCCGTATTGAGCAGGCCGCTCACGCTTATCCCTGGAGTGACGCCACATTCCGCAGTAATCACGGCGAACGCTACCACAACCTGAAGCTGGAAACAGACGGGGAACTGGCCGGATTCGCTATCAATCAGACCGTGCTGGATGAAGCAACACTGTTTAACATTGCCGTTTCACCTGAACATCAGGGAAAAGGCTATGGCCGTCAGCTTTTGGAAAAAGTGATTGAGGATCTGACCGCAAAAGGGATTGCAACACTCTGGCTGGAGGTCAGGGAGTCAAACAAGCCGGCGATCGCGCTGTATGAATCGCTCGGTTTTAATGAGGTCTCTGTCCGGAAGAATTATTATCCGGCGGCGCAGGGTAAAGAAGATGCGCTGATTATGGCGCTTTATCTGAGTTTCGGAATGTAATAGTGCGAAATGTAATAGTGCGATAAACCGGATAAAACGGCGGTTTTTTATCCTTTTCGGTAATTTTCTGCATGCTACCGTGATGGTATATATCTATCACAGGTGCGTCTTGTCATGTTTATCCATAAAATTATTACACCGATGTTTGTCCGGCGCTTTGAATGCGCCGGCTCTGAATGCCTGTCACACTGCTGCCAGGACTGGTTTATCAGTATTGATAAGAAAACCTATAAAAAATATCACAGTGCTGACAGCATTGAAATTAAACAGATTTCTCAGGATCATGTGCTTAAATCGGAGCGCACCGGTGTATATGCTTATATCCGGCTGACTGATGATAAACAGTGCCCGTTTCTGACGGAAAAACGGTTGTGCGGGATCTACAGCAAACTCGGGTCTTCCGCGATGAGTGATACCTGCCGTGAGTATCCGCGAAGTGAAGTAAAATATCAGAATGCAACCTTTAAACGTTTATCCCTCTCCTGCCCGGAAGTTGTCCGGCAATTGTTGTTTTCCGCCGATGCGATGCAACTGACAGAAGAAGATCAGTACCTGAAAAATGCACCACAGAGTGCGGCGCTGACCGATCCGCAATACCTGGTCTATCTCTGGTGTCTGAACCTGGTGCAGTCGCCTTCACCGGAATTTGAGGATAACCTCTATGCGGTCATGCAATTGCTGACGTTTATCAGCAAACTCAGCTATGACATTGAGGCGAATTTCGACCGTATTCAGGGTGTGTATGAATTTCTGCTCAACGCAACGGAAAACGGAGAACTGACAGCAGAGCGCAGAGCACTGCCGCATCCGGTCAGTTTTCAGACGGCGGTGCTGAGTATTTACGGTAAATTTATTCCGAAATTGTCCCGCAGCGGCAGTTTTTTACTTTCGACTTATATCAATACACTCACACAACTCGGAATGGACGAACAGCAGACGGCAGAACGCACAGAAGACAATATGGCGCGTCTTCGGGCCGAATGGAAAGTGCAGCAGCAGAACAGTTGTCTGAATGAATCGTATACATTGCGCAACCTGTTTTCTTATCTGCTGTATCACAGCCAGTTTCCGCACGCGGATAATTTCGCCGGTGAGGTTACCGGTACCCGTAATGCCCTGTCTCATTTCAGTCTGCTGGTGATGGATTATTTTTATCTGCGCACCAATCTGGCAGCGCTGGCGGCAACGGAAAAACGGCCACTGAAAGAGTCAGATATTCAGCTTCTGATGGGGGCGTATTTCTCACTGAAAATGCATATGGGTGATATTAATACAGACTTACTGGCACTGATGGATCGTTGTCAGATGAGCGACGCACTCGCCTGTATCTGCCTGCTTGATAACTGAACCCGGGGCATTTTTCAGGCTTTTGTTGTCTCACGGGGCAATCCGGGCGAAAATAAGCGCCATTAATGAGAAATCGGAGGCGGGAACCACGTGTTTCCGCCCCGCAGCCCCAGAAGAACACTCAGATGTCAAATAATGCATTTTTACAGGAAGTGGCCAAGCGCCGCACCTTTGCGATCATTTCGCACCCCGATGCCGGTAAAACCACTATTACCGAAAAAGTCCTGCTGTTCGGACAGGCAATCCAGAAAGCCGGTACAGTCAAAGGCCGCGGTTCTAACCAGCACGCCAAATCTGACTGGATGGAGATGGAAAAACAGCGCGGGATCTCTATCACCACATCGGTGATGCAGTTCCCGTATCACGATGCACTGGTAAACCTGCTGGACACCCCGGGGCATGAAGACTTCTCCGAAGATACCTACCGTACCCTGACGGCGGTTGACTGCTGTCTGATGGTTATCGATGCGGCAAAAGGGGTCGAAGATCGTACCCGTAAGCTGATGGAAGTTACCCGTCTGCGTGATACGCCGATCCTGACTTTTATGAACAAACTTGACCGTGATATCCGTGACCCGATGGAGTTACTGGATGAGGTGGAAAACGAGCTGAAAATTGCCTGCTCACCAATCACCTGGCCTATCGGCTGCGGTAAGCTGTTCAAAGGGGTCTATCACCTGTACCGCGATGAAACTTATCTGTATCAGACCGGTCAGGGGCATACCATTCAGGAAGTCCGCACCGTAAAAGGGCTGAATAACCCGGATCTGGATGCCGCTGTCGGTGAAGAGCTGGCGGCGCAGCTGCGTGATGAACTCGAACTGGTGCAGGGCGCATCCCATGAATTCGATGAGGAACTGTTCCTCGCCGGTGAACTGACACCGGTCTTCTTCGGTACCGCACTGGGGAACTTCGGGGTGGATCATATGCTGGACGGCCTGGTTTCCTGGGCACCGGCACCGATGCCGCGTCAGACCGATGTCCGTGAAGTGACGGCGAAAGAAGATAAATTCACCGGATTTGTGTTTAAAATTCAGGCCAATATGGATCCTAAACACCGTGACCGTGTGGCGTTCCTGCGCATTGTGTCCGGTGTGTATGAAAAAGGCATGAAACTGCATCAGGTGCGTCTCAAAAAAGATGTGGTGATTTCCGATGCGCTGACCTTTATGGCCGGTGACCGTGCCCATGTGGATTGTGCGTATCCCGGCGATATCATCGGGTTGCATAACCACGGTACTATTCAGATTGGTGATACCTTCACACAGGGCGAGATTCTGAAATTCACCGGTATCCCTAACTTTGCACCGGAACTGTTCCGCCGTATCCGTCTGCGCGATCCGCTGAAACAGAAACAGCTGCTCAAAGGGCTGGTTCAGTTGTCTGAAGAAGGCGCGGTACAGGTCTTCCGTCCGCTGGCAAACAACGACCTGATTGTCGGGGCGGTGGGTGTGCTTCAGTTTGATGTGGTGGTTGCCCGTCTGAAAAGCGAGTACAACGTCGAAGCTATTTATGAGGCGGTTAACGTCTCTACCGCCCGCTGGGTGGAATGTGACGATGCGAAAAAACTGGAAGAGTTCAAACGCAAAAACGAACTGCATCTGGCACTCGACGGCGGCGATAACCTTTCTTATATCGCACCGACTATGGTGAACCTGAATCTCACCGCAGAACGCTATCCGGATGTGAGTTTCCACAAAACCCGTGAACACTGACAGAAAAATAACGCGCCTCCGGGCGCGTTCAGGCCGTTGACAAACCCGCAGGGGTTGGCGACGACCGGCAGAGGTTGTAAAAATAAATCAGGAAAATCAATCTTTTGATTTTCGGCTGATAACACAAAGCAGGAAAAACCACGTTTTATCCTGCTTTGTCAGCAATCTCAGCGCGCCTCCGGGCGCGTTTTTTTTATGCCGGAGTTAAGATACACTGGCGGACAGATGATGTTCATCATGAAAATGAAGAAGGAGACGATAATGCGCAATACCATGAAATCACTGGCCGTCCTGCTGGTCAGCGGTGCGCTGTTCAGTGCATCGGCAATGGCGGAAGAATCCCTGAGTCAGAAAGCCGGACAGGCGTGGGACAGTGCTTCTCAGTCTGCTGAAGATCTGGGTAAACAAGCGGAGCAGAAATTTGACGGTGCGGTAAAAGATGCCTCACTGCTGGTGGATGACAGCACGATTACCGCCAAAATCCGTGGTCAGCTGTTAAGCGCTGATGGCATTGACAGTAATGATATCGCGGTGAAAACCATTAATGGTACTGTGTATCTCTCCGGGTTTGTCACCACAGAGGCTCAGCGTACACAGATTATTAATATTGCCAAAGGTATTCCCGGTGTCCGTGCGGTGGAAGTCAGCATCGGGCAGTATAAATAACCGGCCGGCTGTTCGTGCCGGGGGATGAGAGAATGGGAACGTATATCCCGGTGACACCCGGGAAAATCGCACCACTGGCCTGGTTGCCTGATCCGCTTCAGGCAACCGGAAAACTGGCGCTGGTCTGCGAAGGCGGCGGTCAGCGCGGGATCTTTACAGCCGGTGTGCTGGATGAATTCCTTAAAGCCGGGTTTAACCCGTTTGATTTACTGATAGGGACATCTGCCGGTGCGCAAAACCTGTCAGCATATCTGTGCGGCCAGCGCGGGTATGCCCGTCATATCATTACCCGTTACACCACGGATAAACAATTCTTTAATCCGCTGCGTTTTATCCGCGGCGGAAATCTTATTGATCTCGACTGGCTGATTAACACGACATCGGCTGAATGTCCGCTGGATATCGCACATGCCTTGCGGCGTTTTGAGCAGGGGCAGGAGTTTTATATGTGTGCCAGCCGGGCGGATAACCTGGATGCCGCCTATTTTAGTCCGCAGGCCGGAGACTGGCTGGAATATATCAAAGCGTCCAGCGCCATCCCCGGGTTTTACCGCGAAGGGGTGGAGATTGACGGCATTACATATCATGACGGGGGGATCAGCGATGCTGTGCCGGTTATTGAGGCATGGCGGCGGGGGGCTACCCGGATTGTGGTGATCCGTACTGTCCCGTCACAGCTCTATTATACGCCGGAGTGGGTGAAACGGATGGAGCGCTGGCTGGAAAAAAGCCATCTGAAGCGGATGGTGGCGATGATGAAACAGCACGCCAAAAGCTATTACCGGACACAAAAGTTTATTCAGTCACCGCCGCCGGGTGTTGAAATTGCTGAAATTTATCCGAATGCGCCGCTGGCAAGCAATGCGCTCGGCAGCCGGGTAAAACCCCTGATGCAGGATTACCGCCTGGGCCGCCGCAGCGGACGCTATTTTCTCGCGACACTCGGTAACCGCTGGGCGGCTTATGAGCCGGTACGGACATCTGTACTGCGCGTTCCGCCTGCTTCTAACGACAATGATTCACAATTACCGGTTACTGACGGCTCCGCAGCAGTATTACACTCACCGGAATATTCACCGGGACACTCACCAGAAAAACCGGCGGACTGAATAAATGCCATTTATTGATACTCACTGCCATTTTGATTTTCCGTTTTTTACGGATGACCTTGCCCGTCACAAAGCCGCAGCGGCACAGGCCGGGCTGACTGATATTATTATCCCGGCGGTCAGTCACTGGAATCTCGGTACTGTCGCCGGGTTGTGCCGCTCATCCGGCAGTGAGCTTCCCCGCCTGCATGCCGCATTCGGCCTGCATCCGCTTTATATCGCGGAACATACACCAGCGCATCTGGAACAGCTTGAGTCGCTGATCAGCGAAAGCGGCGCAGAATGCGTAGCGGTCGGGGAGATCGGTCTGGATCGCTATATGGATGATCCGCAGTGGGATAAGCAGCTTGATTTTTTTATCGCTCAGCTGAAGTTAGCTGCGCGGGCGGATAAACCGGTTATTCTGCATTCCCGTAAAACCCATGACATGCTGGCGGCTGTTCTGCGCCGCCATCCGGTTCCCCGCGGTGGTGTGGTTCACGGTTTTGCAGGCAGTTTTGCCCAGGCGGATGCGTTTGTGAAACTGGGGTATTACATCGGCGTCGGCGGTACGATTACTTATGAGCGGGCGCAGAAAACCCGGCGGGCAATTGCACAGCTGCCGCTTTCTGCGTTATTGCTGGAAACCGATGCCCCGGATATGCCGCTCAGTGGTTTTCAGGGCGAACCGAACCGCCCGGAGCGGATTGTCCGCACGTTTGAGGTGCTCTGTTCACTGCGCAGTGAATCTCCGGAGGAGATTGCTGCTCAGATTTATCGCAATAGCTGTACACTTTTTTCCCTGCAATCATCTGATTAAGATTCCTGAATCGATTTTCCCCCGATTTTGTTCTGTTGCAGCCGGTATTCCGTGTGCCAAAACACCTGAAATCACCTACAATTGTAAGCAGATGTTATTTCATGTTAGTTATCTGATTAAATATCCGTCAATTCCCGGTTCCTCAGGGATTTTTCAGAGAAAAACAGTTGAATAATGTGATTGTCATCATGTTTTCGTATTTTTTGTTACTTTTTTCAGTCGTTATTTGTGACGCAAGTTGATTGTTAACCGGACTGACCGGGTATAATCAGCGCCACAGGGTCCTGCTCTGAGCTGCATGCGGAACAGGACTATTAATCTTCATTATCGTGAACAGGGATACTTCCATGCAACTCCTTATGAGTCTGGTCGGGATGGCAGTGCTGATCTTTATCGCAGTACTGTTTTCCAGTGATCGCCGGGCAATCAAACTGCGGACTGTTATCGGTGCCTTTATTATTCAGGTGCTGATCGGCGCGCTGGTTCTTTATGTCCCGATGGGACGCAAAATCCTCCTTGCAATGTCTGACGGTGTCGCCAGCGTTATCGGCTACGGCCAGAAAGGGATGGACTTCATTTTCGGCGGCCTGGTCTCTGACAAAATGTTTGAGGTATTCGGCGGCGGCGGTTTCGTCTTTGCCCTGCGTGTTCTGCCGGTTATTGTGTTCTTCTCCTCGCTGATTGCTGTTCTGTATTACCTCGGTATTATGCAGTTTGTGATTAAAATTCTCGGCGGCGGCTTACAGAAACTGCTGGGCACATCCCGTACCGAATCCCTGTCCGCGACAGCCAACATCTTTGTGGGACAAACAGAAGCCCCGCTGGTGGTGCGTCCGTATATCTCCGGGATGACCAATTCCGAACTGTTCGCGGTAATGTGTGGTGGTCTGGCATCCGTGGCCGGTTCTGTTCTCGCCGGGTATGCGCAGATGGGCGTTCCGCTGGAGTACCTGATCGCAGCATCCTTTATGGCGGCACCGGGTGGTCTGCTGTTTGCGAAACTGATGGTACCTGAGACCGAGCACTTTGATGACCGTACCGAAGCTATGGCCGGTATGGCGGAAGAAGAACGCCCGGCCAACATCATTGATGCGGCGGCAAGCGGTGCTTCTTCCGGTATGCAACTGGCGCTGAACGTAGGTGCAATGCTGCTGGCGTTTATTGCGCTGATCGCGTTAATCAACGGTATCTTAGGCGGTGTCGGCGGCTGGTTTGACTATCCGCAGCTGTCACTGGAACTGATCCTCGGCTGGCTCTTCTCACCAATTGCCTTCCTGATCGGTGTGCCGTGGAATGAGGCGATGACTGCGGGTTCGTTTATCGGACAGAAAATTGTGGTCAACGAATTTGTTGCCTTCATGAACTTCGGTGAATACATGAAGCCGGATGCGCAGGTTATTGCTGCCGGTTTACAGCCGCTGTCTGATCACACCAAAGCGATTATCTCCTTTGCGCTGTGCGGCTTTGCCAACCTGTCTTCAGTTGCGATCCTGCTGGGCGGCCTGGGCGGTATGGCGCCTAACCGCCGTAAAGACGTGGCACGTCTGGGTATGAAAGCGGTAATGGCCGGTACACTCTCCAACCTGATGAGTGCAACCATCGCCGGTTTCTTCCTGGCACTGTAACTGCTCCTCCCGCACAGGTGAACCCGGTTCACCTGTGCGTTTTACTGATTCGGTGTACTTGTCTTTCTGTCTCTCCCTGTCTATCTGTTTCCTGCGCTATACTATGCTGTGAATATGTGCTGTTATTTTGTGCATATCAGGCTGTTATTGTGATTTTTATCACATAACTGTATGTATTGATGTAAATGCCGTTATATAAACGTGATGAAAGGCACGTATTATAGTGCCAAGACATGCTCCAATAAGGCATGGATACCTTATAACGGATTCGGTGTTCTGTTTACAGTCACCTGTATTACAGCGCGGTGAGAAGGACCTCAGCGTTAACTCTTATCACAAGAGAGGCAACGTCTTCACGGAACCAAGTCCCGCTCGCCAACACATTTTGCATCGTTCAGATATTGCGTCTGCCCGCTCATGGCGCAGACATACGTTGGAGAGTTTTATGACCGATTTAACCGCCGCAGCGCAGCGCGCGTTGTCTTTAATGGATTTAACCACCCTGAATGATGATGATACTGACGCGAAAGTCACTGCGTTGTGTCATCAGGCGAAAAGCCCGGCAGGCCAGACTGCGGCTGTCTGTATTTATCCGCGTTTTATCCCGTTAGCCCGTAAAGTTCTGCGTGAGCAGGGTACGCCGGAAGTGCGTATCGCAACTGTCACCAATTTCCCGCACGGTAATGATGATATTGAAATCGCGCTGGCGGAAACCAATGCCGCGATTGCTTACGGCGCAGATGATGTGGATGTGGTATTCCCGTACCGTGCTCTGATGGCCGGTAATACGCAGGTTGGTTTTGATATGGTAAAAGCCTGCAAAGAAGCCTGTGCCAGACACAATGTACTGCTGAAAGTGATCATCGAAAGCGGTGAGCTGAAAGATCCGGCATTAATTCGTCAGGCATCTGAAATCTCCATCAAAGCCGGTGCTGACTTTATTAAAACCTCCACCGGTAAAGTCCCGGTCAACGCCACGCCGGAAACCGCGGAAATCATGATGACAGTGATCCGTGATATGGGTGTTGGTAAAACCGTTGGTTTCAAACCGGCCGGTGGTGTCCGCACTGCGGAAGAAGCCGCGCAGTATCTGGCGATGGCTGACCGTATCATGGGAGAAGGCTGGGCCGACTCCCGTCACTTCCGCTTTGGCGCATCCAGCCTGTTAGCCAGCCTGCTTAATACGCTGGGCTATGCAGACGCCAAATCTGACAGCAAGTATTAATCACGTTTACCGGGCTGCTTTTGCAGTCCGGTTTTTTGATTAACCCGGCACCTCAGGTACCGGGACGGACCCGGTATTTTTAAGGAGAACACCGTGTTTCTGGCTCAGGAAATTATCCGCAAAAAACGGGACGGACATCCGCTCTCTGATGAGGAAATTCGTTTCTTTATTAACGGCGTACGTGATAATTCAGTCTCTGAGGGACAAATTGCGGCGCTGGCGATGACTATTTATTTCCATGATATGAATCCGCAGGAGCGCGTCTCGCTGACACTGGCGATGCGTGACTCCGGCTCGGTTCTGGACTGGAAACACCTTAATTTACCGGGACCGGTTGTGGATAAACATTCCACCGGTGGTGTCGGGGATGTAACCTCTCTGATGCTCGGACCGATGGTCGCTGCCTGCGGCGGCTATATCCCGATGATCTCCGGCCGCGGCCTGGGGCATACCGGCGGTACGCTCGACAAACTGGAAGCGATTCCCGGTTTCGACATTTTCCCGGATGATGAAACCTTCCGCCGCATCATCAAAGAGACCGGTGTGGCGATTATCGGCCAGACTAACTCTCTGGCACCGGCGGACAAGCGTTTCTATGCGACCCGCGATATTACGGCAACCGTAGATTCAATCCCGCTTATCACCGCCTCTATCCTCGGCAAAAAACTGGCTGAAGGCCTGGATGCGCTGGTGATGGATGTGAAAGTGGGCTCCGGGGCATTTATGCCGACATATGAATTATCAGAGCAGCTGGCGCAGGCTATCGTACAGGTTGCCAACGGCGCGGGCTGCAGGACGACCGCACTGCTGACTGACATGAATCAGGTACTGGCCTCCAGTGCCGGTAATGCGGTGGAAGTGCGTGAAGCGGTGCGTTTCCTGACCGGTGAGTACCGCAATCCGCGTCTGTATGACGTTACCATGGCACTGTGCAAAGAGATGCTGGTCTCCGGCGGACTGGCGGCTGACCGCACAGAGGCGGAAGAAAAACTGCAGCGTGTGCTGGATAATGGCAAAGCGGCGGAAATTTTCGGCCGGATGGTAGCCGCACAGAGCGGACCGGCTGATTTTATCGAACGCTATTCGCACTATCTGCCATCGGCAGTACTCAGCAAACCGGTCTATGCTGAGACAGAAGGCATTGTCACCGCGATGGATACCCGCGCACTGGGCATGGCGGTTGTCTCACTGGGCGGCGGACGCCGTAAAGCGAGCGATCCGATTGACTACAGCGTCGGGTTAAGTGATATTGCGCCGATCAACAGTATTGCGGACGGACAGATGCCGCTGGCGATGATCCATGCCAATAATGAAGAAGCGTGGAATGAAGCGGCTCAGGCAGTACGTCAGGCCATCACACTGAGTGAACACCCGGTTACTGATACCCCGCTGATTTACCGCCGGATCAGCGAATAAGAACAATTTTGTTATTCACGCGGAGCCCTGCATCCTGACGTGATCTGACACAGGAGAGAAGTATGAAACGTACATTTATTATGGTGCTGGATTCATTCGGTATCGGCGCCGCACATGATGCCGCTGATTTCGGCGACACCGGTGCTGACACGTTAGGTCATATCGCACAGGCCTGTGCCCGCGGTGAAGCAGACAAAGGCCGTAAAGGGCCTCTGCATCTGCCGAATCTGTCCCGTCTGGGACTGGGTAAAGCCGCGGAAGAATCCACCGGGCATTTCCCGGAAGGTCTGGATAAAGATGCAGAGATCATCGGCGCATACGGCTACGCCGGGGAATTATCTTCCGGTAAAGATACCCCGTCCGGTCACTGGGAAATTGCCGGTGTACCGGTTCTGTTTGACTGGGGTTATTTCAGCGATCATGAAAACAGCTTCCCGCAGGAATTACTGGATATTCTCGTAAAACGCGCCAATCTGCCGGGCTATCTCGGTAACTGCCACTCATCCGGCACCGTGATTCTGGATCAGCTCGGCGAAGAGCATATGAAAACCGGCAAACCGATTTTCTATACCTCTGCGGACTCCGTTTTCCAGATTGCCTGCCACGAGGAAACATACGGCCTGGAAAAACTGTATGAGCTGTGTGAAATTGCCCGTGAAGAACTGACCAAAGGCGGTTACAACATCGGCCGCGTGATTGCGCGTCCGTTTACCGGCGAAAAAGCCGGTTCATTTGAACGTACCGGCAACCGTCACGACTACGCGGTTGAGCCGCCGTCAGCCACCATGCTGCAAAAGCTGGCGGAGGAAAAGCAGGGGGAAGTGGTCTCTATCGGTAAAATCGCGGATATTTATGCCCATGTGGGTATCACCAAAAAAGTGAAAGCAACCGGGATTGATGCGCTGTTTGATGCATCGCTGGAAGAGATGAAACTGGCGGGCGATAACACTATCGTCTTTACCAATTTCGTTGATTTCGATTCTTCCTACGGCCACCGCCGTGATGTGGCCGGTTATGCCGCAGCGCTGGAGTTATTTGACCGCCGTCTGCCGGAAATGCTGAAGCTGGTGAAAGAGGATGATATTCTGATCCTGACCGCTGATCACGGCTGTGATCCGACCTGGCCGGGCACTGATCATACCCGCGAGCATATTCCGGTATTGGTTTACGGACCGAAAGTCAAACCGGGCTCACTGGGCTATCGTGAAACATTTGCGGATATCGGGCAGACAGTTGCGTCCTATTTTAATTTATCCCCGATGGATTACGGCAAAAACATGCTGTAATGTGTTTCTTTTTTCGGGCAGACAGTCAGTCTGCCCTTTCCCTTTGGATTGACTGAAAGGATTTTTTTATGGCTACCCCTCACATTAATGCTGAACGTGGTGATTTTGCTGATGTTGTTCTGATGCCCGGCGACCCGCTGCGTGCAAAATACATTGCAGAAAATTTTCTGGAAGATATTAAACAGGTTAACAATGTGCGTGGCATGCTGGGTTTTACCGGAACCTATAAAGGCCGCCGTATTTCCGTGATGGGTCACGGTATGGGTATCCCGTCCTGCTCCATTTATGCCAAAGAGCTGATCACCGAATTTGATGTGAAAACCATTATCCGCGTCGGCTCCTGCGGGGCTATCAGCCGTGATGTCAAACTGCGTGATGTGGTTATCGGGATGGGGGCGAGTACGGACTCCAAAGTGAACCGTCTGCGTTTCAAGGATAACGATTTCGCGGCTATCGCGGATTTCGGCCTGGTACGCAATGCCGTTGAAGCTGCTGAAACTGCCGGTATTCCGGCGCGTGTCGGTAATATCTTCTCTGCCGATTTATTCTATACGCCGGACCCGCAAATGTTTGACGTGATGGAAAAATACGGCATCCTGGGCGTGGAAATGGAGGCTGCCGGTATTTATGGCGTAGCGGCAGAATTCGGAGCGAAAGCGCTGACTATCTGTACTGTTTCTGACCATATCCGTACCGGTGAAAACTTACCGGCAGAAGAACGTCAGACTACTTTTAATGAAATGATCACTATTGCACTGGAATCTGTTTTACTGGGCGATAAGAAGTAATTTATTTCAGTCATTATAAAAACCGCTGCCGGTATTATTCTCCGGCAGCGGTTTTTTTATTATTTACTGTTATCAGGTCCGGTATGAATTTCTGAAATACCATTTCCTATCGCAATTTTAAAACTAAAATCACAGGTTTTATTGAGAATTTTGGCACAGGCTATGAATATAATTAACGTCAATAATACTACTATAAAGGATAAGCTGATTGTTCTTGTGGCGGATATTATAAAGTTAAAAATAATTATGGGTAATTCTGGTATTTTTATCATATTAAAAGAACACATAAGTAAGTTAATAAGAAAGTAAAATAAGGTGCCTGATTAACCGCTACCTGCAACAGAGAGAAACAGGGGGATTTCTCCCCCTCAGCACTAGCTGCCCTTATGAGGTGGCTGCGCCTGTACCAGTATATTCGAGCTATCAAAAGATAGCGACAAATAGCCTGTTATATTAATTGTAACTGTAACGCAAAACATAAAGCAGAGTATAATTACAGTTGAATCTTTAACAGGTAATCTGGTCATTTCTCTTGACTCCTTTAATTTAAGGAGGCAAAATCCCTATTGTTCTGGTAGGGATTCGGCCCCGGTTTATGTTGAAAAACGTAATCGGGGCTTTCTTCTATCAGGAACAGGGAATATATAGCCTGATCCGGACAGAATCAGGCACCCGCAGAAAATATAACAACTGTGTTTCTCTTTATCTCTAACCCGTTCGGGGGATAATACGGAGATATATCACAAAATATTAGTCTCACTATCCGTTAATATAATGATTGTTATTTTTGTCAGTTAGCGGAAATAATAAAGCCGCTATTAAGCGGCTTTATTTTATTATGGCGGAGTGAGCATAAATAATTTTTCATTCTCACCGCTGTAGCGGGATAATGCGCGGTTAATATCTTCTGCGGTAATCTGATTGATTAACGCCTCTTCCGTTACTATGCGGGTAAATTCATTATCATCCCCGGCAATCTGAGCCAGTGATTCTGTCCAGAATGCAGCACTCTGATAAACCTGCTGTTTTTCCAGTAACCAGTTGGCTTTGGCTTCTTTCAGCGCATTTTCACTGATACCTTCTGCTTTCAGTTTTTTCAGCACATTCCGGCTGAGTGCCGTCATTTCTGCGGCGCGCTGAGGATCGGTGGTGAAATTCAGGCGGGCGCTGTAGTACGGTGCCGGCAGTTTTGCCAGCATAGAGGAGAAACTCAGGGCATAAATACCGCCTGCCTGTTCACGCAGTGCGGTGCGCAGCTGTTTACTGATGATGCTGTCAGCCAGTTGCAGGGTCAGGCTCTCTTTATGTGACCACTGTGCCGGTGCGGCATACTGAATACTTACCATGGTCTTGTCAGAACTGGCGATCGGGTAAGTCCGGCTGAAAGATGTCATTTTCGGCGCAATGGCCGGGTCCCGCCATTGCAGGTGCTGCCCGGAAGCGGGCAGGGTGGCAATCCATTTCTCAACAGCCTGTTTTATCTGTTTTTTATCTGCCGCACCACTGATCACTAACGTCATATCCTGTACCGGGCTGAGCAGAAGCCGGTGATTGTTCTGTAACTGTGCAGCCGTAAACTGACGCCAGCCGCCGTTTTCACTGATCACCAGACGATCGCCGTTAGTATGACTTTCGCGGTTGATGGCATCCAGGAAACGGCGCTCCACCGGGATACTGCTCAGGCTTTCCAGCGTCAGTTGCTGATTGCGGAGGAGTTTCTCACCGCTGAACTGCGGCTGTGTGATCTTCAGATGCAGCAGTTTCAGCAGCGTATCCAGCTCTTCCGGCGGTGCCTCACCACGGAAGCCGTGATTCAGCAGTTCACTGTACGGCCGCAGTGTGAGGCTGTGCTGCTTACTGAATAATGTCAGCTCACGGGCACTCAGTTCGCCATAACCGCTGCTTTCCGGCAGTTTCAGTGCCCAGTCGGTCAGTCCTTCCTGTCCGGCGGGTTCCAGTGAACGACCGCCCGGGATGCGCAGGTTGATCTGAATATTGTCTTTCAGATTTTTATCCTGATGCACAATCACCCGCAGACCATTGGATAACTGCCACGACTCCGTGGACGGCAGCGGCAGTGATTGTTCCTGCACGATGGTACCGGTGGCGGCCGGGGTGACATTCAGCGCCACCTGCCGCACTGTCAGGGAGAACGGTCCCGGGGCTGATTGGCGGATTTGCTGCCAGCGGTCAGTAAAGGCTTTTTCCGTAAAACGTGTCTGTTCGCTGTCCGGCCCGAGCAGCGCCAGACGCGGTGATGCCTGATTCAGGAATCCGGACACATGCGTTTTCAGCGTATCCGGCGTAACCGGTTTGAGCAATTCCCAGGCAGTAGTGAGCTGCTGACGTTTGTCCTGAACCGGCATCCGGTATTCCAGCGCAGTGGTGATGGTATCCGCGAGGTAATCATGGCCGTAGCGGGATTCTCCGGCGGCCTGCTGACTGAGTTTTGCCAGCAGACTCTGCCGTGCATCATCCAGCTCTGCCTGTGTGACAGGCTGTGTCGCCAGGCGCTGAATCTCTGTCCACAACAGGGTGATGCTGCCGAGATAATCGCCGCCCTGCGGATGCACTATCATTAGTTGCTGAAGGCGGCGGCTGTCCAGCATAGCACCCTGCGGGTTGATACTGGCGGCAGGCAGCTGTCCGTTATCCACCAGCGCAGTCAGGCGCTGATTGAGAATTGTCACCCAGAGATTATCCAGCAGGTCGTCATACTGTCCGTCACGGGTGTTGAGCGGGGCACGGATATCTCTCTGCAGCGCGAACTGCATAATGCGCTGTCCCTGCTCCTTATCAAAGACCGGTTTTACCAGCAGACCCGGCTGAGGGGAAAAACGCTGACGGGCCGGATCATCCTGTGCGGCGTCTTTTTTGGCAGGCTGATTAAAATACGCTTCCGCCAGATTGCTGACATCGTGGCGGTTAAACTGCCCGATAACCACCAGGCTCATACGCTGCGGCTGATACCAGGTCTGATAGTAGTCTTTTGCCGTGCTGACCGGCGCGTGGCGGATCACATCCAATAACCCGATCGGGTCACGTTCCGCATAGAGACTGCCTGCATAGCGCAGCTGCTCAAGGGCATTATTGATACGGAAGCCGATACCCTGGCGCAGCCGCCACTCCTCAATAATGACAGAGCGTTCTTTATCAAAAGCATCCGGGTCAAAGGTCATGCCCTGTGCCCAGTCGGCGAGAACCTGTAAACCGGTCCGGATTTGTTCCGGCGTGGCCTGCGGCAGTGACAATTTATAGACAGTTGAATTGAGGCTGGTGGCGGCATTGACATGGCTGCCGAGGTTCAGCCCCTGTTTTTCCAGCTGTTTAAAGCTCTGTGTGTCCGGAAAATGGGTGGTGCCTTTAAAGGCCATATGCTCGGTAAAATGTGCGAGGCCGCGCTGTTCCTCTGTTTCCTGCAATGAGCCGCTTTCCACCAGCAGCCGCAGTTCCGCGCCGGGCTGCGGGCGTGACAGCAGATACACATTCATGCCGTTTGCCAGGCGGATGTGCTGTAAATCACTGCGCTGCGGCAGCGGACGATTATCTGTGCCCGTGGTGCCGGCTGCGGTACAGCCGGTGAGGATCAGCACCGCACCGGCAAAGGTCAGTTTATAATGCATATCGGACTCCTGATGTGCAGGTGGCGGCAGGGGCGGACAGTGCGATCACACGGTCGGCCTCCTGCTGAAGAAAACGCTGGTGACTGACCAGCAGAAGTGTGCTGCCGGGCAGACGGCTGCGGAGCAGGCGGATCATGCGGACAGCATTGTCATCATCCAGTGCCGAGGTAATTTCATCGAGCAGCATCAGTTTCGGCTGACTGAGCAGCAGACGGGCTATCAGCAGGCGCTGCTGTTCGCCGCCGGACAGACGCTGACGCCAGTCAGCATCGGTATCCAGTTGTGGTGCGAGTATGGCAAGCCCGGTGGCACCGAGGACATCACGGTAATCGTCTGTCGTGAACTGTGATGCGGCATGCGGATACGCCAGCAGGGATTTCAGTGTCCCTGACGGCAGATAGAGTGATTGCGGAACCCACATCACATCCTGTTCGCGGCTGATATTGCCGCGGTAGTAAGGCCAGTGGCCGCTGAGCGCGCGCAGCAGGGTGGACTTACCCAGCCCGGAGCGGCCGCTGATAATGGCAAATTCCCCGGCACGCAGGGAAAGAGAAACATTTTCCAGCAGCGGGCGGTTATCCGGCAGCAAAATATCGGCGGAAACGTCCAGGCGTACTGCGGACTGACGGGTTTCAGTGACATCAGACACCGCATCATTTTCCAGAAGGCGGACAAAATGGTACAGACGGGTTACCGTTGCCTGCCAGGCGGCAATTTCTTTATAGGCAAAAATAAACCAGCCGAGAGAGGTGGCGACACTGGTAAATGCCTGACGCAGCTGCATTAATCCGCCCAGCATCAGTTCACCGGCGAGGAATTTCGGCAGTGCAAACAGAATGGGCGCAAGTGCGGTAACCTGCTGATAACCCACGGTATAAAATGCCAGATTCCGCTCACAGCGGATCAGCTGATTCCAGTTGGCCGCCACGCGGGCAAAACGGGTCAGCAACTGCTGTTTATCCTGCAACTCTCCCCGCTGTCCGGCGATGGCGTCACCATGCTGTCTGCGGGTGATCAGCGCCGCACGGTAATCCGCCTCGCGCTGCTGTTTTTCCATATTCAGTTTACGCAGCGGCCCGCCGATAAGCTGTGTCAGCGCGATACCCACCAGGGTGTAAGCGATACAGGCCCAGAACATATAGCCGTTGATCCGCCAGTCCGTCCCGGCAACAGAGAGCAGAATACTGCCGGAGAGCTGCCAGAGAATGGCGGCAAAAGAAATCAGGGTCAGCAGTGAGTGCAGGAACGTGATCAGCAGACTGAGGGTGGATTCCACCAGCAGGCGGACATCCTCGGCAATCCGCTGATCCGGGTTATCCGGTTCCTGTGCGGTCAGGCGCAGCAGGTAATGACGGCTCTGCGGCGACAGCCAGCGGCTGAGGATCTGTTCTGTCATCCCCTCCCGCCAGCGGATAGCCAGTTTCTGCCGGAACCAGGTGCCGAGCACCACCACCAGAATCAGTCCGCTGACCAGCACGACAAAGAATTTGATCAGCTGATACAGCGCCGCACCGTCCAGCTTCTGTAATGCATTATAAAAATCCCCGTTCCACTGGTTCATGCGGATATTGAACCAGACGGAAGAGAGTGTCAGCCCGAGAGACAACAACAGTAAGAACCAGCAAAACAGGGCGGCACGCCGCCCCCAGAATGGCTTCACCAGCCAGATAAATTGTTTTATTGTTTTCATTGATTATTCATAACGTTAAGAGACATTGCTCACATGCTCAGATTAAAAATCGTAATTCAGCTGTAACCAGAACTGACGGCCCGGATCATAGGCAATCACCTTGTTACCGGCATAGATAAAGGTATCCGCGACATTTTTGTTATTCAGAACGTTATTCACTTCCAGTGAAACGGATGCGCCGTAAGCAAACTCCGGTTTCCAGTTCACGCGGGTATCCCAGGTGAATTTGGATGCGAAATGCTCTTTCTGATAAACACGTAATTCACCGTACTGCGGATCACGGACCACTTCGTTGTCATGACGGACGGCCTGATTACGCGCTCCCCACCATTGCAGGCGGTTGTACCAGGAGATGTTGTAGTTATCCCAGTCACTGGTCAGCTCAACGTTCAGTTTCAGCGGCGAGTTAAAGTTGCTGGCAGGCAGGTCACTGACATCGATCACTTTGCCGCCGTACATCACTTTGTCGGAGTTAATGGCAGTACCCGGTTCAAAGAAGGCATAGCCCTGGTCAGACGGGAAGTTGGTTTTGGTATCCTGCCAGACGATTGAGGAGGTAAAGACATGGCTTGCCTGTCCCCATTCCCACGGCTGACTGTTGCTGACGGCCAGGGTGACGGAGTCATGTTTGCTGCGTCCGGCATTATCAAAGGTACGGATTTTGCCTTTATCGGAGTATTTATCCGACCCGGTCAGGTTGTTGTATTTGGTGCGGCTGCGCACTTCATCGTAACCTTCACGGTGAACATAGGTCAGACGCCAGGTGGTGCTGAGGATTTCCTGTTGCAGACCGAGAGAAATCTCATCGTTATACGGGGTTTTCAGTGAATCCAGACCTTCATAATCATTGGTTTTATCCCAGGTCGGTTCCATTCCCATAAAGCCGCACATATAACATTTTTCCAGCCCGGCATTCTGCGCGCCGTACAGGGCGTAAGTCAGCATAGAGCGGCCGTAATAACGGTTGGCACCGGCGATCAGCAGTGTTTCTTTATTGCCGAACAGGTCATAAGTGGCGGCCAGGCGTGGTGCGACATTGGTGCGCTGAACAAAATCATCCCGATCCACGCGGATACCCGGACGCAGTGTCAGACGGCCAATCTCAATATTGTCATCGGCAAACAGCGCGTAGTTGTTATAACTGACTGAGGCGGTTCCCGGCAGGAAACGGTGGATATTGGTCATCTCCATGCCCATATCCGCATAAGTGGCTTTGTCATCACTGGTGTGATAATGCGATTTATCGCGGATATAGCGGCCTTTGGTATGGGTGGATTCCATCCCGAGTGTCGGGCGGTGTGTCATCCCGAAGCCCTCTGACGGCAGGAAACGGGCAACGGCTTTGGTGGTGATATTGTCCTGCTCTGTCCGCAGATCACCCAGCCCGCCCATTTTGGTGTTAATGATCGTTTTGCCGTCCGGTAACTTATCCTTCATTTCATAGAAATTCTGTTCGTCATTCACACGGTTATCTTTCAGTTTCTGATAACCCAGGGTGAATTCCAGATCAGCCAGGCTGGTCTGGTGTTTCAGTACACCGGTCACACCTAAGCCTTTATGGTTATTGTCATAACCGGAGTTGGCAATATTGGAGGCGAACAAACGTGCTTTGTAATCGGAGTAATTCAGGGAAATATCCGCCGTGGTGACCGGCGAGAGATCCATCGCATACTTCACAAACAGGTTGTCTGAGGTGCGTTTCTGGTTACGTTTGCGCTTATCAAACTCATACCCGACGAGCTCTTCACCCTCCATCACCGCCATCAGTACCGATGTATTCGCCGGAATCGTGGAGGTGCGGCGGGAGGCCGATACTGTCAGGCCGCTGTTTTCGGTTACACCGACTTCAAACCAGCCGCCGAAATCGTGTTTGTTATATTCATTCTGGAAACGGGCCGGATGACTGATATCATTTTTTGATGAATCAATCGGCTGCGAAGAATCCTCAAACAGGTGATTCCAGGAGGAGCGGGTGGTGCGGTAATACATATGGCCGCTGTTTTCGCCGTTCCAGCGGCGGCTGGTGACATCCACACTGCCGCCGGTAAAGCCGCCGAATTCCACCGGAATGTTGTTATCGTAAACGGTCACGCTGTCGATCAGGCGGCTGTCGATGTACATTCCCTGATCGCCGCTGTCCAGTCGCGTGGAGGTTTCGCCCAGCGTATCTTTTGCCGGGTCGAAATCGTTGTTAAAGCTGATGCCGTCGAGCTTATAGGCGTTCTGGAAACTGGAGGCGCCGTGAATGGAAATCCGTGACGGTTTGATTTCGCCCTGGTTGAGGGACGAACTGTCATTACCGGCAAACTGTACGGCAGGGTTGGTGCGCAGCAGTTCTGTGACGTTACCGTCACCGGTATTGCGCTGGCGGATCTCCTCCGCGGTAATATATTGCGGGGCAGACATGACATCGGTGGCCGGATGGTAAGCCAGTTCGCCCTGAACCCGTGTTTCCGGGATTAAAATCGTTTCCGCTTCGGTGGTCAGCGGGCGGATAACATAACTGCTGCCCTGCTGCACCAGTGTCAGACCGGAGCCTGCCAGCAGTGTCTGAATAGCGGTCTGCGCTGAATAGCTGCCGTGAAGTGCCGGTGCACGCAGTGTGCCGAGTTGTCCGGCATCATACAGTAACTGGATTTGTCCCTGTTGCGCGATAGTATTCAGTGAACGGCTCAGTGCCTGTTCCGGCAAATCAAGAGTGAGATCTGCCGCTCCTGCCGGTACCGCTGTCAGTCCGAGCGCCAGCACAATGGCAGAACTGACCGCCCTGATGCTGAATGGTGATGGTGTTATTGTCATTTTTATCATTTCCGGAAGTGTCGTAGTTATCCCCTGTATCAGAAGACGCGGAAATGAGAACTATCCTCACCTGATAATCATTCTTTTTTTCATTTATTTTTATTTTTCTTCACAATCAGCAGGCTGCCGTCATGCAGTTCGGTGACTTCAACCGGTAACAGCAGCGGCAGAGCCGTGAAAAAAGCATCCGTTTCAGAAAGGGTGACCCGGCCGGAGACAGTCAGATCCGTTGCATTGGCGGCAAGTGACACCGGGCGGTTGCTGTAAGGTGCGAGGCGGGCAACAACATCGTGCAGCGGGGTATTTGTGAGGGTGATTTGTCCGTTACGCCATTCCCCGGCCTGTTCCGGCGGAATATGACTGAGCAGCAGGGCGTGCCCCGGTGCGGGACTGACGGCATTATCCCCGGCACGGAGATAAACCGGTTTTTTATCTGCGGCATCCCGCAGGGCGACAATCCCGTTCGCCACAGAGACAGCCACTTCTGTCCCCCGTCGGCTGACATCAAATTCTGTCCCGACAACCGTTATCTCCCTGCCGTCCGCCTGAAGCACAAACGGCCGCCACGGATTGGATTTCACCTGAAAAAAAGCGTTGCCGCGTACCAGCGTAATACGGCGTTGTGTCTGCTCATAGGCAATATCCGCTTCGCTGTCACGGTTGAGAAAAATACGGCTGCCGTCCGGCAGGATCATGGATTTACTCTCTGAGGCAGTGGCGAGCGTCAGGTTATCCATCAGCAAAGCAGGTAACTGGCTGTAGGGTAAAAACAGCATCACCAGGATAAACAGCCCGGCGAGGGTGTGGCGCAGCGGGCGCAATACCGAAAACGGCCGGTCAGGTGCCGGGGCTGTGACGTCAGGACGCGGCAGGGCTGACATATCACCCCACAGCTGCGCCATCTCATCAAATGCCCGGCGGTTTTCCGGAGATTCCGCCAGCCATGACTGCAAGTCACGCTGCTGCTGCGCCGTCATACTCTGGCTGTGCCAGCGTGTAAACCACAGTGCGGCGGCTTCTTCCCGTTCATCCTGTTCACGCCGGTCAGTCATTCCCCGTCCTTCTGTTCTTCGGTATTCATGGCGCGTTTACATTGCAGCAGGGCACGGGCGATATGTTTCTCCACCATACTGACAGTGATATCCATCCGTTCGGCAATGTCACTTTGTGAAAGTCCGTCAAACCGGTAAAGCACAAAAGCTTCCCGCTGACGGGGCGGCAGTTCATTCAGTACCTGATACAGCCTGTCCAGCCGCTGGCGGTGTTCGAGCTGAACCTGAGGATCGGCCTCCTCCTGTGCCACTTCCGCGGTCAGCGAGTCATCCCACTCACTGACACGGTCACGCCCCTTCCGCTGGTTGTAACGCCAGTGGTCGGTCAGCACATTATTGGCGATCTTAAACAGGAACGCGCGGGTTTCCTGCACAGACGTATCGTTGCCGCCTTTCAGCCAGCGGGCAAACACATCCTGCGACAGATCCCGTGCATCCTGACTGTTGCCCAGCCGCTTATGGAAGAAGCGGACAAGCTGATGGTAGGTTGAGTGATAAGCTCCGGCGATAAGCCTGCTTACCGATTTTTCAGTTGTCATTTTTCTGGTGTGTATCGAAGTCATCGTAATTGAAGGAGTCATTACGCATTGCTTAGAAAAAGCTAAAAAATCTCATTGTTGTTATTTGAATTATTATTTAATAATAAAAAGCAATATCATTTGCGTTATCATTATGCCTGTAATTTTACAAATTGAAATACGTGAATAACGATTAAAAAAGAGAGTTGAGTGATGTTGAATGTGGCTGCGGCCTGTTATCAGAACAGGCGCTATTCAGTCGGCGGTACGGTTGCCAGTGTGGGCGCACACGTACTGTTGCTGGCATTGTTCCTGGGCTGGCTGACGTTTTCTGCGGAAGAGCCGAAAGGCATGCTGCCGCCGGCATTTGTGCTGATGCCGGGCGTTTATCAGCTGGAAAGTGCACCTCCGGAAAAAGCGGAAGGGGTCAGGCAGGTGATGTCACAACCGGCACCACAGCCGGTGGCGGAACCGGAGCGGGAATCTGCGGTTGATAAACTGGCGGTATCTGATCAGGGCACCTGGACAAAAAAAGCGGAGAAACCAAAGAAAAAAGCAGAGAAAAAGCCGTTAACGGAGATTAAAATGCCGGAAACGGACAACCCGTCACCGGTACTTGCCGAGAGCACATCCGCACCGCGTCAGGGCGACAGCTCTGCCAGCCGTGCTGATTTCACCAGTCATGCGCCGCAGCCGGTCAGCGGCAGTACCGGCTGGGAAAGCACAGTACATTCACATCTGGCGAAATATAAACGCTATCCGCGGGCACTGCTGCGCTATAAATCCACCGGTGTTTCTCATGTGAGAGTAACGCTGAATATGCAGGGAAATGTTGTCTCTGCCGAACTGGTTAATTCATCGGGCACAAAACTGCTGGATAAAGAAGCGCTTGCCACAGTACAACGGGCATCACCTTTCCCGCTGCCGCCACAGGAACGCAGCAAAAACGGCCATATTGAGATAGTCACTCCCATCGGTTTTTACCTGTAACCAGCAGACAATTCCCGAAATGCCATTTTTATTACCAGGAATTGTCTGCATTTTCCCCTTTTTTGTTTCCCTGTTTATTTTTTCCCTGCTTAACATTTCGGTTTTTCTATAGGTTCTCATAATTTATTTAAATGAGTTTCAGTCACTCATATTGCAACAAGCACAGTAAAGCCGGTTCAGGCACGGATAAAATTCTGTTATTACCCGTCGTAATAAAAGTACCACTATGAAAATAGTTAATTTAATTAATAATTATTACTAATGGATATCCGGCGGTGATTATCGAAAAGAGTGTGTTACACTGCTAAAAAACAGCGGGCGATGATAGTGTTTACTGTGGCAGAGTGCCGGTAAACGGATAATATAATGCCTTGGCAAATAATCATTTTTAGTCTGTTTAAGGGTAGATTGTTACAAAATATTTCATCCGTGAATTATCAGGAAAATATGTAATAATGTTATTATTCAGCAGCAGGATTGAATAAAAGAATTTAATATATAAGAAATCCGATTTTTATCACTATTCATTAGTATGCATCATTTTCGGACGTGACTTTAGTGATATAAACTCTGTTTTCTTTGATAGATTAATTTTTTATAGGTGATTTTGCGTAATACCAGATTAACTCAAAATTAAACATCGTGAATTTTAGTTAGGTAAGGGTAAGTGATGACTATAAAGTCTGTTTTTGCAAGAACACTCGTCTCTTTGCTATTAGGTACAGCCATTAGTGCTTCAGCGCTGGCTGCGGCAGAAAATACCGGTCATACATTACGGCTGGCTATCGGCGCAGAACCGACAGAGGGATTTGACCCGATGCTCGGCTGGAGCCACGGCAGTTACTTATTACTGCACAGCCCGCTGCTCAAACAAAAGGCCGATCTTTCCTGGCACAGCTATATGCTGGACAGTTACGACCACAATGCCGACGGCAAAGAGTGGACGCTGAAACTGAAAAAAGATCTCAAATTCTCGGACGGCTCCCCGCTGACCGCCAAAGACGTTGCTTTCACCTATAACAATGCCGCCGCCGGCGGCGGTAAAATCGACATGGGGAATTTTGCCAAAGCGGAGGTCATTGACCCGCTGACCGTAAAAATGACCCTGTCCGAACCGCAAAGTACCTTTATTAACGTACTCGGCTCTCTCGGGATTGTGTCCGCCGATAAATATGATGCCAGAGAGTATGCCCAAAAACCGGTGGGTGCCGGGCCATACCGCCTGGTGGCTTTCCAGCCGGGCCAGCAGCTGATTGTTGAGGCCAACCCGTATTACGCCGGGCCGAAAAACGACTTTAACAAGCTGGTGTTTGTCTTCCTGGATGAAGATGCCGCTTTTGCAGCCGCGCAGAGCCGTCAGCTTGAAGTTGTCCGCATTCCGCCGGTGATCGCCGCGACTGCCGGTGATGTCAAAGGAATGAAACTGGTAGAGCGTGCCAGCGTGGAAAACCGCGGTATTGTCTTCCCGATTCCGAAAGCCGGTGAAAAAGATGCGCAGGGTAATCCGATCGGTAACGATATCACCTCCGATGTGGCTGTCCGTAAAGCCATCAACTACGCCATTGACCGTAAATTACTGTCTGAGCAGGTGATGGAAGGGTATGCCGTACCAGCCTTTACCGGTGTTCACGGACTGCCGTGGAACAATCCGGAAGCCGCTTTTAAAGATGGTGATGCGGAAAAAGCCAAACAGATCCTGGAAGAGGCAGGCTGGAAACTGAATAAAGACGGACTGCGCGAGAAAGACGGCAAAGTCGCCAAACTGACGCTGTGGTACACCAGCGGGGATACCACCCGCCGTGACCTGGCACAGGCTATCCGCGCATTCCTGAAACCAATCGGTATTGAACTGGATTTACAGTCCGGCAGCTGGGAAACCGTCGAACGCCATATGCACGCCAACCCGACTCTGTTCGGCTGGGGCAGTCTTGACCCGATGGAGTTAGTCCATCATTACAGCAGCAAAGCGGCAGGTGTGGAGTTCTACAACCCGGGCTATTACAAAAATCCGCAGGTGGATGCCATTCTTGAGAAAGCGGTGAGTGCGCCGGATCAGGAAGCGGCCATTCCGGTCTGGCAGCAGGTGGACTGGAACGGTAAAACCGGCACAGGGATTAAAGGGGATGCTGCCTGGGCGTGGCTGCTGAATGTGCAGCATACCTATGTGGTCAGTGATTGTGTGGACCTGGGCAAAGGCGCGCCGGAGATCCACGGATCATGGTCACTGCTCAACAGTGTGGATGACTGGGCCTGGACCTGTAAATAATGCGCAGTGCCCTGTTCCTTTTCGTGCGGTTTTTTTGTCTGCTGACGGTCACGGCGGCGGGAGTGTTTATCCTCCTGAGTTATTCGCCGGTTGACCCGATCAGAGCCTATATCGGAAATGATCTGCTGCATGTACCGCCGGAGCAGTATCCGGCGATCGCCGCCCGCTGGGGACTGGATCAGCCGCTGTGGCAGCGGTTCTGGATCTGGTTCTCGCAGATGCTGCGCGGTGATCTCGGCTACTCCATGCTGTATAACGCGCCGGTTTCAGAAGTGATTTCTGCGCGGCTCGGGCCGTCACTGGCACTTCTTATCAGCGCCTGGTTTTTCTCGGGAATTACCGGGCTGCTGCTGGGGCTGGTGGCAGGGCGGTATCTGAACCGCTGGCCGGACAAAATAATTTCGGCGCTGTCGTATCTGCTGGCCTCGATACCGACATTCTGGATAGGGCTGCTGCTGCTGTCACTGTTTGCGGTCACCCTGAACTGGGCACCGATCTGCTGTGCCTGGCCGATGGGTGAGGATGCTGATACTGCCACGTTCAGTGAGAAAATTCATCACCTGATCCTGCCGGTGCTGGCACTGGGATTACTCGGCGTCGGTAACATTGCCCTGCATACGCGGGCAAAAGTGGCGGAAGTGATGGGAACAGAGTTTATCCGTTATGCCAGAGCGCAGGGGGATAAAGGCTGGCCGATGATTAATTTTCACGTGCTGCGTCACGCTATTACCCCGGCACTCTGTTTACAGTTTGCCTCGGTGGGGGAACTGCTGAGCGGTTCACTGCTGGCGGAGAAAGTATTTGCCTACCCCGGTCTGGGACAGGCGACGATAGACGCGGGGCTGCGGGGGGATATCCCGCTGCTGATGGGTATTGTGATGTTTTGCGCGATCCTGATTTTTATCGGTAACAGCACGGCGGATATTTTACTGCGCCGCGTGAATCAGGGAGTGATCCGCGAGTCATGACGTATAACCCGAACCGCGCCCTGTTAAAACTGACGGGCACATTACTGATGCTGATCCTGCTGGGCGTATATGCCATCTGGATCACACACACAGATATTGATATGGATTTCCTGGCGCGGCGGCAGGCACCTTCTGTCGCGCACTGGTTCGGTACTGACAGCCTGGGGCGTGATCTGTGGGATCGCACCTTTCAGGGCATGGCAACCAGTCTGCAAATCGGACTGATTTCCGCCCTGACCAGCGGGCTGGTGGCACTGACCATGGCCGGGTTATCCTCCATTAACAAAGGGACAGATTATCTGGTGCGCGGGGTGATTGATACGCTGCTGGCACTGCCGCACCTGCTGCTGCTGATTTTAATCTGTTTCACTCTGGGCGGCGGAAAATCCGGCGTGATCTGGGCGATAGCCCTGACACACTGGCCGAAACTGACGCTGATCCTGCGCTCGGAAATTCTGCGGGTACGGGAAACGGATTATGTGATGCTGGCACAGCGCATAGGAAATTCACGGTTGTATTGCTGGCGTCATCATTATCTGCCAATGTTATTACCGCAGTGGATTGTCGGCACACTGCTGATGTTCCCGCATTCGGTACTGCACAGTGCGGCGCTCAGTTTTCTGGGCTTCGGGCTTGCGCCGCATGAGGCATCTCTGGGGATACTGCTGTCAGATGCGCTGCGTTACCTCAGTACCGGCGCCTGGTGGCTGGCATTTTTCCCGGGACTGGTGCTGGTCGGACTGGTGTTACTGTTTGATCAGTTTGCGAAAGCGTTACAACAGCTCTGGCTGAGGATCGCATAATGCTGAAATTTGACCGGCTTGCCATTGATGTCGCGCAGTTCGGCTGGCTGCGGAAAAAACGCTGGCAGCCGCTGCTGACGGATATTTCCCTGGCGGTTCAGCCCGGTGAACTGGTGGCGCTGGTCGGCAGCAGCGGAGAAGGCAAAAGCCTGCTGCTGCAAAGTGCGCTGGGTCTGCTGCCGGACAACATGCGCTGCCGCGGTGCTATCTCGCTTGCGGGGGAAACGCTGACGGAAGAGAGTAAACAGCTGCATCGCGGCAATACCCTGTGTTATGTGCCGCAGGGGGTCAGTGCGCTCAATCCGCTGGTACGGGTGGGGCCGCAGCTGGAACGCGCTGCCACACTCAGCGGAATGCATGTGAAGATGCATGATGTGGCGCGTCAGCTGCAACGTTATAACCTCCGGCCGGAACTGACAGCCGCCTTTCCGAACCGGCTCTCCGGCGGGATGGCAAAACGGGTGCTGACCTGCGGGGCGACCCTGACCGGGGCGCAGTATATCCTGGCGGATGAAATTACGTCCTGGCTGGATGATGAACATGCCGCACAATTACTCGCGCACCTGAAAGTGTTATGTGCGGACGGGCGCGGTGTGTTGTGGGTCACGCATGACCTGGCGATGGCGGCCCGTTTTGCTGACCGGATAGCGGTGCTGCGTCACGGGGTTTTACAGGAAACACTGACATCACAGGCATTGCTGAACGGAGAAGGCAGTCCGTGGCTGCAGTCACTGTGGGATGCACTGCCGGAGCATCGTTTTTTGTCCGGGCAGAATAAACTCAGATGATAATCTGCTTTATTTCGTCTTTATCTGAGTATTTATTATTTATTTACTGAAAATCAGTATGGTGATTGATTTTATATTTAAACACAGTAGCAGATATTAATTCATCTATATGCGGTAACGGAAACACAGCATAGTCATCAAAGGATCTGAACATCGTTTTCTTATTCAGGAGAACAGCGGTGAATGATTTATTTTTTTATGGCTGATTAGCCACTTACATTTTTTCACGCTTTGTATTTCCGGGTGTGCGTCTGCGCATGTCCGGTGGCCGGTGGCGTATTGTGCATGCTGTTCAGCAGATGCGTCACTGAAATAAAAACTGAAATCACGGTGATCCGGAAACCATCATAATCCGGGTTGCTGTCTGATGACTCTGTTTTCATCCAATTGTGGAGGCGTTATGCAATTAACCCCGAGAGAAGTTGAAAAGCTGATGATATACACCCTGGCGGATGTCGCGCAGCGACGCCGTGACAGAGGGGTAAAACTGAACTACCCGGAAGCGGTCGCGATTATCACGGTGACAGCACTGGAAGGCGCCCGTGACGGCAAAACAGTGGAAGATGTGATGAAAGAAGCCGCTACTGTGCTGACCAAAGCCGACGTGATGGAAGGGGTGGATGATTTAATCCCGAATGTGCAGGTTGAGGCTATTTTCACAGACGGCAGCCGTCTGGTGACGGTTCATAACCCAATCAAATAAACGTACAGCAAAAAGGTGAGGTTCTGATTATGAGTAATACAAAACAACCCACGCCGTTAGGCGGAGTCATTTTTGCGGATACCCCGATTGAATTTAATACCGGTAAGCCGGAAACCAAAATTAAAGTCCGTAATACCGGGGATCGCCCGATTCAGATCGGTTCGCATTTTCACTTCTTTGAAGTGAACCATGCCCTGGAATTTGATCGCGAAGCGGCTTACGGCAAACGCCTGAATATTTCATCCACCACCGCAATCCGTTTTGAGCCGGGTGATGAAACGGAAGTTTCTCTTATTCCTTACGGCGGCAAACAGACAGTGTACGGGTTTAATAACCTGGTGGACGGCTGGGCCGGTAATAATGTCGCCATCAGCGAACGTCCGGCAAAAGCGATTGCCCTGAATGAGGCGATTGCCCGCGGTTTCAGTCATAAAGCAGAAGCGAAGAAGTAATTCTCCGTCCTGATACGATTTTCCGGCAGAGATGCTCAGGCATCCTGAACGAAATAAGGAACACGTTATGCCACAGATTTCCAGACAAGAATATTGCGGCCTGTTCGGGCCGACCACCGGAGATAAAATCCGTCTCGGTGATACTGATCTTTATATCGAAATTGAAAAAGACTTACGCGGTTACGGCGAAGAATCTGTTTACGGCGGCGGGAAATCCCTCCGTGACGGGATGGGTGCGAACAACACGCTGACCAGCGATAACGGTGTGCTCGACCTGGTTATCACCAACGTTACGATTCTGGACGCCAAATTAGGTGTTATCAAAGCGGACGTGGGTGTGAAGGACGGTAAAATCGTCGGTATCGGTAAGAGCGGTAACCCGAACCTGCAGGACGGTATCACCCCGGGAATGGTTGCCGGTGTATCGACCGATGCTATCTCCGGTGAACATCTGATCCTGACGGCGGCGGGTATTGATACCCACATCCACCTGATTTCACCACAGCAGGCTTACGCGGCACTGTCTAACGGTGTCACCACCTTCTTCGGCGGTGGTATCGGGCCGACAGACGGCACCAACGGGACAACGGTTACTGCCGGCCCGTGGAACATCCGCGCGATGCTGCGTTCACTGGAAGGTTTACCGGTTAACGTCGGTATGCTCGGGAAAGGTAACTCCTTTGCCCGCGATCCGCTGGTTGAACAGATTATTGCCGGTGTTGCCGGTCTGAAAGTACACGAAGACTGGGGTGCAACCTCCAACGCCATCCGTCATGCCCTGCGTGTGGCAGATGATTATGATATTCAGGTTGCGGTACACACCGACAGCCTGAACGAAGGCGGGTATGTGGAAGATACTATCGAAGCCTTTGAAGGCCGCACGATCCACACTTACCACACCGAAGGTGCGGGCGGTGGTCATGCGCCGGATATCATCAAAGTGGTCAGCCAGCCGAACGTACTGCCGAGCTCCACCAACCCGACCCTGCCGTACGGTATCAACAGCCAGGCAGAACTGTTCGACATGATTATGGTATGTCACAACCTGAACCCGAATGTCCCGGCTGACGTTTCCTTCGCGGAAAGCCGCGTGCGTCCGGAAACCATTGCGGCGGAAAACGTGCTGCATGATATGGGTGCTATCTCCATGTTCTCCAGTGACTCCCAGGCGATGGGACGTGTCGGTGAGAACTGGCTGCGTGTGATCCAGACCGCTAACGCCATGAAAGCGGCACGCGGCAAACTGCCGGAAGATGCGGCGGGTAACGATAACTTCCGTGTTCTGCGTTATGTGGCAAAAATCACCATCAACCCGGCGATTGCCCAGGGGATCAGCCATGTGCTCGGGTCAATCGAAGTCGGCAAAATGGCGGACCTGGTCCTGTGGGATCCGCGTTTCTTCGGCGCGAAACCAAAACTGGTTATCAAAGGCGGCATGATCAACTGGGCAGCGATGGGTGATCCTAACGCCTCCCTGCCGACACCGCAGCCGGTCTTCTATCGTCCGATGTTTGGTGCGATGGGTAAAACCCTGCAGGATACCTGTGTGACCTTCGTTTCTCAGGCTGCACTGGAAGACGGTGTGAAAGAGAAAGCCGGTCTGGAGCGCCAGGTTGTTGCGGTTCAGGGCATGCGCACCACCACCAAACGTGACCTGGTCCGTAACGGCGAAACGCCGGATATCGAAGTGGACCCGGAAACCTTCGCGGTGAAAGTCAACGGAGAACACGCGACCTGCCAGCCAATCTCGGTGGCGGCGATGAACCAGCGTTATTTCTTTGGTTAACAGAATCCGGGGCTGAACGTCCCGGATTAACAGACTTCCCCGGCGGGCGTAGTCAGCCTGCCGGGCATAACAAAAAGGTAATTCCATGATCCTCATTGAGCACATTCTCGGCAACGTCAGAAAAGAGCAGGCGTGGGCTGATAAAGCGAACGATATGACGGTGGATATGCTGATCCTCGATCAGCGGGAAGCCCAGAAAAGCCGCTGCCGCAAACATACCCAAAACGGGCTGGATATCGGGATCGCGCTGGATCGCAACGTGCTGTTGTCTGACGGAGATGTGATCCATACCGATGATGCCACCAATACGATGGTTGTCGTCCAGATCGATCTGCGTGATGTCATGGTTGTTGATCTTAAACGTCTTCAGGGCAGCACGCCGGAAGAGCAGATCCGCATCAGTTTTGAACTGGGCCATGCGCTCGGTAACCAGCACTGGAAAGCCGTTATCAAAGAAAACAAAGTGTATGTCCCGCTGACTGTCAGTGAAAAAGTGATGGAATCGGTGATGCGCACCCACGGTTTCGGCAACGATACGTTTGCTTTTGTCAAAGGCGAAACCATTCTGCCGATCCTGACCAACTCAGAATCCCGTCTGCTGTTCGGCGGCGCGGAAGAAACCGATACGCATGTGCATGTGGCACATAACCACGGGCACTCACATTCACACGGCCACGATCACGGACACAGCCATGATCATGACCACAGTCACGACCACGGCCATGATCATCACCATGATCACGACCATGACCACAAACACTGACAGACCGGAACGGGAGAACGTGTGATGAAAGCGGCTGATCTTATCCGGATCATGCAGTTTGGTGATTCGGCACTTCCCGTCGGCGCCTTTACTTTCTCAAACGGTGTGGAATCGGCGATTCAGACGGGCGTGGTACATGATGCAGAAACCCTGAAAGGGTTTGTCCGCACTGCGCTGAAACAGGCGGCCAGTGGTGACGGTATTGCCGTTGTCGCGGCACACCGCGCGGTGCTGGCGGGTGATAATGATGCCATCCTGCGGGTCGATCGGGCGGTGAATAACCGCAAACTGAATGAAGAAGCCCGTCTGATGGCAACGCGGATGGGGAAAAAGCTGGCGGAGATTTCCGTCCATATTTTTGACGATCCGCTCGTGGCCTGGTGGCTGGCGCAGATTAAAAGCGGGGATACCCCCGGCACACAGCCTGTGACTCAGGCCATTGTGATGGCGGTACAGGGTATCGGCGAGCGCGAAGTGGTGGTCATGCATCAGTACGGGATCGCGATGACGATCCTCAGCGCCGCCATGCGCCTGATGCGGATTACGCACTTTGAAACACAGCACATTTTATTTGAGCTGAACAACGACATTGAAACCTTCTGCGATATTGCAGCCTGCGGCGACATTGAACAGATGTCTTCCTATGTGCCGGTGATCGACGTCCTTGCAGCAGTTCATACCAAATCTTTTGTCCGCCTGTTTATGAACTGACAGGCGGCTGACTTATTTCCGGGAGTATATTGATGAAAAAAATGACACGGATCGGCATCGGCGGCCCTGTTGGCTCAGGTAAAACGGCGATTATTGAGGTGATCACTCCGATCCTGATTGAACGCGGGATCAAACCGTTAATCATCACCAATGACATCGTGACCACCGAAGATGCAAAACAGGTCAAACGTACCCTGAAAGGTATCCTCGACGAAGAGAAAATCCTCGGCGTTGAAACCGGTGCCTGTCCGCACACCGCGGTACGCGAAGACCCGAGCATGAACATTGCTGCCGTGGAAGATATGGAAGAGCGCTTCCCGGACAGTGACGTCATCATGATCGAAAGCGGCGGTGACAACCTGACACTGACCTTCAGCCCGGCACTCGCTGACTTCTACATCTATGTTATCGATGTTGCGGAAGGGGAAAAAATCCCGCGTAAAAACGGGCCGGGCCTGGTGCAGGCGGATATCCTGGTGATCAACAAAATCGACCTGGCACCGTATGTCGGCGCGAGTCTGGAAGTTATGGAAAGTGACACCAAAGTGGTGCGCGGCAACCGTCCGTATGTCATGACCAACTGCAAAACCGGCGAAGGTGTGATTGAGCTGGTGGATATGATTATGGATAAATTCCTGTTCACCCATCAGGCGGGAGCGAAAGCATGACACAACTGAGGGCTGAGATTGCGGGGACGCCGACACGTCTCCGGGCTCATCTCTTAGGGGAAAAGGCGCCGGAAATGGCGCCTTACCAGGATGAGCCAAAACAGATGCAAAGTGGTGCCATCGGGAAAAGCGGCTATCTGAAACTGCGGTTTGCCAAACGGGAATACCGCAGTGAAATGGTGGAAATGGAGCGCCGGGTACCCTCTCTGGTGCAGCGTGCGCTGTACTGGGATGAACTGATGCCGCAGATGCCGTGTGTCACCATGATTTCAACTTCCGGCTGCCTGTTACAGGGCGACCGCCAGGCGCTGGATCTGATTGTGGAAGAAGGGGCGTGTGCCCATGTCACCACACAGTCCGCCACCAAAATCCACATGATGGAGGCGAACTACGCCACGCAGTACCAGAACGTGGTGGTGGAAGCAGGCGGTTATCTGGAGTTTATGCCGGACCCGATTATTCCGCACCGTAATGCCCGGTTTTTAACGGATACACAGATAACGATTGATCCGACGGCCACGATGATTTATTCCGAGATCCTGATGTCAGGACGGAAATATCACCACCCGGACGAACAATTCGGATTTGATATTTTCTCATCAAAGATCAGGGCGGAAGACAGTGAGGGGAAAGAGTTATTTGTTGAAAAATACATTCTGGAACCGAAAAAAGAAGCACTGAATGTCGTCGGCGTGATGGGAGGCTTTGATGTCTTCGGTAATGTGATTTTACTGACACCGAAAGAGCATCATGCCCGTATTCTGGAACGCCTGGAAGCCCGTTATGACACGGATGAAGAGGTTGCATTCGGCGCAACGCAGTTGCCGAACGAGTGCGGCCTGGTCTTCAAAGTGCTGGGAATCGACAGCCCGAAAACCAAAGAGGCTGTTCGTTATTTCTGGCAAATCGCCCGGGAAGAGATCCTGGGCATCACATTGCAGAAACCGTTCCTGTGGCGCTGATGCGCTGCAGGATGATACCGGTAGTTACTCAGGGGACTGATTATTATCAGCATAATCAGTCCCTTTGTCTGGTTCACCTTCAGGGGAAAGACAATGGCAACTTCAACAGTCAGTCAGAACGGCTGGAATAAACTGGCCGGATCCAATCCTGTCATACATTTTATTGATATCACACTGCGCGGCTGCGCACAGGTGATGTTTCAGAACAACCCGCTGACCGGGCTGTTCTTCTTTGCGGCTATTTTTATTGGTGCCTACAGTGAAGGCATTCCGGCGGTCGGCTGGGGCTGCCTGCTCGGTACGGTCGTATCCACGTTGACCGCGTATGTCAGCAAAATGGATGTTACCTCACTGCGCGCCGGGCTGTACGGCTATAACGGCTGTCTGGTCGGTGTTGCACTGCCGACTTTCCTGGAAAATTCAGCGTTTATGTGGGCGGCTATTGTGCTCGGCAGTATCGTGGCGGTGATCGCCACCATCTCACTGACCGATTTTCTGAAAAACTGGAAAGTGGCGGCACTGACCGCGCCTTTCGTGCTGGTGACCTGGACTATCCTGCTGGCCAGTTACAGTTTCTTCGGCATCAAGGGCGTCAGCCTGCCGGGACCGGCACTGCCGGATCAGTATGTGGCGCCGATCGCCGGTATCCCGTATTCCGATCTGATCCCGGATATATTCCGCGGTGTATCCGAAGTCTTCCTGCTGAGCAGCATCACTGTCGGAATACTGTTTGTGATCGGTCTGGCGGTCAGCTCTGTATGGGCGGCGATCTTTGCGGTGCTCGGTTCACTGCTGGCCTTTGGTGTGGCGTCATTCCTGAAAGCCGATTTCGGGAGTGTCCATACCGGGCTGTATTCATTCAGCGCCGTGTTAACCGCGATTGCGCTGGGCTCCACATTTAACAAACCGAGCTTCAAAGTACTGGTGTATACCGTTGTGGGTGTGATTTTCACGGTGTTTGTCCAGGGCGCGCTGGATGTGGTGGTATCGCCGTTCGGCATTCCGACACTGACCATGCCGTTCGTTCTGGCCTCCTGGCTGTTCCTGGTGCCGAATCAGGACATCATGCCGGAACACCGTCAGTAAAAGGGGAGAGATATGCAGAGTAATCTACTGAAGACAGGATTACATAAGTTACTGAGTCTGCGGGTGATCCTGTCGGTGCTGCTGTTTATTGACGGGGTGATGATCCTGTCGCCGGTTCTGTTTTCCTATACCGGAGACATTGCCTGGCAGGACGGCGGCTTCACCGCGTGGTTACAGTCGCTCGGGTTTATAAAATTACTGGATATTCCCCGCTTTATGCTGGGGCTGCTGCTGGCGCTGCTGGCCCTGCTGATGATGACAGGTGCACGTATTGCCTGGCTGTTCTCCCTGTTTATCCTGCTCACGATGGTACTGATGGATCTGGGGCTGGCACATGAATACACACTTCAGGGGCTGTTCTCACTGGCGCTGCTGATTGCCTGCGGCTGCCTGTGGCGCCAGTTCCCGCATCACAGCCTGACCAGTGCCGGCGTGGTGGCGGTCAGCAGTATTATCCTGCTGGTGGTGTATTCCGTTTTCGGCACCCTGTATCTCGGCAATGAGTTCCAGCCGCATGTTACTGACATCTCAGCAGCGTTCTATTTTGCCCTGGTCTGTATGACCACCGTCGGCTTCGGGGATATCATTCCGATCAGCGTGGAAGCGCGGATGTTTACCCTGACAGTGGTGGTGTTTGGTATCACTATTTTCACCACATCTATTGTGTACATTGTGGGTGTCGTTCTGCGCGGCACACGCGAGATTGTCAAAAAGAGGTTGCTGCACATGAAAGAGCATTATGTTGTTATCGGCGCGAATCCGCTGGCGGTCAATATCTATAAAGGCCTGAAAAAACGCGGTTTGCAGGTGGTCGTGATCTGTTCTGATGACGAAAAAGCGCATTTCCCTGATGGTACGGTGGCCGTTGCCGGTGACAGCGCGGATGCGGTGACCCTGAATGAAGCGAATGTGAAAGACGCCCGCTGTGTGATGGCCATCAGTGATAATGACGCGGATAACACCTTTGCGCTGCTGGCGGTAAAACAGCTGGCCGGTGAGGGCGTGAAAACCGTGACGGTGGTGAATCAGGAAGAGAACCGCGACAAAATGCGCCTGCTGCATGCGGATATGACTTTCTCCCTGTCACAACTCGGCAGTGAAGTACTGATGAAAATGCTGTGCGGCGAGAACATCAATAACAGCGTCATGGCTGACATCTTATTAGCCAAAGCGCCATAAGCAGGGCCGGTTGTGAAGCATAAAGAAAAAAAAATAAATCTGAGCCACGGGATCACCCGGGCTCAGTCATTCTTTTATTCCCGGTTTAAACAGCTGCACGGCATCCGCATTGCACTGGCATTTACACTGACGTTTATGGTGTTCCGGGAATTACACAGCGATAAGCTCGATTACATTATCATGACACTTATCTCTATCCTGATGCCGATGCCGTACTGGGGAAATGTGCTGATCCGTTCAATGCAGCGCACGCTCGGCACCGTGATCGGCTCACTGATAGGGATGCTGCTGCTGTACACGGAAACCCACTCTTTTCCGCTGATGCTGGCGCTGGCAACGATTGCAATGTTTGTCTGCGGCCTGATTGCACTGGGCAAAAACATGTATGTCGGGATGCTGATCGGGATGACCATCAGTATCGTTGCCACTGCACCTGTCGGGGATATGGACTCCGCGCTTATCCGTTCGGCGCAGACTGTGGGCGGCTCCATTCTGGCGCTGGTCTTTTCGGCGATTCTGCCGCTGAAAGGGTTTGTGTTCTGGCGGATGAATATCAGTACCATTCTGCGTGATACCGCCAGATTATATGATGAGCACATCATGAAACTGAGCAGCACAGACCCGGAGCGATGGGATAATCAGCTGAAAGATACGTTATCGACCTTACTGGCCTGTAATACCTATATTGCGCCGTCCGTCAAAGAAACCCATGTCCCGGCGGCCACTTTTACGGCCATTCACGGGCGTATCCGGCGGCTGGTGGCGATACTGGAACTGCTGACAGACACCTTCAGTAAAAACTACTTCGCCCACGCGCTGAACACCGAGAATCCTTACATTGTGCAGTTACAGAAAAGTAACAGTGAAATTATGAAACTTCTCTCTGATATTTTTGTGCAGGGAAAAGATGATGACACGATGGAGAAGCTTCAGGCACTGCGTGCCAGCACACATGAGCTGCATCAGAAGATCAATGCACAGCCGGAAAGTAATTCGGCGGATGCCATGATGGTCGGGATGAGTGTGGAGGTTATCAAACTGCTGGATGAAGTGTGCGGGCTGGTTCAGATTGACATTTTAAAGAAATGCGCATAAACACAGAAACATTGAAATAAAAATGACGTAAGGTTTTTCTATGTTAAATGTGATTCTCAGCATTTCCGCAGGATCAGTACTCGGCGGCCTCGGCCGCTGGGTGTTGAGTAATAAATTCAACCCGGTACTGGCGATGATGCCGCTGGGGACGTATCTCGCCAATATTATTGCCGGTTATATTATCGGTCTGGCCGTGGCATTTTTCTCTTCGCACCCGACACTCCCGGCGGAATGGCGGCTGTTTATTGTCACCGGGTTCTGCGGCGCGTTATCGACATTCTCGACGTTCTCACTGGAGATAGTGCAGGCTTTTCAGGCCGGACGCATCCACCACGGCATGGCCGAAATCGCCCTGCATGTCATCAGTTCTCTGCTGATGACCTGGCTCGGTCTGCTGACCTGGCAGGTGTTGCAGCACCGGTAAAAGAAAGGGGAAATTATTCCCCCTTTTCTTTATCTTCCGTTTTACTTCCCTGCTTCTCATCTTCATTTTTCAGATTAGCGGTCAGCAGATACAGAGATTGCTGCCAGCGGCTCGGGGTCAGTTGCAGCAGATTATTAGCCAGGACAAAACCGATGCCGAGAGCGAGAAGTAACATTACCCGCAGCAGGTTCGTGGTGTTATCCACCTGAGTGGATTCCGTGGCCAGCCGGTGAGTATCAATGGTCAGACGCAGGAAGCCTTTCGGGCCTTTTTTCCCGGGGATAGCAGCGACAATCTGATGATTAAAATAACTGCCGGCTTTTTGTCCGTCCAGCGCCAGCCGGTCACGGACAGTAATACTCTCGCCGCTGCCTGCTATCTGCACCCCGTCATCCTGATATACTGTGGCATCGAGAATACGGCTGTTGGTGGTCAGTTGCTCTAAATTTGCCGTAATCTGTTTCTTATTGAGCACTTTCCCGTTATCGTCTATAGCATCGGAAAGGTTAAACGCCACCTGCTGTGCCAGTGAATAGGCCAGTTCATTAAACTGATCCATTGACGACTGCTGGTGTACGCGGCTGAAATAAGACACGCCCTGTAACAGACAGACCATCAGGGCGAGACAAATCAGAATAATGGCTGTTTTGTGCAGCCGGAATGTTAACTTCGTTTTGGCCATTGTTTATCCGTTTTTCCGTTGTCGCCACCATATTGCCAGAAGCGGCAATTTTTATCTGCTACCATCATGAATATTATCAGGGATTATAGGAGTATCTGTTGATGTCGACGAGTCTGACCTACTGTTATTTGCCGAATGAAATCCATAAATGGCCGGGTCTTCCTCTTTCCCTGAGCGGTGATGAGGTCATGCCGCTGGACTACCGGGCGGGCGACAGCGGCTGGCTGCTGTACGGGCGCGGGCTGGATAAAGCGCGGATCAGCGACTTCCAGCACCGGTTGGGTGCGGCAATTGTGGTGGTCTCGTCATGGCGGATTGATGACTATCAGGTGGTCCGGATTGCGGGCAGCCTGACCGGGCGTATCAAGCGTGTGGCCGATGAATTTCAGATGGATGTGGTGCCGCTGGGAAATATTCCGAAATTGCGTTCTCCGGGATTATTGATGATGGATATGGATTCCACTGCGATCCAAATCGAATGTATCGATGAAATTGCCCGGCTGGCCGGGGTCGGTGATGAAGTTGCGGAAGTGACAGAAAGAGCGATGCAGGGCGAGCTGGATTTCAGCGAAAGCCTCAAAGCGCGCGTCGGCCTGCTGGCCGGGGCGGATGCCGCCATTTTACAGCAGGTATTGGATACACTGCCGCTGATGCCGGGGCTGACCAGCCTGGTGCGGAAACTCCAGGCGATGGACTGGCATGTCGCGATTGCCTCCGGCGGATTTACTTTCTATGCCAATCATTTAAAAGATTCTCTGCGCCTGATTGCCGTCTATGCCAATCAGCTGGAAATTAAAGACGGCAAACTGACCGGCAAAGTCAAAGGCCCGGTGGTGGATGCCAAATACAAAGCACAGGCGCTGGTGAAACTGGCGGAGTTTCTCAATATTCCGTTAGAACAGACCGTGGCGATCGGTGATGGTGCCAATGACCTGAAAATGCTGAAAAAAGCGGGTCTCGGCATTGCATTCCATGCCAAACCGAAAGTCTATGCACGGGCGAAAGTGGCTATCCGCCACGCCGATCTGATGGGGGTGATGTGTACCCTCAGCGGTGGTCTGAAACACGAAGAACGTTAATTTATCAGTTATTACGGGGTCACGAGTGGCAAAACCAGCAAAACGCGCCTTTGTCTGTAACGAGTGCGGGGCGGATTATCCCCGCTGGCAGGGGCAGTGCACCGCGTGTCAGGCGTGGAATACCATCACGGAAGTCCGGCTGGCTTCTGTTTCATCTTCGGCGGCGCGCAATGATCGCCTCAGCGGCTATGCAGGGCAGAGCGGCGTCAGCAAAGTGCAGAAGCTGTCGGAAATCAGTCTTGAGGAACTGCCGCGTTTCTCCACCGGTTTCAAGGAATTTGACCGCGTGCTGGGCGGCGGCGTGGTGCCGGGCAGTGCCATTCTGATCGGCGGTAATCCGGGCGCCGGGAAAAGTACTCTGCTGTTACAGACCATGTGTCAGCTCGCGGCGCAGATGAAAACCCTGTATGTCACGGGGGAGGAATCCCTGCAGCAGGTGGCGATGCGGGCGCACCGTCTCGGACTGCCGATGGACAACCTCAATATGCTGTCGGAAACGGCGATTGAACAGATTTGCCTGATCGCAGAGCAGGAGCAGCCGAAGCTGATGGTGATCGACTCCATCCAGGTGATGCACATGGCGGATATTCAGTCTTCGCCGGGCAGTGTGGCACAGGTGCGGGAAACCGCAGCCTATCTGACCCGCTTTGCCAAAACCCGGGGTGTGGCGATCATTATGGTCGGTCACGTCACCAAAGACGGCTCTCTGGCCGGGCCGAAGGTACTCGAGCACTGTATTGACTGCTCGGTCATGCTCGACGGCGAGGCCGATTCCCGTTTCCGTACGCTGCGCAGCCATAAAAACCGCTTTGGTGCGGTGAATGAGCTGGGCGTGTTTGCCATGACGGAGCAGGGGCTGCGCGAGGTGAGCAACCCGTCCGCCATTTTCCTGAGCCGCGGGGATGAAATCACGTCCGGCAGTTCAGTGATGGTGGTCTGGGAAGGCACGCGTCCGCTGCTGGTGGAAATCCAGGCGCTGGTGGATCACTCGATGATGTCGAATCCGCGCCGTGTTGCGGTCGGGCTGGAGCAGAACCGGCTGGCGATCCTGCTGGCTGTGCTGCACCGTCACGGCGGATTGCAGATGTCGGATCAGGATGTGTTCGTCAACGTGGTCGGCGGGGTAAAAGTGACAGAAACCAGTGCGGATCTGGCATTGCTGCTCTCGCTGGTGTCCAGTTTCCGCGACCGGCCGATCCCGCGTGATGTGGTGATTTTCGGTGAAGTCGGACTGGCGGGGGAGATCCGCCCGGTACCGAGCGGCCAGGAGCGGATCTCGGAAGCGGCCAAACACGGCTTTAAGCGGGCGATTGTGCCGAATGCCAACCGCCCGAAAAATCCGCCGCCGGGCATGCAGGTGTTTGGTGTGAAAAAATTATCGGATGCCCTGTCTGTACTGGATGAACTGGAATAAGTGAGGCAGAGAATGACGGATTTTTCCTATCTGAAACAAGCCATTAAACAGGCCGGTGTGACACTTCAGCAACTGGCGGATCAGTGCGGGGTGACCAAAGGGTATCTCAGCCAGCTGATTAACAACAAAATCAAAAGTCCCGGTGGCCAGAAACTGGCCAGTCTGCACAGCGCGCTGGGGCTGGATTATCCGCTGAAGAAAAAGAGCGTCGGAGTGGTGTTCGGCAAGTTTTATCCGCTGCATACCGGGCATATCTACCTGATCCAGCGCGCATGCAGCCAGGTGGATGAGCTGCATGTGATCCTCTGCCATGACGAGCCGCGTGATAAGGCGTTATTTATCAACAGTTCGATGTCTCAGCAGCCGACAGTCAGTGACCGTCTGCGCTGGCTGCTGCAAACGTTTAAGTATCAGAAAAATATCCGTATTCATTCATTTGATGAGCATGCTTATGACCCGTATCCGCACGGATGGGAACACTGGAGTCAGGGCGTATGCCAGTTTATGCGGGAAAAAGGGATCACGCCGGATTTTATCTATTCAGGTGAGAAAGCAGATGTGCCGCGTTACCGTGAATCGTTCGGTATCGAAACGGTGCTTATCGACCCGGAACGCACCTTTATGAATATCAGCGGGCGGCAGATCCGTCAGGCGCCGTTCCGCTACTGGGACTATATCCCGACAGAGGTAAAACCTTTCTTTGTGCGGACTGTGGCAGTGCTCGGCGGGGAATCCAGCGGTAAATCCACACTCGTCAATAAACTGGCGAATATGTTCAATACCACCAGTGCCTGGGAATACGGGCGTGATTACGTGTTTTCCCATCTGGGCGGCGATGAAATGGCGCTGCAATATTCCGATTATGACAAAATCGCACTGGGACATGCACAGTACATTGATTTTGCAGTAAAATATGCGAATAAAGTTGCTTTTGTGGATACGGATTTTGTCACGACACAGGCGTTTTGCAAGCGTTATGAAGGAAAAGAACATCCGTTTGTGCAGGCGCTGATTGCGGAATACCGCTTTGACCTGGTGATTCTGCTGGAAAATAACACACCGTGGGTGGCAGACGGGTTACGCAGCCTCGGCAGTGATAATGACCGCAAAGCGTTTCAGGATCTGCTTATCAGTATGCTGCGGGAAAACGGCATTAAGTTTGTCCATGTGACATCGGGGGACTATGACACCCGTTTTCTTGAATGTGTGGATCTGGTTCAGCATCTGCTGATGCTGGATACCCCTGAAATTCGTGACGGGGATCAGCAAAAATAAAGAATACAGAGAGAATTGAAAATTAATCGGGGTATTTCCGGGAGAAATTATTTTTCTCTTCTATACTGAAAGAACAAGGACAACACACAGCGTCCGGCAGAATTCAGGGCAACAAAGGGAGGAAAGATGAAGAGTAAAGGATCCCTTTACTGATGGTGTTAACTGATTGATTTATTGATCGGTTTTAGTGTTAGAAAGCGGTAAGTATGAAGTAGTAAGTCAGCTTCGGTTGTACCTTAAGTACCAGGTTCAATGTAATACCCGTAACAAAAAACACTCTTTTATCCATCCAACCAAAAATGCCGCGCGGTTCCTCACCACGCGGCATTTTCCGTTATATGACCTACTTGGTCATACGTTTGTACTTGATGCGGTGCGGCTCCAGTGCTGCCTCGCCGAGAGTCCGTTTCTTGTAATCTTCATATTCACTGAAGTTACCTTCGAAGAACTCCACTTTCCCCTCATCCTGATAGTCGATGATATGGGTGGCGATACGGTCAAGGAACCAGCGGTCATGGGAAATGACCATGGCGCAGCCCGGGAACTCCAGCAGGGCGTTTTCCAGTGCGCGCAGGGTTTCGATATCCAGGTCGTTGGTCGGTTCATCGAGCAGCAGCATGTTACCGCCGACCTGTAACAGTTTCGCCAGATGCAGACGACCGCGCTCACCACCGGATAATTCACCGACACGTTTGCCCTGATCAACGCCTTTGAAGTTAAAGCGCCCGACATAAGCACGGCTCGGGATCTCAGTGGTGCCGATACGCATGATATCCTGCCCGCCGGAGACTTCTTCCCAGACGGTTTTCTTATCATCCATCGCATCACGGAACTGATCAACAGATGCGATAGTGACGGTATCACCGAGAGTGATCGTACCGGAATCCGGCTGTTCTTTACCGCTGATCATGCGGAACAGAGTGGATTTACCCGCACCGTTCGGCCCGATAATCCCGACGATCGCGCCTTTCGGCAGAGAGAAACTCAGATTATCAATCAGAGTACGGCCATCGTAGGATTTGGTCAGGTTTTCCACTTCCAGCACTTTGTCACCCAGACGCGGACCAGGCGGAATAAAGAGTTCGTTAGTCTCGTTACGTTTCTGGTACTCGACGCTGTTCAGTTCCTCAAAGCGGGCCAGACGGGCCTTGCCTTTGGACTGACGGCCTTTCGGATTCTGACGGATCCACTCCAGCTCTTTCTCGATAGACTTACGGCGGGCAGCTTCAGAAGAGGCTTCCTGCGCCAGACGGGCATCTTTCTGCTCCAGCCAGCTGGAGTAGTTGCCTTCCCACGGAATACCTTCACCGCGGTCGAGTTCGAGGATCCAGCCGGCGACATTATCGAGGAAGTAACGGTCATGGGTGATCGCCACAACGGTGCCCTCGTAGTCGTGCAGGAAGCGTTCCAGCCAGGCAACAGATTCCGCATCCAGGTGGTTGGTTGGTTCGTCCAGCAGCAGCATATCCGGTTTTTCCAGCAGCAGGCGGCAGATAGCCACACGGCGGCGCTCACCCCCGGAAAGATTACCGATTTTGGCATCCCAGGCCGGTAAACGCAGGGCGTCTGCCGCACGTTCCAGCTGGTTCTCCAGATTATGACCGTCATGAGACTGGATAATCGCTTCCAGTTCACCCTGTTCTTTGGCGAGTTTGTCAAAGTCCGCATCCGGGTCCGCATACAGTGCGTACACCTCATCCAGACGGGTCAGGGCATTTTTCACTTCAGCTACCGCTTCTTCAACTGCTTCACGGACAGTGTGTTCCGGATTCAGTTTTGGTTCCTGCGGCAGATAACCGATGTTCAGGCCGGGCTGCGGGCGTGCTTCACCTTCAATATCGGTATCCACACCTGCCATAATGCGCAGCAGGGTTGATTTACCGGCACCATTCAGGCCGAGAACACCGATTTTGGCGCCCGGGAAGAAACTCAGAGAGATATCTTTCAGTATATGACGCTTCGGCGGCACAATTTTGCCGACACGGTGCATCGAATAAACGTATTGAGCCAATGTAGTCTACCTTTTTTCGTTGATGGGGCATCTGCGGGGCATTATGACTAAGTTTTACGTTTAGTTAAAGCCACTCCGGTGTCAGTATTGCCCGGTTGCCGGCAGTGACCGGCGGGTACAGCAGATCACGCATTCTAACATTGGCCTGATTTATTCTCACGGTGATAGTACCGGAGGCGGGATCCGTATCATAGCGGGACGGGACTGGTGTGATACTCCGCGCCGGAAGCTGCGGTTTTATAAAAAAAAAGACGACCGGAGTCGTCTTAAATATCTTCACTTCTTATAGATATAGAGTTCGGGTTCCTGCTTACCGCAGCAAGCAGTATTTCAAATTGTTATCATGATAATTTTTAAATTGAAAATATTATATATCAATTGAATCTCTGATTCCAGATTATACAACTACTTATTGGCGGGTAATCCATCATTTATGGCATAGGGAATACACAATATGAATAGTCAGACATATATTCTGAATAATATCATTTTTTAGTGTCTGGTTATCCGGTACAACGGTATGATTTGTGTCTGCTGAGCAGGGCACTTACACTGTGTATCAGAGTCTGAAGTATTCTACAGATAAACGGGATTAAGGAGACAGGAGCAGATTATGAGGAAATGTATATGGCCGGGCGTGGCGGCCCTCAGCATGCTGATGTTTTCAGCACTGGCGTCAGCGGATTCACTGAGTGAGCAGCGTCAGCGCTATCAGGATGTTAAATCTGCGTGGGATGCCAATAATATGGCGGAAGTGGAACGCCTGATGCCGTCACTGCGGGACTACCCGCTCTATCCTTATCTGGAATACCGTGAGCTGACACAGGATATGAGCCTGCTGACAGCCGGTCAGGTGAAAACCTTTACGGATACCCATCCGAATCTGCCGTCAGCGGCAAGCCTGAAAAATAAATTTATCAGTGAACTGGCCAAACGCAATGACTGGCAGGGGCTGATCAGCTTCAGCACCACCGTGCCGAAACCGGTCAGTGCGAAGTGTGATTACTATTATGCCAACTGGCAGACCGGAAACCGTCAGGTTGCGCTCGACGGGGCAAAATCGATCTGGCCGGCGGGTAATTCTCTGCCGTCCTCCTGCGACAAGTTATTTGATGTCTGGGATCAGTCGGGCGGGCTGACACCGGAGCGTATCCTCGAACGTATCAGTCTCGCGCTGAAAAACGGCAATTCCTCTCTGGTCAGTTATCTGGCAAAACGTTTACCAGCTTCTTATCAGACCATCAGTAATGGTCTGATTAATTTACAGAAAAATCCGGCATCGGTAGTGACATTTGCACAACTGAGCCCGACTGATTTTACCCGTCAGGCCACTATTTCCGCGTTTTCCGCTTATGCCCGCAAATCACCGGATGCCGCCCGCGCGGATCTGAACAGTGTGGCGCGTGCCCAGAAAATGAATGACAGCGAGCGGCAGCAACTGAAAGATGCCATTGCATGGCAGTATATGGGAAGTGATGTCACTCCGGAGCAGGCTGCCTGGCGTGATGAGGTGATTCAGGAAACGGACTCGGTGACGCTGCGTGAACGCCGTGTGCGTCTGGCACTGAGCAACGCCGATGATCGCGATCTGGATCGCTGGCTGACCCGGTTACCGGCTGATGCGCAGCAGAAAGAGGAGTGGCAGTACTGGCGCGCCGTGCTGCTGGAAAAAGGCGGTAATAAAGCGGCTGCAGATGCCATTCTGGAAAAAATCACACAGGGACGCGGGTTCTATCCGATGGTCGCGGCACAGCGTCTGGGCAAACCGTATGTCATGATGATTAATGCGGCGGATAAACCGGACAATACGATCAGCAATCTGCCTGAGATTCAGCGCATCCGTGAACTGCTGTACTGGCAGATGGAGGGGCTGGCCCGTACCGAGTGGCTGAACCTGGTCAGCAGCCAGACACCGGCACGCAAAGCGCAGCTGGCGCGTTATGCGCTGGAACAGGGCTGGGCGGATCTGAGTGTGCAGGCAACGATCAACGGCAAGCTGTGGGATCATCTGGAAGAACGCTTCCCGCTGGCCTGGCAGAGTGAGTTTGATGAATTCACACAGAATAAAAATATCAGCAAAAGCTATGCGATGGCGATAGCCCGTCAGGAAAGTGCCTGGAACCCGCAGGCGCGTTCACCGGTCGGTGCGACCGGGCTGATGCAGCTGATGCCGGCAACGGCAAGCCAGACTGTCCGCGACAACGGCATTACAGATTACAGCAATACCGCGCAGCTGGTTAATCCGCGCAAAAATATTGAGATAGGTACGGCGTATCTCAACGGCGTGTATAACCAGTTTGGTCAGAACCGTATCCTGGCGAGTGCCGCTTATAACGCTGGCCCGAACCGGGTAACCCGCTGGCTGAGTAACAGCGGCGGACGGCTGGATGCGGTTGCCTTTGTGGAAACTATTCCGTTTGCGGAAACCCGGGGTTATGTGAAGAATGTGCTGGCGTTTGATGTCTTTTATCAGAACTTCCTGAAAGGGCAGCGCCCGGCGGATGTACTGACCCCTTCTGAACAATCCATGCGTTACTGATAGTCCCTTTCCGGCCCGGTTCAGCAGAAGACAGCTGCACCGGGCTTGTGTTATTCTGGTTGTACTAGTTAACGGGTACTTTTTGTACTCCCGATCCTATAGGGTGACACATGACAACAGACCAACTTCAGGACAGTGACTGGCAGCGCTTTGTCAGCCTGCTGCGCAACGCCTATTCACAGGATATTGAATCCCATCTTTTTCAGCTGCTGTTTACCCCTGATGAGCGCACGGCACTCGGAACACGCGTGCGGATCGTCGAGGAACTCCTGCGCGGTAAAATGAGCCAGCGTGAACTGAAAAGTGAGCTGGGCGTCGGGATCGCAACCATCACCCGCGGCTCCAACAGCCTGAAATATGCCCCGGAAGAGGTAAAAGCCTGGCTGGAGCAGGAGTTGCTCTCCGGTAAAAAATAGTTCAGGTATGCTGCCGCCGGTAAGCTGTCAGAGAAACGCCGGTCTCCCGTCTGAAATAGCGGCACAGATAAGACGGATCATTAAAATGCAGCTTATCCGCGATCTGTTCCGCAGTGAGTGTGCTGTAACGCAGCAGCGTTTTGATCTCCGGAACAACCCGGCGGTTGATCAGCGATTTGGGCGAATGATTAAAAAACGTTTTAGTCAGTTGTGACAGATAAAACGGCGTGATATTTAACTGCCGCGCATAGAACTGCACATCCCGGTGCTCCCGGCTGTGGCGGCAGATAAGCTCCCAGAACTGCCAGCACAGTGTCTCTTTTCTGCTGTATTTCTGTGTGGCGGCAAGGGCATCCGGCGGCATTCTTTCTGCTATCCGCAAAAACAGATTCTGTAAATGATTACGCTGCATGATATGCCGGTAAACCGGACTGTTGCGGGTGATGTCACGCATTTGTGCCAGCCACATCGACAGCAGCGGTTTTTCTGCCGGTAACGGAATACAGCGCGGATATTCATGCAAAAACAGAAACAGCGGGTTAGGCAGAACATAGGCGATTTCGGCTGAAAAGGTCGCCGGGATCAGACAATAAAATACCCGGAAACCCCGCGAGCGTTTTTTCAGCAGCGCAATCGTGTCTTCCGCCAGCACCAGAATATCCCCCGCCCTCACGGCATGAGATTTAAAATTCAGTGTCATATTCGCGTATCCCGCCCGGCAGATCAGCAGGGCAAGATAGGCGCTGCCGAACGTCAGTGGTACTCCGCCGTGATCCGCCAGTGTGCTCTCTCCTGTCAGAAGCGTGTCTGTTTCTTCTGTTAATACCGGAACCTGCTCTGTCAGTTCACTGTCATGAGTTGTCATTTTTGCCATCCTGAAACAGATATAAGCGGAAATTTATCACAATAGTTTTCAAAAGTACCGAAAGTACGGAGGTTTGTTGCTTACCGGATAACCACTGCCGGTTTACACTGCCTGCCATCACAGAGAGAGCCGGTATGGCTGAATGTATAACTGAAGTAAGGTAAGCAGTATGAAATTAGAAACAGAACGTATGATTTTGCGCCCGTGGGCAGAAACCGATGCCGCAGATTTATATGAAGTGGCAAAAGATGACCGGGTCGGCCCGATAGCAGGCTGGCCGCCGCACAGCTGTGTTGCGGAAAGTGCGGATATTATCCGTACCGTCTTTAACCTTGATGAGGTTTATGCCACTGAACTGAAAGAGAGCGGACGGGCGGTGGGATGCACCGGGATTCTGATCGGTGAAAACAGCAACTTTGATATCAGTCAGCGGGAAGGCGAAATCGCCTACTGGATTGGTGTGCCGTACTGGGGGCAGGGGCTGATTCCGGAAGCGGTCAGAGAGGTGATGCGCCATGCATTTGAAACGCTGGAGCTGGATGCACTGTGGTGCGGTTATTTTGAAAACAATGAACAGTCGCATCGTGCGCAGGCCAAATGCGGATTCCGTCATCATCATACGGAAGAAAATAAATTCAATCAGTTCCTGAATGATTACCGGACTGAACATATCAGCCGTATTACGCGGGAAGAGTGGCTGGCACAGCAGTAACGGTGCCGGAAAGGTCACCGGGCCGGTTATCACCGGTCCGGTTATTCAGATCAGGATTCTTTGGTATTCAGGGACTTATAAATCTCATGCTGAATAGGCACCAGCGCCAGGATAATCGCCTGCTCATAGACACTGGTCCGGGTCAGCGCACCGCCGGTGAAGAAACCGATCGCCCCGCCTTTTTGTCTGATATCTTCGACCCCGGTCAGGTCAGCCATTTCATCACCCAGTTCACGGCCTTCGCGGATCCCCGCGAGGATTTTTTCCGGCAGCATCAGACTGGCGGAACGGGATTCCCCGCGCAGCTGGCGGTGTTCAATCACAATCCAGGCAAACGTCATATCGCCTTCAATACCCGCCTCAACACCAACCCAGAAATCTGCTTCCGGTCTGACCTGACGGGCGGCATTGACGCGCTGGCGGGCGCCGGTACGGGTTTCGGTATTCCCGATTGGCTGTTGCGGCACACTGCTGTCCACATTCACATCTTCAATATCAAAATTGCCGTTACCCAGTACCACTTCAAAAGCGGAACGGATAGCCTGAATTTTGGCCGGATTAGTCGTCGCTGCGATAATATGAAACATGATAATTAACTATCCACGTAATTTTGTTTGCCGCAGTATAGCGAATATTGACGGCTTTCCGCAGATTTTTTTAGACGCGGCTGCGCAGTGAAATTGTTTCAGGGAAAAGCGTGATCCCGGGAATGTTTTTACGGTATGGTAGCGGGGTAATCAAACTTTCACACAGTAAAAGCAGAGATTGATAGTTATGTCACAGGTATTTCTTGTCCGTCACGGTGAAACTGAATGGAACGTTCAGCGCCGTATCCAGGGTCATTCTGACAGTCCGTTAACCCAAAGTGGTATCGATCAGGCGAAGCAGGTTGCCGCGCGTCTGAAAAATGAAGGTATCACCCACATTATCGCCAGTGATCTGGGCCGAACACAACAGACCGCAAAACTGATTGCGGATGCCTGCGGCTGTGAGGTGATTGCTGACCCGCGTCTGCGTGAGCTCAATATGGGCGTACTGGAAAAACGTCAGATTCATACCCTGACCGCAGAAGAAGAGAGCTGGCGTAAAAGTCTGCTTAACGGTGCGGAAGACGGGCGTATTCCGGAAGGTGAGTCTCTCGCGGAGCTGGAAAGCCGGATGCGGGCAGCGCTGGAAAGTACGCTGGATCTGCCGGAAGGCAGTAAAGTCCTGCTGGTCAGTCACGGTATTGCGCTGGGATGCCTGATTGGCTCTGTGCTCGGATTACCGGCTTATGCGGAACGCCGCCTGCGTCTGCGTAACTGCTCGTTATCCGTTCTGGAGTATCAGGAAAGCCCGTGGCTGGCGGATGGCTGGGTGGTTGAAACGGCCGGTGATACGACTCATCTGAGCCTGCCGTCGCTGGATGAAGTGCAGCGCTGAGTGATTCGGTAATATCAGACACCGCCGGGTGAACAAGACACCACCGGCGGCGGTGTTTGTTCTGCGGGAGTCGTTACTGCGGGTCACGTCTGACTGGAATATAGTATTTAAATTCCTCGATATGATGGCGCGGATCGGATTCATCCACATCTGCTGCATCCGGATAGCGGATGTCAGTCCCTTTTCTCAGCTTGTAACATTCAATGTCGTAGCCGCGACGGCGCGTGATCCCCAGATGCGGTACACACTGACCATAAATGGTGAACAGAAATTCCTGCATCGCCCCGCGGTAAGGAACGCCGCTGAAGGTAAAGCAGAGGTATTCCCCGCCCGGCATTTCTATTTCCCGGACATTTTCCTCTGTTGTGAACGCGGCAAACTCGCTCTCAACAGCGGTGGTATAAGTCACCGTCTGCTCATCTTCTTTATCCGGATTGCGCGTTGTGCTGTACAGCCCGTAAACATAATCCGGAATGGTTTTCGCCACGGAAATATGATGCAGCCAGAATTCCTGACGCATATGCGTACAGGCGGTTGCCCAGTCCTCCAGACGGTGTGAACAACTGTGTTCAATACCGCTTACGGTACGCGCCGGCAGTGTGACAAACTCGTGTTCAGGCAGCGGTGTGTCATCCAGCCGGATGGCAGAGCAAATACCGTCAGAGCACCATTCGTCAAGACGGCGGTACAGTGCCGGTGTTTTATTAAACTGTTTCTTGAATGCGCGGGTAAAGGTTTGCTGAGAGTCAAAACGATACTGTAGTGCAATATCTAAAATAGGACGGGCTGTCAGCCGCAGCGCAATGGCTGCGCGTGACAACCGGCGGGCACGGATGTATGCGCCGATGGCCTCACCGGTGACGTCCTTGAACATACGTTGTAAATGCCACTTGGAGTAGCCTGCCTTCGCAGCGACGTTATCGAGGGAAAGTGGCTGATCTAAATGCTCATCTAACCAACGGAGTAAATCGCGAATGATGCTGGTCTGATCCATACATCTCCCTTATTGGATTGATGAAGTTCTGAAAGAGATATAACGAATTTATATTCTAACTTGAGTGATTATCAACGAGATAATCATTTACCAATTCTTACTTTTGGCCGGAAAAAATGTTTTAAGAACAGGGCGGCTATCATAAACTGGTAACATGGATTATCTTTAAAATCATACAATTTTCAAATGGTTTTCTTGGGCTATTAAGATTATGAATCAGACTCGCCAGTCTATACTGGGAATTATTACAGCTATTTCATTGAGTTCGTTATCCTTTTTGAGCCATGCTGAAGAAGTAGGCTCTGTGGACACCGTATTCAAAATTTTGGGGCCGGACCACAAAATTGTGGTGGAAGCCTTTGATGATCCTGATGTGGAAAATGTCACCTGTTATCTGAGCCGGGCAAAAACCGGCGGGATAAAAGGCGGGCTTGGCCTGGCAGAAGATACCTCTGATGCCGCGATTTCCTGTCAGCAGGTCGGGCCGGTCACGGTCAGTGACAAAGTGAAAAAAGGCCGCAAAGATAAAGGTCAGGTGGTATTCCAGAAACGGACATCTATGGTATTCAAGAAGTTACAGGTGGTTCGTTTCTATGACGAGAAACGTCACGCGCTGATTTATCTGACCTATTCAGATAAAGTGGTCGACGGTTCACCGAAAAATGCCCTGAGTGCGGTACCGATTATGCCGTGGACAAAGTAACCGGATAGCAGGATCAAAAAATCCCCGGTGACGCTGAGCGGCACCGGGAATATCGTATGATGTTACCGCAGCGGAAGATTACTCTTCGAGGTCGCCGCAGAACCGGTAACCTTCGCCGTGAATGGTGGCGATGATTTCCGGGGTATCCGGTGTGGACTCGAAATGCTTGCGGATACGGCGGATGGTGACATCCACAGTACGGTCATGCGGTTTCAGTTCACGGCCGGTCATTTTCTTCAGCAGTTCAGCACGGGTCTGAATCTTACCCGGATTCTCACAGAAATGCAGCATTGCACGGAATTCACTGCGCGGCAGTTTGTACTGCTCGCCGGTTGGTCCGATTAATGAGCGGCTGTTGATATCCAGTTCCCAGCCGTTGAACTTGTAACTTTCCACACTGCGGCGCTCTTCGCTGCCACCGGCCAGATTCATGGTCCGTGACAGTAAGTTACGCGCGCGGATAGTCAGTTCACGCGGGTTAAACGGCTTGGTGATATAGTCATCAGCACCGATTTCCAGACCGAGGATTTTATCTACTTCATTATCACGGCCGGTTAAGAACATCAGTGCCACATTTGCCTGTTCGCGGAGCTCACGCGCCAGCAACAGACCATTTTTTCCCGGGAGGTTGATGTCCATGATAACCAAATTGATATCATGGTCTGACAGTACGTTATGCATCTCTGCACCGTCAGTGGCTTCATGTACCACGTAACCCTCTGCTTCAAAAATACTTTTCAGCGTGTTACGTGTGACGATCTCATCTTCAACAATTAAAATATGCGGGGTTTGCATAGTCGCTACCTAAATTACTTAGAATAATAAGAAATCTGATTATCTGTCCGTGTAACCTGTTCCGGTATCGTTGTGGTTATGTCCGGCACATCACCACGAACAGAAAAAAATCTTGTTCAGACCGCATTTTAACAATCACTCAATTCAAAAAGTAAAGAATTGAAACGATTCGTACCAATATTAGTCTATTAACACCAATATAACAGCAACCCAATCATTTACCATCCGGAAATCTAACCTTTGTTGATACATATCAAAATCAATTGTAGCACGTTAACACTATTTTCAATTGTTAATTGCGGGTTTTAATGATTGTCAAATAAATAGAGCTACAATGTTAAGCATTATATCTGACTTGTCTGATTATTGTACATTTTTTTGCCGGATAAACCGCGAAAAACGTAACTTGCACGATAAAAGTGAAAAAATACAGAAATTCAGGGTTCTGTAAAATTAAATGCCGGTTGATGAGGCGATACCCGCGTTAATTTACCGTCATTTCTTTTTATTCTGATATGTGATCAGCTTCAAACTGTCTGATTCTGACGGCAAATATGAAGAATAATTTGACATCACACTGCCTTTCCTTTAACCGTAATAGGGTTAACCAGACAAATGACAGACAGGAACTCCATGCGTAATCACAGCCTGACCATGATTATTATTACGACCACCACCACCACCATTACCACCGGCGGTGCGGGCTGACGCATATCTGAAATCACGAAAAAAGCCCGCACAATTGACTGTGCGGGCTTTTTTTTTGGACTAAAAATGGCAGGAGCAGGTAACACATGCGTGTACTTAAATTTGGCGGAACATCCGTGGCAAACGCGGATCGTATACTGAACATCGCAGGAATCGCAGAGAAAAAACTCGCGCAGGGACAGCTCGCTATGGTGCTTTCGGCACCGGCGAAAATCACTAATTACTTAGTGGCGATGGTGGAGCAGACCGTCAGCGGGCAGGAAGCAAACACACTGGTACACGATGCCGCAGCTGTTCTCGGGGCGATTCTGGACGGGTTGCGTGATGCCGTGCCGGGCTTTGAATACGACCGTCTGAAGCACGAAACAGAGCAGGAAATCAGCCGGATCCGTCAGGTTCTGCACGGCGTGTCATTGCTGGGGCAGTGTCCGGACAGCATCAATGCCAATATGATCAGCTGCGGTGAACGTTTTTCCATTGCCGTGATGGCATCACTGCTGAAAGCCCGCGGCCATAAGGTTACGGTGATTGATCCGGTGGTGAATCTGCTGGCATCCGGCGGTTATCTGGAATCCACTGTTGATATCCATGAATCAGCAAAACGCATTTCTGAACTGAATATTCCGTCAGATCACATCATCCTGATGGCAGGATTCACTGCCGGTAATGAAAACGGCGAACTGGTGGTGCTGGGGCGTAACGGTTCCGACTATTCCGCTGCGGTGCTGGCTGCCTGTCTGCGCGCCTCCTGCTGTGAGATCTGGACTGACGTGGACGGTGTGTATACCTGTGATCCGCGTTTTGTGCCGGATGCCCGTCTGCTGAAAGGCATGTCGTATCAGGAAGCGATGGAGCTTTCTTATTTCGGGGCAAAAGTCCTGCATCCGCGCACTATCGCGCCGATTGCACAGTTCCAGATCCCGTGCCTGATTAAAAACACGCTCAATCCGGATGCGCCGGGCACATTAATCGGTGACGGCCAGCGTGACGACAGCCTGCCGGTGAAGGGGATCACCAACCTGAATAACATGGCGATGTTTAACGTCTCCGGGCCGGGAATGAAAGGGATGGTCGGGATGGCGGCACGGGTGTTTACTGTGATGTCCCGCCGTAATATTTCCATCGTGCTGATTACACAGTCATCTTCCGAATACAGCATCAGTTTTTGTGTGGCGCAGAAAGACAAGGCACGTACGCAGCAGGCGCTGGAAGAGGAGTTTTATCTGGAGCTGAAAGAGGGCGTACTCGACCCGCTGGATGTGCTGGATAACCTGGCGATTGTCTCCGTGGTCGGGGATGGTATGCGGACACTCAAAGGGATTTCCGCCCGGTTCTTCTCGGCACTGACCCGCGCCAATATCAATATTATTGCTATCGCACAGGGCTCGTCCGAGCGCTCAATCTCTGCGGTGGTGGATAATGATCTTGCCGCTGCCGGAGTCCGCCTGTGCCACCAGATGTTGTTTAACACCGACCGTATTGTGGAAGTGTTTGTGGTGGGAACCGGCGGGGTCGGCAGTGCGCTGCTGGAACAAATCCATCGTCAGCAGGCACGGCTGAAAGCCCGGAATATCGATCTGCGGGTCTGCGGTATCGCCAATTCAAAAGCCATGCTGACTAATATGCGCGGCATTGATTTACAGGACTGGCGTCAGTCGCTGTCGCAGGCAAAAGAGCCGTTCAGTCTCAGCCGTCTGATCCGCCTGGAAAAAGAATATCACTTCCTTAATCCGGTGATTGTGGATTGTACCTCGAATGAGGAAATCGCCCTGCAATATGCGGATTTCCTGAAAGACGGTTTCAACGTGGTGACGCCGAATAAAAAAGCTAACACGCTGTCCATGGATTATTACCATGAACTGCGCCGTGCGGCGGCATCCTCAAAACGTCAGTTCCGTTATGACACTAACGTCGGTGCCGGGCTGCCGGTGATTGAAAACCTGCAAAACCTGCTCAATGCAGGGGATGAGCTGGTGCAGTTCAGCGGCATTCTGTCCGGCTCGCTCTCCTTTATTTTCGGCATGCTGGATGAGGGGATGTCACTGTCTGAGGCAACTGCGGCGGCTAAAGCCAAAGGCTTCACCGAACCGGACCCGCGTGATGATCTTTCCGGGATGGATGTGGCACGTAAGCTGCTGATCCTCGCCCGTGAAGCAGGACTCTCTCTTGAGCTGGCGGATATTGAGGTGGATTCTGTGCTGCCGCCGGATTTTGATGCCTCGGGGGATGTGAACACCTTTATGGCGAATCTGCCGTCACTGGATGCGGCCTTTGCTGCGCGTGTGGCGAAAGCCGCAGAAGCAGGGCGTGTTTTACGTTATGTTGGCATCATTGATCATGGCCGCTGTCAGGTGAAAATCACGGAAGCAGACGGCAATGATCCGCTGTATAAAGTGAAAAACGGCGAAAACGCCCTGGCGTTTTATACCCGCTACTATCAGCCGATCCCGCTGGTACTGCGCGGTTACGGCGCGGGGAATGATGTGACAGCGGCAGGGGTGTTTGCGGACGTGCTGCGGACAATGTCATGGAAACTGGGAGTGTAAAACGTGATAAAAATTTATGCACCGGCGTCAATCGGGAATGTGAGTGTGGGGTTCGATGTGCTGGGTGCGGCAGTGTCTCCGGTCAGCGGGGCGCTGCTTGGCGACTGTGTGTCCATCGCGAAAGCAGAGACGTTTTCACTCAGAAACAGCGGTCATTTTGCCGGTAAACTGCCGGTGAATCCGAAGCACAATATTGTATATCAGTGCCATGAGCGGTTCAGTGAGATTATTAATGACGATCTGCCGGTCGCTATGGTGCTGGAGAAAAATATGCCGGTGGGCTCAGGACTGGGTTCCAGCGCCTGCTCGGTGGTGGCGGCACTCGTGGCACTGAATGAATACACCGGCAGGCCGCTGGATGAGATGTCACTGCTGCGCCTGATGGGCGAGATGGAAGGGCGTATCTCCGGCAGTGTGCATTATGACAATGTCGCACCTTGTTTCCTGGGCGGATTACAGCTCAATATTGAAACCGGCGACAGCGTCAGCCAGACGGTACCGGGCTTTGAACACTGGTACTGGGTGATGGCGTATCCGGGCATTAAAGTCTCCACGGCGCAGGCGCGGGCAATTTTACCGGCCACCTATTCACGGGCGGATATTGTCAGCCACGGGCGCAACCTCGCCGGATTTATCCACGCCTGCCACACCGGACAGGCCGATCTGGCCGCCGCCATGATCCGCGATGTGGTGGCGGAGCCGTACCGCCGTGAATTGCTGCCGAATTTTGATGTTGTCCGTGAGCAGGTACTTGCCCGCGGCGCGAAAGCATGCGGCATCTCCGGCTCCGGGCCGACGCTGTTTGCGGTCTGTGACAGCAAATCAGCGGCAGAGCAGGCAGCGGATGTCTTTAACACACAGTATTTGCAGAACAGCGAAGGGTTTGTCCATCTGTGCCGTCTCGATCTCAAAGGCGCACGTCAGATAAGTGCATAAAGGTAAAAAATGGAACTGTACAATTTAAAAGATGAGAGTGAGAAAGTCAGTTTTGCACAGGCGGTAAAACAGGGGCTGGGACGCGGACAGGGGCTGTTCTTCCCGCGTGAGATTCCGTTCTTTGATGCAACGGAAATGGATAAGCTGCTGGCGATGGACTTTGTCAGCCGCAGCACGGCCATTCTGCATGCACTGATTGGTGATGAGATTCCGGAAGCTGAGCTGGCAGCGCGTGTCCGTGCCGCCTTTGCTTTTCCGGCACCGCTCAGTCCGGTGGAGCCGGATGTGGCTTGTCTGGAGCTGTTTCACGGCCCGACACTGGCCTTCAAGGATTTCGGCGGGCGCTTTATGGCGCAGGCGCTGGCAGCGGTTGCCGGTGACAAACCTGTCACCATTCTGACCGCCACCTCCGGCGATACCGGTGCTGCGGTGGCACATGCTTTTTACGGCCTGAAAAACGTGCAGGTGGTGATCCTCTATCCGCAGGGAAAAATCAGCCCGTTACAGGAAAAACTGTTCTGTACCCTCGGCGGCAATATTCACACCGTTGCGGTGCAGGATGATTTCGATGCCTGTCAGGCGCTGGTGAAACAGGCGTTTGATGATGAGGAACTGAAACAGACACTGCATCTGAACTCGGCAAACTCCATTAACATCAGCCGTCTGCTGGCTCAAATCTGCTATTACTTTGAAGCGGTGGCACAGGTTCCGGCGGAAAAACGCGGTGAACTGGTGTTCTCGGTGCCGAGCGGCAACTTCGGTGACCTGACCGCCGGAGTGCTGGCAAAAGCGATGGGGCTGCCGGTGAAACGCTTTATCGCCGCGACTAATGCCAACGACACGGTGCCGCGCTATCTGGCTGACGGGCAGTGGAAACCGGCGGCGACGGTGGCAACGTTATCCAATGCGATGGATGTCAGCCAGCCGAACAACTGGCCGCGTATTGAAGCACTGTTTGCACGCGAAGGCTGGTCACTGAAAGATCTGCGTTCCGGCGCGGTAAGCGACGATGAAACCCGCGAAACCCTGCGGGAACTGGCTGCGAAAGGGTATATTTCCGAGCCGCATGCCGCGATCGCTTATCGTCTGCTGCGCAGCGATTTGCAGCCGGGCGAGTACGGTATTTTCCTCGGCACAGCGCATCCGGCTAAATTCCTGGAGAGTGTGGAAACGATTCTTGATCGCAAACTGCCGTTACCGGCGGAACTGGCTGAACGGGCTGATTTGCCGCTGCTGTCTGCGGTATTACCGGCGGATTTTGCGGCGCTGCGGGACTATCTGCTGAAGACGGTGAAGCCGTAACTTCCTGTCAATTATCACCAGTGTGATGATAACGGGTAAGAGAACAAAAAGCATACTGCGCCACGGATGGCGCAGCTGAATGACCCGGCTGTTATGCTGCGTGGTGTTCCGGCCGTGTAAACACCAGTTCCCGCTCACCGGACTGGCTTTCGTCAAAACGGTAACCGTCGAGATTAAACTCCGTCAGCTGAGATGGTTGTGTCAGGCGGTTCTGAATAATAAACCGGCTCATCAGCCCGCGTGCTTTCTTCGCATAGAAGCTGATCACCTTGTACTTGCCGTTTTTCTCATCAAGGAAAACCGGTTTGATAATCACCGCATTCAGTTTCTTCGGATTCACCGCTTTAAAGTATTCATCAGAGGCCAGATTGACCAGCACATTATCACCCTGTGCAGCCAGCGCCTGATTAAGATTGTCCGTAATAATATCCCCCCAGAACGTATACAGATCGTTGCCGCGCGGGTTGGCAAGTTTCGTTCCCATTTCCAGGCGGTAAGGCTGCATCAGATCCAGCGGGCGCAGCACGCCGTACAGACCGGAAAGCATACGCAGATGCTTCTGGGCAAAATCAAAATCGGCTTCACTGAAGGTCTCCGCCTGCATCCCGGTATAGACATCCCCTTTAAATGCCAGAATGGCCTGGCGGGCATTGTCCGGCGTGAAATCCGGCTGCCATTCCCCGAAACGGGCGGCATTCAGTCCGGCCAGCTTATCACTGATATGCATCAGCGAGCCGATATCCGCCGGCGTCAGTTTGCGGCAGGTTTCTATCAGGGTTTCTGATTGTGCCAGCAGCTCAGGCTGAGTATGGCGCTCAGTGGCTAACGGGCTGTCATAATCAAGGGTTTTTGCAGGGGAAATAGTCAGCAGCATAGTCGGCTCCGGTCTGATGTTGTCATTCTCCGGTTACTTTAACAAAAAAAAGTGGATAACGGGCAAATCACTGTAATCGGTGACGGCGCACAAAACAGGAAACGCTCCGGATAACAACGGAATAACGGCGGAGCAAAGGAGATGAGCCGGATTTTCCCTGCTTGCGCGGCGTGCTGTCCGTGATATTATCAAATGCAGTTGCGGCATATTGCCATCTGTACTCGTTATACTTCAGGGTTTCCGGGTGTTGACTACGCAAGTTCACCGGCAGGCATCCCGAATTATTCCGGGTATCTTCTGACATAAGATGAGAGACGAAAATGACCGATAAATTAACTTCCCTGCGTAATCTGACCACGGTCGTGGCCGATACCGGTGACATCGAAGCGATGAAACTGTATAAACCACAGGATGCCACCACCAACCCTTCTCTGATCCTCAATGCGGCGCAGATTCCGGAATACCGTAAGTTAATTGATGATGCGGTAACCTGGGCGCGTGCACAGAGCGACTCACGTGAACAGCAGATTATCGATGCCGGTGACAAACTGGCGGTGAATATCGGTCTGGAAATCCTGAAACTGATTCCGGGTCGTATCTCCACCGAAGTGGATGCCCGTCTCTCTTATGACACGCAGGCAAGTATCGCGAAAGCAAAACGTCTCATCAAACTGTATAACGATGCCGGTATCAGCAACGATCGTATCCTGATCAAACTGGCGTCCACCTGGCAGGGTATCCGCGCGGCGGAGCAGCTGGAAAAAGAAGGTATCAACTGTAACCTGACACTGCTGTTCTCCTTTGCCCAGGCGCGTGCCTGTGCGGAAGCGGGCGTGTATCTGATTTCTCCGTTCGTCGGCCGTATCCTCGACTGGTACAAAGCAAACAGCGACAAGAAAGAGTTCGCACCGGCAGAAGATCCGGGCGTGATTTCAGTAACTGAAATCTACAACTACTACAAAGAGCACGGCTACAAAACCGTGGTTATGGGCGCAAGCTTCCGTAACTCAGGTGAAATCCTGGAACTGGCCGGTTGTGACCGCCTGACCATCGCCCCTGCACTGCTGAAAGAGCTGTCAGAAGCGACCGGTGCGGTTGAACGCAAACTGGAATACAAAGGCGAAGTGAAAGCGCGTCCTGCACCGCTGACAGAAGCTGAGTTCTACTGGGGTCACCACAGTGACGCAATGGCAACCGAGAAACTGGCGGACGGTATCCGTAAGTTTGCGGTAGACCAGGGCAAACTGGAAAAAATGATCGCCGATCTGCTGTAATCGTTATAATACAGCCAGATTCAGAAGGCAGCCGGGAGGCTGCCTTTTTTGTTTCCGGCGGCAATGCTATGCTGTGCCCCGGAGTCAAAATGACGTTGAGGTGACTATGAACAATGTGTTGCGCATCGGTCTTGTCTCGGTTTCTGACCGCGCATCCGGTGGTATTTATGAAGATAAAGGCATTCCGGCCTTACAGGCATGGCTGGCAAAAACTATCACCACGCCTTTTCAGACAGAAACCCGCCTGATCCCGGATGAAGAAGCGATGATCAGCCAGACGCTGTGCGAACTGGTGGATGAATTCGGCTGCCATCTGGTACTGACAACCGGCGGAACCGGCCCGGCGCGGCGTGATGTGACTCCGGATGCAACACTGGCGGTGGCGGATCGCGAAATGCCGGGCTTCGGCGAACAGATGCGTCAGATCAGCCTGAAATTTGTGCCGACCGCCATTTTATCCCGTCAGGTGGGCGTGATCCGCAATCAGTCGCTGATCCTTAATCTGCCGGGGCAGCCGAAAGCCATTGCTGAAACCCTGGAAGGGCTGAAAGATGAAAACGGTAAGGTGATCGTTTCCGGTATTTTCGCAAGTGTACCATATTGTATACAGTTACTGGACGGTCCTTACATTGAAACCGACCCTGAAATTGTCGCGGCATTTCGTCCGAAATCAGCAATAAAGCCGCAGTAATACTGCGTTTTCAGCATAAAATAAAAAGTATTCCCCCGGACACCTTTCTTGTCCTATGATGCGGTTATCCGTTTATGTAAAGTAAAGATAACAGCAATGTAAAGACAGGAAAGGTGAACCCATGGCACAGACCATTCCCCGGACACTCAACCGGCAGGATTATAAAACACTCTCTCTCGCGGCCCTGGGTGGCGCACTCGAATTTTACGACTTTATTATTTTCATCTTCTTTGCCGTTACCATCGGCAAACTGTTCTTTCCGCCGGATATCCCTGCGTGGCTGGTGCAGATGCAGACCTTCGGGATCTTTGCTGCCGGTTATCTGGTGCGCCCGCTGGGCGGCATTGTGATGGCTCACTTCGGTGATCTGGTCGGCCGTAAAAAAATGTTCTCTCTCAGCATCCTGCTGATGGCGGTGCCGACACTTTGTATCGGTCTGCTGCCGACTTATGAATCTATCGGTATCGC
>OJJS01000014.1_pt1 | contig 77476 bp, 94 predicted proteins | sample 1596371 | NCBI WGS metagenome assembly OJJS01 (sample SAMEA4350116, study PRJEB24818) | metagenome | biome: human; feature: gut; material: faeces | place: Denmark | collected 2013-09 | reverse complement strand
CCCTGATACCAGCCAGTAAAGCGCTGTCCACGGGTTATAACTGGCCACCCGTGTTGCGTCCGTTCCCAACCCGACCGGTACGTCTGCATTGAGCATTTTTGCCACCGGCGGTGTGTGTTTCACCGCTTCATGACCATATCTGTCCGCGAAGTATTCTCCCTGGAATGCCATACGATGCTGGATAGCCAATCCGCCGCCCAGGGCTTTTACCCGTTCAATATTTTTTTCACTGATGGTTTCCGCATGATCGAAAAACCAGTGCAGGCCGTCAAACGGGATCTCTTTATTCACTTTTTCAAACACATCCAGCATACGGCTGATAGATTCATCATAGGTGGCATGCAGACGGAACGGCCAGCGGTGCTCAACGAGGTGGCGGATCACGGCTTCAAGTTCCGAATCCATATTGTCCGGCCGATCCGGTCTTGGTTGCAGAAAATCCTCAAAATCAGCCGCAGAAAACACCAGCATTTCCCCCGCACCATTGTGACGGAAAAAATCGGTTCCCTCACCCGGCGACACCATCGATGTCCATTCGCGGAAGTCCTCCAGTTCCTGTTTCGGACGCTGGGTAAATAAGTTATAGGCGATACGGATGGTCAGCTGATTCTGTTTTGCCAGTTCCGCGATCACCTCATAATCTTCCGGGTAGTTCTGAAAACCACCACCGGCATCAATCGCACTGGTTACCCCGAGATGGTTAAGCTCGCGCATAAACTGACGGGTTGAGTTAACCTGATAATCGAGTGGTAATTTCGGGCCTTTCGCCAAAGCGGAATACAGCAGCATGGCATTCGGTTTCGCAATCAGCATACCGGTCGGGTTACCGTGCTCATCCCGCTGAATTTCGCCGCCCGGCGGGTTTGGCGTATCTCTGGTATAACCAATCACCCGTAATGCTGCCTTATTCAGCAGCGCACTGTCATAAAGATGCAGTACAAAAACCGGTGTATCCGGTGAAACGGTATTGATCTCGTCTAATGTCGGCATCCGCCTTTCAGCAAACTGGAACTCACTCCAGCCACCCACAACCCGTACCCACTGCGGCGCCGGTGTCACATCCGCCTGAGCTTTTAACATCGCCAGAGCATCCGATAATGACGGAACACCTTCCCAGCGTAATTCAAGGTTATAGTTCAGCCCGCCGCGGATAAGATGGAGATGAGAGTCATTCAGGCCGGGAATAATCACCCGCCCTTTAAGATCAATAATCTCTGTTTCTTCATTCCGGAACTCCATGGCCTCATCGTTGGTTCCGACAGCAATAAATTTACCGTCACGGACTGCAACGGCCTGAGCAACGGGATTTTCACGATCGAGAGTATGAATATCACCGTTAATAAATATTTTTGATGCGAAGATTTTATTCATCATGATGTGTTTCCTGTTTATGAGGAACTCACTGCTTATCAAAGCGTGTTGTGGCAAACGGCATAAAAAAATAACCGGAGAGTGACCTCCCCGGTTATAACGCTGTTATCTGATAACGCGCTGAGGTGCTTTATGAACCATGGTATAGGCATAATCAACACCCATGCCGTAAGCACCGCTGTGCTCCTGAACCAGCCCCATCACCGCGTCATAGGTTTCTTTGCGGGACCAGTCACGCTGGTACTCCAGTAATACCTGCTGCCAGGTCACAGGAACAGCCCCGGCCTGCACCATACGGTCAATGGAACGTTCATGCGCATCAACTGACGTACCACCGGATGCATCTGTCACAATATAAACTTCATAGCCTGCTTCAATCGCCATTAAGGTCGGGAAATTTAAGCAGACTTCAGTCCATAATGCCGCCATAACTAATTTTTTACGGCCGGTTGCTTTAACGGCTTCGACAAATTTCTGGTCTTCCCAGGAGTTCATGGAGGTACGTTCGATAGGTTTTGATTCAGGATGGACGGCGAGTAATTCAGGCCAAATATATCCGCTGAAGCTTTCTGTTTCAACGGAGGTATAAATGGTCGGCACATTGAAAATTTTTGCTGCTTTTGCCAGACCAACAGTATTATTTTTCAGTTGCTGACGGTCAATATTAGCCACGCCAAAGGCCATTTGCGGCTGATGATCAATAAAAATAACGGCGGAGTTTTGCGGACTTAACAGCTCTAATTTAGACATAATATATTCCTGTTCAATTAGTTAAGTTGATAACGCCTGAGTATTAAACTCACTTACTGACAGGAAACATAATAAGTTCTCACCTGATAATGACCAGATGGCAAATTTGACTTTAGAAGTCAAAAAAAATGAATGACATTTATTATTTGTTGATTTATTTATCTTTTATACCGGATTTTACAGAATAAACAGAGACGGTTTTATGCATTGATAACAATGCGTTCGTTATAGTTTAACTTAAATACAGCATATTAATTCTTTCTTTGTTTTATTGTTCTGAATGAAATGATATTAACTGTCCGTCTTATATTAATAATCATTCGTTATTCAGATGATCCCCAAAATATCTCATTTTGTTCTTTATCACTCTTTTCTTATTTTATCTTTTGTATACCGGCCATAATGTAAATATCCCGGAAACAAGATGCGATAATACCGACTTTAACACCCCATTCAACTTGTGCCTGAAGCTGCTAATAAGTGCCGGACACGGCAAGCCCTAAAAATAAAAAAAAGCCCACTTTTACATGGGCTTAATGCGTTATTTTGCCAGTCACTGCCAGCGAGTTCTTATTGGGGGATTATTCCCACTCAATCGTCGCCGGTGGCTTGCCGCTGACGTCGTATACGACACGGGAAATGCCGTCGACTTCATTGATGATGCGGTTGGAGACACGGCCTAACAGGTCGTATGGCAGATGTGCCCAGTGTGCGGTCATAAAGTCGATGGTTTCGACAGCGCGCAGTGAGACAACCCAGTCGTATTTACGGCCGTCGCCCATGACACCGACAGAGCGTACCGGCAGGAAGACAGTGAATGCCTGGCTGACTTTGTGGTACAGATCTGCTTTGTGCAGCTCTTCGATAAAGATAGCATCGGCACGGCGCAGGATGTCACAGTACTCTTTTTTCACTTCGCCCAGCACGCGGACACCCAGACCCGGCCCCGGGAACGGATGACGGTACAGCATATCGTACGGCAGACCCAGTTGCAGACCGATACGGCGGACTTCATCTTTGAACAGTTCACGCAGCGGTTCAACCAGACCCAGTTCCATATCTTCCGGCAGGCCGCCGACGTTATGGTGGGATTTGATTACATGGGCTTTGCCGGTTTCAGAGGCGGCAGATTCAATCACATCCGGATAGATAGTGCCCTGCGCCAGCCATTTAACCTGCTTCTGTTTTGATGCTTCTTCATCAAAAATTTCAATGAATGTATGGCCGATAGCTTTACGTTTGGCTTCCGGGTCCGCAATACCTTTCAGGGCATTCAGGAAACGATCTTCCGCTTTGGCATGGATGATATTGAGGTCAAATTTGCCCGCAAACATCGCCATAACCTGCTCTGCTTCGTTCAGACGCAGTAAGCCGTTATCCACGAATACACAGGTCAGACGTTTGCCGATAGCGCGGTTTAACAGCATCGCGGTCACAGAGGAGTCCACGCCGCCGGAGAGCGCCAGGATGACGTGGTCGTCACCGATCTGCTCACGCAGGCGGATAACGGTGTCTTCGATAATGGCTTCCGGCGTCCACAGGGCTTCACACTGACAGATATCCAGCACGAAACGTTTGAGGATTTCCAGTCCCTGGTGAGTATGAGTCACTTCCGGGTGGAACTGCACGCCGTAGAAACGTTTTTCGTCGTTTGCCATAATCGCAAACGGACAGGTTTCAGTGCTGGCAACAGTGACGAAATCAGACGGGATAGCGGTAACTTTGTCGCCGTGGCTCATCCAGACATCCAGCAGCGGTTTGCCGTTGTCATCCAGCATGTCGTGGATATCACGGAACAGTTCGCAGGTTTCACGGATTTCAACCTGCGCATAACCGAACTCACGCTCGTCAGAGGTTTCCACCGCACCGCCGAGCTGCATAGACATGGTCTGCATGCCGTAGCAGATGCCGAGAACCGGCACACCGGCACGGAAGACATATTCCGGTGCGCGCGGGCTGTTGTGTTCAGTGGTGCTTTCCGGGCCGCCGGAGAGAATAATACCGTTCGGATTGAAATTACGGATCTGTTCTTCAGTGACATCCCATGCCCACAGTTCACAATAAACGCCGATTTCACGGATACGGCGTGCGATCAGCTGAGTGTACTGCGATCCAAAGTCGAGGATAAGAATGCGGTGCTGATGAATATTCGTTGTCATTAATGTATGTTCCAAAAGCAAACAATTATAGGCTGGCGGTCCGCAGACCGCCGCATGAATCAGAGACCTGAACGGTAGTTTGGTGCTTCTTTGGTGATCGTCACATCATGAACGTGACTTTCCTGAATCCCGGCACCACTGATACGGACAAACTCTGCTTTAGTATTCAGTTCGTGAATAGTTGCACAACCGGTCAGTCCCATGCAAGAGCGCAGGCCGCCCATTTGCTGGTGAACGATGGTTTTCAGTACACCTTTGTAAGCCACACGGCCTTCGATACCTTCCGGCACCAGTTTGTCAGCAGCGTTATCGGTCTGGAAGTAACGGTCTGAAGACCCTTTCGACATTGCGCCGAGTGAGCCCATACCACGGTAAGATTTATAAGCGCGGCCCTGGTAGAGTTCCACTTCGCCCGGAGATTCCTCTGTTCCGGCGAACATCGAACCGACCATCACACACGCCGCACCGGCAGCCAGCGCTTTCGCGATATCACCGGAGAAACGGATACCGCCGTCAGCGATAACAGGGATACCGGTACCTTCCAGCGCTTCAACCGCATCAGAAATGGCGGTTAACTGAGGTACACCCACGCCGGTCACGATACGGGTGGTACAGATAGAACCCGGGCCGATACCCACTTTCACTGCGCTGACACCCGCTGCCGCCAGGGCTTTCGCGCCTTCGGCTGTGGCGACGTTACCGCCGATGATTTCGAGTTCAGGGTATTTTTCACGGGTTTCACGGATGCGCTGTAACACGCCTTCTGAATGGCCGTGAGAGGAGTCGATTAACAGAACGTCCACACCGGCAGCCACCAGCGCATCAACGCGCTCTTCGTTACCGGCACCGGCACCGACAGCCGCACCGACACGCAGACGGCCGTGCTCATCTTTACAGGCGTTTGGTTTACGCTCTGCTTTCTGGAAGTCTTTGACAGTGATCATACCGAGCAGATGGAATGCATCATCCACCACCAGCGCTTTTTCCACGCGGCGTTCATGCATTTTCTTCAGAACCACTTCACGGGCTTCGCCTTCGCGGACGGTCACCAGACGCTCTTTCGGCGTCATCACAGCAGTCACCGGCTGATCCAGATCAGTCACGAAACGCACATCACGGCCGGTGATAATACCGACTAATTCATTATCGGTAGTGACTACCGGATAACCGGCGAAACCGTTCTGTTCGGTCAGAACCTGAACTTCACGCAGTGTGGTGCACGGGGTAACAGTCTGCGGATCAGAAACCACGCCGCTTTCGTGTTTTTTCACACGGCGGACTTCATCGGCCTGACGCTCGATGGACATATTTTTGTGGATAAAGCCGATACCGCCTTCCTGGGCAAGGGCAATCGCCAGACGGGCTTCCGTTACGGTATCCATCGCCGCCGAGATCATCGGGACGTTCAGACGGATCTTCGCGGTGAGTTGTGTCGATAAATCGGCAGTGTTAGGCAGAACTGTGGAGTGTGCAGGAACTAAGAGGACATCATCAAAGGTTAAAGCTTCTTTTTTAATACGTAACATGTGCAATATCTCACCAGGCAGCAGGATTGAAAGAAGATAAAATATTGCCGCGGCATTATACAGGTGGTAATCGGTTGCGCCTAGCCTTTTTTTTAAAAATTCGTTGATAATCTGTCAGAAGGCGGTAGTATCGGACAATTAAGTCCTTGTTTTATTATTTGATCTGGCTCACATGTTGCTACCTGAAAATACCGCAATTTTTACTGTTACCCGGTTAAATACGACAGTCCGGCAGTTACTCGAGCTGGAAATGGGCCGGATTTGGATCAGCGCGGAGATCTCCAACTTCTCACGCCCGTCTTCCGGTCACTGGTATTTTACCCTGAAAGATGAAAAATCCCAGGTGCGGGCAGCGATGTTCCGCGGCAATAACAGCCGTGTGACATTTGCGCCGCAGAACGGACAGCAGGTGCTGGTACGTGCCGCGATCACCCTGTATGAGCCGCGCGGGGATTATCAGCTGATTGTTGAATCTATGCAGCCCGCCGGTGAAGGTCTGCTTCAGCAGCAGTTTGAGCTGCTGAAAGAGAAGCTGAAAGCTGAAGGTTTATTTGATACCCGTCTGAAAAAACCGCTGCCGGTACCTGCCACCTGCGTCGGTGTGGTGACATCTGCCACCGGTGCCGCCCTGCACGATATTCTGAATATTCTGCGCCGCCGTGATCCGTCGTTACCGGTTATTATTTATCCCGCACAGGTTCAGGGAGCCGATGCACCGGCACAGATTGTCCGTGCTATCGAAACCGCCAACCGCCGTGATGAGTGTGATGTCCTGATTGTCGGGCGCGGCGGCGGCTCACTGGAAGATTTGTGGAGTTTTAATGATGAGCGGGTGGCACGGGCGATTTTTGCCAGCCGTCTGCCGGTGATCAGTGCCGTCGGCCATGAAACGGATATCACTATCGCCGATTTTGTCGCGGATTTGCGGGCACCAACGCCGTCTGCGGCCGCCGAACTGGTCAGCCGTGATCTGACTGAACGCCTGCGGCAGATCCAGTCAGTTCAGCAGCGTCTGGAAATGGCGATGGACTATTTTATTGCCAGAAAACAGCGGTTGTTCAGCCAGTTACATCACCGTTTACAGCAACAGCATCCGCAACTGCGTCTGGCGCGGCAGCAACAGCTGATTCAGCGACTCGAACAACGGCTGATTCAGGCCGGGCAGCATATGCTGACACAAAAATCCCGTCAGCTGACACAGGCTGAACAGCGTCTGATGCGGCGTGACCCGCGTCCGCAGTTACAACAGCAGCAGCGCCATGTTCAGCAGTTGCAGTTCCGTCTCTCCTCCGCTATGCGGGAACAACTCAGTCAGCAGCGTGAGCGTTTCGGGCGTCTCTGTTCAACGCTCGAAGGTGTCAGCCCGCTGGCAACACTCAGCCGCGGGTTCAGTATCAGTCAGACGGACAGCGGTGAAGTGCTGAACAAAACCCGTCAGGTGAAAGTCGGGCAGAAAATCACCACCCTGTTACAGGATGGCAGTGTGGAGAGTGAAATTATCGCCGTACACAAAAAAGCGGCTGCCCGTAAACGAAAAGCCGCTGAGTAATATACGGTTTTACCGGTGACACTGTCACACATTAAGTGACAGTGTCACGGAACCTGCTGTTCATCCACCATCAGCAGGAACACATAGCCGAGTGCCACATCCCACAAATAGTTAAATCGTCCCGACTTACCGCCGTGCCCTGCTTCCATATCGGTATAGAGCAGCAGCAGATTATCATCCGTTTTCATCTCCCGCAGTTTTGCCACCCACTTTGCCGGCTCCCAGTATTGTACCTGTGAATCGTGCAGGCCGCTGGTCACCAGCATATTCGGATAGGCTTTCGCCTCAATGTTGTCATACGGACTGTAGGCGCGGATGTCGCGGTAAGCGGATTCATTTTCCGGATTGCCCCACTCGTCATACTCACCGGTAGTCAGCGGAATGGACGGATCAGACATCGTAGTCAGCGCATCCACAAACGGCACCTGTGTCACGATACCACGATACAGCTCCGGAGCCTGATTAATCACCGCTCCCATCAGCAAACCGCCCGCACTGCCGCCGGTTGCGTAGATCCGGTCTTTCGCACCATAACGCCGGGCAATCAGTTCCCGCGTTACATCAACAAAATCATTAAAACTATTGATTTTATGCTGCATTTTTCCGGCATTGTACCAGCGCTTACCCAGCTCACCGCCGCCGCGGATATGCGCCTGAGCATAAACAAAACCGCGATCAAGCAGACTCAGCCGGTTGGCGTCGAAATCCGGGTCCATACTGGCGCCATAAGCCCCGTAGCCTTCAATCAGCAGCGGGTTGTGTCCCTGTAAATCATGTCCCTGTGAATCGTGTCCCAGTGAATCATGCACGGGCTGATAGTGATCTTTATGCCAGACCAGTGAAACCGGTACCTGTACGCCGTCACGGGCAGTGATCCAGATCCGTTCACTGTGATAATTCTCCCGCTGAAAGCCATTAACCTGCGCCTGTTTCAGTAACGTACGTTCCCCGCTGGCCATATTCAGTTCATACACCGACGCCGGTGTGGTCATCGAGGTATAGCCGTAGCGCAGCAGCTGACTGTCCGGCTCCGGATTCAGCCCGAGCCATGCGCAGTAAGCTCCGTCATCAAACGCGACCTGTGTTTCTTTCCCGCTCTGACGGTGAATAATACGGATCTGCGGCAGCGCGGCATGCCGTTCCTGTAATACCAGCCAGTCACGGAACAGTGTGAAATCCTCCAGATCGGTATCCGGTTGCGGTGCAATCAGGGTTTGCCACGGATGCTCCGGCGAATCGGTCTGATAGAGGCCAAACAATTCATTTTCGTGGTCAGAGCGGATATAAAACTGCCCGTCCAGGTGATCAATATGATATTCGCGCCCGTCCTGACGTGCCGAGAAACAGACCGGCGGCTGTAACGGCGCATGGGTATTCACCAGCTGAACCTCAGAGGTGACCGGGCTGTGACAACCGATAAAAATCCAGTCGCGGGAGGATGACAGGGATAACCCGGTATAAAAACGATCATCTTCCTCACGGTAAACCAGTTCATCCTGTGTGGTATCGGTGCCGAAACGGTGGCGATATACCTCGAACGGCAGCAATGTCTGCGGATCCTGACGGACATAGAACAACACCGAACCGTCAGCAGACCACACCAAATCATCAGCCACGTCTGTCAGCACCGATTCCTGCCAGTCATTATCGGTCAGATCACGATAAGCAACCTGATATTCACGGCGGCCGACTTTGTCCTCGGCAATCGCGATGCGGCGGTTATCCGCACTGACGGCCAGCGAAACCAGCTCGTAATACGCCAGCCCCTCTGCCCGCACATTGCCGTCCGCCAGCAGTTCCCACTCGTCACCGGTTATTTTGCGCCGCTCATACAGCGGATACTCTTTACCTGCCTCAAAACGGGTGCGGTACACATAACCGTTATAACGGTACGGCGCAGATTCATCGGCCTGCGGCATACGGGCGACCATCTCTTCATACAGCGCCTCGCGCAGCGGTTCAGCTGCCTTCAGTTTCTGTTGTGTATAGCGGTTTTCATCCGTCAGATACTGAATAACCTGCGGGTCACTGCGGGTATCATCCCGCAGCCAGTAGTAATTATCCGTCCGGGTTTCACCGTGTGCGGTGAACTGTACCGGACGTTTAAGGGCTTGCGGGATAGTCATACCTGCTCCTGATCTGTTTTTTTGTTGTGATGTCATAAAAATTTACTAAATTCTGCCCTTTGTTCCGCGATTCCGCACTATGATAGTAACGTTTTCATTTGTTTTAATTCTTTATTCATCACCGGATTTTCACCGGTTCAGGAGGTTACAATGAAACAATACCGCGTTGCTGTTGTTGTCGGTTCGCTGCGTGAGCAAAGTTACAACCGTCAGCTGGCGCATGCTCTGGTCTCCCTTTTCCCTGCACACATTCAGTGTGAATTTGTCAGTATCGGTTCACTGCCGCTCTATAATCAGGACTGTGATGCACAGCCGCCTGCTGAAGTACTGGCATTCAAACAGCAGATTTCACAGGCTGACGGTGTGATTTTTGTCACGCCGGAGTATAACCGCTCCATCCCCGGTGTGCTGAAAAACGCGCTGGATCAGGGCTCCCGTCCGTGGGGACAGAACAGCTGGGACAGCAAACCCGCTGCCGTGATCGGCACCTCTGCCGGGGCAATGGGTACGGCGATGGCACAGCAGCACCTGCGCAATGTGCTGGCATTTCTGAATATGCCGACCCTCAACCAGCCGGAAATGTACCTGCAATGGTATGACGGCATGGTCAGCGCAGACGGCACATTCAGCGAAAAAACCGGTGCTTTTGTGCAGAAATGGGCCGATGCCTATGTGCGCTTCCTGGAAGCGCACAGCTGATAATCCGGCCGGGCAGACTCAGCGGAATGTCAGTTGCTGCCCGGTATTAAAATCATCCGCATTCAGGGCATGACGCCCTCTGTCTCCGGTACAGTGACAGCCGTACACCCGGGTTTCCGGGCCAAGTGCCTCTGCGGCACGGCGTAACGCGGCCGGTGTTGCCCGGCGCAGATGCAGTCCGCCGACCACCGCCTGTACCGGTGCGTTATCCGTCAGGGCCCGCGCATGCTGTATCACTGACTCAATCCCGGAATGGCTGCATCCGGTGATAATCACAATCCCCGCCTCCCCGCGCCAGATCAGAAAACTGTCATCCCGGACATAATCCGCCTCCCCGCTTCTGAGCAACACCCCGTAACGGCGCACCACGGCCCGCCGGGTGATTTCCCCGGCAAACAAAAAACGGGATGAGATAGCGTACGGTTTTTCGGTCAGCACAAACTGATAGTCACGGCGCAGTGTGTCCTCACAGAACAAGGGGGATAACCGTTTGAATTTCAGCGGGTAACTGCCCAGCCACAGCGCGGCACGGCGCGGTTCAAAAATATGCGGATGCGCAATCACCGTCAGCGGGGACGGCAGTTTATGCCGTTCAGTGCGGGTTAATCCGCCGAAATGGTCATAATGACCGTGCGACAGTACCACCGCATCAATCTCTGACAGTGAAATCCCCAGCGCCTGTGCATTACGGATATAGGTATCATCTGCCCCCGTATCAAACAGCAGCGAGGTTTCCCCGTCCTCCAGCAGCAGGCTCAGACCGGCGTGAGATTCCAGTTTCGGGTCAGAATTAGTATTTTCCAGCAGTGCAGTGATACGTAACATGGATAATAATCCCTGAAAGATAAATATGTTCTGCCGTTATATATAACACAGTGTTTTCCGCTATAACGCATCTGTATTGTACCGCAGAGCGCAGATTATGATTTAATTCAGGTAATGTTAATAAATCAGCATGACCCGGCTGTAAAATTGTTAAATAATAGCCGGCCGATACCGACTTTCAGGAGTTCCGCATGGGAATTATTACCGCTTTTGCGAAAAGCACCGATAACAGTCAGCTTTTACGCCTTTTGCATCAGCAAATAGAAAAACAGGATGCACCGGTAGCCTGCCGTGATGATCTGGATGATCAGCTCACGGATATCGCCGCCTATATGCATGATGAACATTATCCCGCCCTGGCGGTTCGCCGGAAAAAAGTCAATATACTGACCGGGGTACTCGCCCTGCCGGTATTACTCTTCTCTCTGCTGCTGTTTTCACAGAAGATTATTGATACCCTGTCACTGAATATCGATATCAGCTATCTTTCACTGACCCTGCTGGACTACAGCCTGACGTACATTTGGGCTGTATTTATTTATGCGGCGGTGCTGTTCGGGACTATTTTTTATTTTTATTTCCTGCAAAAACAGGCAGAAAAATATGCCGGCCATCTGATTGATGACTTTATCAGCCGGATATCACGGTAACCGGAACGGATTAAGATCAGATTAAGCCCCCTTGTCACATTAATTTGCCTGCGTTGTCACAGTAAACGTCAATGCTATACTGAAATCCGCTTTTACAGAGCGAATTTACAGAGAGAGAGAAAAAAAACGTGCAAATTCTATTAGTCGAAGACGATTTACAATTAGGCAAAGCATTGTGCCGGGGTCTGGAACTGGCCGGTTTCCGGGTGTGCTGGCTGCGTCTGCTGGCCGACGCCCGCAGGCGGCTGACAGAACAGCATTTTGATCTGATGCTGCTGGATCTCGGGTTGCCAGACGGCGATGGTTTTGACTCTCTGGTTGAATGGCGTAATAACGGGGAACAAATCCCGATTATTATTATGACGGCCCGCAACCAGCGTGATCATCTGGTGAATTCCCTTGATTCGGGAGCGGATGATTTTATTTCCAAACCTGTTGAACTGCCGGAATTAATTTCGCGGGTTAAAGCGGTTTCCCGCCGTATCGCCGGTTTTTCCTCACAATTATGGAAAGTGGATAATATTACCCTTAACCCGATGAATCATCAGGTAACGCTGAACGATGAGTTATTATTGCTCTCCGGTAAAGAATATCAGTTACTGTACGAGTTAATGCGTAATACCGGCAATGTGGTACGTAAACCGGAGCTGGAACAGCGTTTATTCGGGCTGGACGATAAAATCGAAAGTAACTCCCTGGAAGTGCATATCCATAATCTGCGCCGTAAAATCGGTAAAGAAAAAGTGATTACTGTCCGCGGAATTGGCTATCTGCTGAAAAAGGACAGCGAATAAGTGAGAATCCGCTCATTCTTTGTTTACACCGTTCTCCTCCAGACGTTCTCAATGCTCCTGCTGTGGGGTGTCTGGATTGCCTGGCTGAAATACGCTTACCTGCCCGATTTAAGTGAAGATTTTAACGCCCAGCAAATGGTTATTGCCCGGGGTATGTCCGATACCCTGCGGGAAACCCCCACAGATTCCGCTACCTTTCCGCAAATTGCCCGGGCACTCGAGAGCATGTATGCCAATGCGATGAAGAGCGGGCTGGAAGAGGAAAATTATGATCCGCTGGTCGCCATTCTGCACAGCACAACGGGTGAAGTCCTGTACAGTAATAAACCTGATGTCCATATTCCGCTGAAACCGGACGGAATCGAGCGTTTCTCTGAGGACGGTGAAACCTGGTATCTTGCTTATAATACTGACCCGGATATGCAGCGCACCGCGGTGATCGGCGAATCCGGTACCGACCGTCATATGCTGATCGGCGACCCGGCAACCGGTACCGCCGTTCCGCTGCTGTTTATTCTCGGTACTATGCTGTCATCCACTATTATCACCACCTATCTCAGTCTGCGCCCGCTGCGTGAAACCACCCGCAGTATCGCCACCCGCAATCCGGGCAACCTGACACCAATCAGTATGAAGTATCAGTACAATGAAATGCGTCCGGTACTGCATGCCATCAACCAGCTGATGCAACGGGTGGACGCCGCCAATCTGCGGGAAAAACAGTTTATGGCGGATGCCGCTCATGAACTGCGCACGCCGATTGCCGCGGTACTGGCACAAATTCATCTGCTCAAACAGATTGATGACCCGGCGGAACGCAACGAAATTACCGCTGATATGGAAATCAGTCTGGATCGCGCGGTGTCATTGTCGCGACAACTGATCGATCTGGCCCGGCTGGAAACGGAAGATTATCCGCTGAAAATGGAAAAGATCGACCTGACTCAGGCGCTGAGCCACGCTATTGCTACGCTGGTGCCCTATGCCCTGCGCAAAGATATTGAATTTTCCTTTGACGGCCCGGAAAGCTGCATTATTGTCAGCGATAAACAGGCACTGTTCTCCATTATCAACAATATACTAAATAATGCGGTGAAATACTGTCCGCCGGGCAGTCAGGCGGAAGTCTCACTGAACACCGGAACACCGGGGGAAGTACAGATTATCATCCGTGATAACGGTGACGGGATCAGTGAACAGCATCGTCATCGTCTGTTTTCACGTTTTTTCCGGGTCCCCGGCAGCAGTGAAAACGGTAGTGGCCTCGGCCTTGCTATTGCCCAGAATCTGGCGGAAAAAATCGGCGGTTACCTCTCGGTCACCGACGGATTACAACAGCGCGGTATCGGGTTTGTGATCCATATTCCGGCTGAAAACCGTGAAATTCCTGCCGCATCCCATGACAGTTCTGATACATAAGGCTATGCTGAAAACAGTCAGAACAGGAGGGACAGATGAAACAGGCACTGATTATTATCGACCTTATTAATGACATTACCGGCAAACACGGGCTTTCCAATGCCTGTCATGAACAGACTGAAGCCCGTCACCTGATCGCCGCCACGCGGGAAACCGCCCGTCAGGCACGTCTGCGGGCGATCCCCGTAATATGGGTACGGGTCGGGTTTGCGGATGACTGGCATGATATCCCTGCCGGGTCACCGATGTTTCAGCGGGCGAAAGAGATTGGCGCCCTGAAACTGAGCGGCAGCGGTTGTGACTGGGCAGACGGTACCGATGTGCAGAAAGAGGATATCTGTTTTGTGAAGAAAGGCGTCAGTGCCTTTGCGGGAAATGATTTACTGATCTGGCTGCGCAAAGCCGGGATTGAGCATCTGGTTCTGACCGGTGTCAGCACCGTGATGGCGATTCAGAGCACGGCACGCTATGCCCACGACAGCGGGTTTTATGTCTCTGTAGCAGAAGATTTGTGTGCCGCCCCGACAGCAGAGCTGCATCAGATAAGCCTGGAGATGCTCCGGCCGATGGCCGCTATCACCACCTCCGCCGCCTGGCTGGCACAATAACTTTTTACTATCCGCGCAGTTTCCCTGCGCGGATCGCTCTGTTTACCACAGCGACAGCAGATAACGCAGCAGCGCGGTCACTATCGCGGCAGCCAGCACAATCACCAGAAACGGCTTTTTATACCACGTCAGCAACCCGGCAACCGCCACCCCGGCCATTTTCGGCCAGTCTGATAATTCCTGCCCGCTGAAAATAGTCATGGTCACTGCCACGGCAAACAGGATAACAATCGCACCCGCTGAGAGCAGATTTTTGACATGTGACGACACCGAGAAACGCCCGCTGAGCAGTGCCCCGGAAGCCCGCATGGCATACGTCCCGACCGCCAGCAGTGCGATCCCCGTCAGAATGGATAATGTATCCGGCATTATGCTCTCCTCAGGCTGACAACCAGCCCCAGCAATGATAACAATACCGGGATACCCGGCGGTAAAAACGGTGTGGCAGCCAGTGCAATGACAGCACCCAGCAATGCGGCGCGGCGGGTTTTCGCTTCACGCAGTGCAGGCAGACATAATGCAAGGATAATGGCCGGGAACATCGCATCCAGGCCCAGCGCTTTGGTGTCCACAATAAACGTGCCGAGAAACTCACCGATAATCGTTCCCAGCGGCCAGCACAGAAAAATTCCCAGCCCGCACAGCCAGAAGGCGGCTTTTTGCTTATCTTTCTGTTTTTCCGCCAGACCGAACACCACACTCTCATCATTGAGAATATGAAAACCCAGCAGTTTTTTCGGGCCTGTACCGGCGAGATCATGTACCGCCAGACTGAACGGTACGTGACGGGCATTGACCAGCAACCCGGCCAGCGCGGCAGACACCGGGCTGCCGCCGGCGGCCACCACACCGATAAACAGAAACTCTGACGCCCCTGCCAGCACAACCAGGGACAGTATCAGCGGTACCCAGAGCGGAAAACCGTTGGCATGCGCCAGCGCCCCGTAGGAGACGCCGACAATTAAATCAGCCACGCAGACCAGCAAAATATTGCGGATCATGGCATTATCGAGTGGAATAGAGAATTTCATTGCGATAGACTTATAAATTGAACGATACGTTCATTATGTCGAACGCTTTAAATTACGCAAGTGTTAATTCCGGGTTATTTCCGTTAACCAGCAGAGAGTACATTTTATGGATTCACCTATTACTCCGCCCCTGCAGATTATGGCTGTCAGGCTGACTGAAGAGCGTCAGCGCCAGGGGCGTTCTATCGCCGATGTTGCGCGCAGTGCCGGTATTGCCAAATCCACACTGTCACAACTGGAGTCGGCACAGGGAAATCCGGGAATCGAAACACTGTGGTCACTCTGCGTGGCACTGAATATCCCGTTTGCCAGTCTGTTTGAAACCCCGAAAAGCCGGGTAACGGTGCTGCGGCGCGGGGAAGGCATTCAGGTCAGCGCCGAGAATGCCTATTACCATGCTTTTCTGCTCTCTTCCGCTTCTGCGGTTAACCGGCGTGACCTGTACACCATTACGGCGCAGCCCGGTAAAGATCGTGTTTCCGAGCCGCATATGGCACAGGTTACCGAACATATCCTCCTGATGACCGGCAGCGCTGTCGTTGGTACTCTTGATGAACCCGCCACACTCCTGCCCGGCGACTATATTTCCTACCCCGGCGATGTCCCGCATATTTTCAAAGCACTGGAGCCGGATACCACGGCTGTGATGATTATTGAGCATTGATTTACGCATTTGCTATTCACAAATACTTACTTATCGCAAATAATGTAAAGTGAAGTTTATCATTTCGGGTATATTCCGCATCCGGTATCAGGCTGCTCCGGCACGCACTGATGCCGGTACAACGGGCTTACTAAGGAAAAACCATGCTTGATTTTAACCGTCAGAATTTAACTCATATGACAGCCGGTGCCCTGAAAAAACAGCGGGGCTATTTGTGGATCATCGCCATTCTCCTGCTGGCCGGTGGTGTGGCCTGTCTGATGAATCCGCTGATTTCCGGTGTCACCCTCAGCTATATTATCGGGGGGCTGCTCCTGATAAACGGGCTCTCCATGTTATTTGTGACACTCAGCAGCCGGCTTTACAGCGGCGGCAGTAAGCTGTTTTCCGTTCTGGTTGCGGTTGCCTATCTCCTTCTGGGTTATGTCTTCCTGACCGATCCGCTCACCGGGATGCTCAGTCTCGCCATTTTGCTCGCCATTCTGTTTATTGCGGGCGGGATCCTGCGTCTGGGCTCCGGTCTGCGTCAGATATCACAGGCACGCGGCTGGCTGAACATTATTATCGGTCTGCTGGATCTGTTTATCGCCTACCTGCTGGTCGGTAACGGCCCGATTGTGTCTGTCTCCCTGATAGCGACTCTGGTCGGTATTGAACTGCTGTTCAGCTCTTTCGGGCTGATCGCCGCGGCTTCCGTCCTTAAAAAGAATAATTAACCGCTTCCGGTGGCGCGGGCAAATCATTTGCCGCGCCATTTTCCTTTTTTTTCATTTTTTCCGCTTTTATCGCAACTTTACATACCCTTTCAATATCTGTACCTGAAAAATGGTACAGTATTCAATATGATCCCATTTTAATATTTTGCTGCTCACTGAGGAGTCTGTAAAAATCACGTCACAGGAGATATTTTTTATGGAGCAACAACTGCGACTATGGCTGCAACAACGATTTGAACTCAGTAATGATTACGCTTCATGGACAGCCATTACCGGCGTAATTGTTCTTATTCTGGCTATCGCTGTTATTCTGCATCTTATCCTGCACAAAGGCCTGCTGCCGTATATTGAACGCCGCAGCGGCGGCTCACAGCGTCCGTGGGGCGCACTCATCACCCGGACCAAGCTGTTTAACCGGTTTGCGCTTCTGATTCAGGGTATCGTCTTTAATATCCAGGCGCTGGTCTGGCTGGGACGCGGCTCTGCCGCACAGGAGATCCTCACCACCGGTGCGCAGGCATGGTGCCTGCTGTTCGGCATGCTGCTGCTGTTTTCAGTCATGGATATTCTTCAGAGCCTCTCACGTCATACTCCGTCTCTGAGCCGCCTTCCGCTGCGCGGTGTCATGCAGAGTCTGAAACTGATTGTCGCGGTACTTTTCAGTATTCTGATTATTTCACTGCTGATCGGTAAATCGCCGCTGATTCTGCTGAGCGGACTCGGTGCCATGACCGCGGTTCTGATGCTGGTCTTTAAAGATCCGATTATGGGGCTGGTGGCCGGCATTCAGTTATCGGTCAATGATATGCTCAATGTCGGAGACTGGCTGGAAATGCCGAAATACGGTGCGGATGGTGCGGTAACAGATATCGGGCTGACCACCGTAAAAGTGCAGAACTGGGATAACACGATCACCACAATCCCGACTTACGCCCTGATCTCTGATTCCTTTAAAAACTGGCAAGGAATGACAGCATCCGGCGGACGCCGTATTAAACGCAGTATGAATCTGGATACCACCAGCATCCGCTTTCTGACTGATGAGGAAATCAGTCAGCTGCGGGAATCACACCTGATAGCCGGTTACATTGATGCCAAATTACAGGAAATTTCGGAATACAACGCGCAGGAACCAGCGAATACCCCGCTTAACCAGCGGCGGCTGACCAATATCGGGACATTCCGTGCATATGCGGAGGCGTATATCAAAGCCAATCCGCATATTCACAAGAAAATGACCACCATGGTACGCCAGCTGGCCCCGACCCCGGACGGGCTGCCGGTGGAGATCTACGCTTTCACCAATGTGACGGCATGGATAAGCTATGAGCAGATCCAGTCCGATATTTTTGATCATCTGTTCGCGATACTCCCGCAATTCTGGCTGCGGGTGCATCAGACACCAACGGGCTTTGATATGCGCGGTATCGCCGCCCATTTTGCCCGTGAGTGTGAATCAGAACGCCGAACCGGGCTGTAACAGAAACTCCGCCTCTTCCGGGGTGGAGTTCCGCCCCAGAATCTCATTGCGGTGCGGGTAGCGGCCGAAGCGGTCAATGATCGCTTTGTGCCGCCGCTCAAAATCCTCAGTGCTCTCATCGAGCCCTTTAAACAGTAATTCTGCCTGCTGATGGATCAGCGCAGATTCCGAATGCATATACGGCATCAGTACAAATTTACGCTGCACCGGAGGCAGCTGCAGATAATCCGGTGTTTTCACCGCTTCCTGCGCCAGCACCAGTGCCATCGGGTCCTGAGCAAAAGACTGTGCATTCCCGCGCCAGAGATTACGGGAAAACTGGTCCAGTACAATAATTTCCGCCAGACGCCCGCCGATATGCTCCCGCCAGCTGAAACATTCCCCGGCTGCCGCCTGTTCCCATATTTTAAGAAAACGACGGCGGATCAGGTCATCAAACTGTGTGTCCTTCTTAAACCACTGCTCCGGTGTTGCTTCATTAAACCAGAAATTCAGAATCTGCTGTGCTTCCATTGTCATGCTCCTTATCAGTCCGGCATGAGGATCTCTCCCTTTGCCCGGCGGTCATATCACGGTATGCTTGGGGATCATTATTAGTTTAACGCATATATTGTCAATTATTTATCACAGGCTGATCTCCATGGGAAAACTGTCCGCACACACTGCCACCGTTTACGGCATCCTGTCTATTTTGTTCTGGAGCACCATTGTCGGATTAATCAAACGGGTCAGTGAGGATTTCGGACCGGCTTTCGGTGCAGCACTGATATACACCCTCGGATCCGTCATGTTACTGATGGTGACCGGGTTCCCTGCCATCCGCCGCTGGCCGCGCAGGTATCTGATCTGGGGGACAGCACTTTTTGTCAGCTATGAGATCTGCTTTATTCTGGCTCTGGGTTTTTCGCAAAACCGCCAGCAGGCGATTGAACTGGGTATGGTGAACTATCTCTGGCCGTCCCTGACGGTCGGACTGGCCGTGGTCATGGGCGGACAGCGTTTGCGCCTGATGCTGATAGCCGGTCTGGTGCTGGCCGTTCTCGGTATCAGCCGGGTGATCGGCGGGGAGGACGGGTTATCATTTTCCTCCATCGCCGCCAACGTCGCCCTTAATCCGCTGAGTTACGGCCTTGCATTTGCAGGCGCGGTTATCTGGGCATTCTACAGTAATTTATCGCGCAGACTGGCTGACGGAAATAACGGAATTACGCTGTTTTTTATCATCACGGCCCTGATGCTGTGGGTGGTGACTGCTGTTGACGGCATTACTCTGCCTGCTGAGTTTTCCGTTTCCACGATAGGTTTTCTGATTGCTGCTGCCGCACTTTCCTGTGCCGCGAATGCCCTCTGGACCATCGCGGTACTGCGCGGAAATGTTGCACTGATAGGTACACTGTCTTATTTTACCCCGGTACTCTCCACCGCGTTCTCCTCATTATTACTCAGTACCGCCCTCTCCTTTGCATTCTGGCAGGGAGTGCTGATGGTCACCGGTGGTTCATTATTATGCTGGCTCGCCACCCGCCGGAAATAACCCGGAAATGAATCCGCGGATTTGCGGCGGAATATGTTAAATTAACGCCAATGTTATTGTTTGTTGCCTGTCAGGAAATACGATGTCCAAAAAACTTAAACATAAACTGGTTAATTTATTCTTACAGCTTTATACACGCCGCCGTGATTTTTCACATTCAGTTACGGCCTTTAAACAGCTGGAGACAATCGACTTCCGTAATATTGTCATTTATTCGACAACCGCACTCGGGGATTTTCTGATGAATACCCCCGCGATTCATGAAGTCAGAAAACGTTTTCCTGACGCCCGGATTACCGTTGTTTCCGGTAATAAAATGGCACCCTACATTCGTACCGGTATTGGTAAAGACTGGGATGATGTGGTGTGCTGGAACAGTAAAGTTAATACTGTTACCAAACTGGTCAGAGATTTAAAGGCGCACGGAACACCGGATCTGATTCTGATTATGCACTCGCATAATCCGTATGATTACCTGAGTGCCATCATGACCGGCGCGCCGTTTGTTTTCCGCTGTAATCATCCGACAAATCCTTATATGGAGCGCTGGCTGACAAACTCTACCCGTTTTGCACACCGCCATTCTGTACAGGTTCGCCTTGACCTGATCACTCCGCTCGGCTGCCGGTTTACCGAAAAAAGTGTTGAGATGCGTGTTCCGTGTGAAGTCACAAAAGTATCCTCACCAGTAAGACGGGTTGGTTTTCAGATGGGTGCATCCAGTGAGGAACGACGCTGGCCTGTTGCGAATTTTGTTGCGCTTGCACGCTGTCTGCTCACCCGTTACCGGGATCTTAATATTGTTCTGGTCGGCGCACCGAATGAAATTCATCTGTCCGGTGAGTTTTTCAATTTACTCGAACCTGAATTTCACAGCCGGATTGAACCGCTGATCGGTAAAACCACTATCGAAGAATTAACACAGACAGTGAATAATCTTGATCTGCTGGTTACAAATGACACCGGAACCATGCATCTTGCATTTGCGTTAAAAATCCCCAGTGTCAGTATGCATGTCAGTACCTGTCCGCAATTTACCGGCCCTTACCAGGATTATGAACTTCATGAGATTATTTCCGGATTTGCCTCAAAATTATTACTGAACGAAGGTGAACATGAAATGGCATCAATTTCTGTTGATACTGTGATTAAGGCAACCGTTAAATCATTATCTGCACGGGGCATACTTCCGGTATCAGAAGAATAAAGCGCCGGAATAATCCCGGGTAAAAGCACGGTCTCACACCCGGCTGAAAAATGCAGTAGACTGGCAAAAAAAGGAGGATTTATGTCAGAGAGTATGAAAAAACCGCGTATGACACAGGAAGAAGAGGATGAAATAGAGACCCTGACAAAAGGTCTTGTTATGCGGGATAAGATGAAACTGCCGAAGATTGACAAAGAAACTGAACAGCAGCGTCCTGAACGTTTGCGCGCGTGGTTCCGGGCACGTCTTAAATTCCACCGTGACGCAGCCGGGAACAGTTAACCGTATAACAGTACTGCCGGTGATGTATCAGCACCGGCAGTCTGATAATACTTATTTTGCCATCTCAATAATTTCTTTTGCTGTTTTACCCTGTAATTTTTCTTTCAGCGCTGCCATCATTTTTTCTTCATCACCACCGCTGGCAAATGCCACCTGGAAGCTGATTTTAGTAATAGCGCTTTTCAGCTCACGGGATTGCTCCGGGCTCAGATCTTTTTCCATTTTTGCAATGGATTCCTGTGCTGTCTGCTGTGATGACATATCCAGTGTTGCATCACCGCAAGCGGTAAGTGCGAAAGAGAGCGCGATAACTGCCAGTAATTTTTTCATTATTCCACCTCGTTAATTATATCCGCGGTATTTTACATTGCCGGACAGATAAAACCATGTTTATTACAGTCAAAATTAACCGTTTATTTATACAGTTATAATCCCCGTGGTCTGCTGCAAAAACCAGGCATTTATTTGTTATTGTAAATCAGCTGTTTTTCAGTACCTGTGCCGATATAATACTTCCGTCTGAGAAATACACGGAAAAGCTATGTTTAACGAATGTGTTGTTGATGAAATTTTAAACTGGATAGAAAACAATCTGGAGTCTGATCTTTCATTAGAAGCCGTTGCCGGAAAAGCAGGATATTCCAAATGGCATTTTCAGCGTATTTTTAAACAGCAAACCGGTTACACCCTCGCAAATTATGTCCGCGCCCGGCGTTTATCCTGTGCGGCCATCGCGTTACGTCTGTTACCGCTCAACCTGATGCATTTATCCATGCAGTACCGTTTTGATTCACAACAGACATTTTGCCGGGCCTTCAAACAGCATTTTGGTATCACCCCCTCTGCTTACCGTAAACAAAACGGCTGGCAGCCGGGCGGATTTGTTCTGCCGAAACGCTATGCCGGAAAACTGCACTCATCCGTTGAAATGACAACCCTGCCGGAAAAAGTACTGACCGGAACCACTCATATTTATCAGGCGGCATCCGACACCTGGAATATGTGTCTGCCACAGTTGCGGAAATATTACTGGCAGCCTTTTTTACAGCGGCTCACTGCATTACCTGATTCGGTTTATGCTATACACGGCGTCAGTAAATCTGCGGGCGATACCTTCTCAATGTATTACGCCACACTGGCTGAAGCACATTATCTTAAAAGCACCACACCACAAGATATTATTTACACACCAGGCAATGTTCATTATTTGAAGATCATTTTTACCGGTGACTTTTCAGATATTGATTTTCAGGATATTACCTACGATATCTATAATAATTTACTGCCGGAGCTGAACATCATCCGCAATCCTGATCACCCGGATACGGAAGAATACGTATTTCACGATAATCTGACAGAATTAAACCCGGATAATCCGAAATCCGCAGTCCGGACGATTAATTATTACATTCCGGTGCTGACAGATAACGCCGGTTTGTGATCATTATCTGCCATCATCATGCTATGGCGATCCTTTTGTTCTTCTGCCTGCCGGGCAATATTATTTTTCTGTCCGGCGTCATAAAAGCCCAGAATAACAGTAAATAATACAAAGCCATATACTACCTTTCGTTTTGATGGTACCTGTCTGCTGACGACAGTATAAATAATCAAAGCCGCTGCAATAACGATCACTGATATATATACGTAGTTCTCCATAACAGTCACTCCCCTGATTATGTTCCGATCATAATTTACCTTATCCGGCGGGATATTATTCTGATATCCCTCCTGAAATAGCAAAATTAGGAATTAACCGTTGCATATTTCCTGTTTTTTACAGATTAACCGGTTATTATAAATACGAGTATCTTCTGATTTACGGAGGTAACCATGTCATCATATACAGAACGTATTACCACAGCACACATTCAGTGTGATGCAGAAGAAGAACTTCTGCCGCTGTTAAAAGAACTGACCGATAAGCAGATGCTGGGCGGCTGGCGGTTACGCAAACATGAAACAACGCCTGCCGGCACAACCTCTCCCTGGTATCTGCTGAAAGACAATGCACAGATTGCCCTGCTGCCGACACATCCCTACGCCGCTGTTTCCGTTGCGGATGCCGGTATCGCGGAGGCGGAGGAAATCACGGAACATAACGGCCGGATTGAACACCTCAGTAATGCCATAAATTCCACTTACGGTATTTTATATTGTCACCTGTCATTTAAAACGCTGACGGTGTAAGACATGTCAGATAATGTACCGGGACTGTTACGTATTTCCCGATTATTCTGATACAGGTGATTCCCGAACAGGTCTATGTTGTAACACGCCAATTGTTCAGGAGTTTACATGATGAAAATGAATATGAAGAGAGTAAGCACAGTGACTTTATCTGCTGTCCTGCTGCTTGCTGTAGCCGGTTGCTCTAATATGTCAAAACGTGACCGGAATACTGCTATCGGGGCCGGTGTCGGCGCTGTCGGTGGTGCAATCCTGACCGACGGCAGTGCACTGGGAACCGTCGGCGGTGCGGCAATCGGCGGTCTTATCGGAAATCAGGTTAAAAAATAATTTCCGGAGCCGGCGTTCTGCCGGCTCTTTCATCGCGATTACCGTTATTTATGACTCTTTATTTATAACTCTTTTTAACTACCCTGCTTTATACCGGTAATGTCCGGTAATTTTCCAGCTGAACAGAACATCCTCGCTGACCTGTCCGCCGCCGATATTATGCATTATCAGCCGGTTTCCGCTGTGCGGGGCTATTTCATCTGTCACAATACCGATATGCGGACGACCGTTATCCAGCTGCCAGGTCACAATATCACCGGCCACATAATCCGCCGCATTTTGCGTTATCTGTTTGCTTTCCCCTTTCCGGCTGAAAAAGACCATCAGATTAGGTACCCGCCGGTGATCAATGTTGGTATCCGGCCGCGTTTGTCCCCACAATTTACGCCCAGGATAACGGGAAAATGCCGTTTTAATATCTTCATGAACTTCTTTTTGCAAATCGATGCCGATTTTCCGGTAACTGCGGATCACCACATCAGAACATACCCCTTTCCGGGGAGAAACATCCCCGCCCGGATAGCTGATTTTTTCATAAGACGGATCATACAGAACCAGACGATCAAGCTGCTGAGCAGCCTGACTCAGCGAATCCGCACTGTGACCGGCAGGTACTATTCCGGCAAACAGCAAAACAATCCCCGGCCAGGTAATATAACGACGCATTCTTCCTCCGCAATGGCTCAGAATATCCCGTCGTTGCTCCAGATATACCGTAATACCCCGGCAGCATCCTGCGGACTGAGCTGTAATATACTCTGATACAACGCTGATTTTATTTCACAGGCCAGTATGGCATCTTTTTCCAGCGTTCCGGCTTCCTCTTTATCCAGTAAATCGCCATAGGTATGGCGTAACCGGAGAAAGACACTGATGTATAATGCGTCAGTTTCTGCCTGAGATAAACCCGGCTCTGTCTTTTTTGCGGGTAAAAACTTAACCGTTGTTCCGTTATCCTGCCCGGCCGGATAAATAAAACCAAAGCACAGTCCCCCGGAAGGATCTTTATCCATTGCATTATTAAATAATGCCAAACGATTTTCTGCATATTGCAGAATAATTTCATCCGGTGTTTGTTGCAGTAATACTTTTCGCTCTGTCGTATTACTGAGGTAAACCATGCGGTAAAAATTCTGTAGTTTGAGGCCGGATAACAGATAACTCCGTCCGGATATCTTGCTGTATTCCGTTTCAGCTGTTACAGCTTTCGGTAACAGAGAAAAAAACAGAATAAAAAAGATAAAGAAAGCAGGAAAATACGCTGTAATACGTAACCGGGGTATTGCAGTAAACAGCAAATCAGTCCCCGGCACCGGAGCAGAATTTACGGATACAATACCCGTCTGCATCTGCACTGTCATATCAGCAGATTACCGGGGTCATTCCAGTACCAGTTTATCCTGCCCGGCCCGTTCAGCCCAGACATTATATTCTCTGACCAGCGTCATCACTTCATTGTTGGAATCTTTCATTTCCCGCATATGTGCCTGGAGTTTTTTCAGATCACCGGGAAATTCACGCTGAATCTCCTCTGTTTTTTTCCGTAAGCGCTGCATTTCTTTATTTCGTTTTTCCAGTGCTGCCACCAGCATATCCCTGATTTGATTACACTGCGTAATAGCTTCGGCTTCAGGAGAAAATTCCGGATACTCCCGCATATCATCATTATCAGTCATAAACGCATTATCCTTGTCTGCAATATACCGGACATTGATTATAACGTTTTACTGCCGTTATTGTCTCAGCACCTTACCCGCCGGGAAAATATTACAGTCTGTTTATCCGGCATTATATTTTCACCGGCAGAGATATTCACTGGTTACACATGTGATAATTAAAAAATATTAATTATGGATATGTATTTATGCGAAATAACTCCGCAATGGCGGAGTTACCGATATTAAAGATATTAACTCAGGGCATAATCAACCGCTGCAAGCGCATGAATTTCTGTTGTATCAAAGACTGAAACTGTACAATCATTCTGAGAAATCAGAAGCATTATTTCTGTACATCCCAGGATAATACCCTCTGCACCTTCATTTATCATTTTACGGATAATGGTTTTGTATTGTTCACGGGACGATTCATTAATAATACCAGAGACCAGCTCCTGATAGATAACATCATGAACAATTTTTCTGTCTGCCGCATCCGGAATAATAATATCCAGACCAAACTTTTCTGTCAGCCGGCCTTTATAAAAATCCTGTTCCATAGTAAATGCGGTTCCCAGCAAACCAACCTTTTTAATACCGGCCTGCTGAATTTTCATTGCGGTAGCATCTGCAATATGCAGCAGCGGAATCGATATTGTCTGTTCAATTCTGTCTGCCATACGATGCATGGTGTTGGTACAAATAACAATAAAATCCGCACCGGCCAGTTCCAGTTTCCCGGCGGCTTCAGTCATTTTCTCAGCCAGTTCATCCCATTTACCGGCATGCTGCAATGCTTCAATTTCACTGAAATCCATTGACCACATCAGGCTTTTTGCTGAATGCGGCCGTCCCAGGCGTTCCATCGTCTGTTCATTAATAATGCGGTAGTAATGCTGCGAGCTTTCCCAGCTCATCCCGCCAATCAAACCAATCATTTTCATGTTGTGTACCCTTTTTATCTGACAGATTATGTGCCGATATTTTTATTATTCGCCGGGAAAGCGTACCGCAGGTATCAATATTTGTCCTTATTTTTGTTTAAGTTATGGTCAATGATAATAACGTTTAATGATACAGGCAGTAACCGGAGGGAAACAATATTTCCCGCCGGTTCGCATATTCACTGTATTAAAATACTTATTTGGTCCGGTACCAGCCCATTAATGTGATATAGGCGTTGACGACTGAAATTAATGAACCACTGCCTGTATTTCCGGTTGTGCCTGAGATGGTGTGAGTATGTGCGCCAATTGCTACGGTATGGTTATGCCCACCTGACGAGTCAGTCCATGATTGACGCGCTGCTGGTCCTCCCTCCCCGACAGGTACACTTCCGTTCCCCCAATCTCCCGTCCATCTATATATATGGGAATGCTCCCCTCCCCAATTTGTTGTTTTAGTCCCGTAATCAAAACTTGACGTAGAGCCGGAGAAGCTATGATTATGCGCCGGTAAATTGGCTGCTGTTAATGTAATATTATCACTGCCGCCGCTGCTCAGTACATTGCTGCCGCTGCTGTTTGCCAGACGAATGGTTTTATTTTCACCGATATAGGACCAGGTTGTTCCCGGAAATAAGTCATTCGGATTTTTATTTTGTGCAAACCAAATAACGACTCCGACAGGGTAAATCGTATCAATATTCACCGCATTTTTCAGAGCTTCTGTTACCGCATTCTGGCTCATAACCGATGTGGATGAATTACCGGTGTTCTGCACAATGGCTGTCTTATCCACCTTTTTATTCAGATCGGCATTAAGGGCATATTCCCCCGCCGGCTGATAATTTCCCTTCGGCTGATATCGCCCATCACCTTCTGTTTTGGTATAAACATCGGTTTTTAACGCATAATTCCCGGCTGGGGCGTAATTGCCTTTCGGCTGAAAAGCAGTATCCGATTCTGCTTTGGAATAACTGTAACCTTCCGGCAGGTAATTTCCCGCAGGCTGGAATTTCTGATCACATTCCCCTTTACTGTAAGCGCCCGTCTCTCCGGCGGTTATATCCGCTTTCAGTTCTGCCCATGCTGTTCCGGCAGCCGGTTCAGCGGTGTTATTTTCAATCTTTGACTGCCAGGTTTTATTTTTGTGATACACCGTACTGCGGACTGCGTACGGTTTACCGGCCTCCTGCCAGACCGGGACACCAAAGGACTGCATTTCGCCGACTGCTTCCGTAATATCATGAAACAGGCTGTTCATCTTCTCACGTTCGATATCCTTGGCAGCAGGATCCGTTGCCTGGTCGCGCTCGTAGTCATACCCGTAACCCTGGGTATAGGAAACCGCGCCGTCAGCCCGGATGTCATCAGGAATAGCAGTGCGGTCCCCTTGTGTTGCAAAGGGGACTTTAAATAATTTAGTCATACGTTTTATGCTCCGAAGTTACTGCTCAGGAAGTTTTTCCGGTGTTCACCGTGACCAAAGGCTTTTTTGGTCACAATCCGGTATTTGACGCCGACGCCGGACGGACGCGGCATAAGATCGAAATTTTCCAGCAGAACGCGCAGGCGCTCGTCAGGATTAAAATTAAATACGTAATACAGATACGTCATATCCAGCGGATCAAGCACGAATACCCTGCTGTCTTTCGTTCCGAAGAACCGCTCAAGGAATTCATTAATATTGCTGACTGTCGGGCTTTGCGTCAGATTAAAGTAACGCATGCGGATGATCAGGCGCTTTTGCTCCGGTGTCAGAGACAGCGTGTAGTCTGCATTTCGCCGGAAGTTTGCGCTGAAATTGGCTTTTTTCTTTCCGAAGCCGGTACCGATCTTTTCTTTATCACTTGGCGGTATATCCACACCAAGCGGGACATCCAGTATCCGCGCCCAGATACCAAGACCAAAATCGGTGGCGGTATCGATATTAAACACATCGTTGTACCAGTTCTGCCAGAAGCTGACGGTCGCCCGATCAAACCAGTCCGATTTATATTGCGCCAGCGCTTTCAGATTTTCCGCGTCTTCATACTGCCATAACAGTGCCCGCAGCAGATCTGAATGAAATGAAAACGACTGAATGGAGTGTGTCATACAAACACCACCTGAACCGTGCTGCGGTTGATTCTGGCGACTTCCGTCAGTTTTACCGGATAAATATCCGGAGACCAGTGTGTGCCGTCTGCGGATAATTCAACGCGGGTGATAAACAAGCGCGGCTCTGCGGTGTTAATCCCTGCAGAGATTTCAAACGGCGACACTTCCCGTCCGGCCACCAGCCCGCCATCCCCTTCGGTATCACCGTTTGCCCATGATTCCACTGCCGCCGGGATAATCGCCTGCGCATCCAGCGCCGTTTTTTTGACCGTCACACGACAGAACAATACAACCTCTTTTGCCCGATCAAATTTTACCGTGTACGTCTGCCCGCTGACCGGCTCCGTCACCTCAACCTCCTCACTGCCGTTATAAGCAGCACCGATAGTTTTGGTCCGCAGCAGTGCGGCGGCAATTTCCTGACTTTCCCCGCCCTCGACGCAGATATATACACTGTGCGGTACAAGCGTGATACCGTCTGCTTCCATCGGGACATTGGTGTAGTTTTCCCGGTAGGCCAGAGAGCGGACACCCTCCAGTTCATACAATGCGGAGGTCATAGCCTCACCGACACTGACCGTGTTTTTTGCCAGCGTCAGTTTACGGCGGCGGCGGGACTGTAAATCAGATTCTGCATTCCGCCCGGTAACAGCACCGGTGGGGTTAGTGACGGTTTCCCACCCGAGAACAGAGCTGGCCACCGTCATCAGTTGCCCGGCCGGGCACTCAACGGGACCGGTATCAACCGCACGCATATCACCGCTGATAGTGCCATTTTTACCGATAATCAGTACTTTTGTCGTGGCAAAGGTGTCACCGGCCCGTGTTTCAGCCAGAGATCCTTTCGGGATAATCGTGCCCGGCACACCACCGAACTGTACCTGCGTCAGGATCGAACGGGTGGCATCCCGGCGCTGACCGCCCATCAGAGCCCAGATAGCATCCAGAAATACGCCTCCTGCAAGATCCGGGTTTATCTGATTCGCCAGTTCCGCGTTATTACGCACAACAGCATCACGATTCTCCGTCTCCATCGTGATCATCACCCCCTGCGGGGTTTCCGGCGAAATATCCAGATCCTGACCAAACACCGACTTAAACTCATTTTCAACGGCTGTGCGCTGCTCAGCAGTATCCGGGATAATCACACCGGATGAGGTAATATAGTTATATTCAGCCATTTAACCTGATACTCCCGTATTCAGTTTGTAAAATAGCGGTATAGCTCAGATTGTTATCTTTCAGCGTGGCCGTGAATGAAATAACTTCTGTGACCTGCGGGATCTCCCCTATCCGTTCACGGAATGCCGTTTCAAACACCGGCAGATCCGCCTGCCGTCCGAACGTGGTTTTCCAATACGGAATGCCCTTGTCCTGCTTATGCAGCATTTCGCCGCGCAATGCTTTGATATACTGAGCACAGCTGTTTTTTACTGCCTGTTCATCGCGGACGATGGCAAGATTACCGTCTCCCCCGGTGAACAGATCATTATTTTCACTGACATCAAATGTCATCATACCGGTTCTCCTGAATCCTCATTTCCGCGCTGAATGCCGCTGTGTTTGTGAGTTGAGCCGATATCTTTGCCGTTATGCTTCAGAGTGCCCCCCGACGCATTGCTGTCACCATTCACGGCATGATTGCCGTTAATGGTCACATTTCCGGTATAAATGGTTTCCGGCGCATTCACCTCAAACAACGGCGTATCCAGTACAGCTTTATCTCCGTGCAGCGATAAGCACACCGAGCCATCAGCAGACTGCACCACCAGCGCATCCGTATTTTTGCCGTCGATTACCCAGCCTTTGAGTGTATCCGGGAAAAACATGGCATCACTGAACGTGTGCAGCCGTGCGGTATTCGGTTCATCCTCCAGCCCGCCGCGCTGGAAGACCAGACTGATATCCCGGTCATTGGCTTTCAGCCAGCCGAAGTCCCCGGGTTTTACCGGCATGCGGATAAAAAAACCACCACCGCCGAAACGGAACACCGGTATATTCGCCAGCACGCCGCGTGCGACTTTCCTGCCGCCGGTTGTCACCATCATCACCAGCGGTTTGATCACCGCCCGGTTACTGGTGTCGTCATAACTGACCACCGTTGCGGGCAGCATATCGTCAATATTCATCAGCAGATTACGGAACGCAGCCGCAAACTGTCCGGCCAGACTGCCGTCACCGGCCATATCACTATTAGGTTTATTCATGGTTTTGCCCGTGTCGTCAGGCCCGTTTGCAGGTTGCCGTATAAAAAAAGGCATCCTCATGTGAGGCGATATCGAATTTCAGCTGCTCGATAATGTAATCCCCGTTCAGCGACGGGTTGAATTTGCTGTCCAGCCGCAGCATACCGCCGAGACAGGATTCACCGTCGATCAGATAAGAGACTTCCAGCCCCTTTTCTGTTGCTTTCGGTATCCCGATCATGCCGGTTTTCTGACTCAGGATCCGCAGCCTGCCGGACAGCGCTTTATCTCTGTCTTTCACATACAGCACATCGTCGTCTATAAAAGCTTTCACATTCCCGGCATCCTGTAAGCGCTCAATCTGCTTCAGTGCGGGACCGCAGAAATACCAGTTAGCGACATTTTTATCGGTCGCCTGAAAATCCAGTGAAACATGACAATCTTTTGCGATTTTTGCTGCGATCTCACTCATTTTTGACATTGCCTGCCCTCCGGAGGTGACAATATCGCGCGTACCTGCGTTACCGGTTTTGGCTTTCAGCGTCAGTGTTACATCCGGTGGTGATGCGATTTCAGCACTGACTATATCGCCGGTAAAGATCCGGAATACACCGGTGCTGCGCCGCCCGGCCTCCAGGATAATCCGGTGGGGTGTTTTACTCTCCGCAAAAGGACTGGTTTCCGTCAGCAGCATATTACGGGTTTGTGTATTCAGACCATCAATACGGAACGAACAATCATTCTGTAACGGATTGGCATATTTCGTGCCCGAAGCATGCATTCGCATGCCTTCATACCATTGCAGACGGCCGTTAACTTCAACAGCACAGCGGATCCTGCGTAAATCAATCATCATCCCCCCGCCAGACCAGTGTCTGTGTTTTTCCGAACTGTTCCCACCAGGGCAACGCATCTCCGCCGGTCAGTAACGTAAAATTACCGCCGGACGTGAGATAGCGGTACGGGATCAGCGGTTGTTCCGGAAGCATCCGCATTCCCTGTACGACAATCTCATCATCGCAGCGGATGTCACAACACATTACCCCGTGCGCGGTTTTGATGGTCAGCTCCCATTCCTGCTCACTCAGCGTGACCCGCAGGCGCTGATTCGGCACAGTATTCAGTGGTATAATCTTCATTTGCCCCCCAGGTTACCGGCAGCACCACTCACCCATTTCACGGCGACAGATCCTTTTTTTGCCGGAGCCGGTTCCGCCGTCTGAGCCTGTACTTTGCCGCAGTTCATCGTGCTGCTCTGTTTTTTCTTCACCACTTTACGCGGCGGTAATTCACCGTATTCCGGCTCGATCACCCGCCACTCCGTTAATGTCAGCGAGAGCCTGAGCCCATCGGTCATTTCCGGTGTTTCATCATGATTAAAACCGGTGATCAGCATCGGCCCGTAGGCTCTGACCCGGGTTTGGATACACACCAGTTTGTGGCCGTCATACGCCTGCTGTATTGCCTTAAATTCATCTTCCGTTTCACCGGTGATCATTAAATCCATACTGATAGTCACCGCATTAACCACAACATGGTCACTGCGTGTTTCACCGGACTCCACCTGAAATAACGTGGCTTTGTGGCTGTCAGAGATCGTCAGCTTCACCGGGTTTGCTGAATCAAACAGCGTGACAAATGAATTCACATCAAAGATTTTGACTTCTGTTATCATTTCTCCATCCCCGAATTATATTCATGCCCCATATTTTCAATGTGCTGCCGCAGCACCTCAACGATATCCGCCGCTATGGTCCGCGGATCACCGTCTTTGGCAACAATACGGAGTTCACCGATTGAGACATTACTTTCATTGCTGACAGCGGACTGATTACTGATCGTTCCGCTGGTCAGGGATGCCATCGGACTGGCCGCCAGCGTGGTGACATGGCCGGTGATTTGCCCGGCAAGTTGCAGCGTTTCCTCATCACTGAGTGCCGTTATTTCCGGGAAACGGTATTCAAGCGTGCCTTTCGTACTGATTGTGCGGTTAATTTTCTGCTCAATTTCAGCCGAATCGTCCATACCGACCCAGCCTTTTACCGTGCTCCAGCCCTCTTTAATCAGATCCAGACCTTTGTTGATCCAGCCGAGGATCTTTTCAACTTCCTTCCACAACCACTTAAATATGCCAACGACGTTATCTGACACGGTATCAAAGACCGCTTCAAACTCCGTTCCCCAGGCCATCACCTCTTTAATACCTTTCGTCAGCCAGCCAATAAATTCATTCAGTGATGCGCTCATCGTGTTGTATGCCGCAACGACAATATCCGCCACAACGCCAATCACCGACATAATGAAATCAAACAGGACACCAAACGCCTCCCACACCGTGAGAATGACCGCTTTCAGTCCCGGATAGCTGTCGAGTATCCGTCCGATCATCGAGTCATTGCCGTCGATGAAATTCATGATATCGTCATAGACCAGTGCAAAAACCGCCGCCAGCAGGAGAATACCCGCCACCACCGCCATAACCGGCAGCATGGCGGTCCATGTACTGATCTGTGCCAGTTTCATGGCGTGAACATATTTACCGGTCACTGCGGCCGCAACTGCGATAAAAAATCCGGTCACAAAGTTTTTGTTTTCTTTGGCGAAAACAACGATCTTTTCCAGCCAGTCCAGTCCCTGAGCCAGCACCGGGATCAGCATGCCCATCAGGCTGTTTTTCAGAAGACCGGAGGATTGCTCCAGGCTCAGCATAGCTTTATTGAAACTGATGGATTGCTCAATACTCTCGCGGGTGATGCCGCCATAGTCTTTCTGCGTTTCCATCATGCGGGATAATTCTTCCCGCCCCTTCATCAGCAACTCAACAGTGCTGTCATCCGTAACACCCAGCCCGCCGAGTGTCTTTTTTGCCTCACCGAATGACATGCCCTGCACGTTGTCCGCAGTCTGTAACACTTTTTCCATCGAATCCCCGGCATAACCAAATGATTTTGCCATCGCGGATAAATCAGCCTGTGCTGCGCTGCGTGTTCCGCCGAGTGCGGAAACCGCTCCGGAAAAAGCATCCACATCCTGTGTGGTGATACTGATTTCCCGGCCTAATTTATCAATGGATTCAATTTCAGCGGCACGGGCTGTCGCATCACTGATAAGTCCGGTGATCGTCGTTGAAATACCGGCAAAATTAAGGGATTTTTCCGCCAGTGCCGCGACTTTATCAAATGCGGCCTGCCAGGCAGCACCGGTATCACCGAGTGCTTCCTGTACTTTTTTCTGAGCATCAATTTCTGCTGCCGCAGCCGCGTTTCCTGCGTTCCGGGTCTCTGAGATGCTGTTTTGCAGGTCATCATGCTCCTGCTTCAGTGTCCTGAATGCCTCCTCAGTCTCCCCGCCGGCATACTGTATCAGCGAGGCCACCATGGCGCTCAGTTGCGTGCTCATCCCGCGGGTCTGCCCTGTGACTTCTTCGGCATTACTCTCAAATTCAATCAGATGACGGCCGCTTATATTTTCCTCCTGCGACCGCATCTCTTTCAGCAGGCTGCCGAACGACAGCGTATTTTGCTGTGCGTTTTTAATATCATCAAAGATGTCATCCGCGGAACGCCGGAGATTATCAAGCGCGTCGTTTGTCTGACTGACATCAGATTCAATTAACTGAAAAACGGTTTCCGTCAGCGACATTATCTATCCTTTAAAGCGGCCAGCGCTTCGTTATATCTGTTGGTAATGGCGATTTCCCACAGATCCAGTGCCTCCTCCAGATCTACTGAGGTTTTGAGTTCGCTGAGGGTGGCGAGTTTTTCGCTGATGATGACTGCAAAGAAGCTATCAGCGTTTTTATAACTGACGGGAGTGAAATGCCTGCCCTGCTGAGCAGGGAGGGGAGGAAATTTCGGTTCCCGTCTTTGCCGAAAAAACTGGTGTTGTACTTCAGCATTTCCAGTTCAAGCCTGATCAGTGATTCCCCGTCCGGCACATGGTTATCAATCAGTGTCTGTGTTTTCAGCGGGATCTCTTCGCCGCTGACCTGCACACACACATACGCCATCATTTTCAGCATCGCGTCCTTACTGACTTCGTAGTCACCGATTTTCGGTGCATTGGACAGCGGATATTTGGCGAGAATTTCCCGCCCGGTTATCGCCGGCAACCGGCTGATGATAAAGGTTTTCTCAACGCCGTCGGCATCTTTTACCGCCACTTCTTTCGGTTTGATCAGCATATTTTTATTCCGTAAAAAAGCGGGCCGCAGCCCGCCTGTGATTAACGATTACGAGTAAAATCAAAGTCCTGGAATACAAACGTGTATTGTTTGGATTTCAGACGGCCCGCGCCGGCCACTGAATTTCCGCGGCTGCCGCTGGTAATACGGCCGTTACGTGCTGTGGTGGTCGCACCGCTGCCGTAAGAGGCAACCATCGTGATAACATCTCCCGCGGCACGACGGCCTCTTTTCGCCGTGTTGGCATCCAGCAGGATAGCCAGATTCTGATCTTCCTCACTGCCGGCCGGGACGTTGATAGTCACCGTCTGCGGTGCCGGTGCTGACCAGCTCAGCAGATTACCGTTGATATCCACACCCGTTTTGACAATCTCTGTCGCCGGAAAATCCAGCGGGTCCGCATCATCGGCAAAGGCGGTGATAAGAATACCGGACGGAAACGTTTTGCTGGCTTTCACCACCAGTGCGAGACCGGTTGCTGATACTTCAATCATATTTTCTTCCTTACTTACACTAAGTTATGTGAGCCTTCGACTTTACGGACCCAGTCGCCTTTGCCGTAAATCAGCACATATTTCATGACATACTCCGGCAGACCACTTTTGCCGGTGTTTTCGGTGATTTTCGCGTCATACCAGTAGCCTTTGTCCTGTACGTCGTGCCAGGCCAGGTCATCGCCGGAGGCATCTGCCACTGCGATTTTCTGTACTTCTGTCAGGTTTTTACCGGCAAGAATGGTGCCGTTATCGATGGCTTTGGTAACAGCACCGGCGATCACCATCAGCGCCTGCGCTTCACCGTCTTTGTTGGCCGGAACCCCGCGGGTCGCCAGCAACAGGCTGAACCACTGCTGCGCGATATACGCTTTCAGCCACTGTTCGTTTGCATGAACACTCATATCCAGCGGGTCGGATACACCACCGCACAGGAAACCACGCTGGTAGAAACGAATTTGTGAACCGGCCACGGCGGTTTCGCCGTAATAATTCACACGCAGCTTATCGAAACGATCCGCGTCCGCATCTTTGGTCACCTGTGCAGGGAAAGTGACTCCCAGCTGACGGAACATGTAGTTAGTCGCGGCATTCGTGCGGTCATAATCAGTTGCCGCCATCACCGCCATCGGCAGTGCCTGAATAAAGTAACCGTTATCCGTTTTCAGGTTCAGGCCTACAGACGCTGTACCCGCCAGAGCGGTACTTAACTCTCCGGCCTCTGCGGCAGTCACACTGAGATGAAGCTGATATTTCACATTTTCACCGGCAACATACTGTGCCAGCGGTACCGCCTGGTCTGCCGCCAGTTCTGAGAGGAACGTCGCGCTGCCGAATGAGTCAGATACCTGCTCTGCCGCCATAAAGGCTTCCAGCGGCGTTTGCGCCGGGTGCCCCTCAGATGACAGACCGGACGATAACCCCATAGCCTCCGCCAGTGCAGAATACGCCACACCGGCAGAAACACTTTCCTGAACTCCGCCGTTCAGTTCGAATGCACTGCTCTGTGCATTAAACGTGAGATAGCTGCCCGCAAACTGCGGTTCACTTTCAGCATTCAGTTTTGCCTGGATCAGAGAAGCGATGTCGGCATACGATTTGGCCGCAGATAAATCCAGATCCTGATAGTTTTTGGTAACCCGGCCGATAGATACGGACAGCGTGCCGTCAGTAATTGCCGCCAAATCTTCCAGCGCAGCCGCTTTGACACCAAACAAAGCCGGAGTGCGCCCGACGGGTGCGTATGAGGCAATTTGCAGCTCTTTCGGTTTACTGACCGGTGCCGGGCTGACATAACTGAAGTACTGACGGGCAAACTGTGCTTCCGGCGAATCCGCCCCCAGTAATTCATCAACCTGACCCGGTGCAAATTCCAGTACATGACCGGCCGGAATTTTAGGATCAGCGGAGAATAACCGTGCGGTCAGCTTACGCTCAGGCACAGCAGAAGCGCCGATGACCGCAGAGGCGATATCGACATAGCGTGTTTGTTTAATTGGCATAATAAAACCTTATATGCAGTAAATATCCGGGAACAGCGCTGAAACAACACCGGTCTCCGGGCGGAGTGTACGGGTAAACGTCACATTGAAATCAAAAGAAGGTGCCTGTCTGTAATGACCCTGATCATCAGCCAGATAAGGCACCCGGATAGCCCCGGCACGCTGAACGCCGGCTCCCTGTTTGTTCAGCGCTTCGGTAAAGGGCAGTGAATTCACAATCATCCTGACTGCGGCCACAATATCACCGGGGGTATGCGTCTGAGATTCAGTAATAAACCCCTGAATCCGGTATTTTTTTTCAGTTATCTGGCTTTCGGTATGATTGGCATTTTGTCCGCTGACGGCATAACTGCGTTTCTGCCATCCAGCGGGAGTTTCACCAACCGGATAAAAGGCAATAAAATCCTCACCGGAGATATGATTTTCCGGAAAGAACCCGGCTTTAACCCCCGTGGTAATACCGTGATTTTTCAGCTCAGTAACCAGCTGGTTATAAATAATTAATTCAATGTCTTTATCATTCATTCTTACCTCAGTGTATGTGAATAATATCTGCCTCCTGTCCGGCCATAAAAAAGCCCTGCTCTCAGGCAGGGCAAAAAAACACCGAATTCCGGCACGTTATATTACAGACGAATAATGCTTTAATTTCTGTCAGGAAACCGTATATTAATGGTATCGGTTGCATATCAAAAAACCGGACCGGAATAATGGATAAGTATTACAACAGCAAATCAACTCAGGAACTGGCTGATGGTTTAGAGCTGTATCTGAAACAGGCGTATATTCATCCTCTCTATATCAACTGCGACTGTGAAGATGAGGGAGCAGAAGAAGCGGAATTTTATTTAAACGCACTTTTTTTACGTGATCCTGATTTATCCCGTGATTTCCGGAAAAAAATACTGGAATCGCCGGTAATTTGTAATGACTATTTTAAATCCCGGTGTCTCTCTTTTTTACTGATGTCTCCGGGAAAATATCATGAATACAGTATTCAGTATTTATCTGATCACCATGATATATTACCGGTTTCTTTTCTTCAGCAGGCGATGTTTTACTTTGAATGTGCAAAGTATGACCCCGCTGACAATTATCATGTCCCGGACTCATTAATAATAAAGCTTAAATCCCGCTATCATGTTGTCAAAGATGATAACAATACCGCCGCTTATGAACTTGCCGGATTAAAAGAAACCTACGATGATTTTTCTGTCGCTTATCCTTTACCGTGATACGCAAGTCGTCATTTTTTACAGATTAGCATGCTGTTTGCGGCCGCACCAATGTGCTCCGGACTATCACAAAACACCCTGCCGGAAATACAAAAAGGCACCCGGTATCATGAGTGCCTTTTGATATACAAGTCGTCATTTTTTACAGATTAGCATGCTGTTTGCGGCCGCACTAATGTGCTCCGGATATCCGGACATGTTTTATAAGCTATGTCCATATCCAGCTGAACATCCAGCGCTTCAAGACAGCCGTATATAAAACTCTCCGCAGTCTGAACCTGTTTACGGATTTCATCTTCACGAACTTTAAATTTGCGCCCGATAGCCCGCTTACTCATTCCTTTTACATAATAATTCATGATACATTCGCGCTCACGTTCCAGGCCGGCCGTTCCGAGCACAGACACACAGCGGTCGATAATCCGCCCATCTTCATCACTACAGGATACTCTCTGCCTGCTGTTGTTCTGAGCCAGCTCACGGAAACCGGATGAAACACGGGCCCAGCCCATACCGGCACAATGGTCACCCGCCGCCCATCCGCCCCAGTGCAATAGTATCTTCTGAATGTCTCTGCCCATAATATTCACCTGTATAGTATCCGTATTTATTTCCCGGTATCAGCTCCTCTTCAGTACCCGCTCAGGTCGCCGGCACACTGACAGAAAAAGCCTGCCCGTGAGTATAGCTGGATAAATATACAGTATTTTTACGGATGGCGTTAATCTGCTCCGGAAATAACAGGGAGATTAGCCTTGTGAATATCCGGAGCAACTATCAGTGAAACACAGAATTAGTGGTTATCTGACGGTGAAATAACCTTCACGCCTTTTATTGCCGTCACATCGATTAATACCGGTGTATGGTGATGCCCGGTTTCGGCATAAAACATTTCGCCGGTAACAGAGACCTGCTGATTAAGATAATGCTGATTTTTGCTGTAAAAATCACCTCTTACTATCAGCTGAAACTGGTCATTACTGCCCCAGTCCGGACTGTCTTTTATACAGGTCAAAAGTGCTTTGGTAAAAAGAACCCAATACGGTTCCGGTTCATCGCCCTCTTCCACGCTTTCATAATTTGGCGGCCCCGGAAATACAACACGTTTCAGCGTACCGGTTAATGTCACCTGCTGCCCGTCCTCATAGCATATCTGCGCTGACGCCGGATTTTTACTGTCAGCAATATTCCGGAACAGCACAGATGATTTTTTATACCATTCCAGCTGGCATGATTCTGTAATCTCAGTTTCCGGTTTTCTCTGACAGTTTTTCTAAACTCATCACTGTTTCCGGTGATTTTTTTGCCTGCAGATAATCTGCATATAATTCATCATCCGCCTGAGATAATGACGGACTATCGCACACCAGTTTTTCTGTTTTACTCTGTGCTTTACTGCAATCAAAACTGACTGCAAAAGGCGCAGATGAAAATAGCAAACAGGATATAACTACCACTTTTTTCATACCAGACCTTCTGTTTCCCGGTGACAGCCTGCAAAGATAAAAACCGGACATCAGCGGCTGTTATCCCTTAACTCTCCGTTATTGTGCCACAAGAGAAATCACATTTAACGCAGGTCAGGTCACAGATAATCTCCGTATGATTTATTTTTAAGCATGGATACCTTATTACGGCATCTGGCCGGCAGCATACAATATATCAATGATCACCCCCGGGCTGACCGGCATGGCAAACAAAAACAAAAAAATCAGTGATGATGAAATCATATCCGTACTCTCCGTGATTATCATTCCGACACTCTATCATTTTACCTGGTGGCCGGAATCCGAGCCATCAACATAAAAGGCTGAAAACATCACATAATGACTATTTAAAAAAATCAAGCTGCCGATTAGTTTTGGTAAGTAACGATACTTATGTTAAATTGCCTGTATCACTTCAGTTCACAGGAAAGAGACAGCATGCCTGACATAACCAAAATCATCATTGCCGGTCGTAACATCAGCGGTTTTGGAGGCATGGAAACCGTATTCAGTACATTCAGCAGATTGCTGACTGAATCCGGAAAAAACTATCAGATATCTTTTGTCTTTTTTAATGAATTGAATAATAGTGTTGATGATACATGGCTTGGTAATAACCCGTTTATACGCTTCAGTTCATCACTAAAAAACGGGAAGCTGAAGAGAGTTTGTTTTGCCTGTCAATTCGCTTCTGTTATTAAAAAAATAAATCCGGATTATGTCATTGCCTTTGATTCTATTGGTTGTTACATTTCAAGACTGGCTTTACGCTTCGCATTTAAAAGAATTCCATTGTTCTCGTGGAATCATTTCTCTGTCACCGGCTCATATAAAGAAAAATATATCAAACTCGCGGATAAACACCTGTCCATCAGTAGTGGTATAGCAACCCAGTTAACAGAAATGGGTATCAAGCCTGTGGATATTTATACGATCTACAACCCGGTTCCGGAACAATCTAAAACAATCAGCTGCGGCAATACGATAAATTTTTTATATGCCGGTCGCTTAATGTGCAGTGGGCAAAAAAACATGAAGGAACTGTTCAGCGCATTATCCGGCGTTCATGACAACTGGAAACTGCATATCGTCGGCTCCGGTGATGACTCCGAAATAAAAAAATTAACCAGCCTGGCTCACGATTTAAAAATAGATGATAAAATTATCTGGCATGGCTGGCAATCAAATCCGTGGAATTATATAGAGCAAGAAATAAAAAATGTCTCTGCACTTATTTTAACATCCGCATACGAAGGATTACCGATGGTGCTGTGTGAGGCAAACAGCTATGGTATTTATACTGTCAGTTCAGACTGCCCGACAGGGCCTGCTGATATTATTCGTCCATATGTAAATGGTGAATTATATCCTGCCGGTGATGATAAAAAGCTCACCGTTATTCTGAATAAAATCGTTTCCGGGGAAACAGAAATAAACCATACTGTGATAAAAAACTCCATTTCACTGTTTTATGAAGATGAATATCTTGCAAGGGTTTCGGGTATATTCAAATGATAACAGCAAGTACCTTGTGTCATTACCCACTGATATTCCTTCAGAGTTAAATATCAAGTCTGGCAGTATTTTACCCGAAATAAGATATTCCATTAGTATAACAGATATTTTTACACTCTCCTGTTGGAAGATATAATGATTGATGGTATATATTTGGTCGTTAAACTGAAGGCAATCCCCTGCCGGTCATTAGGCCACTTGCTTACCGTGAGTGATATGACGGAGTACCTTAATATGCCGGTCAAAAAAACCGGAAATGATTACTGCTATTGCGATATAGGTTGATAGAATGTCCACATCCGTGTTCTGGCAACAAGGTATCCGGCATAACAAGTTGGATTTCCTGAAAAAAATAATTTTGACAAACGATTACATTAACGTTAGTCAGAACAAAATAACCAATGTAAAGGACCCTAATTATGTCTGGATTTATTATCCCCGGCACCCCTAAAGAATATTACACTGAAAATCATCACGATGACGGTGTCATAAGCTATAAGGCAAACAGGCAGGTAATAAGAAACTACGCACAAAACCTTAATGATTATCACATGGCACTAATCCAGGATGGCGGTGACATTTACACATCTTCTATAGATGAAAATGACAAGTTTTTTGATTTTATTGCCGGAGAGCCTATTGATGCCCGCGTTGAGATGATTAACGTCCTGGTTCAGGAAACCGATGCAATAACTAAAAGGGTTATTGATAAAACGGAGACATTAAATCAGGAAGCTGCACAAAAGGAAGAGACAGCACGCAATATTGGTGCATTTATCGCTGGTATCATTGTTTTTATTGCAGTTTTAGTATTTATCTCCCGATAAATGAAAAAAACCATCACAAGGACGGGGTTGTGTTATTTTACTGATATCTAAATGTGTTCGTTATATATTTTATCCAGGATAAATTTTGCTGCTTTAAACTTTTCGGCATCAATTTTTTGGTCTGTAGATGTCCTCTTACCAACCTCGTTGAATCTTATTGAAATCTCTTTACTGTTACCAATCTCTCGAATGATATTATCGGCATCAGTACCACTTATCGTACCATTAGCGCCAGATTCAGATGGTTTACTCTTATCAATTCTTATTAACGACGTTGAATTTGGTACGACTTCCTCACCTACAAAAACAAGATATCTGTTTTTGTTTTTAGCAATTGTTAATCCTTGATTTCTAATTGCACATGTCGATTCATCTGTCATTAAATCTGACATACAAATAGTGTGCCACGTAGATTTTTCGTCACCATCATCTCCAACCCGACCTGAGCCATCACTGTGGTAGATGTATGTAGAAACACCATCAACAACCGCATTCTCTCGCTTTATTATATAATTATCACCAATAGCATCAGCCATTTCAACTATGCACGTCAGTGTGCTATTGTCATATAGCTTTTTGCTTTTAAAAATCGATTCGCCTGAGGATATTGGTTTTTCGCCTAATTTCACATAACCAAATTTTTCAAAGCTGTCACACCCAATGTCACTGATGCTTTTAGTGAGTTTCAGTTTGGCGATATCGGATCCACTTAGTTTATCCTCAGCCATGGACACCGCAGACACCAGACAGCATGCAGCATGCAGCATGCAGCATGCAGCATGCAGCATGCAGCAGCAATCAATACCTTCTTCACATCACCCCCCTCAATAATTAGTTTCCCTCATGTTAATCATCTGGTGGTTCAAAGGAAAGCAAAACGGTGTGAACATTTGAGGTCGGCGGAAATATGGATAAGCCCGCGATAGGCAATCACACAAAGTATGTTTTTGTGCATACGAAGGCTAAAAACAGATCTGACGGCTCAATGACTCCGGTTGTCAGAAAAATGCGCGTTGACGGTAATACTGCGTTCAGGACTGCACTTAAACGTGCCGGTATAGAAAACTTCCGTTTTCACGACCTTCGCCACACATGGGCGAGCTGGTTTGTTCAGGTTAAGGTCCCGCTGACTGCACTACAGGAAACGGGAGGATGGGAATCGATAGAGATGGTACACCGGTGTGCTCACCCGGCACCGGGTCATCTGAGCCCGCATGCGCAGCAAATCGATGCTGTTTTTGGTGAGGATGCCCCAAATATGTCCCACCCCACCCTGAGTGTGGTTGGTGAGCACAAAAGAAAAACCCGCGATATCAAAGATATCGCGGGTTTTAATATGGTGCCGGCTACCGGAGTCGAACTGGTGACCTACTGATTACAAGTCAGTAGTTTTGTTTTTTAATCAATTAGATACCGCATTAAATCACGCTTTCACGTCCCAACAATTAAAAAGATTGAAAAGGTATAAAGCACATCTAAAACTATTTGTGTCCCAAATATGTCCCACCACTCCTACCAACAGCTATACACCCATCTTTTAAACAAACTGCATATTTGCAACAACTCTTTATCTCACTGGTGCCACATTAACTTTTCACCACCGGTAACTGACTAAAGTTTGTTGTGTATGCCGGTGACAACATTTCGCGCTTCATCTTGTACCCGCTATCACTGCCTTTACCGGCAAACCACACACGGCCCAGCCCACTGTTGTTTATTGTGTCCATAGTCTTCATCAGCTCGTCGCTGTTTTTAAATGGCTGCCGAGTGGCGAACATATCGAACTGGGTAACAGCTGAATCCGTGAAGTCTGACAGAATGATACCGGCCTTATAATATCGGTACCCATCACACCAGATACTATCCAGTGCTCTCATGGCGGCATTAATGATGTCCCGCGTGTCGCAGCTGGGGTACTCGAGTGAAATGTTTGCACTGTTCGAATAGTCCGGCCCGTTAGCGTGTCTGCTGGTCTGTACAAACAGTCCGATCATCCGGCAGCGCTGTTTTTCTTCCCTGAGTTTTTCCGCTGACCGTTCGGCATATTCACACACGGCCTTTCTCATGGTAACAATGTCCGTCACTTTGGTACCGAATGACCGGGAGCAGAGGATCTGTTGTTTCACCTTTCTGACTTCTTCCAGCTCGATACAGGGTTCCCCGTTCAGCTCCCGCAGTGTGCGCTCTGTGATAACACCAAAGGTTTTACGGATAGTCGCCGGTGCGGCGTTCGCCAAATCTAATGCCGTGCGGATCCCCATTGTATTCAGCCTGGCCGATATGCGCCGGCCAATCCCCCATACTTCACTGATCGGTATCAAAGCCAGCAATTTACGCTGGCGCAGCGGATCAGAAAGGTCGACTACCCCGCCGGTTTTTTTCCATGTTTTTGCTGCGTGGTTGGCGAGTTTTGCGAGTGTCTTTGTCGGTGCTATACCAACACCGACCGGAAGGTGTGTTTTCTGAAGAATGGCCGCCTGTATCTCACGTCCGTAATCTTCCAGGCTGAATGTCCTAGTCATGCCGGTAAAATCGAGAAAGGCTTCGTCGATAGAATAGATTTCTGTGGCGGGTGCGAAGGATGAGAGCAATGTCATCACACGGCTGCTCATATCGCCGTACAACGCATAATTTGAGCTGAATACTGTCACATTGTTTTTATAACAAAAATCGCGACACTCATAATACAGCGCCCCCATTTTGATGCCGAGGGCTTTCGCCTCTGCTGACCTGGCGATCACGCAGCCATCATTATTGCTCAGGACGATAACCGGCTTACCTGTCAGATCGGGCCGGAATACTCTTTCACAGCTAGTGTAAAAGCTGTTTACATCCACCAGCGCAAACATCACTGCGCCCGATGGATGATGTAGGTGACCACACCGAAAATCTGTAAATTCTGCTCACTGCTGATTGCGATAGGCTGATAATCCGGATTCATCGGGATCAGCATAGGTACCGGTGTCAGTTGCAATTTTTTGACAGTAAACTCACCGTCAAAACTGGCAATCACAATATCCCCCTCCGCCGCAGTTACCGCGCTGTCCACAATAACCACATCGCCGTCAAAGATATTGGCATCAATCATCGAACTGCCCTCAACCCTGAGCAGATAGGTACTTTCAGGATGCCGGATCAACGCACTGTTCAGGTTTATGCGATCTTCGATATAGTCCGCCGCTGGTGACGGAAACCCAGCGGGGACACGCTCCAGGAACAAAGGCAATGTCAGAATTGTATCATCGTTGATATTGATAAGTTTCATACTCAAAACCGATTAACTGTACATATATACAGTTAATGATAGAGAAGTTTGGCTGTCTCATCAATCTGATTTTTACTAATCTTTTGCGTCACGCGCATTACGCGTTGAAATAAAATCCGGCAGTCCGCTATGAGCGAGGAGCAGACCTTGTTATGCTAACGGCCAGAAAGCGCCATGTAAGTTTAGGGTGAGTTTGGTTATGCTGTGTTCCTGCCATAGTCGTTACTCCAGTTAACAATGTGGTCAGATGCCCTATAGTATTGCGGGCACTATAGGGCGTTGTCTTATGATCCAACTGCATGATGAGCTTAGGAAATTGGATTAAAGAACTAGTTAGAGCTGAATTAAAAATAAAGGGAATCACTCCTAAAGGCCAATTATTCATTGAAAAGGAATGGGTATGAACGCAGGATTACACTTCAGCGAGATCAGTAAAGAACAATTTGATATTTATTTTTACGGCCGCTCACCTTACCTTAAGACATTCTCTGAGGAGATACGCTGGTTTAAATATGAGGGGAATGGGATAACATTATTATCCACAATAATTATATGCAATATTGATAAAGATTTTAACGCAATAGTATTGGGTCGGGATTTAGATAAAAAATTCAGAGCAATAAACGTCTTGGCTTCATTTGATTCAATGGATGTCTTGCTTAATAATTTAAACGATGGCATACCAAAGATGCTGGCACAGCACCAGAATGGTACATTCATGCAAGGCGATGAATCAACCAAACCTTTTTCATTATTCTTGAGTAAAGTCCCAGAGAAAAAAAGGAACATTTATATAAAAATGCTCCTCGAAGACCCTCTTCATTTCCCTGCCTATATTGTTCTTGAGGAACTTGCGTACTGGTTCAAAGATCCTGATGGAATATTTATAAGGGATTTTCAAAGTGACGCATTTAATTCAAGGTTATTTGAGTTATATTTGAATGCTGTATTTTATGAACTCGACTTTGAAATGAATAGAGAATACAATCAACCAGATTTTCTGCTATCTAAATTTGGTGTGGAAATTGCTGTAGAGGCAGTAAGCATTGCTGAAGCAGAAGCCCCTCTTGAAAGAAAAGTCATTAACGATGAGAAGATGGATGAATTAAGAAAACACGTTCTAAATGTTATGCCTTTTAAGTTTGCAAGAAGTTTATTAAAAAAAGTCCGGCATTGCCCTGAGCCAGAGAGAGTTCATTACTGGGAACTCAACCATACAAAGAACAAACCATTTGTCATAGCAATGCAGGATTATTCGAAAAGAATGTCCATGGCCTTCTCAAGCAAAGCCTTGCAGAGCTATTTGTACGGGATTGATATTGAGTCAGGCATTTCTATTGAAAGACATACAGATGAAAATAGAAGTATCAAGTCGAATTTTTTTGGCTCAGAACAAAATAATTATGTTTCTGCCGTTTTACTCACTACTCAAGCAACCATACCTAAGTTTAACCGGATGGGAATTCTTGCAGGTGTAGAGGCGAGTGGATTCAAAGTGTACGTTAGTGGTGTTAAAACGGATCAGGATGCAGACCCACATCCATTTTCAGCCGATGTAAGTGACCCTAATTATCAAGAACCATGGTGTACAGCCATATACATGTACCATAATCCAAACGCTATACACCCTGTTGACTATCAATTATTCCCAAATGTAGTTCATGTATTTAAAAAGGACGAACACTTTGAGGAGTACATTCCCAGAAATTATATTCTCCAATCGACTACTATGATATGTAAAACGGAATAAGTTGTGGTTTACTAAAAGCTAATAAATGATTAATGCGTTTTTTCGCATTAATTATTTATTATCAAAACCATTCACCTCGAATCCACACCTGTACTTCCGATAGCCGATAAGCTACCGCTGAAGACCCAATTTTGATGCGCTGGTTTTTCGGGGGGATTACTCTGGTTCTTCATCGAAGAGCGGGCTATCGGAGTTACTTATCGTCAGAGTGCTACGATTTCGCTGAATACAGAACTTCAACTTGCTAAGTGCAGTTTCTGTAAGCCCCCCTGCAAACGAACCATCAACTTTTGGAGGAGCTCTGGCATACCAACGTCCGCTTTTGGCACAGAGTGGCCTGCCAGGGTTACCGCGCTACACATCCACCAGCGCGGCTTTGTTTTATTCCACTGAGTCCCTGGCCTGCTCTGCTGCTTCCTGTGCTTCACGTTCTGCCTGCTCACGCTCCATCTGTTCAGCCAGTTCACGTTGCTTCACATTCCACACCGAGCCCTGCGGCATTTCCACACGCACATCGAGGCGGGTTGATTCCGGCAGGTCACACGGTTCACCGTCCTGATAGAAAATGCGCTCACCTTCCGGGGTGACGTCTTTCAGCCGCCAGTTCTGGAAACGTTCCGGTAAATGCGCATGCTGACGGTGACAGGTTTCAATAATCAGGCTGCCGTCACTCTGCACCCTGTCATCTATATAAACCAACTCAAGGCCGTTATTGTCTTTCGGTACTGAGATACCACCGTTTACACCCCATGCGCCATCTGAGTTATAACCGAGTATACCGGTTATATGATATTGGCCGGTGCCGGTACGGAAAACTTCTGCCCCTTCAGATTCATCGTTGGTTTCGTAATGGCCATCAGGGTAAATCTGAACGATTGGCGACGATTTTTTATAATATCCACTGCCGTCTACGATATACATATTGGATGTCAGGGCAACGACATCCTCTATCGCCCCGCCATTGTTACGTCTGATAGCGAGATAACTCCCTCCACCATAGTTCGGAATAATCAGATGATGCGAAATATTATTGGAATACCGTGTAACCAGTGCGGTACCAAATCCCACAACAGTCCGGGGAATATTTGAGGAGGAATTTCCGTACCAGTACTGACCGGTTGGCGTGACGAAACTATTAAAATCTGTAATTCCTTTACCACCCGCCTCAGAACCGATACCAAACCCTGTACTGTATTTCACATACACCTGAGTGGCCAGCACACCGGAATCATACGGCACAGTAATAACGTGCTGGTTTTCGCCGTTAGCTTGCCGATACGCAATGCTAAGCATTGATGCTGTACCCGCATGAGGATTTGTCTCCAATAACACATAACGACCATCTGATTTTGTCAGTCTGAAGCCGGTATACTCTCCCGTTCCGTTCAAAGACGCATAGCTGCCGGATGCATTAACAACAAACGGGTTTTGTTTTTTATATGTATATCCGAATTGACCTCCACCGCTGACCCACAGATACGAATCAGATACAGCTTTAACCACTGTGGTTTGATTGCCGGGGTTATTTGATAACATACCATTGACCCATTCCCGCGAAGCCAGCCCTTTTACATCCTCCAGCGTCACTTTTTGGCCGTTCGGCAGCTCAATTTTCACCTGACCGGTATCTGTCATCCACTGCTGCATGGCTCGGAGAAAGTAAACGATATAGCCCTGATTGGCTGACATGGTGCGGGCCGCATCTGAAATGGTGTCCGGTACTGTAGTGGCGATTGAGTATTTCGCGCCGCTGAGTGTTACCGGGGAATTGAATGACAACACCAGTTCGGTATCACTGTTTACCGCGCGGATCATCATACTGACTGGTGCTGTGCCGTTCTCGATGCAGATGAGTTGGCCTGGAGCCACGCCGTGAATGTTCTTTTTCCACTGCGTACCGCTGCCGGTCACAATCGGTGAACCGGCATTAATAGCTATGGTGCCGTCGGTGTAAATCATGGGGTTTCCTTAAATTTCAGACGAAAAAAAACCGCCGGAGCGGTTGTTGGAGGAGGTTATTTATTTTGATTTTAGTTTTTGCGGGTCGAAGTCAGCGACGGTAACGGCGATAATCAGTCCTCTGTACTCTTGCCTTTAACACATGTAATTTTGTCAAATGCATCCATGCGTATCCAGCCATGCAAACCCAGAACAGGATCACCTGTACTGAAAAACCGTTTACTGTCCGGCGCATATTTTGTCAGCTTAGCTGAGTAATGCCGGTTATCCAGCCCCTCAAACATATGCCCGGTACAATCCACTGGTTTGGTGTATACGTTATGGCTGCAGGCTGTCAGCGTGGTTATTGCAGCTAATGTGATTAATTTTGATATATTCATTCTTATATCCCCTTTGTATCTATTATCATTATATATAGCGGTATATCACATGATTCAAAAGATTGTGACGCATGCGGTCTGGAATACGTATCAACCAACAGACGTACTTCCAGTTTAGAACCGTTCATTCGCCAGAAATAAGACTCGAATTCCATATATTCATCATAATTTGTTCTTTTCTGAGCACCACCACCAAATACAACTGCACAGTTATTACCATTATTAGGCATTGTCATAGACCACATTGTATCAGGCCATAGTTTAAGCCGCTGAACATGCAGTATATTTGCAACGCCCCAGTTAGTATTATATACCACCTGATTGGTTACCGGGTTTATCACAACTATTCCCGTTTTTTGATTACGCACCTTAACAGGAGCGTTGCCAAACTCCCAGATTTCTATATTTCCGCCGGGACCGTCGCGGAAAGGCATCGAGACAAAAGCATTGTTATTCGTATTGTCAAACGCCTGACCGCCTATTCTGACCCAAAATGATGATCTGGCTGCGATCATTTGTGTGTTCGGATGAACTCTGGCCGGAAAATAAACCTCTTTGATGGTTCCCTGTCCGGCATCCTGTACTTTCGGACAATGAAACGACTGCTTTCTGATTAACCCTAACGCTATATTAGTACCGTCAATTTGCATCCGGCCGGTGTCACCAAAACATATAAAACCGTGTTTCATGATTTTACACCATATAATATACGCATATAAGTTTCCCTGGCTCTCTGTTCGTCGTTTCGCCTTAAATTACCCTCAAAAATAATAACGCCATTTTCAACCCGGCAATCGCACCAGCCGTTATGATTGAACCAAAAGCTCGGATTAACCCAGACAAAAATCTCCCCCATAGAGAGCAGGTTCCGGTGATCCCAACTGTATTTAAACTGACCGACCGGTGCAGGATTAATATCATGCCAACCGACGAATCGACCAAGTCTTTTACCGGAATCTAATATTTTATTACCGCGATCATCATATACAATAATCCCGTGAGCCATATTAATACCCCGATATATCACCAATAATGACCGTCAGCCGGTTATTGTCATATACTTTAATACCGCCCGCTGTAATACCGGTACCGTTTGTTGTTGTTCCGTCAAAGAACTCAAATTTATTAGCCTTTGCATCCAGAATAAAACCCTGTTTACCCGGCACATAGTTCTCAGACTGCATTTTGTCAGTGACAACCACACTGTTGAGCCATGCCTGATTAATGAACGCCTCACGCATAAAGACCTGCCCGTCCTTCATATACATGAACAGATCCATCGACTTTTTCACCGGGTTATAAAACGCAAACTGCTGCGCGTTAAAACCGATAAGCGTGTTCACTTCGCCGCCTTTCAGCTCAGCCCCGATCACCATACCGGCGGAATAATCCTCACCGTTATAACGGATCCGGACTTTCATATCGTGGACCACAGATGCCTGACCGGATGCGATATCCCACTGCGCGCGGATGGAGTTCTGCGCCAGCGCCAGTCCGTCTTCTGCTTTAACCTGTACCGCGTCCAGTTTCTCTGCAAGTGCCGTTGTTTCCGTAACCGTGTAGTTGCGGACTTCGATGATTTCTGCTTTCATCGCACCGTTTTCACGCTGCCAGTAACCCCACTGACCGTAAACGTTATTGGCGTTGTTGATAATGGCCTCGAAGTTATCATTCGCCTGAGACTGCAGGTCTTTAATGATGGCTGAGTCTTCGAGCTCTTTTTGCACTACATCGAATATTTCATCCGCATGGTTATTGGACTGACCTTTTTCTTCAATAAAATGAGACTTACCATACTCATTAATACTTCGGATATAAAACCAGTAATCATGTCCGGGCTTTAACTGACCTTTTGACCACACTTTTGCTCTGCCAAGGAATTCAGCCTTCTGTTCAATGTTATTAATGTTGGTGATTCTTTGCTCGCCGGAAAACCAAAATTCAAACTCAGTATTCAGTGCATGCGGAGCACTGATATGTGGTATCAATTTCACCTCAAAGAAGCCTGACTCAACTCTGATAAACGAAGGGGCCGCTGGTGCACCAATAACCATCTGCACTTTCGATTCGCTTCCCAGCATTCCATTTTTATCTTTGCCGCGTACGCCAACCAGATATTTCCCAGCAGCCAATCCGTTGAAATAATATTCAAGATCAGACGTTTCACCAGTAAAGACAACCTTGTCAACTTTATAAACAGAAACAACGTAAGAAATATTGCGGTTAGCGGTTGCCATGGCCCACATAACTCTGGCCTGAACCTGAGAGCTGTCATTGATATAAGCTACGGAAAGGCGTTCAATGTCAGGGATTCGAACCGTATTTTGTGCAGGCGGATTGCCGGTGAAATTAACACCATCATCAACAATGCGCTCCTTTTTTGGTTCATGGAGAATACAGTTAAACTGATAGTTACCGTCTTTATCTTCAGTAATAGTCAGTACCCGGAACATTCGCGTAATCAGCGTGTTTTTCGATACAGAAAACACACCGAATTTTTGCAGTCCGGCTGGTTCGCTCTTCAGGATAACAATATCGCCATCTACTGATGATATTTCTGTTCTGATGAACTTCCCGCTGCCGCCGAGGTACGCAAAATATCCCTTATCACCAGAAGACCATTTTATAGGTGCATCTGTTTTTACTCTGCTGCCAACAACATCTAAAACCCGGCCACCGACTTTTGAACCCGCAAATGAATCATCCGCTATTTCAATGATGTCACCCGGAAGACAATTAATACCCTCCCTGAAAGTCGTGAATGTTACACTTTCAGTCTCAAGCTTCTCTGTTTCCAGAATCCATTTACCAACACGATGAGCCTGCCCCCTGCTGGTGCAACCGAAAGCCGTTACTTTCTTAACATTCAGTCCGCCAAATCTTATGATCTGACCATCATCCTGTATAAACTCCCTCTCTTCCTTCCAGCCGTTATCCGGGTTAATCCATGAAACTTCAACTGCATTATGCCTTGCACTTTTAGCTGTTGATGTATAATTGAATTTCCCGCCGATAACATTTGAGTTTGTGTATGTCCATTCCGGATCTGCGGGCCTGTCCTGAAAGCAGGTTAACTGCACTCCATCCCATAAAGGCATTCCGCGAAATACGGATGCCAAATCATCAATAACGTCTTTCGCTTTCCGCTGTGAGGTAATATAGGCATTGAAAGTAAATCGTGGCTCTTTGCCGCCAAACCCATCCGAAACCATTTCATCGCAATACCTGGCTATCGCATACAAAGCAAACCGGTCACAACCAAAACGCCCCATCACGGAACCAATCCCGTAACGCTCATTGGTCACCAGATCGTAAAAAATCCATGCGGGATTGTCTGTCCATGCAGGCTTAAACCTCCCCGTCCATATACCGTTATAGCTGCGGGTTTCCGGGTCATAATTATCCGGGACCTGAACAATCAGCCCTTTGATATGATATGTACGTTTAGGCGTGTCACCATACTGAGATTTATCAATGCGCATACCAACCACAGCGGAGTTTGGGTATGAAAATTTAGCATCCGTAATTTCTGTATAGCTGGCCCACACCGTCCCGTTTTTAAGAAGGTCACTTTTACTGTCATCAGTGAGGCGCGATACTCTTATCTGAAACGGCTTTTGCTTTGGCGCGTTAATAATATGTGATTCAAGGTACTGACCACTTATTTTCCCGGGACCTATTGTGATTGTTTTTTCTGTCACCCATCCGCTGCCAGCATTAATCTCGACAAGCATCTGAACAGAAGTGTTTTCCTGGTTGCCTTTGTTGTCCTGTTTTACCAGCGCCGAAACACCTAATGTAAAGCGAATGCGATCGACTTCCTGATCAGATACCGTACGCAATATAGGTGTTTCTTTTTTCACTTCCACGTTTACAGGTATTTCTTTCTCAACAAACGGGAAACCATCGAGCGGAGACTGAGACTGCGTACCCGATCTCCACTGAACCTCAACCCCGCGAATATTCGGATTACCTTGTTTATCGACTATAGGCGTTCCGTTCAGCAGGAATCCCTGCATTCCGCCAACCGGTCCTTCTATAGGACCTTCTGACACCAAATCAATAATGTTGAGAAATTGCTTATTTTTCAGGTTGTCATCAACCAGATTCGGCGTGCTTCCGCCGCCACCACCTTTGCCCATTTATACTGTCTCCAACCCCTGTGAAATCACATTTGAGCCAACCACCATCTCTCCATAACAAAGCGGAACGGGATATCCTTGCCCGATTCTGTTGGAAAGTGAGCTGAAATACTGGTTACTTTCTGAATTGCCTTCACTGAAATTTGGTGCGCCCGGTGTTCTTGTCAGCATCGTTGCCACCCCTGCTGCCGCTATCCCGACACCGGCAGCAAACATAGCCGTCGATGTCATCGTTGCCAGAAAACCGCCCGGAATAAAGAATGCCCCGGCAATTAGCGCTGCGCCGCCGATAATGCCAAGGAAGCCACCTGATTTTGCGCCACCTATAACCGGCACTATCGTGATAACATCATTATCATTAAGTGGGGTGTTTAATCCTGCTACTATGCAGTCCTCAGTCATATCATGACCGGCAACGCGTACCCTGAACTGCCCATGGTTTATTTCCCGTTTTAATCCGTCAATCTGATAACACAGACATCTTAACGCCTCACCTGCGCTGCTGACCTCTAATTCAAACCGGCGTCCATATCGGCGTAAATAGCCAGCAAACTGTAGTCTGACCACTGTTTGTGCCTCCATATGCTGTGTGTGAATTTAAACCAGTAGCCACCGTAAACATCCCGCTTACTCAAACGATCAGGGCGATGATGAAGAATCTCCTGATTACCGATATATAGCGCCGCATGACAAGGTTTTGATGTACCCAGGCAGATAAGAATAACGTCGCCATCCTGTACTTCATCAACCTGATAAAAACCCTGTCCGGAAATGTTATCCAGATACAGATTGTCACCGGTGTACCACCAATTATCATGTCGCTCAAAGTTATCAAGACTGATGCCGCACAAATGGTAAGCATCCCGGATAATGCTGTAGCAGTCCTGCACACCGTGATTAAACTCACGCCCCAGCAATCGCGGAACAGGATTAAATTTCAGTAACCGGTCATCACAAACGAGCCACCACGGTAATCCGGTTTTAACCTGCATATCCCTGTCGCCCGCGCTTAAAAATGGCAGTCCAGCCGGATGACTGTGCACGACAGCTTCCACTTCTGCATGACTCTCAGCTCTCAGCCATTCCTCTGAGCTGATTTCAAAATAATTTTCCGGGTCAGGGTGAATATTGGTACACGGGAAATAAATTCCTCCTGAAACCAGCCCACACGACTCCCTCACACCTTCCGTTGTTGCATGTGCGATAATGTTACTTTCAATCATGGGTTAACCTAGTTTGTTGGAGCCGAGAAACCCACCGAACGGCAATACTGAGGAGTGGCGAAGTTTGCAGCCACGGTACTTATGAGAGCACTGATCTTTTGTCGGGTCATTGGTCGGCTGATCCTTTTCATCTGCGACAGGAGGCCCGTCATACCCGCAATCCTGTCCACGATATCGCCACGGGCATATATCAGCCTGAATAACCCGGGCGGGAATTTGTGCATTATCTGTTTCTGTCGGCAGCGCCAGCACATATGTAACGAAATCTGAGTCTGAATTTTCACGTTGCTCAATGACAAATTTCTGTACAGCCTCACGGGACGGATCTGCCTGATTGTTTCCATCCGGAAAATTTACCGCATCAAGATATTGCTCCATAACCTGCCGTCTGGTAACAATCGCCCCCAGTGCGTCGTCATAATCATTATTGATTGCAGTCAGCAACCCATCAATGTTGGCGAATGTCATCTTCGGCCTTGCTGACGCTCCCTGCGCTGTCATGCTGAGTCCGGTTACCTGAACCGGATACGGATCATATCGGTTACCCTGCCAAATCACCGGTTTCAACAGGCCGTTCATTCCGTCATGAAAGCGGTATACATTCCCGCCGAAGCGACTTAAATCCACCTCATACAAATCAAGCATTGCTGATTGTTCAATCTGAGTAACCGCAATCCGCATATCTGCCGGAATATCTCTCACGCAACCACCTCCTCAAATACACAATCAATCTGCCAGACAGACTGTTTCCTCGTTACCTGCCAGTTACGGCACACGAATGTCCGCAGGGTTCTGTCATCCCCTGTCAGCCACAGGAATGATTCCACTGCCCCACGCTGACTGAGAAAATTATCTATTTCACGTCCGACAGAAACCGGTTTGATGAATGCCAGGTTATATGTTTTAAGGTGATTATTGATTCCGTCTTTGGCTCTCTGCTCGTAGCCATTGCCGAATTTTGCAACCCTGACCTTCGGTTCATTATTAATTTGGCAGGCATCCTCAGGACGCCATTTAAATTCATCCATTTATCGGTTCCATTAAAAAAGCCACCGTACTGGTGGCTGTTAATAGCGCTGATTACCTTGTATTGCACCGCTTCTGATTTCTGTCATCAGAACGTCATATACAGTACCTTTAACCATCCTGGTTATCATTGTTGCTTCCTTTTCTGTCATGCCATTGGGAGCCTGAACCTGAAAATTGAAGTGCATATCCCCTATGCTGACACCACCATCGCCACCCATCTGCCGGTTACTGATTACTTTTCCGCTGTCACCGGGGATCATGTACTGATGACCGTTCGACGCCTTGAATATTTCAGGCTGCCCGTTCTCACCAACGCGATACATTTTGTTAGCGTCAACGGGGCCACCGTTATAACGGGCACCGGCGACAGCCATTGTTTTACTCGCCGCCATGGCTGACATGTAAGACGCTGAACCAGCTGTAACCGCCGCCCCCATCGTTGCAATAGCAGCACTCATTGCCGCTGGAGCCCATGCTGATTGTGCTGCCACGGCCTGAGCAACAGTAGATGCCTGCGCTGCTGTTGACATGGCCTCACCAACAACCATATTTTTAATCTGCTGCATCCCCATCTGAACTAACGCCCCTACAGCCTCATCAACAATGGTTGATGCTACATTACGGAATGCATCATTAAGACTCTGTGCGCCGGTAATAAGCCCTGTCAGTACGTTGGATGAGCGCTGACCGAGAGCATCAAGACCATCTGCGAGAAACTGATTGGCCTGACTCTGATTACGCCAGATTTCCCACTGAGCATTCAGTCTTGCTTCCTCATACTCAGTGTTTGCTGCATTTATCAGCGCAAGACTTTGCTGTGCCGTAATAACTTTCTGATTTTCAAAATTTTTAATCAATGCCAACTTCTGAGCGTGCTCATTAGCCAGCGCCTGAACAGGATCAACCTGAGCCGCCATTTCCTGGACAGGAGATACAGCAGATTTCGCATTTATTTCCGCTGTTTTTCTGGCGTGTTCCGCTTTTAACTCAATGCTGCGTTTCTGATACTGTTCTTCGGTGATGAGGTTACCTTTCAGTTGCCGTTCGAGTTGCTCTCCGGCCAGTTTCATATCCTGATCAGCTTTTGCCTGCGGGTTCTGCTCAAATGCCTCTTTGCGGTCTTTGATTTTCTGCGTAAGGTCGTACTCTTTACCGGCCAGTGCTGTAACTTCGGCGATCTGAGCGGAATTAGCTTTTGAACCAAGCTTCTGTACTGCTTCAAGAATTGCAGCCTCGCGGGACAGCCCTTTTGTTTCCAGCTCTGCAACTTTCGTCGCATTAGCCAGGTCGGTTATCTTCTGTTTGAGTTTTTTCGCTTCTGTTGCTTCTTTTTTTGCTTCGGATATCGCCTCCCTTGATATTTTAATACCGGTTTTTTTTGCTTCGCTTGCCTCGCCAGCTTTAGCAGCTAATTCAGCAAGTTTTTCAGCTTCCTGCTCTGATATCCCTTTATCTTCAACATAATACTTGACCTGTAATTGACGTCTTACTACGTCATCCTTCGCTCCAGCCATTTCAATTTCACGTTCAAGCGTCTTTTTCATGTCAGCGCCAGCATCTGACCATTCAACTTTCAGGCTTGCTGAATTGAACTTTTGTTTTGCTTTTGTGGCTCCGTCAAGGTCAAGTCCGTAAGCGCGAAGTGCTGCTCCGGCATTAGGTAGAAAAGTACTCGCCTCTCGCTTTAGCAGCTCCTCGCCCTGCAACAATTCCCCGTTTAACTTCGCTTGCGCTGCACTGATAAAATTCACAGTCTTGCTTCTGTCATTTTGCACGCGCTCAAGATTGGCTTCTGCTTTTGCTAATTTTCTGGATATTATTTCGAGGTTCTCCTGGGTACTGCCAAAGTGTAATACCCCATCAGAATATGCTTTGTATGCTGTTTTGAGATTTTTAACCTCCTGCTCTGCAGAGCGCTGAGCATCCGTCAGAACTTCGAGCTCGTCCCTGGCATCTGCTATTTTTGCTGCCAGTTCGGTGCGAGACATTTTATCCATGCTGGCACGCAATTCATTTAGTGAATCAGCAAACTCTTGTGCTGATCTTTTTGCTTCTTCAGCTTTTTGGAAAAAATAATACACAGCGGCTCCGGCCAACATCGCAGCACCAACCGGTCCACCAATCAAGGATAGAGCTTTGCTTGCCAACCCACTTGCAACGTTAAGTCTGTTCTGTGCCGCAGCGAGACTATTTGTGGCTGCGGTTTCCTGCTGTGTTAATCCTGTTATTACTGCTGAGTTTACTGCCAATTCACGGCGAATTCTGGTTCTCTGCGCTTCAGTAGTGGCTGCTGCCAACTGCGCACCCAGCGACTGCTGAACTGTCACAGCCAGAGTCTTCTCAGCTGCAATTCTGTTGATTGTTGCCGTGGCGGCTTCGATCTCAACTCTGACCGCTTGTTTTGTCGCCGCCATACCGGCAAGTGTCTCTTTAACTTTCTTTGCCTGAGCGGTAGCTGATAGCGTAAGAGCTCCAACATATCTAGACCCCATGACACCGGCTGCAATAAGCAATACGTTAGTCAGTGATTCCAGATTGTTGCTGGCAGATACGGTAGCGTCGTTGAAGATGTTTATAAATGTCTTAACAGTGGTGTTCTCGCCAAAGAATTTAGTAATATTATTACTGGCGATCTGAAGAGACTGCGACATTGTTTGTGTTGTATTCGCAAACTCCTTCTCAATAGCTGGTCCCATTTCACGGAATGCTTTTAACAGTACATCCGTGGTTAATTTGCCTTCTGCGGCCATCGCTCTCAGCTTGCCGATGCTGACACCCAGTGAATCCGCAAGTCCTTTCATCAGTGCCGGAGCCTGTTCACTCATTGAGTTAAATTCCTGCCCGCGCAGTACACCAGATGCCAGTGCCTGTGATAACTGGACAAGTGCACCTTCTGATTCTGCTGCTGTGGCACCTGAAACGGTCATTGCCTTTGAGATAGTGGTGGTTATCTGCCCTAACTCTTCGCCACTGAGCCCGGCACTGCGCATCGCTCTTTCCAGTCGTGAATACAGCGTTGCGATACCGTCAAGGCTTGAACGACTGTTCTGAGCAATATCAAACACGCGCTGATTCACCACCGCCAGCGTCTCTCCGGTCTTTATGGAGTTGACGAGTTTGTTATTCAGCGCCGTCCAAGCTTCCGCGTAGCTGGTAACGGCTGATACAGACAAGTAAGCAGTCAGAGATACGGCAACCCGCGACAGCGAGGCCATTGAGCGCTCAGTGCCATTGACGGCGGTCGTTGTGCGGTTAAATCTGCCTTCCATATTCCGCAGCCGCTGATCCAGTTGACGCTGTGATGTCAGCAACTGAGCAACATCCATCTGCACCTGATATACGATTTCACCGACGTTTGCCATTTACCGGCTCCTTAAAATGAAAAACCGCCAAATGGCGGGTGTGTTAGACTGTCTTCCTGCTCACCAACCGGCGCTTGCCCTTAATCAGGTCATCGTTACGGGCATCATCGGCCTTGGTGATAGCCTCATACTCATCTTTCGTGAAGCCTTTCTCATCCGGATATTTCACTTTCAGCATCATCACGAACTCGGTCATTGTGAGTTGTTCCGCTTCGTTACGGGTGATGTTGAAATGCACACGGGCGGCACTGATGTAATCGACGGCGCGGAACTCGTCGGAGTATTCGTCTTTACCTTCGTTGCGCTGAAGTTTGCGCACCTTGGCTTTACCGATAATGCCGTGGGTCATTAGCTCGCGCGCCAGCAGGATGATATCGCGATAATGCATAGCGCCGCGCCGGTACACCATGCCGGATTTGCCAACCCGCCATTCACCGATAACCTCAGAACAGTCATCGTTACAACATGCCTGCATCACGTCCATTGCTGTCGATAAAATGCTGCGCCCGTAAACCGGTTTATTTAACAGTGCAATCAGCCATTCAGGAACCACTCCGTAAGCGTCTACAGCAGACGCTATAATTTGTTGTACCTCTGAGCCATTTAATCGCGTAAACGCACTCACAATCTCTTTAGGCTCACCGATTCGCGTCATGGCATCCAGCGACGGGCGGAACAGGTAATCATTTTCGGCAGTGGATATCACCATCTCGCCGTATTCTAAACGCGGTGTCATATATCCTCCTGAACATTATCAAGGGCACCCGGAGATACCCTTTGTAATATTTAGGCCGCAGTGACTGTAACGACACATTTCGCCGCCTTACTGCCATCTTCCGATGTGACTGTAATATTCGCGGTACCGGCGGTGACACCGGTGACAGTGACAACATTCAGTAGCTTACTGACGGTAGCGAAGTTAGGCTTATCGCTGACCACTTCGTAATTTTTGTTTGTCGCGTCAACAGGATTAAATCCGACCGTGAATGTTGCAGTTTCACCAGCTTTCACAGTCAGTGTCGCGGGGTTGGCTGCGATGCTCTGAACCACGATTTCTTCCTGCAGCCATTCAAAGCTGTCAGCGTCTGCGACTTTCAGTTCACCGGAGTACGTGGAGATTTCTTTGGTCGGGAACTCCATAGACCATGATGTGAAGTTCATGTAACTCTGAATCACATCACTACCATCGCCTTTCATGTCAAGCCGCACCCAATATGACGGCTGACGGCTGGCCTTAACTTCAGCAAGGATTTCTTTGGCGATATCAAAAGCAGACATGGAACCATCAGCACCTTTGCGCTTCAGTTCACCATCAAACTTAATGGTTAAATCCAGGCCGGTCACGATGGCCTCAGTCAGCCCTTTTGTGTCGTCTGCTTTGGAAGTAACCGTTTCAGTACCGTAATCCAGCCCTTTACTAGTCAGTGCGCCGAGACGCAGAAACGCTGACTGTTCAGGAACCGTACCGGGGCAGCCGGGCGCGATGCGAAGAATCCCCGCATTACCCATCACCAGGCCTTTATCATCAGGGCATTGTGCCATGTTATAACCTCTTTATTTGCAAATAAAAAAGGCCGCATCAGCGACCTGTTTGAAGTGTGCTTGTTTAGGATGTGCAGCGGAAGGTCAGGGGAATCCAATACCTCCCCTCTGCCGTCTGAACCGGATTCACGAACCCGGAAATATTGATAATGAAATTAAGACCATGAGACTGAGCATGGCACCTGACATAATCAAGTATTGCATAGGCTCTCTGAGCGACGAATTCAACCCAGCCCTTGCCAGAAATTAACGACACAGTGAAAAAATCATCACCACCAAGATCATTGATTCTTCCGGTTCCGTCCCGCTGCTGAAAAACCATGTACGCATCATGGTCATGTCCGCCGGATTCTGACCATTCATAGTCCTGAATGATAAAACCGTCAGACAGCCCTGACTCGGAAAAATAACGCTTAACCTGCTCGATGGTGGTCATATGCGCATTTCCTCCGCGATAGCCTGGTCAATCATCTGCTGTGTTTCCTCAAAGCCTTTAGTGAGGAATTCTTTCTTCGCTGTCGGTCTGCGGAAGCTCTGCTTCACATTCGGGTCGTGAACGAAAACAGCATAGGATGCTGAGTAACCCACACGCCCGGTAAACAACGTTCCTTTCACCTCCACATCACGGAACTGAGAGTTGATCAGTGTCTTTGTATCAATCGGTGTGTATACCGCAGCCTGTCTGCCGCCGATATCCAGCGCACGATGCATGGCCCTGCTGACTTTCTTTGACGTGATATTACCGACCAGCGCATTAAGGTCAGCAACAGCACGGTTAATACCGATTACTTTTGCTCCCATGTCACACCGCCGTTGTTAGACTGTAGTCATCTTTGCCGCCGTTAATATCGCGGTCACGGTCAACAGCTTTGATTCTGCTGGCTCCGGCCACGAACGGATCTTGTCCGTCATGCTTGCCGATAGCGATGTAATCATCCTGTGTGGCTTCGCTGTATTCCGTCCAGATGACATTTTTGATAACAATTTCAGTGCCTACCGTTTTTGTTCCGTCACTCATCCTGCTTCCGTAGTCACACCGGATATGAATGGGCTCTGAAAATTTCGGCTTGCCGTAACTGTCGTTGCCTTCAATCTTCCAGATAGTTGCCCATCCCTTGCAGAACCGGCGAAGGATTTTACCCATATCACCCCCGGTTCACGTCAAACTGAATAATGCCGACCGGCCGGTCAATAGGCAGGTTATCTGTGCATCCGGCGATATCCAGCGCGGATAACAATTTCAGCAATGATTTTCTGCCGTCAGCAAAATACTGGTACGAAACTGAAGCACCGGACGGTGCATGTTCTGATGCAATTTTACGGACATCAGCCGCAGACAGGATGAGGATGACGGAATACACCTTGATAAGCGTCATCACCGCATCCGTATACCCTGCCTTATCAAGGCATCCGTCAATGCTGTCCACTACAGATAATGCGGCGGCAACCGCAAAATCAGGAGCCTCAAACCCCATCATTTCCAGTTGCTCGCCTATCTGCTCCGGACTGATTTGTACTGCCATATCACCTCCGGATTATTACTGCGATTACTTCGCAGATTTAGCAGCCTTACCGCCTGCATCAGCATCTTTACCGAATGTCACCATAACCCCGGCAGTGTCTTTGATGCTTGCAGCAATTTGTTTCCAGTTATCAATTGCGGCTACCTGTTCGTTAGTCGGTGACTTGATACTGTCCTTCGCCCACTGATAACCACGCAAACCGATGGTGAAATCATATTCCCCCTGCATCAGAGCCTTAATGTTTTCCTGTCCGAGAACGTCCTGCGCTTTCATGATCAGCGGTGAGGTCTGTACAGCCGCTGCACCGGTAACCAGACCGAGTGAATGCTGCTTATTACCTTCAGACAGAGACGGAATATCAGAAATTACAAAACGACGCCCGAATCCGTCCTGCTTGATGGCCACGTTACCAATCTGGAACAGGTTACTGGAGTTGGTTAGTGTTTCGTCCATAAAGTCATTGAACGTTGCACCGTCCATCAGCCAGGCGATAATACGGGAATACGCATCACCAAACGGGCGGGTGCCTTTGTTTAGCCCGCGCAGTGATGGTGCGCTTCCTGCTGCTGTCAGATCAGTAACTGCCGCAGCGTTGCCGGAGATTGCCGCTTTCAGTGCCGCACCGGCAGTGTTCAGATAATCCTGAAGCATCGCTTCTGCAGCCTGCGCAGATACTACCGCTGCCGCTTCTGCTACGTCTTTACCCAGGCGCTTCATCATCGTCGGAGTGACAGATACCGGCCCGATACGACCATCGACCTTAATCATCCGGTCGAGAATTTGCCCTAACTCCTGCGGTGTAAGATTACCTGATCCGTATGCATTACGACGCTGTGCCAGACCACCAAGTAACTGCCATGATGTCTGCTCGATGTAATCACCAATATGGTCACCATCACCGAAAACCAGCGCACCGCCGGATGCTTCATTAAACTGCTGTACTGCCTGAGCCACCAGCTCTGTCGCTGCCAGAGATACCTGGTGCTGAAAAATATGCAATGTCATAAATCTTATGCCTCTGTATTTTTTGCAATGATTTCACGTGCGCGATCCACCAATGGATTCACACTTTTGGGTTTATCACTGCCTCCGGCAGGTGATTTGTCTTTGCCTCCGTCACCCCTGGTTCCGGTTGCCTTACTGCCGATAATGACCGGCGCAAATAACTGATTATTTCTGAATTCTTTTTCCAGCTCATCGATAGTCAGAGCTGATAGTTGCCCAGTTGCGTCCACCACGCGGGTTTTACCATCTTCAACGGCAAGGCGTGATTTGATATGCGGCACAATCAGAGCAGCACTGTCACCCGCAAGTTTTGTCGCCAGCGACTGCGCGACGTTATCAACCAAAAGTTTTTGCAGGCTGGCATCTTTTTCCTGTAACTGTGTCAGTAACTCTTTTTCGCGGATGTTGAGTTTTTCAGCCCAGCTCTTTTCCAGTGATTCGATATCACCGTTTTTACGGGCCTGTTCTTCTGCAGCTTTCTTTGCGGCTTCTTCAGCCTGACGGCGCTTTTCCTGTTCTGATTTCTTCTCAGATAACAGTTCATCGACTTTCTTCTGAAGACCAGACACATCCGGGATGTCAGGCATGCCGTCAATCTGGATTTGGTATCCGTCACCGGCTTCTTTGTACATGGCCTTATGCTCTTCAGTCAGCACGTCAAATTCTTCTTTGGTTAATTTCCACTTAAACATCGTCAACCTCTGGTTTTGATGGTGTAGTCACTGACTACAGGTAATAAAAAACCCGCCGGAGCGGGTCATTTGAGTTCGATATCGGCCTTTCTGAAGGCATCGGGTATGATTTTCTGAAGTTCCTTCAGTGTTATTGGTCTGAAGTATTTATCAAGTTGTAATTTTGCGAATCGTTCCGGTGATAACCCGCCCTCACGGAATAACTGCGCCCTGGTCTTACCAAGCACAATGTCCTGCCTGTTCGCTGGCTGGCGGTAAAGCCACTCATAATAAGTTTCTTCGCCCCATTCAGAATTACCGACCGGCTCTGTGACAAACAAGTCTGCATATTTTTCATCAAGCACCGGGAGCAAGCGACTACGGCAGTTAGGGTGAAGCGGAGGCCTCGGTCCTTTACCAAGCGGATAACAGCGGCCGGACAGAGAACGGCACACTGCCGATGTTTTGTTATCCAGTATTGCACTGAATTCCTCATACTTAATCAGATCAGAATTCTCTTTATAGAAATCCGTCGCCGCCACACTGTGAGCATGTTGTAATGTCGTTCTGGCAACAGTCTGAAATCCCCTGACCACCCTGCCAACCACTGCCGCTGCGATTATCAGCGGTTCCGCTGAGGTTCCGTTAATAGCCGATTGCAGGTCAGCCACACCCCCGCCTGACGACAACGATATCACCACCTGATTCTCTATCTGCTGCATGGCTGTATCGGCCCACGACTCAATGAATTTGGCGAGAAACAGGGAGCTGTTCCATCCCGTCAGAGAGAGCGGTATGTTTTGCACATCTCTGCGCACCTTGTCAGCATCAGCCGGATTAACGTCTTTTACCCGTGAGTTAAACCCGTGATATTCAGCGTCTGCCATCACAACGGCGGCGTTGATAATGTCATCAAGTAACCTGTCAGAATAACCGGAAAGAACTGGCTTCAGCGTTTTTCTCAGCGCCAGCGCAATTGATTTCGCTCTGCTGACTGAGGAAACACTACCGGAATATCCGGATAATGCAGATGCTACAGCAGCGCGAATATCTGACACCAGATCACGTGTGTCAGCAGCTGATGATTTGAGCCTTTCCAGCATAATCTGAATCATCAGTGCATTATCAAAAATGAGACCCGGCCGCATATTTTATATTCCCAGCATATTTGTACCTCTGATCAACTCCAGCTCTTCAGCTACATCCTCCGGTTTCTCATCCTGCGGGACAAGGTTCGCCCCCTGCATGTACCGGATAAAATCTACAATCCGCATATTGCCGGACTGCACAGATGCCAGAAGTGCAGTAATTGCTGCCGAATCAAACTGCGCAATCTCGTATGTCTTATTGAGTTCAACAGAAGCTTCTCCAGTTCCGGCAAACTGAATACAGAAAGCCAGCGCACGATTAAAAGCCTGCTCAACATTACCGGCGCTCAACGATAAAACAGAGTTATCCGTCTGTGCTTCATCCAGTGCCTGTGTTGCTGTTCTCGCCGATGAACCTCGCTCAACCAGCTTTGCTCCCAGCATTGCCATCTGCTTTTCCCGGCGCTCTGCCACAATAATCTGCATGGTGCGTTCTTCCGGCTGTGCAAACTTCATATCGCCACCCTGAGGCAACAACACTCCTTTGCGGGAACCGACTGTGAACCCGCCTGACATGTGGTTTTTCACCCAGTCATCGGTCAGGCCTGACAGCGCAACCATCGGCTGACCGATAGTGTGTGCTGACTCTGCAATATCTGCCTCAATCTGGTAATGCTTTATATTCATATAAGCTATGTCAGCCAGTGGTGGCGCATCAGGAGTATGGTCATTGTTTTTTGACCCAATCCACGACCATGGCAACTCAGAAAGCGGCTTTCCCTGCGCATCAGTGAATTTTATCCACTCGCCAGAGCTGATTTCACTGTCCTTCAGCCACCGCCTTGAGTGTGCCAACCCGTCGATCAGACGTAACTCAATCCAGCGGTCCTGCATTTGCAGTTCAAAATCATCAGACTCAACCGGTTCCTGATATTTCACAACAACTAGTGATGTTTTCCCGCCGGTGACCCGCCAGTTGATAATCTCCTTCGCCGTAAACAACCGGACGTATGGTCTGCCTTTGTCTGCCTCAGTCTGGATACCTGCCCCACTGAAATCACTAAGCAGTCCGGCACGGCCACGCTGCAATACCTGAGACAATGCATCGCGGATCATCTGAGTCAATGGTTGCCCCTGACCATCAATATCAGCTTCAAGACTCTTTGTTCCACCCGATATACTGATTTTTACCGGCTTACTGAATGCAATACCGAGTAATCCGCTTAATGTTCGTCCGGTTGCATTCAGAAACGAAGCACGGAGAAGATATTTTTTGTATCGCTCACCATCATCGTCATCCCGCTTTTTATCTGCGGGGTGCGGCAGGTATTTTTCACCGCGGCTTTTCACTACGCGCTCACCGTCAACGCAGTCCCCGATCATATTCCATTCCGGTAAAAATTCGGTGTATGCCGGATGTTTGTAATCCACGTTTGTATTCATGTCAGTTCCAGTTGAATGTCAGAGACTTTGTCAGACGTTTGACGTTGCGGCGACTGACCGCAAAATAACGGAATCCGTCAGCATCGTGTGATGTGTAGTCGTGAAGTGGTTTATCTTTCCAGCACCCGCGTTTGTCATCCCATTCTTTCCGGTACGCCTCAAGGTGGGTAATGCCTTCGCCACACTTGTTCTCATCGAATACACAGAGCGGCAGGATTTCGCGCACTGCCTCAATACCCTCATCAACGGATAGCTTCGGCACCACCTCAAAGCGGATGGAGTAGGTTTGCCCGTCAATTTCGTACCCTTCCTGCGCCAGTTCCCGGCGTGATTTCGCGTCTGAACCGAACTCGCGGTTGTCGATATCATGCGGCCCGTTGTGGCTGGCATATTCATAGCCTTTGTCTTTCAGTACTTTCATGTAGTGCCGCAGACCTTCGCCACTGTTTGAGTAGTGATCGATGATGTGAAATTCTTCACCGACTTCACGCACAAACCAGATTGAAGTGGAGTCACCCACACCGATATCCCAGTACGTATGCACCGGCAGATGTGAGTTATCAGGGATTTCGCCAATGCGTTTATTCTCGTACAGCCAGCGGAATTGCTTGGCGTAATACGCACCATCCACAGACTGCTGAAATGCCTCTGACGGTATCGACGGGTATTCCCTCTTCATATCGTCGCCGAGTGTTTTTTCTTTGGCGTAGTACCAGGCTTTCTGCCGGTCGTTGAGCGTAATTCCGTACTTGCCGGATAGCTCAGCAAAATAGTCAGTCAGGCGCTGCGGTAGCTGCTCAACAGGGTCGATTGCGTACTGCGGATTCTTCCACCAGGAGAAGAAGAAAAACTTCCAGTCCAGCGGAGATAATGATTTGCCCTGCATCAGTGCTTTTTCAGCCAGCTGGCAATAATCGAAGAAATAACCAGCCCGACCCTCTGCCGTGCTTTCAATCGTAGTGAAACATTCCGTTGATACTGCCTCAAACGCCCCTGTGACAATCTCACGGGCCTTTTCCGGCTGCCTGGCGCATATCTTTCCGAACTCCGATACATGCAGGTAACGCAGCGTGCCGCCACGAAATGATACTGACACGGTCACTGATCCGCCTTTGCTGAATACCAGCTCACCGGCTGAGTCATTACTCGCGGGGTTGGCTGCTTTGATTTCGTCCGGCAGACGTTCGTAGGCGTATTTAATCTTCTCCCGGAACAGGCGCTTTGCATCCGGCAGGGTATGAGCTATCAGTGCGCACTTAGCTGATTCAAATATGGCCGCGTCAAGCTGGATAATGCAGACCTCAGTCGTGAATCCAAGCTGACGGGCTTTCAGAATGATATTGCGGTTGTGGATGCCTTCGAAATATTCTGTTTGCTCAGGCGTCATTTTGAAGCGAACCGGATGACCTTCTTTATCGGTGATCCAGTACAGATTATTCAGACGCCATTGCTTATTACGCAGTAACGCTAAATGCTCTGGCTTCATATTATTTGCCCGATAGTTCGTCCATCAGGTCAGAGAGAGTGCCGACAACATCATGCTCGCTTTTAATCTGGTCCCGGAATGCCTGGACAGATATGTGCTTACCGAGCAATTCAAGGTTCTTGACCTTGTCAGGCCATTTTATTTTCTTCAGGATGCCGATCATTTCCCGATTTTCACCACGTCCTTCAAACATATCAGCAAGGTCGAAGCCGCTCAGGTAGCGTCGCCATGATGCAGGCCAGTCGGAGACCGGCCTTATGCTCATGTCATCGGTCATAATGTCGAGAACATCCATCTGGTCTATTTCAACCAGGCGCCTCAGCACATATTCAGCATCAACTTTAAGTTGCTCACTGCGGCTGCTCATTAATTCCTGAATCCGTTTTTCGATGTCAGGTTTTGTCAGGTTTTCATTCCCGACACTTCGCGCAGTTTTATCACTGTACCCCGCACGAATAGCCGCCTGTGTAGCGTTCAAATCTACGAGGTACTCACGACAAAACATTTCCTGTTTATCTGTGAGTGCCATAATTATTCCTTGCTCTTTTCCTCAACCACCGGAATGTATCTGATGTCGCTGATTTCATCCGGTGCGGTATATGTCCATGAGCCATCCAGACCAGAAATACCAATCAGTCCGTTAGTAATGCGGGGCTCTTTCGTTGTCGTCAGTCCGTGATATGTCGTACCGTCCTTTTTGGTTGCTGTGGCTTCGTATTTTTCAGTCATGTCCACCTCAGTTGATTGATGTTCACCATTTCTTCCACCACGGCAGGTGTCGCCGCATATGAGGGTGTCTTTATCCCGGTGTTACCGATTATTCTGGATGTCCACACGCTCGCTGTGAGGAGTGGCACTGGTCATGGCTAATGTGGCAGAGGAGATCGGCAGCTCGCAGGTAATAAAAAACCCGCCGGAGCGGGTCGTTGTGTTTTATTTGCTGAAATATTTAATATTCAGTCCATTCAGTATCCCGGGGAATAAACCGGAATATAATCTTATTGAAATATAAGTATTCTTTCTCTGTCAAAACCATGTTCACCGGCAAAGCTGAGATACTCATTTAACAGCTCTGTCGGCATAGCTGGTGTACGTGATAACACCCACAGGTAATCTTTATCGGGGCCAACAACCAGTGAGTACTGATAGTCATCATCAAGCTTAATAATATTGTAACCTCCATAGAAAGGTCCGAAGAAAGATACCTTTAACGCCCCTGTATCAGCTGAGTTAACAAAATAGGCCTTTCCGGTACTCTCTTTCCATTTATTGTTACTCGCATCCCAACCCCTGTTGATAACCTTCACACCACCATCATCACGAAGAGAATAGTTAGCTGTAACTTTGCTTAAGCCTTTTTCAAAACGATTATCTATCCTGGCAATTTCATACCAGTCACCTAAGTAATGAGATAAATCAAAAGGTTTAACCGGGGTTATATCTTTGGGCACTTTGACACTGCATCCATTAAGCAGAAACATACCCAAAAACATAAAAACTGACTTTATCTGCATCATAACCTCATCAAGTTATTAACCAATGAGATACTTTCGCATAAAAAATGTGTTTGTACGATCTATTCACTGTTCCACAGTAGCCATTACTGTCATCTCAATATCGGTGATACATCAGAGGAACAGCAGGAAATTTCCGGCAGATAAAACAATGCCTTTCCCGCCTGATATTACAGTGTCAACCATGGCACTGCGATATACCCTGTTTTTATGCAGTTATATTTTTCGTACAGACTGAAACACCGGGTAATATTTTTATACAAACTAAAACCAGCTCACAATATGTTAAGCTGGCTTTATGGTGTATTCTCACGTTTCAATAAGAATGATATTCATTATTTTTTAGCAATAAATAACATTTATGATTATATTTTTGGCGTAATTAGATTGCTAAAGGCTCCATATATACAAAGGAGCTTTTTACTGATTCTGTATAATCATTCTGAGTTTCAGGAAACAGATATTCATAAGACACATGAAATATATTTATTATCTTAAATACAACACTGACATCTATTTTATTAACACCTCGTTCATACCTTGACAACTGTTGCTGTGACACTCCCAGCATTCTGGCTAACATCTTTGTAGTCAAGCCATTACGGTGTCTTAAATCGCGGATGTTCTGGCCTACAATAAAATTAATATCTTTCATTCTGAACCTCCTAATAAACATATATTAAGAGTAAAGCATAATATGCTGACTGACAAACCAAGTCATCAACAAAAAATAGACTATTCAGAATGATTACCCAACAAAGGAAGATATCTCGAGTAAAAAAACCCGAAACTATAATTTAATGACTATCAAAAAGATTAATTAACCTCATTAACCTTAATTATAAACCTCACACCAAGTAATTATACTTGTTTATGTTTCGTTTAACTTTTAGCAGGTATATTCGATTGCAGGAGTCGTAAGTATCCCTTCTATTAATCATTTGCCCGGCAATTGCCGGGCTATTTTTTTATCCTCCCCGCTTCAATCTCCCGTATTGCCCTCTTATCGTGATTACAGTTAGCAATATATTTCATGGCATCAGCCAGCAGCTCAACTGCACCACCGAACGTCAGATCATCCGGTATATCTACCTGCTCACAATCAGCGGTCAGTTGTGGCGGAATCGGTATCACCGGTGCGGGTATTAATTCCGGTCGCGTATCTGCGCAACTCACTGACAGCATCAGCGGGAACAGGAGTAACAGCGCATTCACTGCCCTTAAATACTGTTTTGATAACTGTCTTAACGTTGACATGCTCTGTACCCTCGGTCTGTTTGGCTTTGATGTTGTCGAGTAATACGCGGTGATTAGTGGCTATGGCTGAAAGTGTGGTGGTATTTATCATCTGCTGGGCTGATAACTGGCCTGAGAGTACTGTGTTACTTACTTTCAGCTGTTGGTTATCCCGGTAGGTGTCATATACCCACCAGGCGGCAGCAATAAACAGCGCGGCAATTACCGCTTCTTTCCGGTTCATAACGCTTCACACTTATAATGGATCACTCCACCCAGCGGGTTACCCGGCAGAGGCTTACAGTGATTCGGGAGTGAATACAGATAACAACCCGCCAACAGAGCAGTAGTCAGCAGGATGATAGCAATGATGATCAACGTTAAGGGGTTCCGTGGCATACCGCGTTCTCCGTATCCCGCCGGTTAATCAGACCCTGCCACCGCTTACCACCGGAAAATGTCCAGCGCTTCATTTCGTCACACGCACCGGCGATATCACCGGCGTTGAGTTTGCGCAGCATAGTGGAGCGCGAGAACGCGCCGGGGCCGACGTTGTAGACAAATGAATAGATGGCCGCCCGGGTATTGTCATCAATCGGCACTTTGATCATAGGATCAACCGCGCGCCGGACTTTCGTCAGGTCGTCATGCAACAGTGCCTTGCATTCAGCGTCCGTGTACAGCTTGCCGGGCTGAATATCACTGCCGGTATGGCCATAACATACGGTGAGCACTCCGGCCACATCACGATAAGGCATATACTCAACACCTTCATATACGGGGATCAGCACCAGCGCACCGGCAATTGCCCCGGCAGTACAAGCAGCCATTACCTTTTTAACCAATCGCTTATTCATGATGTTCTCCGGCTTTCAGCTGAAATTCCTTTCGTTTGTAATACCAGTTAACCAGGAACGTACCGACGGTACAGATGATCCCGGCAACAATAGCCCACTGATCCAGAGATAAAATGCCAAAGGCAGAGGTTATAAGCCCCCAGGCGTATGCTGTAGGGCTGGAATATTTGTCGGACATGCGCATATCCACCCCTTGCGGAGTGTTCCGTATGTTGAGTGATAGGGAAATCCCGCAACCGGGTTATATGTTTTAAACAGGTTAAAGTGAGGTGGCTGCGGCATTATTCGGAATCCCACCTGAGGCGGGAAAGCAATAAGAAGAGCACTGTGACCGAATACGGATTAGGTAATGAGCCTGTCGTATTCCTGTGCTCTTATTATTGCCATGAATAAAAAACCGCGTACAGCTCTTATGTTAAGTGATAATAAGGTAATTGATGCTGTGGCAATATAAACGAAAAAGGCCGCAAAAGGCGACCTTTGGAATTTAAATAAATATTATACAACCTTTCTTAATCTAAATGACGCACTACAATTGTAAACAATACATCTTAGTTATGTTGTTGGTATATACTTATTCTTTCCCCGGTTGCTGCTTGCGGTTTTTTTGTACACAACTAATGCTCTATCCGGTGATTCAACAGAATTGAATATGTGAGCTATCATTATGGTTTTTTATCATCCTGACTCAGGCATAGCGAACATAAAACAACAGGCCCTTTTGCTATAACAACAGCCTGTTGAATAGCTGCATGCTCTCCCCAGAAATATCCGACATACGCTGTGCTTTTAGCCTGCTGTAACTTTTGACATGTAATTTTATGTAAAACAAAACTACTATCACTCTCAGTCAACGTTAAATAATAATCCATATACCCCGCCTGTTATTCTTTATACTTATAAAAACAGGAATAACATATTAACAGGGATTTTAAAAATTAAAAAATCTACTGATTCCCTGTCATAAGAATCCAACCAGACAACTGATCCTGCCACACCATGGATCTGGTACATCTTTTTTTAAACAAAAAAACAGAATATTATGCATTACAGTCCTCTTGTTTATTCAATTCAGCAAGCGCTAATTCTCTCATCCAATCTGAAAGCAGTGGTTTAGTTTTTACCGCATCCATGAGCGCTCTCTCTTTTTTGGTCAGGCGAACAACAATTACTTCTGTTTTCATATTAGGCACAATAATTTCCCTCTGTTAAGAAATAATATTGGCACAAAATAAAAACAGAGATGTCGACTTTACACGTATTTACATAATAAAAAGCCCCATCATAACTGATGAGGCTGAAAAGACTCTGGTGGAGCACCTAGTCTCCCCGTCTTCATCTTTTACTCTTTAAGTATAGCAGATAAAATCAATACGCCCCCCAAAAAACAAGATAATCAAATTTTAATTTAAAATATAATGGCCGTTTTATGGATGGTGATGTTTTGTATCAATTTATTCCTGACATTTACATAACACAAGTAATCTGTGGATAGTTTTACACATACTTCAAATGTGATTTATGCAAAGTAAACAACCATCAACACAATGGCTAACACCAGCAAAGCAGAAACTGATAACCATTGAAATAAACGGAACACTGTATCAAATTGAAACGGGTTAAACATAGATACTCCTCTGGAACATAGTCCCGTGAGTGCCGCTCATTTCTCTGATTCACCGGTAAAGAAGATAACCTTACGGTTGTAAAGTCAGCTCCCAGACTGAGCCAACGGCACGGTATTGACAACACTACTATACCACATCGTCTTGGCACGGATTTTTTATTTACCTGATATTACTCAGCTTCGCAGTTTACCTTTTTTCTTTTAAGAATTGGTTTTTCTGTATTAGCTACATAAAGAGCAAATACTAATATCAGAATTGTAATTGAATATACGATTAATAATGATGGTTGTTTATGTTCGACTACTACCAGCCTGATAACCGCTGTTATTGCTATATATAAAAAATAATGCAGCGGAAAATGATAGTTTGATTGAAAGTACTTGATTATTAATGCAATAAATTCAAAATATAAAAAATATATAATTATCCCATCAACTAATGAATACAGCGACACCGGGTCATTTTTTTTAAATAACAAAGCAGCAAGGATAATTGTTTCTTTTATCAAAAAAACAATCAATATAATTGCCAAAAGTAACAGTGCCGCACTGCTGATCCACTGAAGCAACCGACTTATTAACTTTGATTGGCTCAACCCTGACATGATGGCTCCTGAGGTTTCCCTCTTCAATATCACATCTATTTTTTATAGAATACAAAAATAAAGAACCGAAGGTACGGAACTTGCTAAACGTCAGCTGATATGAAATGTGTTTATACAGTTTACCACATTCTATTTCTTTAACTGTCTTACTTACACGTGATTACAATAAATAATCAACTTCATCAACATGAGTATAAAAACCCGCAATACGAAGTTTTTGTTTATAAGCAATGTGATACAGAGATCATTCAATGACAATCTTTGTAACTTATTTGTACAGAGAATTTTCTCCCGGAGGTCTGGTCTTAAACCTTCTGTGTGCCCACAAGTATTGGTCCGGAGCATGCATGATTTCTGCCTCAATAATCTGATTTAGTTTCTCAGCATCTGCCAGGTCATCTCCACACGGAAAATCAGCAATTTCTTTACCAATTATTAATTCATAAGGCCTCTTACCACTTTCATTATTTCTTATCATCGTTGCAGTAAGTATCGGCGACTTCGATAATTTGGCTATAGCTGCCACTCCTTTTGATGTAGAAGCATTAGCTACCGAAAAAAAAGGGGCGAAGATAGTACCTTTAGTTCCAAAGTCCTGATCCGGAGCAAACCAAATAGCCTGCCCGCGTTTTAGTTCCGATACCATAAACTTCAGATTCTTACGGTCGATCATCCCGCTTCCGGAACGGCTTCGGCATCTTGTTTGTATATACTCCATTGCTTTATTGTTGTGGGGACGATACATAGCATTTACAGGAAAACACAGCCCCATAACTCTGCCCCCAAGTTCCAGCGACATGGAATGAATACCAATAATTAAAACACCATTATTTTTGTCATATACATCATTAAAGTTATCACAACCCGTTACTCTAAATATTTCATTAATTTTTTTGTCATTCCAGAACCAGGCAATACCGGTTTCAAATAATGCAATCCCTAAAGATGACAGGTTGCTTGCAACCATACTCTCTATCTGGATTTTATTTCTGTCAGGAAAACATAATTCTAAATTTTTTTTAATTATGGATACCCGCCTTTTCAGGAACAAACCAGAAAAACGACCTAACTTATCGCCTAAAAACACAAGCCATGGATAAGGCATCTGAACTAAACAGAAAAGCAACAGGATACCAATCCAGGTTAAAATGTACCTTGGGTGAAGAAGCCTGATAGAAAATTTATTCAGAGAATACATTTTTTCCTGATAAGTAATAATTACTGCATAATAAAAAGGCCTGATAATATTATCAGGCCTTGGAATTTAGTTTTTCTATTGCCTGGACAACAGCATCACCGTTTTACAAAAAATGCATTTTGCACCATGCGGATTTGATGCAGAAACATCAAAGTGCGAAGTCCGGTATTGTGTTCCACTGCAACAGGGGCACTGAAAAAACAGTGCTATTATCATTGGTGCGCCTTAGAGACCCACCACATTTGATGCAGACGGACCTTTTGCCCCGTCTTCAATATTGAAGGTAACATTCTGACCTTCAAATAATGTCTTGAAGCTGTCGCTCTGGATCGCAGAGAAGTGAACAAACACATCTTTGCTGCCGTCAGCCGGAGTGATGAAGCCAAAACCTTTCGATTCGTTAAACCATTTTACTGAACCAGTCATTGTATTAGACATAGAATTTCCTTTAATTTTTTTGATTGCCATAAGGCATATGAGGTTTGTTTTTTATTTTTACTTATGGGAATTAATTAGAAGGAATTCGCAATGAAGTGGTATCGAGGATAACGCTAAATGGTGAACGACTTTAAACTGACTAGCATAAATAGGCCTGTACTTCCAAACCAGTGACGCTATTAAGCCACAGATGATCACAAATAGCAAACTTTATTATTTTATCCCTCAGATGTTACGTATCACTACACGTAAATCACGACTGATTTTAACAAATTATCTTATCTGTTTATCAACATAAAAAAACCCCGTAAAAACGGGGTTTCAGTTTGTAATCAATACGACACAGAAATAACTCTGATCACAATAGCGTCTTTTTTACGATCGTAAAGTATTAATTTTTAAATCATGTAATTTGTTCATAAATGTCCGCATACCTCCACGATGTGATGTAGCGTCCATTTCCAGTTTTACATCTCCCATTATGAGCATTCCTTCCACCAGCCCTTCTGCCTTCTGGAGTTTTTTCCCTATGTGAGTGTCTGAGCACCCGTATTTCTTGGCCAACTGAATAAACGTCTTACCGAAAACATAGTAATCAAAAAGCAGATCATGCATATCGCTGTTGCGGATGTTCAGTTTTGCCATAATGCCGGATATCACCAGAGCATCATTATCAGTACATTGCTGACGACTCTTAACTTTTTCAGGGATCAGCCCTTTAAACCCGGCAGCAATTGGTGACCAATATACTGATTCCTGATTATCAACAACCCAAGCCCCCCACCGTTCTAACACCTGGCGAATATCACGCATACATTACCTCGTTATTTTGCAGGCTATGAGGTTTAATATCTTCCGATAAAACAGAAATGACGCTTCCCGTATAGTTGCCCTGAAGAGTAGTGTTGCTCCAATGTTTCTCTCTCATTGTTCTCACTCCTGTATGCCTTTCATCTCGAACTCGGTCATAAGCACACCGATGTAGATTATGTACGCTTCGCACCAGGTATCCCGGTGAAACGTCCTGACTGTGTACCGGTTTATTTTCAACTCAGTCGCCAGTGTCGCCTGATTACCGTAGTGTTCAGGTATCGGTGTAATTTCAGGTCTTACGCTTTAACTCCCTCACTTTCGCACGGTACTCATCGCGTATACGGATATAGTCTTCCCGCTTCCAGTGCGGTATCTCATGCGGACCGCGTAACCAGTCAACTAACTCCTGTCCAAATTTTTCAATCAGCCGTAACTCGTATTTCTGCGTTACAGTGTTATTTTTGTGTGAGAATTTACCGGCCCCCGCATTGCATGATTTACACTGCTTATAGGCATTTCGCTCCTCAAACCGCAGCTCAGGATGTGACCCTACAGACAGAAAATGACCGCAGTCCCACTGTCCACCATGTAAATCAGGTGGATTAGGTTCACCACAGCTGATGCATGGTTCATCGCGGTCTCTGAGTCTGATGAATTGGTTAAACGCTGTTTGTGCTTGCTGCCGGAAATATGAGGTAGGTTTTACTGCTAACTTGCGGATTTTTAATTTATCTTTTGCTTCACGTTCTTTTTGCTGCTGCTCCTTTCTTAATTTGGCTTCAGCCTTTTCCCTTTCCCTGCTTCGTCGCTTTATAGCCAACTCAGCGCCATGCTCCGGACAGCACCACCATTCGTTACTGAATTTCGGGTGAAACCATTCTCGGCATATCAGGCATTTTCGCCGCGGTTGCTTTGCCACTCTCACCATCTCCTTTTATCCGGTGCGCCGTAAAACCCCGTCCTTCAGGGCGGGGATATAAGGCTCGGTTTTTCACCTAACCAGGTGTTTGCTGTTGTTCAATGTATTGGCGGATGACGGATATTGGCGCACCTCCGCAGCTACTGGCAAAATAGCTGGGACTCCACAAAACGCCTTTGTAGTAATACCTGACTGCAATATCTGGTCGATCTCGTCGCAGTAACCTACTCGATACGCCTTTGAGGCTGTTTACCAGACTGGATATCGCCAGTTTGGGAGGATAGTTAATTAACAAATGGACTTGATCTGGTTCGCCATCCATTTCAACCAGTTCAGCTTCAAAATCAGCACATACATTTGAAA
>OJJS01000012.1_pt1 | contig 87266 bp, 77 predicted proteins | sample 1596371 | NCBI WGS metagenome assembly OJJS01 (sample SAMEA4350116, study PRJEB24818) | metagenome | biome: human; feature: gut; material: faeces | place: Denmark | collected 2013-09 | reverse complement strand
CGCCAGACAGGCACCGACACCCGGGGCATGAACTTCAATTCCCAGATAATTTTTATCCGGATTCTGTTTTGCCATCTCCACCAGGGAGGTGCCCATGCCGAAGCCGATTTCCAGTGTGACCGGCGCATCACGCCCGAACAGCGCGGTAAAATCCAGCAGTTCCGGGATAAAATCCACACCCGCTGACGGCCACAGGTCAGTCAGGGCATCTTCCTGACGTTTGGTCAGCCGTCCCTGACGCCGCACAAAACTGCGGACGCGGCGCATGGCTCTGCCGTCTTCATTAAATTCCGGCGAAATTACATTGTTGATCATAAGGTTTGCTGTCAGTATCCCGGCAAAAATAAATCATAATGTGTCCGGCACAACGGGCTGCGCTGCGCTGACACACGCAAAGTGCGGCAAGTTTAGCAAGAGACAACCGACTTCGCACCGGTTAATCATCCCCTTTCGCACAATTTCAGGTAAAAGTTGGTTTACAGTCGCAAAACAGTGTGCTGGAATTCCCGTCAATTAAAACTATTCAATTATTATTTTATTCTCATGGAAGCACAGCAATTTTCGCAATCCGTTCTGACGTGGTATCACCGTTACGGCAGAAAAAACCTTCCCTGGCAGCAGGAGAAAACGCCTTACCATGTCTGGCTCTCTGAAGTGATGTTGCAGCAGACTCAGGTGGCAACGGTTATTCCTTATTTTAACCGCTTTATTGAACGGTTTCCGGCCGTGACCGATCTGGCCGCCGCGCCGCTGGATGAAGTCCTGCATTTATGGACCGGGCTCGGCTATTACGCCCGCGCCCGCAATCTGCACAAAGCAGCGCAGACAATTGCTTCTGAGTTTGGCGGACAGTTTCCGGTCACGTTTGAGGATGTGGTTGCCCTGCCCGGTGTCGGACGTTCAACCGCAGGCGCAATTCTGTCACTTTCTCAGAATCAGCATTTCCCGATTCTGGACGGCAATGTCAAACGGGTACTGGCACGCTGTTACGCAATCAGCGGCTGGCCGGGTAAAAAAGAGGTGGAAAACCGCCTCTGGAAAATTGCGGAAGAAGTCACCCCCGCGGACGGCGTACAGTATTTTAATCAGGCGATGATGGATCTGGGGGCGATGGTCTGCACGCGCAGCAAACCCAAGTGTGATTTGTGTCCGCTGCAATCCGGCTGTGTCGCGTATGCAGAACACAATCCGTCAGCCTATCCCGGCAAAAAACCGAAACAATCCATTCCGGAAAAAACAGCTTACTTTCTTATCATTCAGCATGATAATGAAATCTGGCTGGAAAAACGGCCTGCGAAGGGGATCTGGGGCGGATTGTACAGTTTTCCGCAGTTTGAAACAGAGGATGCGATGCACAACTGGCTGGCACAGCGCCGTATCAGTCACTCCCCTTTACAGCAGCTGATTGCCTTCCGTCATACATTCAGCCATTTTCATCTGGATATTGTGCCCGTGGCCGCAAACGTCACTGATCGCACAGCAGTCCATGACGACAGCCACGGGATTTGGTATAACAGCCAAAATCCGCCGGCGATCGGCCTGGCCGCCCCGGTGGAAACCTTGCTTAAGCAAATCGGGTAAAGCCCCTATTTTTGAGGATGTTACATGAGCAGAACAATTTTTTGCACCTTTCTTCAGCGTGATGCCGACGGCCAGGATTTCCAGCTTTATCCGGGTGAATTAGGCAAACGTATTTTTAATGAGATTTCCAAAGAAGCCTGGCAGCAGTGGATGTCCAAGCAGACCATGCTGATCAACGAGAAAAAACTCAGCACCATGAACCCGGATGATCGCAAACTGCTCGAACAGGAGATGATCAAATTCCTGTTCGAAGGCCACGATATCCATATTGAAGGCTATACTCCGCCTGAAAAATAATCCTGTCATCAGAGCCTTTTTCCGGCTCTGATGTTGTATCAGCCCCCGGCCGCATCGTATTTATACCCATGAAAAAACTTGCTGCACTGATCATTATTGCTCCGCTGCTGGTTTCCTGCAGCGGTTCACAGAAACAGACGGATTACCGTCTTGAATATGTTAAGGATACCAACGGATTTGATATTCTGATGGGCCAGTTTGCCCATAACATTGAAAATATCTGGGGTATGAAAGAGGTTCTGATCGCCGGTCCGAAAGATTACGTCAAATACACCGATCACTACTACACCCGCTCCCATATCAACTTTGACGCCGGTACCGTTACGATTGAAACTCTGGCGGGTGTTGAACCGGAAGCTCATCTGCGTCAGGCGATTATCAATACCCTGCTGATGGGGGAAGATCCGGGGTCTGTTGACCTCTATTCAGATGCCAACGATGTCACCATCAGTAAAGAGCCGTTCCTGTTCGGTCAGGTACTGGATAATACCGGACAGCCGATCCGCTGGGAATGGCGCGCCACCAAATTTGCGGATTACCTCGTCACCAACCGCCTGCAGCGCCGCCAGTCCGGCTCACAGATGATTACCTATATCACGCTGAAACTGGTGCCGAACCACCTGGATCAGCGCGCTCATAAATATCTGCCGCTTATCCGTCAGGCATCGGCCAAATACGGTGTGGAAGAGTCTCTGATCCTCGCGATTATGCAGACAGAATCCAGCTTTAACCCGTATGCGGTCAGCCGTTCAGATGCACTGGGGCTGATGCAAATTATGCCGAACACGGCCGGGCGGGATGTATTTAAGTCACAGGGCCGTTCCGGTGTGCCAAGCCGCAGCTATCTGTTTGACCCGGCAAGTAATATCGACACCGGGACCGCATACCTGGCGATTCTGCAGAATACGTATCTCGGTGAGATCAGCAACCCGACCTCACGACGCTATGCGGTTATTACGGCCTATAACGGTGGTGCGGGCAGCGTGCTGCGTGTTTTCCACAGTGATAAGAAACAGGCCGCCCGCATTATCAGCGGTATGGAACCGGGTAAGGTATATGAAACCCTGACGACGAAACACCCGTCCGGAGAATCACGTAACTACCTGCGTAAAGTCAACGACCTGCAAAAAGGCTACCGCCGTTAAGTTTTCCGGCGGACAGCATCTGCAATTGTCCGCCGGTAATTTTACGTGTTATGACGTAAAAACAGATATCACTGATTAAAATTTCAGTAAATTGCAGAAAAAACCGGCACTTGATTAAATTTGAGGGAAATAATATTGACGCCCTGAACGGAATCGGGTTTAATACGCCTCGTTGCCCGGATAGCTCAGTCGGTAGAGCAGGGGATTGAAAATCCCCGTGTCCTTGGTTCGATTCCGAGTCCGGGCACCACTATTTAAAGAAACCAGCCTTCGGGCTGGTTTTTTGCTTTCCGGGGTTCCGGCAGAAGATATCTGATCATTCTGACCACAAATGTTGCTGCTTTACCTCCTGATTCCCACCCGGACATCTGCCTTTAGCGACGCTCTGCTCTTCCGGTCACTGTGCCAACCAGTAAATACGGTGGATACTTTTGTAATTCAGCGGATATCCCTGCCGCCGCATACCCCGGAAAAGTGTCGGAAAACCCTATCGCAGATACCGCTCTGTCATCGCCTGCAACGCAACAATAACAGGTTCATCACACGTGGTATCCGGACGATAATAGTAAACTATTCTGCTCAGATTTCAGACTCCGGCAGGCCTGACGGATACTGAAGAGGTCAATACCGGATAATGACTGACAGCCCTGTAATTCAGGGCTACCAGAACTCAATGAGTAATCGATTTAGAGAATAACTGGATAATAATAATGCCCAGTGCAATACATCCCAGACCAATTAATGCCGGAAAATCAAGTTTTTGTTTATAAATAAAAAATGACAGGGCTGAAACAAGAAATATCCCTGCTCCGGCCCATATCGCATAGGCGATACCAATATTCATACTTTTGACAACTTGCGATAAGCCATAAAAAGAAATAGCGTACCCGATTATTACAATAATGCTGGGTACTAACTTTGTGAATCCATGAGACGCCTTCATCATGGTTGTCGCTGTTGTTTCAGCGATAATAGACACCATTAAGATTGCGTATACTTTCAGCATAAAAACCTCTTTAACTTATCCGGCAAATATCTCAGAAAATGACTCTTCCGCTCGTTTCTTTGAATTTTAATTACTATTAAACTCAACGCTTTAGCAAGCGTTTATACCAGGGAACCGGAACCGGATGTACAATAGCACGTAAAGCACGTGCATAATCCATAATTAATCCGGGGGTCCATGCCATCATCAGAGCACGCCGGCGAATTTGAGCAGCAATCCACAACTCCGGCATACAAAGTACATTTAAAACGCCCATAAAATAACTTCTTTTTTGCATGGACAAAACGCCATCTAATGCGGCTTCCAGCGCATATGCAACACTACTGGAACAGTTCTGGTATGTCAGGTTATAAACAGGATGCCGGCGATATTTTTCCCAAAAATTCAGCAAAGAAGCATGATTATAAATATTAAAAACAATCTGTCTGTCAGATTCACACCACTCGGATGCTTCAGTTTGATAATCGGGTAAAAACCTTCCGGGAACATTATTATCAGCAGTTGCTTTTAATAACCTGAAAAACTCTGACGGAGAACGATCAATATCTTCTTCCGGGTATAAACTGATATAGAGATGCGGACGGAGCTCCAGAGATGCATGTCCTGTAGAGATAACCCCTTCGGAATCAACCGCCGCAATATAACGGTTAATAATCGGACGTGGCACAGGACGCTGGTTTGCTGAGCCTTCGGGTGTCCAGATATGAACAGTTAAAACAGCACCTTGCTCTGCTGTTGCATTTAAAGACGGTAATTGTGCCGTATCCGTTATTGGCAGAGCTATCCCTTTCTTCTTAAATGATACCGGTGAAGGCCTCATCAATTCAAATACGGATGTTCCCCGCTGAATATGACGAGCCCGGAATGCTATCTTCAGGCATCCGAAACCACTCCCTGTCATTAAAAATCCGATAAAAAAGGAAATGGTCGCCTGGTGATGGGTAAACAGAAAAAAGGCAAACAGGATTTCTGTTCCCCCCCACAACAGGATTAATTTCCATCCCGGAAAACGAATAATCCAGGCTGATGCAACAACAAATAACCCGGTAACGAAAAAAATAAAACCAAACATTGCCGATAGTAATACATTACTATATGTCTGATTAATTAAGATAACCAATGCACAGAATAAAAACAGACCGCCTTTAAAGAAAAGTATCGTTTTTTGTGTCCCGATACTGCCTGAAGCGACACATAATGTAATCAGACTTTCAAGTAATAATAAAAAGCCAAACAAATGTATCGGAAAAAAAAGAATACCATCAAGACCATCAATAAAAATAAATATACCCATCAAACCCCAGAGGAGGCCCAGCCCCCAGAGGTAATGAGCTTTCCCTCTGATAAATTCGGCACCGAAGAGTAATAATGTAATCTGTAGCATTACCTGTCCTTTATTACCATATCAATATCAGGAAATTTCACCTAAAACAAACCAGTTCCCGACAATCGTTACCGGATCATTATTACTGAAAATAACACTCCCGCGATCTTCTATATTCCACCAACGGCCTTCCTTATCTTTTATACTAAAGGATATCCCCGGAAGCGTGGTATTTGCCTGCTTTTGTTCCCAATGCCGGGCGAGCTTTTCACGATCGTCAGGATGAACAGATGCCATAATCTGCTTTACACCAGAAAGAGTTGTGAAATCAGTCTGTTGAAATAAACTATCTGTATTTCCCCATTCAATAACACCATTATCCAGATTAAGTTGATATACCAAATGCTGCGGTTTATAAACCCCTTGAGTGTTATCAATTCGATGAGTACTTCGGGTCACAACCCGTAAAAAAACCATTAATAACGATATTAATGTCAAATATCCCTGTATCAGCCACAGTGATTCATGACGAAACAAACCATGAAGATAAAAAGGTCCCTGCTTGCTGCGGGTGTAATAGATTGTAATCGTCGCAAGTATTAACAATGCTATTGATCCCCCCCGGTTTCCCCACAGTACAGACAGCATAACAGCAAATAAAACCGGAATGCAGAGTAACGATAGTTTGGCAATATTGCGTTGCTGATGAAAATAGGAGTGGTATATCTGTATTGCAGTGTCATTGAATATCAATATAGTGCTGGTAATAAGAAGAAATAAAATAGCACCACCCCAAATAATATTAACTTTAAGGGAGGGAGCCATCCATTTGAAACGGGTATTAATTAACCCCATAATTACCGTTGTTGCAAAGATATTACCGGTGATATCAGCAATAAATCCATCCCAGAATATATCTTTAAGTGATGTATTATCAAACCAATACATATGGACAGAAAATAAAACCGCATCAGCAAAGCTGACAATTATTGTTGCTGATAGCCATAACAATATTATTTGCAGGTCATCTCCCTTCCGGGCATACCTGCGGACAATCCAGGCAATAACAATACAAGAAAGTACAGCCAGAACAGCGTATATAAATGAAAGAGTAAACTCCTCACTATCAAAGCCATTCAGTACCATGTTTAACACGATGAAGCCAATTAGCAGCAGCAGCCATTGGCGTTTGTGCATACATAAAAAAGCGGTTGTTGCGACTCCGGCAGGAAACCAGACAACAGATATATCAGAATTTTCAGGTGTAAGTATTTCAGAGATTTCACCTGTCACGTAATAAAGTAATAACCATCCTATTATTACGACTAATGTGGTTTTGTTTGATAACAAGGATGTTTTCATGGTTTATTTTAGATTCTGCATCAGAATGATATGTCTGACCTTATCTTTACATAAGAAGATCAGTATTATTTTCCTGTCCGGAAAATATCAAAATTGTACCTTTAAGTATAGTCATGATACTGAATTTATCTCATTTTCAGTTTTCCGCAGCGGAACATCCCCCCGGTTTCGATATCCCCCGGCCTTTATCATCAGCAGTCTGATCTTGCTATTCAGCACCTCTGCATTACCATTCGGGACCCGGGTTACCAGAAAACACTCTCCTTATTGATAACCTTAAAAACAGGAAGTGCAGATTTATTAAATCTCTCTCATGGTTATAATATTCCCATTAAACAACGCATGTATTTCAGAGAAATACACAACCAAACAGTCTCTGATTTTATATTAAAGATACGCAGCAAATCACATTAGCATATCTAATGTTACCAACACTCAGTTACGCATTGAATGATGATCTTTCCTGCTCAATTCATTGAATTATTTCACTAAAAATCAACAAAAACAATATGATGGAAATACCATTTTCCCCGGAATCCGGCACCGGCGTTATATACAGGATTGCCAAGCCGCCGGATGTCCGTATACTTCCGGTATTCTCATCATAAAATAATAAAAACCACTGTTATCTCTTAAAGGAAAAACTATGTTTAAAAAAATCGCCCTCTCCCTGATGCTGCTGGCCGGTAGTATGATGCTCACCGCCTGCGGCAGTGATTCCCCGGAAGATGTTGTTAAACAGTTCTACAGTGCCGTCGAGAAAAAAGATGCGGATAAAGCCTATGATCTGCTCGCTATCCCGGAAAAAGATAAACAAAAAAACGAGATGGAAATAAAAGGGAAAGTGCAGATGATTGTCGGCGATATGGCTCGCCGTATTGAAGGTAACGGTGGTGTGGAAAGCACCGAAGTGAAATCCGTGGATATTGATGAAAGCAAAAAACGCGCAACCGTGATCCTGACTGTGAATTTCAAAGACGGTAAACAGAAAGATGAGCGTTTCCTGCTGACACAGGAAGAAGGCGGCGACTGGAAAATTATCCTGCGCTGATGAAAGTCACACTCCGCGCCGGGCTGCTGTTTCCGGCGCTGCTGATGACCGCACTGCCGTTATCTGCGGCAGTGCCCCCGCCCGGTATTCAGAGCGGTGACCTGATTTTCCGTGACGGCGGCGAAGCCATCAGTGAGATTGTCAGAAGTATTGACAGCAGTGGTTTCAGCCATGTCGGTGTTGTTGATATCACACCGGAAGGCACCTATGTGATCCATGCCACACCACAGGAGCACCCCGGCGGCATCAGCGGTGTGAATCGTGACCCGCTTGATTTCTTTATTCAGCATGCCAAAGACGGACAGGTGACCTGGTATGCCGTACAGGCAGACAGTGAAAACCACCGGCGCGCACGTGATTATGCTCTTGCGCGTCTGGGCACCCCTTTCAGTATCAACCCGCAGGACGGTTTGTACTGTACGCAACTGGCGGCAGAGGCCTGGCAGGCAACCGGAGTCACTATCATCACCGGAAAAACCCGTCTGAGTTTACCGCTGGCGGAAGAACCGTTAATCTTACCGGAAAATATGACCCGCTCGCCGCAACTTCGCCGTATTCCGTAATACCGGCCTCTGTCCGGCAGCAACTGCAATACAGGGAACAACATGGAGTTAATTTTTCTGGGCACCGGTGCCGGTGTTCCGTCGAATGATCGCAACGTCAGCAGCCTGGTACTGGATCTCAAATCATTACAGCGCGGTCTGTGGATGTTTGACTGCGGCGAAGGTACTCAGCATCAGATTCTGAAAAGTCCGGTCAAAATCCCGAAACTGGAAAAAATCTTTATCACCCATCTGCACGGCGACCATATTTTCGGCCTGCCCGGTCTGTTATGCAGCCGTTCTATGGGCGGATGTGAGGAACCACTTACTCTCTTTGGCCCGCAAGGGCTGGCGCAGTTTGTTGAAACCACCCTGACACTCAGCGGCTCATATCTGACCTTTCCGCTGGAGATCATTGAGATAGATGAAGAAGGCGTGATTTATGATGACGGGCAACTGAAAGTCAGCGCTTACTCACTTGAGCACCCGGTAGTCAGCTACGGCTATCGCATTGAAGAATACGATAAACCCGGCGCGCTGGATGCACAGCGTCTGAAAGCCGAAGGCGTCCCCGGCGGTCCGTGGATGCAGACACTGAAACAAGGCGGCGAAGTGACACTGGACGATGGCCGGGTGATCTGCGGGGCAAATTACCTCGGTAAACCGCAGCGCGGACGTCATCTGGTCATTTTCGGGGATACCGCACCGTGCGAAAATGCGCTGAAACTGGCACAAGGTGCTGATGTAATTGTGCTGGAAGCCACGCTTGACGGCACCATGTCTGAAAAAGCCAACAGCCGCGGGCACTCTTCCACCGTGCAGACTGCGACGCTGGCGCGGGATGCGGGGGTCGGCACGCTGATCGCCACCCATTTCAGCGGACGCTACAATCAGGAAGATTGTGAGCGTTTACTTCGCGGGTGTCAGGCGATTTTCCCGGCCACCGTGTTTGCCTTTGACCATATGGTGTACCCGCTTTAACGCTTGTGTCTCCGGCGTGATTATCACTGTTACACAGATTTTGATATAGTGGATGCTGTTCATTATTTCATTCACTGCCGGAGGTTTTACTATGCTGCCCGCCCACGAGTACGCCAATGATCTGATTTTATTTGCGCTGATTGTGGATTGCGGCTCCTTCAGTAAAGCGGCGGAAATGGCCGGTGTCACCGGCTCCGTGCTCAGTAAACGGATTGGACGGCTGGAAAAAGCGCTCGGTGCCCGCCTCCTGTACCGCACCACCCGCAGCCTCTCTGTCACAGAAAACGGCCGTGTGCTGTATCAGCACGCAAAATCCCTCACCGGCCAGGTGCACAGCGCATTACAGGCGGTCAGTGCCAACAGTGATGAACTGACCGGGCTTATCCGTATGTCAGTACCCACTATCTCCGGAGAGCTGGTTCTCAGTGATAGTGTGGCGGAGTTCTGTGAAAAATACCCGAATGTGAAAGTGGAAATGCACCTGGAAAACCGGTTTGTTGACCTGGTCAACGAGGGGATCGATCTGGCCATCCGTACCGGTATGATGGGGGACTCCAGCCTGATAGCCCGTCCGCTGATTGATTCTCACTGGGTGATCCTCGCCTCCCCCCGTTATCTGGAAAAACACCCCGCTCCGCAGAACCCGGAAGATTTACTGACACACAACTGCCTGACTTACACCTATCAGCAGAGCGGCACCTCAAACTGGCTGATGCGCCGTCCGGATACCGGTGAAATCTATGAATTACAGGTGAGCGGCAATATCGCCTTCAATAACGCCCGCGCCATCCGCAAAGCACTGCTCAGCGGCCACGGTATCGCCATGGTGCCGCGCTGTATGGTGCATGAGGATCTGGAGGCCGGATTGCTGACCGAAGTCCTGCCGGGTTACAGCGGCAAAAAACTCGGCGTGTACGCGGTTTATCCTTATACCCGTCATCTGCCGGTGAAAATCCGTCTGCTAATCGACCATATTCAGCAGTCATATCAGGCAATCCGCCCTTATTTCGGCTGATATATTCAGAATTGTTATCTGTTTATGGCTCCGGATTAGTCGATTTTTGGAATTTCTCTATTGACCGTTGTGGCCTAATTAATGTGACCCTGTCCTTTCATCATACAAATTAACCAATTAATTTGCTGATAAATAACGTCTTTTTATTTCTTTTTTTCACCTGATTTTCCGCGTTTTTATTATTTCCTGCCCGTTTTCAATTGTTAAAAAAATGCAGCATAGATAATTCTTTTTGGTTGTGATTAAAATAATTCCGTAATGAAAATTTAACGAATCCTGCATGTAACAAGAATTCCTACAACAATAATAATGTCAGAGGGCTTTATGGCTATTTTTTTCAGTCTTGCACCTATCGTGATGTTAATCTGGATGATGACAAAGCGCCGCAGTATCCCTTCCTACATCGCATTACCTTTCACGGCCGCAGTCGTGTTCTGTATCCAGCTGCTCTGGTTTAAAACGGATATCACACTGCTGAGTGCCAATATTGTCACCGCCTTTATTTCTGTACTGACACCGATCACCATCATTGCCGGGGCAATTATGCTCAATAAGCTGATGCAGGTGAGCGGCGCGGAAAATGTGGTACGCAGCTGGCTGGAAAATATCAGCCCTAACCCGGTGGCACAGCTGATGATTATCGGCTGGGCATTCGCCTTTACCATTGAGGGTGCAAGCGGGTTCGGTACCCCGGCCGCTATCGCCGCACCGATACTGGTGGGACTGGGCTTCCCGGCCATGCGTGTCGCCCTGCTGACGCTGGTGATGAACTCCGTACCGGTTTCTTTCGGCGCTGTCGGCACCCCGACCTGGTTTGGTTTTGCCAACCTCGGGCTGAGCGAGGAGAGTGTTTATCAGATAAGCCACTACTCCGCACTGATCCACTTTGTGGCAGCATTTGTGATCCCGCTGCTGGCGCTGCGTTTTATCGTCAGCTGGCAGGATATCCGCCGTAATATCGTGTTTATTCTGATCAGTGTTCTCGCCTGTACTGTGCCGTATCTGCTGCTGGCACAGGTCAACTATGAGTTCCCTGCGCTGCTCGGCGGGGCAATCGGTCTGGGTATCTCCGTGGTCACTGCACGCGCCGGTATCGGCCTGACCCGCACCGAACAAAAAACAGAGAAAAAAGTGATCCCGTTCGGACAGGTAATCAAAGCGATGACCCCGACCCTGCTGCTGATCGGTATTCTGATTGTCACCCGTATCCACCAGCTCGGCCTGAAAGGACTGCTCAACAGCACTAACGTGATTTGGGAAGGCACACTGGGTTTCCTCGGCCATATCACACTGAGTGATGCACTGATTGTCCGCCTGAGCAACGTATTCGGCACTCCGGCGGCGGCAGATTATAAAACGCTGTATGTCCCGGCGCTGATCCCGTTCTTCCTGGTCGTGCTTATCGGTATTTTCCTGTTCGGTCTGAAACGGACACAGGTAAAAACCATGTTTGTGCAGACCGCACAACAGACTAACAAACCATTTATTGCCCTGTTTGGTGCGCTGATTATGGTCAATCTGATGATGCAGGGCGGGGAAAATGCCCCGGTTTACATTATCGGCCGCTCTCTGGCAGGGGCCACCGGCGAGAGCTGGATCTACTTCGCCTCTTACCTCGGCGCACTCGGCTCGTTCTTCTCCGGCTCTAATACCGTATCCAACCTGACGTTCGGCGGTATCCAGCAGTCTATTGCACAAACCACCGGCCTGAATGTCAATTTAACCCTGGCGCTCCAGTCTGTCGGCGGTGCGATGGGGAACATGGTGTGTCTGAATAATATTATCGCTGTCTGTACGATCCTCGGCATTACCAACGCCGAAGGGTCAATTATCAAAAAGACAGTGATTCCGATGTTTATCTACGGCGTGATTGCCGCCGTGATGGCACTGATACTGACCCTGTAACCGGGCACAGTGCTGAGTTTGTTACATACATATACAGGTATTTAAGATGATTATTTCCGCTTCAACAGACTACCGGGCGGCCGCCGAATCCAGACTGCCTCCCTTCCTGTTTCACTATATTGACGGCGGGGCGTATGCCGAGCATACCCTGAAGCGCAATACGGCGGATCTGGCGGATATCGCCCTGCGTCAGCGGGTGCTGCGCGATATGTCTTCTCTCAGTCTGGAAACAGAACTGTTCGGGGAAAAACTGGCGATGCCGGTTGCGCTGGCACCGGTCGGACTGACCGGGATGTACGCCCGGCGCGGTGAAGTTCAGGCGGCAAAAGCAGCGGCGAATAAAGGCGTTCCGTTTACCCTGTCCACGGTATCCGTGTGTCCGATTGAGGAAGTTGCCCCGGCGATTGAGCGCCCGATGTGGTTCCAGCTTTATGTACTGCGCGATCGCGGTTTTATGAAAAATGCCCTTGAGCGCGCCAAAGCCGCCGGGGTCAAAACGCTGGTCTTTACCGTTGATATGCCGGTGCCGGGAGCGCGTTACCGTGATGCTCATTCCGGGATGAGTGGTCCGAATGCCGCCATGCGCCGTGTGTTACAGGCAATGGTTCATCCGCGCTGGGCGCTGGATGTCGGCGTGCTCGGTAAACCGCATGATCTGGGTAATATCTCTGTCTACCGCGGCGCCCCGACCAAACTGGAAGATTATATCGGCTGGCTGGGCGCGAACTTCGATCCGTCCATTTCCTGGAAAGATCTGGAATGGATACGCGAGTTCTGGGAAGGCCCGATGATTATCAAAGGAATTCTGGACCCGGAAGATGCAAAAGACGCGGTACGCTTCGGTGCGGACGGCATTGTGGTGTCAAACCACGGCGGCCGCCAGCTCGACGGTGTGCTCTCTACTGCCCGCGCCCTGCCTGCCATTGCTGATGCGGTAAAATCGGATATCACGATTCTGAGTGATTCCGGGATCCGCAACGGCCTTGATGTGGTACGGATGCTGGCGCTGGGAGCAGATTCAGTCCTGCTCGGCCGTGCCTTTGTTTACGCCCTGGCGGCACAGGGACAGGCGGGGGTCGAAAACCTGCTGGATCTGATTGATAAAGAGATGCGCGTGGCAATGACGCTGACCGGCGCAAAAACTATCCGCGATATCACCCGTGACTCGCTGGTGAATCTGCCCGGCTGATCCGCTCTTTATTTTTCTTCTGAAGCCACTCTCCGGAGTGGCTTTTTTGTTTTGTGTGGTTTCCGTGTGTAATTAGTCCTGTTAATTATGATCAAACTCACACAAAACAACATAAAGCAAAATAATTAGCTAATAATTAAATAGCATAAAATAAAATAAAAATCGCATTTTTAAGTCTGCAACACTAAAAATCATTCAAATTAACACCACTTCACCTTAATAGAATCCATTCAGCGGTTATTTAATAAACAATGCATCCTATTTGGATGTGTTGCTTTACGTTGTTATACCAAGCAATATCAACAAAAAACAACAATAAGTCGTTACTTACCCTGAACCCCCTGAGGTCCGATTATGAAAAAAATTGTCATACTGGGCAGTAGTGGCGGGAACCTGTACAACCTCGGTGGTGCAGATCCTGAAAAACTTCTGAGCGAAATCTACACGCAATGTCAGTCCGCCGGTATTTCTGTTGCCGCAGTGCAGTTTATTGCAGCACAGGCGTCGATGGATGTTGCCAAACCCACTACCGCCGCCGCGGTCTACACCCTGACAGACGCAGATGCCGTACCTGCAATCACGTTCTCCGGCACACTCGCGGAAGTCAACGATGCAGTGCGCGGCAGTGATGAAAAAATTGCCCTGATGATAGAACAGGGTGATATCGACGGCATCATTATTATGAGCGGCGATCCGCACAACGCCAACCGTCTGGCGCTTCAGGCGGCAGCAGAAAAGAAAGTCCCGATCGCCGGGACCGGCGGCACCTCTATGGCCCATATCGCCGCAGCCGGTGCCAATGTGATTGCCACTTCCGGAACCACCGGTACCACCAGCAGAACCCGGGCGATCTCGTTTATCTCCTCGCTGTGCAAACACTGGGGGATTAAATTCCGTCCGGTTCTGGGCAGTGCAGGCAGCACCGGCGGGCCGTCTGATAAGAGCCTGCTTAAGCGGATGAATATCCGCGGCATTATGATCCCCGCCCTGCCCGGCTTTATTGCCATGGCGATTGTGCTGGCGCTGAGTCATATCCCGGGGCTGGAAAGCCTGGATGCCATTTTCCAGTTGCTGCTCAAAGGGTTGCCGGTGATTGTGGCGGTGATTGCGGCCAAACAGGTTTCCGAACTGGATGAAGTCTCTATTGTTTCCGGGGTCGTCGCCGGGGTGCTCTCTGTTGAGGGCGGGCTGATTGGCGGGATCGCAGGCGGGATCATGGCGGGTATTTTTGTCCGCTATCTGTTTGCGCTGTGCATCAGCTGGAAGTTCCCGATGACCACCGTCAACATCGTGGCGGGCGGGATTTCAGGTCTGGCCGCCGGTCTTATCATGTTCTACTTCCTCAGTCCGCTGGCACTGCTGGCCGGTAACTACATCAAACTGGCGCTGGAAAGTACCCTCGCGTTCAGCCCGGTACTGGCGGGTCTGCTGGCAGGTCTGGTTATCTGGCCTGCGATCCTCGGCGGTGTGTATCACGCAGTGATCCTGCCGCTGGTGCTGCTTGAGATGGAAAAAACCGGCGTCAGCTTCCTCGGCGCAGTGGATATGGTCGGACTGGTGATGGTGGCAGCAGGGATTAACCTGGCAAACGTCATTGCCCCGCGTGAACGCAGTGAAGCGGCTGTTGCCGCACCGGGACTGCTGATCAATATGGGATTCGGGACCTTTGTGGAATCGGCATATCCATTCATGTTTGCCAACAAAATCGTGTTCGGCGGTGCCATTCTTTCTGCCGGGATCGGCGGCATGATGCTCGGTATGTTTAATGTCAAAGGGGTGGCGTATGTACCGGCATTTGCCTCTCCGTTCTTATCCAGTAATGCACTTTATATGGCGCTGACCATGGCCGTGATTCTGGTTTTAACCTGCACCATTACTGTCATCGCCAACCGTTTCAGTGCCGTGACAACCGCGAAAGCAGCAGGCTGATGCAAAGACTACACAGCAAATAGTAAGTGTGAAAAATATCACACGCCAACACCAGGGCTTTATGAAAACGGCACCTCCGGGTGCCGTCACACAAAATATAAAAAAGTAATAAGAGGTTGATATGTTTATAGGTGATATGAATAAAAAACGTGCGCAGGCGATGGCGAAAGTCAGAAATGCGATTGCGCTGCACAACGGACAAACGCTGCTCAGCACAGGTATCACCGGTGATGACGCGCGACTGGCGAAAGCCGTGTGTGATGCCGGGGTCAAAATGCTGGAGCCGAACCATCCGGCGCTGGCACTGGCACGCGGGCACAGAGGCGTGAATAACATGCACGCCGCCGAGCAGATCCGCCATGAGATCTCCACCGCACAGATGGCGGAAGCCGTTAACGGTATCCGTAATGTGATCCCGGATGATGTCTTTATTACTGTCGGGATCGCCGGCGGATTCACCGAAACCATCCCCGTGCCGGTGACAGAAGAGGATATTTTACAGATCGCCCGCGCCGGAGCAGACGGACTGCACACCCATAAATCCACCTTTGAAGATCTGGCGGATATTGTCAATCTTGCGCACCGCTTCGGCCTGACCGTGGATGCCTATATCGGCCATCCGGACGATCTGCACACCTTCGGTATCCCGGCGGAAACCCCGGAAGACGTCGCGGAAGTGGCGAAGAAAATGGAAGCCATCGGCGTGGATATGATCGGCCTGATGACCGGTATGAGCTACGAGGGTGTGGCTGCGGGTGAAATTCCTGATCAGATTAAAGCCCGCCTGAAAGCGCTGGTGGGGGCGGTCAGTGTCCCGACACTGGCAGAAGGCGGTATTAACGTCGCCAATGCCAAAGCATTTAAAGAAACCGGCGTGAATATTCTGGTGGTCGGCACCGCAATTGATAACGTGGTGTGTCAGGCGGCCGCACAGGTCACTCAATCCTTCATTCATCACGACTGACCGGCATTCCCGGGCGGGGGCTCCGCTCCCGCTGAGGCTTTTTATGACAACACTGGCTATCGATCTCGACGGCACCCTGCTGCACCCGGATAATATGATTTCAGAGGCTAACCGCCGGGCACTGCTGGCGCTGCCGCCGGAAACAGATATTGTGATTTGCTCTGCCCGCCCGCTGCGGGCGATTTTGTCTCTGATGAACAGTGCCGGGCTTCTTCCGGTACTCCGGGCGATCGGAGCCTGCAACGGCGCGGTGATTTATGACTGCCGGACGCAATCCGTCCTGAGCCGGACGAGCCTGTCTCCGGCCATGTTATCCCCGCTGCGGAATGTTCTCACCACCGGCTGGCATGCATTCAGTGAAGATGCCCTGCTCTGTCCGCCCGGAGAAATATCAGAATACACAATCCATGAATCTGAGTTATTCGGGCTGCCAATACATACCATGGCCGCTGACGATATTCTCAGCCGGGCAGATATCATCAAAATCACTCTGTGCGGGGAAGCAGAAATACTGCTTTGCCGGGCAGACGTATTGCGGCCGCAGTTACCGGCGGACATCAGTGCGTTCTTTACTGATCAGCACTATTTTGAACTGGTTCCGGCGTCGGTCAGCAAAGGAAATATCCTGCATATACTGGCGGCACGCGGTATTCTCCGGCCGGGAACCATTATGGCCATCGGGGATCAGGAAAATGATCTCTCTTTATTTGCCGCAGCAGATATCCGTGTGGCGATGGGCAATGCCGTTCCGGCACTGAAGCTGGCCGCCGGATATATTACGGCTGACTGCCGGGAGGATGGTGTCGCCGCCGCACTTCATCATTATATGGCAGCGTTCCTCAACGGCGTATAATGCGCTAATATTGTTCATGTTTACGAGTGTGATGAGAACAGTCATGAATCCGATAAAAAGAAAGGAATATATCCTCGATCTGCTGAATCAGAAAGGCGAGGTCAGTGTGCAGGATCTCGCTGATACGCTGAATGTCACCTCTGAGACGATCCGCCGTGATCTCTCCATTCTGGAGAAAGAGGGCGAGATCATCAAAATCCACGGCGGGGCGATGAAGAAAAAGAGTGTCAGCGAAGGCAGCTTTGAGCAGCGGCTGGAACTGAACCGTGAGGAAAAAATGGTGCTCGCACGGTATGCCGCAGGGCTGATTTCCGAGCACGATACACTGTATATCGATTCCTGTTCGACAACACTGTTGTTTTCCGCGCAGTTACCGGCCATTGCGTTTACCGTTTTCACCAATTCCGCCCTTATCGCGGATAAAATCACCTCACAGAATCCGCTGGCAAAAGTCTATGTGCTGGGTGGTGAATACAGCCATGAATTCCGCGCCAACCTGGGCGCAAAAACCCAGCATGAGATTGATCATATCTATGCGGATTTCGCCTTTGTCGGCGCGGGCGGTGTACGCGATGAAGGTATTCTGGTCAAAAGTGTTGAAGAAGGTATGGTTGCACGGAAAATGCTGGAAAAAAGTAAGCAGAAAATTATTCTGGCCGACTCCAGCAAATTCGGCCAGCAGGGGATTTTAAAAATCGCGGAAATTGCCGTTATCGACAAAATCATCTGTGATGATAAATGGCAGAAAGCACACGAATTCCGTGAAAAATATCCGGAAAAAGTCGTTATCGTGCCGTAATCTTACGGCTGTGACGGTTCGCGGTGATGGCCGGTCATCCGCCCGTCTTTCATCACCACATTGAGGCTGCCGTTATAAAACTCCGCCAGGAACACGGTCTCAGGATCATCAATGCCCTGCTGTTTCAGGCAGTCAGCCAGCCACTCCTCATCATGACCGATCTGTTCCAGCTCATGTTTGCGCGGCACGCCGTCTTTCATTACGATGACAGACGGCATTTGTGACTGGTCACAAATCACCGTCAGCTGGCCGTCCGGTTCTATCTGCGCATAATATACATCGCGGAATGAATAGATCCCCTGTGCATGCATGCGGGAGGTAATATTCAGAATATCGATTTTATTGCGCTTCTCATGAATGCTGTCCATGATAAACGCCCCGTTTTTAATAATCGGGATCGGGTTACCGATAGTTACCGCCCGCAGGACATTGATATGCTTACTGACCCAATTGATTATGCTGATAAAACTCACGCCCATCAGTAGTATAATAATATATTGCGTCAGCGGAATAGTATCACTGTAAATAACCCCGCCGATAATGCCGCCCAGTACAAAGTTCCCGATAAAATCAACCGGTGTCATTTGTGATAATTGGGTTTTACCGGAGAGATTCATGTGCGTTAACACAATAACAAAGCCGATGATAAATTTAACGATAACCAGAAGATAATATGTCATGGTATTTCCTTACACTGACAAACGACGCTAACCAACTGAAATAAAACACGTTACTATGTTACGCTTATAAGATTACATTCTGTATTGATATTACCGGATATTTTTATGCAGCGGGATATTATTTTATGGCGTTACTGATAAATCACCCCCAGCGCTATACAACCGTGGCTTCATTTTCTATGCTGAAAGGGATAACGCTGACAGAAAATTATATCTGTCAGCAGACTGCCTGATTTTATTATATACTCAATGATCACGGACACGATGTTATCCGGTTATTTTACTCAGTATTGCTGAAGAGGAGTTAATCATGAAGAAAGCATTATTAAGTTCACTCATCCTTGCAGGGGTATTCGCACTGGCCACCGGCTGTGACGACAGCAGCAAAACCGACCCTGCGGCGCAAAAAGCACAGGAAGGCGCTGCGCAGATAAAAGAAGCCGCTGAACAGAAAACAGATGAACTGAAGCAGGATGCCAAAGACGCAGCAGATAAAACAGAGCAGAAAGCCGCAGAACTGAAACAGGACGCCACAGAAGCCGCCGGTGATGCCAAAGAAAAAGCCGGTGCCATGATGGATGATGCAAAAGAGAAAGCCGGCGAAATCCGTGATAATGCCGATGCCAAAGCGGATGAACTGAAGAAAGAAGCGGATGCCCTGCTGGCAGACGCCAAAGATAAAGGCGAAGACGCCAAAAAAGCCGCGGAAGAAAAAGCCGCAGAGCTGAAACAAAAAGCGGATGAAGCCAAAGCCGCCGCTGATAAAAAAATTGATGAGCTGAAACAGGATGTCTCAGAAAAAACCGGGGATGCTCAGTAAAGACTGAACACGTAATATCCCGTACCTGTCTGTAAAACAGCCGTCAGCCGGAAACAATCTGTGTTTCCGGCTTTTTTATTGCGTTATTTCAGAGACTTTGCAGACTTCCGCAACAAAAATTCACAGATAAAAATACCTCTGTTTTCCGCCGGAAAGCAGGATGACTTGCCGCAGAGTGACATTTTTGGCACTATAATCCTCTTTTTTTCACCAACAGGGGAAATAAAATCTGATATCACCGTTTTTTTTCCCGCAGGTTTAGCCTGTATTCATTTCTGTTTTTTCTGATCTCCCGCTGACTATTCTGCCGGGGTTTCTATTTTACCGCTACGCAGCCGCGTACCGTTTTCAGAAGGAAAATCTGACGCTTTGGTGCAGTACACCCCTTTTTACTGCCGGCGTTATCTGCAACTGATAAAAGGAATAATTCATGAGTCATCAGGACACTGAACAATCCGCAAAAAAAATGAAGATTAATCCGCCGGTTTTTTATATTTCGGCCCTGGTTATTCTCCTGATTGTCGGCTTTGCCGCCCTGTTTCCCCAGACGGCGGATATACACCTTAAAGCCCTTCAGACCAGCCTGTTTAAAAATGCCAGCTGGTTCTATATTCTCGCCGTCGCCCTGATTTTACTGAGCGTCACCTTTATGGGGCTGTCCCGTTTCGGTGATATTAAACTCGGCCCTGACCACGCCCGTCCGGCATACAGTTATATTTCCTGGTTTGCCATGCTGTTCTCCGCCGGTATGGGGATCGGGCTGATGTTCTTTGGTGTCGCCGAACCGGTGATGCACTATCTTTCCCCACCTGTCGGCACACCGGAAACGGTTGAAGCGGCAAAAGAGGCCATGCGCCTGACCTTCTTCCACTGGGGGTTACACGCCTGGGCTATTTACGCGGTTGTGGCGCTGATCCTTGCGTTTTTCAGCTACCGCCACGGCCTGCCGCTGACACTGCGCTCAGCGCTTTACCCGATTATCGGTGATCGCATTTATGGTGCGGCCGGTCACGCGGTGGATATTTTCGCTGTGGTCGGTACTGTCTTCGGGGTCGCGACCTCTCTCGGTTTCGGTGTGTTACAGGTGAATGCCGGGCTGAATCATCTGTTCGGCCTGCCGCAGACCGAAACCGTTCAGGTGGTGCTGATTGTGGTGATCACCTCACTGGCCACGCTGTCGGTAGTATCCGGTCTGGATAAAGGTATCCGTTTTCTGTCAGAACTGAACCTCGGTCTGGCGGTTCTGCTGCTGATTATGGTCGGTGTGTTAGGCCCGACCGTGCTGCTGCTGAAATCCTTTGTTGAGAACACCGGCGGTTATCTTTCTGAAATCGTCAGTAATACCTTTAATCTTTTCGCCTATGAGCCGAAATCCGATGACTGGCTGGGTGGCTGGACGCTGCTTTACTGGGGCTGGTGGCTGTCGTGGTCGCCGTTTGTCGGAATGTTTATTGCGCGGATTTCACGCGGGCGCACCATCCGTGAATTTGTCTTCGGTGTGTTATTTGTCCCGGCGGGCTTTACCCTGCTGTGGATGACGTTCTTCGGTAACACCGCTATTGATCTGATCAAAAATCAGGGTGCCACCGCTCTCGCAGCGGTGGTGAAAGAGGATGTATCTCTGGCGCTGTTCCAGTTCCTTGAGTATTTCCCGTTCTCCACCGTGCTTTCATTCTTTGCCATGCTGATGGTGATTGTCTTCTTTGTGACTTCCGCTGACTCCGGCGCGATGGTGGTGGACACCCTCGCCTCCGGCGGGGATACACACACCCCGGTCTGGCAGCGGATTTTCTGGGCCGGACTGATGGGCGTGGTAGCCATCACTCTGCTGCTGGCGGGGGGATTATCTGCCCTGCAAACCGTGACTATCGCCAGTGCCCTGCCGTTTGCCGTCGTACTGTTATTCTCAATTTACGGACTGATTAAAGCACTGCGGATTGATGTGCATAAACGCGACAGCCAACAGTTGGCGACGATTGCACCAACCGCAAGCCGCAATCCGATCCCGTGGCAGCGCCGCCTGCGTAATATCGGCTATTTCCCGAAACGTTCGCTGGTTAAGCGCTTTATTGATGAAGTGGTATCAGAGGCGATGGAGATGGTGTCGCAGGAGCTGGAAAAACAGAGCACCCCGAGCCATATCGACCGCAGCCGTGATGACCGGATCAGCTTTGAGGTCGATCTGGGCGATGATATGAACTTTATCTATGAAACCCGCCTGCGCTATTACAATCAGCCTTCTTTTGCGCTGTCCGGTATGACGGATGAGGAAAAAGATGAGGAGCACCGCTATTACCGCGCTGAAATTCATCTGAAAGAGGGCGGACAGGATTATGACATCATGGGCTGGAACAAGGAGCAGATCATTCATGACATCCTTGACCAGTATGAAAAACATATTCACTTCCTGCATCTGCTCGGCAAGAAATAAATCTGTCACTGAAACTGCGCCGCTCATCTGAGCGGCGCTTTTTTTTATTCTTTTTCTTCATCGCCATCACGCTGCGGCAGTGCAACCAGGTCATCCAGCAGCGCATAGAGCTGGCGTACTTTCTCCGGCGTGAACTGTAACTCCAGCGCCTGATAGCCGGTCTCTACTTCCGCCTGTACACGGTGATACAGCGCCGTGCCCTCATCAGTCAGGGAGAGATAGAGTTTGCGCTGGTCACTGAGGGGTTTGAGACGATGAATAATGCCCGCTTTTTCCATGCGCGTCAGAATGCCGGTCAGGCTGGGGCGCAGAATACAGCTTTTCTGTGCCAGGAGATGAAAATCGAGTGACGGGGTCTTAGCCAGTATGCGGATAATCCGCCACTGCTGCTCTGTCAGCCGGTGTGCTTTCAGGGTCGGGCGAAAGTAGCCGAGGACCACTTCACGGGCCTGCAAAAGGGCGATAAGTAATGATTCATGCATAATGGGTAATTTCTCCGCGATGTGCTCACATCATAAACATCGACGTTATCAAAAAAAGGCGCAATTTTATCGGGAAAATGCGCAATCAGATATCCTCTGTTAGAATAAAAAGTATATCAGCCATAAAGACCCAAAGGACTCTCCTTTTATTAACGCTATATTAACAATAAATCAATGGTCTTCTGCTGATATCTCAGTGCCCTCATCACTTTTTTGAGAAAACGCAACGGAGCTCTCTATGTTCACCTCATCGTTAACCGATCCTTCCTTTTCCCTGCTGCGCACCGGCGGCTATATCAATGGTCAGTGGACCGACGCACAGGATAAGGCCACGTTTGATGTGACCAACCCGGCCACCGGCGGGCTGATTACCCGCGTCAGCGACCTCGGCGCACACGAAACCCGGCTTGCCATTGCCGCCGCCGAAAATGCCCTGCCGGGCTGGCGCGTGCTGACAGCCAAAGCCCGTGCACAGATTCTGCGCCGCTGGTTTGATCTTGTCATGGAGAATCAGGAGGAACTGGCACAGCTCCTGAGCCTGGAACAGGGCAAACCACTGGCGGAATCACGCGGGGAAATCGCCTACGGCGCAAGCTTTATCGAATGGTTTGCCGAAGAAGGCAAACGCGTGTACGGCGAAACTATTCCGGCCACACAGAGCGGACAGCGGATCGCCACTATCCGCCAACCGATCGGGGTGGTCGGTGCTATCACACCGTGGAACTTCCCGAATGCCATGATCACCCGCAAAGCCGCACCGGCACTGGCGGCAGGCTGTACGATGGTGCTGAAACCGGCGGCTGAAACGCCGCTCTCAGCTCTGGCACTGGCTGCGCTTGCTGAGCAGGCCGGTATTCCGGCCGGGGTGTTTAATGTTGTCACCGGCCTTGATGCAGCCGCTATCGGCGGTGAGCTGACCGCCAGCCCGGTCGTGCGCAAAATCTCCTTTACCGGCTCCACCCGCGTCGGCAAGCTGCTGATGGCACAGAGTGCGGAGACGGTGAAAAAACTCTCTCTCGAACTGGGCGGCAACGCACCGTTTATTGTGTTTGATGATGCCGATTTGGATGCCGCGGTTGCCGGTGCCATGGCCGCCAAGTTCCGTAACAGCGGGCAAACCTGTGTCTGTGCCAACCGCCTCTATGTGCAGGATGGTGTGTATGACGCCTTTGCCGCCAAACTGGCAGAGGCGGTCAGCGCGCTGCATGTCGCACCTTACACGGATGAAAACGCACAGCAGGGCCCGCTGATTAATGAAGCGGCAATCCGCAAAGTCAGTGAGCATATCGCCGATGCGGTCAGTAAAGGTGCAACGGTTCTCAGCGGCGGTAAACCGGCGGCACAGGGCGGATTATTTTTTGATCCGACTGTACTGACCGGTGTCACATCGGACATGCTGGTGACCCGCGAGGAAACCTTCGGCCCGCTGGCACCGCTGGTGCGTTTCCGCGATGAGGAAGAAGCCATCCGCGCGGCAAACAACAGTGAGTTCGGTCTGGCAGCCTATTTCTATTCCCGTGATATCGGCCGCGTCTACCGCGTGGCGGAAGCGCTGGAAGCCGGAATGGTCGGTATTAATGAAGGGATTATTTCAACGGAGGTCGCACCGTTCGGCGGTATCAAGCAATCCGGCCTCGGCCGTGAGGGCTCCCGTCACGGTATTGATGACTATCTGGAAATCAAATATCTCTGCTTCGGCGGTATCCGTTAATCTCCACTGACCACCCCATGCGGCTGCCTCTTCCGGCGGCCGCATTTTCTGACTCTCCCTTGTATTTTTCCCCGGCTATCATTAGACTGCGTATCATTCGCAAATAAGCAACAATTGCGTCACATTTTTATCCCACCGGGAGTTGGTATGTCTTTGGATAATTCACAGCGTCTGTTATTCCGCGACGCAATGGCGACACTCTCCGCTGCCGTCAATATTGTCACCACCGACGGCGATGCCGGACGCGGCGGGCTGACCGCCACCGCAGTCTGCTCTGTCACCGATACCCCGCCGACACTGCTGGTGTGCATCAACCGCAGCAGTGCGCTCAGTGAGGTGTTCAGAGCCAACGGGCGGCTGTGTGTCAATGTGCTCACCCATGAACATCAGGCACTGGCCTGTGATTTTGCCGGGATGACCGGCCTGAGTATGGATGCGCGTTTTGCCGGTGATCACTGGCAATCCGGAGAACTGGGGCAACCTTGTCTTCACGGTTCTCTTGCCTGTCTGGAGGGTGTGGTGACTCAGGTTCAGGAAATCGGCACGCATAATATCTTTATGGCTGAGATCCGCAATATCGGTGTCCGCGACGAAGGACACGGTCTGATTTATTTCCGCCGGGATTTCCGTACTGTCGAAACCGGTGATATCCCCGCAGCTGCCGTTGCCTGATCCCCTTTTTATCATTACAGAATTCGTTAACACATCATGTGTTAACGAATTGCTATTCATCAGAAAAATAACTGTTACAAATTGTCATATTTAATTCCGTCCCGCACCGGACGGCAGAATAAATAACCATCAATCTGCTCAATACACCATCAACAAAACCATTGCAGACTAATTATTGATGTCAATCTAATGAATTTTATTTCAATTATGATATTAATTATTGCAGTAAGTGTGATCTGTCTTTGAGATGCTCAGCAGGCAATATATTAGTCTGAGCCCTTTGGCAAATACCCTGACAAATACGCAAACACTCAACCTTACGCAAGAGTTTATCTTTTAGCTTTGCCTCCGCGATGCCGGGAAGGCTTTTGCGTGATGAATAATTATTAATAAGAGGCATTAAACCATGAGTAAACCCGCGCAGGTTGGATTGTTTAACCAACCTAAGCCATTCTTCATGATTTTTATCGTGGAGCTGTGGGAACGCTTCGGCTATTACGGTGTGCAAGGCATCCTGGCCGTCTACTTCGTTCAGAAACTGGGATTCAGTCAGGAACAGGCATTTATCACCTTCGGGGCATTCGCCGCGCTGGTATACGGTCTGATCTCTATCGGTGGTTACGTCGGTGACCATGTCCTCGGTACCAAACGGACCATCATCTTAGGGGCCATCGTGATGGCTGTCGGTTATTTTATGACCGGCCTGTCTATCATGCACCCGGATCTGATTTTCTACGCACTGGGTACCATTGCTGTCGGTAACGGCTTATTCAAAGCTAACCCGGCCAGCCTGCTGGCAAAATGCTATGCACCAAAAGACCCGCGTCTGGACGGGGCATTCACCCTGTTCTATATGTCGATCAATATCGGCTCCCTGATTTCCCTGTCACTGGCACCGGTTATCGCGGACAAATACAGCTATACCGTCACCTATAATATCTGTGGTATCGGCCTGCTGATCGCCCTGGCGGTCTTCCTGTTCTGCCAGAAAATGGTGAGCAATATCGGTTCCGAGCCGGATCACAAACCAATGAAATTCGGCAGCCTGCTGGTGGTTATCGCCGGCAGTGTGGCAACCGTCTTCCTGTGCGCATGGTTACTGCATAACGTTATCATTGCCAACTATGTGTTACTCGCCGTTACCGCCGTGGTTATCTTTTTCTTCTTCCGCGAAGCGTTCAAACTGAAAGGTGTTGAGCGGAACAAGATGTATGTGGCGTTTGTTCTGATGCTGGAAGCGGTTATCTTCTACGTGCTGTACGCACAGATGCCGACCTCACTGAACTTCTTCGCTATCTATAACGTACATCACACCATTATGGGTATTGATGTGCATCCGGTCAGTTTCCAGGCGCTGAACCCTTTCTGGATCATCGTACTGAGCCCGGTTCTGGCTTACTTCTACAGTAAAATGGGTGCGCGCGGCAAAGACTTCTCAATGCCGGGTAAATTCACCATCGGTATGTTCTGCTGCTCTGCCGGTTTCCTGACTGCTGCCGCATCCGGTATGTGGTTTGCGGATGCGTCCGGTCTGACATCTCCGTGGTTTATCGTCCTGGTTTATTTCTTCCAGGCAGTCGGTGAGCTGATGATCAGTGCGCTGGGTCTGGCGATGGTTGCTGCGTTCGTTCCGCAGTACCTGATGGGCTTTATTCTCGGGATGTGGTTCCTGACTCAGGCGATGGCAACACTGTTAGGCGGCTATGTGGCGACCTTTACAGCACCGCCTGAAGGCGTGACAGACCCGCTTCAGACACTCGGTATCTACACCGATGTATTCGGTAAAATCGGTATCGCAACAGCCGTTGCCGGCCTGATTATGTGGGCGATTGTACCGAAACTGAATAAAATCATGAAAGAAGAAAAAACAGCCTGATTGTGTTAACCGGTGCTGTGCAGACAGCACCGGTTACCGTCACGTTTGCGTAATGACAAGCTGTTCTTCAGGACCCGGGCTATCCGGGTTTTTTATTATTTCCCCGTCCTGCTTTTCCGTCCGGTTTCACATTTTTCCGCACATCATTTCTCAAATATTTGTATCCCTGCTATACGTTAATTAACCATTAATTAACAAATAATAAATCAATTCATCATAAAAATACCTGCAAAACCGACGGAGATAATAATGATAACCCCATGGCGAACACCTGTTCTTTTGCTCTCTCTGCTGCTTTCCCCGCAATTGTATGCCGCTTCCGAACCCGCCGTTGAGGCCCGTAACGGAATGGTGGTCTCTTCCCAGCATCTGGCGTCACAGGCCGGTGCAGACATTCTGAAAGCCGGCGGTAACGCGGTGGATGCGGCAGTCGCTGTCGGTTATGCCCAAGCGGTGGTGAATCCCTGCTGCGGTAATATCGGCGGCGGCGGTTTTATGACACTGCATCTGGCAGACGGTAAAAACATTTTCATCAATTTCCGTGAGACTGCCCCGGCTTCAGCCTCTGCGGATATGTATCTCGATAAAGACGGGAATCTGATCAAAGATGCCAGCCTGTACGGCTACCTTGCCGCCGGGGTTCCCGGAACCGTTAAAGGGCTGGATTACGCTCTGGAGAAATACGGCACCATGAAGCGGGAGCAGGTTATGGCACCGGCGATTAAGCTGGCCCGCGACGGCTTTATCCTGACCCGCGCGGATACTGATGTGATGGATACCACCACAGCCCGCTTTAAGCAGGACCCGGAAGCAGCCCGGATTTTCCTCAAACCTGACGGCTCTGCATTTCAGCCGGGCGACCGCCTGATTCAGACCGATCTTGCCAATACCCTGGAGCGTATCGCCAAAGAGGGCCCGTCCGCCTTTTACGAGGGTGAAATTCCGCAGTTAGTGGAAAAAGCATCTCAGGCCGGGGGCGGTAAGCTGACAGCCAAAGATTTTGCGGATTACACGATTGCAGAGGTCGCACCGGTAACCTGTACTTATCGCGGCTATGAATTTATTTCCGCCCCGCCGCCGAGCTCCGGCGGTGTCACCATCTGCCAGACGCTGAATATTCTGGAAGGTTATGATCTGAAAGCGATGGGCTTTAACTCGGCGGATTATATCCATACGCTGACTGAGGCGATGCGTCACTCTTATATGGATCGTAATACCTTCCTCGGCGACCCGGCGTTTGTGAACAATCCGACCGAAAAACTGACCAGTAAAGCCTATGCGGAAGAACTGCGCAAAGAAATCATTCCGGGCAAAGCCACGCCTTCCGCTCAGGTGCAGCCGGGTACCGGTCCGCATGAAAAACCGGAAACCACACACTATTCCGTGGTGGATAACAAAGGCAATGCGGTTTCCACCACCTATACCATCAACGGCCGTTTCGGTGCGGTGGTGATCCCGCCGGGTACCGGTTTCTTCCTCAATGACGAAATGGATGATTTCACCACCAAAATCGGCGAGAAGAATATGTACGGCCTGGTTCAGGGTGAGCGTAACGCGATTGCCCCGGGCAAGCGCCCGCTCTCATCGATGAGCCCGACCATTGTCACCAAAGACGGCGACATATTCCTGGTACTCGGTTCACCGGGCGGTTCACGGATTATCTCCATTACCTTACAAACGGCGCTGAATATTATCGATCACGGTATGGCGCCGCAGGAGGCGGTAAATGCACCGCGTATTCACCATCAGTGGCTGCCGGATGAGGTGTATTACGAGCAGCGCGGTGTATCAAAAGACTCACTGAATCTGCTGGATAAAATGGGTTATAAAATGGTTGAGCAGACACCGTGGGGTGCTGCCGAGCTGATCATGGTGGGATTACCGGGTGCCGCCGGGGTCAGTGCAGACTCTTCCGGCAATGATGCCGCCGTATCCGGCAAGGTACGGGAAGGTTATTTATACGGTGCCAATGATGTGCGCCGTCCGGCCGGAGAGGCAGCAGGAGTCGAATAATCTCCCGGCCGGATCTGTAAACGCAGTATGCCCTGTCCGTAACGGACAGGGCATTTTTTACTGCAGCCAGCTGATATTAATAATTAAATATTAACACCGTGCTGTGATGCTAATGCCGCCAGACCACCGGCAAAGCCCTGGCCGACTGCTTTGAATTTCCACTCTGCGCCGTGGCGGTATAATTCACCGAAGACCATCGCGGTTTCTGTTGATGCATCTTCAGACAGATCAAAGCGGGCAATTTCAGTACCGTTATCATTATTGCAGATACGGATGAAACTGTTGCTGACCATACCGAAGTTCTGTTTACGCCCTTCCGCATCATAAATCGTCACGGAGAAGACCAGTTTTTTCACCTCTGCCGGGAGAGTATTCAGGCTGATTTTCACCTGCTCATCATCACCGTCGCCTTCACCGGTACGGTTATCGCCCTGGTGTTCCACCGCGCCGCACGGGCTGGTTTTGTTATTAAAGAAGATGAAATGACCATCGGATAATACTTTTCCGTCATCACCGACCATAAATACCGATGCGTCGAGGTCAAAATCCTGACCGTCAGTCACACGCGCATCCCAGCCCAGACCAACCATTGCCACGCTCATTGACGGGGCTTCTTTGGTCAGGGAGACGTTACCACCTTTTGTAAGAGAAACTGCCATTTTCGGACTCCTGCTGCGGATTATTATAAAGAAGGCTGATTCTCAGCCCGCTGAAAGAAATTATCAGGACGCGTTAATACCGTATTGCGCACAGACGGATGACAGCCCACCGGCATAGCCCTGCCCGACGGCACGGAATTTCCACTCGGTGCCGTGACGGTAGAGTTCACCAAACAGCATAGCGGTTTCGGTGGACGCATCTTCCGTCAGGTCATAACGGGCGATTTCCGTATTGGTGTCATCATTCACCAGGCGGATAAACGCACCGGACACCTGGCCGAAGCTCTGGCGGCGGGTCTGCGCATCATGGATGGTGACCACGAAGACGATTTTATCGATCTCTGCCGGAATCATATCCAGTTTGATAATCAGGGATTCATCATCGCCATCGCCCTGGCCGGTACGGTTGTCACCGGTATGGGTGACAGAGCCGTCAGTCGAACGCAGGTTGTTATAGAAAATAAAGTCTGCATCACCGCGCACTTTACCGGCTGCTGTCAGCAGGAACGCGGAGGCATCAAGGTCAAAATCCTGACCATCTGTGGAACGAACATCCCAGCCTAAGCCTATCAGGACGTTTTTCATTGAAGGGGCTGTTTTACTCAGCGACACATTACCACCTTTAGAAAGAGAAACGCTCATTTCACTTACTCCTTAGTTAAATCAGTGACGGGTGGCGGATAATTACTTATCCGCATTTTCCGTTTTTTCCGGGAACATAAAGCTGGCGATGATACCGAGTGCCAGAACCCCGAGCACGACGAACAGGCTGCTGGTGGCTGAAATATGTAACCCGTGACCCCAGAGGCTGTCTGTTGCATTCAGACCCAGTTTCACCGCGATAAAGAACAGCAGCGCAATAACCGCTTTTTCCAGGTGAACCAGATACTGCTTCAGTGCTTCCAGGACAAAGTACAGGGTACGCAGGCCGAGAATCGCAAACATCATGGCACTGTAAACAATCAGCGGCTCACGGCTGACGGCGATAATCGCCGGTACAGAGTCAAACGCAAACATCACATCGGACAGTTCCACTACCGCCACACACAGCATCAGCGGCGTGGCATACAGTGCGGCTTTTTGACCGCGGCCGATAGTGACGTCTTTGTTCTCCGGTTTTGCCAGTTCGGCATCCACTTCTTTCTGCGTCAGCAGGAAAGCGTGTCCGCTCAGTTTCGGCCAGATAGGGAACAGTTTTTTCACCATCCGGTAAGCAATGTGCTGTGAGTAATCTTCTATCTCATCCTGCTCTTCGCGGTTCCGCAGCATCATGACAGCGGTCCATGCAACGATCAGGGCGAAAATCACTTCCACATACGGCCCCAGGCTCAGCAGGCCGGTACCTATCGCCACGAAAATCCCGCGGAAAACGATAGCCCCGATAATCCCCCAGTACAGAACACGGTGGCGGAAACGATCCGGAACCGAGAACCAGGAGAAAATCGCCATCATCACAAACAGGTTGTCGACAGACAGCACTTTCTCAAGCGCATAACCGGTGACGAACAGGCTCGCGACTTCCGAACCGTGGTGGATATAGAGAAACCCGGCAAAACCCATTGCCACAGCAACCCAGAAAACAGACCAGATTGCTGCATTTTTCAGTGAAACCGGCTTATCGCCCCGGTGCATAAACAAATCAAGAAAAATCGCACCGATAGCGAGGACGACGAAAACGGTGACTGTTTCCATCGGAAAACCGATATGTGTTGATTCCATAATTAACCCTTAGGTATAAAAATCAGAGACCAAATTCTGCCGGGTCAAACCCCAGCGCTGCAGCGATCTCTTTTACTGCTTTCTGCTCATCCTGGTCGAAGTCACCATCACTCTTCGCGACCGCAATCCCGACACGCACCGCTAACTGCGCTGCTTCCGGCTGATCCTTCAGCGCCAGGATATATTTCATGGTTTCACCTTTTCCGATTTCCATGTCGAAATCGAAACTGGTCACCAGTTTGTTGAAAAACGTAATCACTTCTTCAGTTTCAAATACTTTCAGTTCTTCAGACGATTTCAGAAAACCAATCATTTTCTGTTTCTCTTCCGCACTGACCCCGTCACTGGAAACCGCAATACGGGCACAGACTGCAATTGTACCTTCCATAAACTTACGGTTTCTGAAACGACTGACCTGTTTTGTCAGTTCTTCGCGGCCTGAATTAAACGCATTTTTGACCCGGTTCAGTATACTCATTGCTGTATCCTCAATTAAATTATTTCGAGCCGGCTTTCCAGCGGAAACCCCACCCGAACGCTTCGTCCATATCGCTTTGATTTTTGAAGAAACGGTTAAGACGCTCAACTTTGATCGCCCCGTTCTCATTGACCAGCCGGGCAATCGCGCACATGGTGCGGCGGTTATCCCCCTCAGTCAGCCGGGTTTCCACCGGCGGCTGCTCCGGTACAAAGACCGTGACCACGCCATCTGTTTTATCCCAGCTCGGTACGCCCTGATAAATAAAGGCGTAGATAAGGATCTGACGGATATGTTTCCATTCGCCGCCGTTAATATGCAGCCACTCACCCTCAGATACCGAGCCGGTGCGATCATCACCCTGCAACTGAATAAACGGTTCGCGGCGGTAATCACCAAATGCATTACCCAGTGCCTGAATCACGGATTTCTGACCATTTTGTAATTCAACAAATGCGCCCAGATCCAGGTCGATACCTTTGTTGCCGCCACCGAATACATTGCTGAGAAAACCACCGGAACTGCTGCTCTGCGCTTCCCGGTGCCAGTTCAGATTAATGCGGATTTCACCGAAGTTATCCCGCTTGCTCAGGCTGATTGACGGCTTCTCTTTACTCAGCGATATCTTGCTTAAACTGATTTTGCTTTCTGCCGGTTTTGGTGCCGGAGCAGGTTTTGGTGCCGGTTCAGCGGCCACATCCACCCCGAAATGTTCCGCCAGCGGTTGCAGCCCGCCGTTGAAACCCTGGGCAACAAAGCGGAATTTCCACTCATTATTACGGCGGTACAGTTCGCCGAGGATCAGTGCCGCTTCCTGACGACCTGCGGTATCCACATTGCCGCTGAGCAGTTTTTCCTGATCCGCATCAACCTGCACTTCCAGGCTGCGCAGTCCGGCAACAGTTTGTCCGCCGTCGCAGGTGACCACAAATGCCACTTTCTGCACATCCTGACGCAGACGGCTGATATCAACCGTAAAGACGGTATTGTTACCGTTCTGCTGCCAGCTGATGGTGCTGTCATCATTCTGAGGCTGGCCGTAAAAGACCATGTCCGGGTCACCTTTCACTTTGCCGTCAGCGTACAGACGGAAAGCAGAAGCATCCGCCGCCGCGCCGGACAGCACCGTAATCCGCAGTGTTTTCAGCGGAACGGGCGCATTCGCCCCCGGCGTCATGTTCATCAGCGCACCACCGTACTGACAATGTCAGAAGACATATCATCAATAGTGCGGCCGCGGCATGCAGCACCGTGTGCGGTAAAGTTCCACTCACCGCCGCTGCGGCACAGGGAGGCAATCACGATACCGGTATGTGAGCCCTGCTCATTCAGCTGATAACGCACCAGCTCTTTACCACTCTGATCCAGCACACGGCAGAAGGCATTTTCCACATCGTTAAATGTCTGGCCGCGGAAGCTGTTCACGGTAAAGGCCAGATATTCGGTATTCTGCGGCAGACGGTTCAGATCCACGCGGATCACTTCATCATCACCGTCACCCTCACCGGTCAGGTTATCCCCTTCATGAACCACCGATTTGCAGTCTGATTTCAGTTTGCGGAACCAGATGGTATCGAGAATACGACCGTCTTTATCCAGCAGAATGCAGCTGGCATCCAGATCGATCGAGTCGTTACCGCCGCCGAACAGCGAACCGAGAAAACCTTTCTTTTTCTGAACAGGATCCCAGCCGAGGCCGAAATGCAGCTGATTTAAAGCGGCTGATGCCTTGCTGAGAGATACCGTCTGATTCTTCGTCAGTGAAACCATATTTTCATTCCTTAAACGGGAGAGAAACCCCGGTGACAGGTACACGTTATAATGAATTTTGAAAAATCATATCATGACGGAGTTCTTTGGCAAGATATATTTCACATAAAATTAATAACCAAACAAAAACAAATAGTTAAATAACAAAAAGTAACTTATAAAACTATGTGCAATGTCAGATTTTGTCAGCTTATCTTCAATAACAACATAATCATAATATGATTGACATGTTGGGTAATCATAAATAAACTCCCTCCCAATCTATCGGATAAAACAGAACAGGAATAAACAAAAATGGCGCATGCAATCTGGCTGACGGAAGGTCTCTCTTCCCAGCGTGATCTGATCCGGAATATCAGGCTGTTCGCGCAAACATTGCAGGTTGATCTCACGATATTTGCCTCTCACCGGCAGCCCCGTCATGAGATCCTGTCAGAAGCCGGTTTCTCTCTGACTGAACCGGCTGACGATAATGCCCGGCTGGCGTTTATTCTGTCTGTTACGAAAAAATACGGTATTCAGGCCATCCACGCCGGACGGAATACCCCGTGGTTTGAAACGCACAGAGACACTATCACCGCCTCCGGCGCCCGGCTGACAACCGGTGTCGTTTCTCTGTCTGATTACGCCGTGGCGGATGATAAAGCCCGGTTTGCCGCTGAAATGGCATCACACGGCCTGCCGGTCGTACCTTCGGTACAAATCACGTCCGCCGCACAACTGCGTGATGCACTGACTGACTCCCCGTTTCCGGGACTGCCGCTGTGTATCAAACCGGTACAGGGTATTTATGGCACCGGTTTCTGGCAGTTTGATGACAAAGCATCACCGATGGCGATGTTCAGCCATCCTGAACGGCGGATCACCACACCGGAGCAGTATCTGTCCGCATTCGGCAGTACCGGAAAATGTGCCCCTCAGGTGCTGATGCCCTGCCTGCCCGGCCCGGAGTATTCTGTGGATATTCTGGCTGATCGCGGAGAGGTCCTGGCGGCTGTCGCGCGGCGGAAAGAAGGTTCCCTGCAATACCTTGAGCATGAAGGCCCGGCATTTGAGCTGGCCTGCGCCTGTGCGCGGGTGATGAACGCTGACGGGCTGGTGAATGTGCAGACCCGCCATGACCATCACGGGCAACCTCTGCTGCTTGAAATCAATATGCGGCCGTCCGGCGGCATCGGCTATACCGCACTGAGCGGCGTGAATCTGCCGGGACTGTTTGCCCTGTATCAGCTTGACCTGCTCAGCGCAGATGAGGTCAGGAAATATGATCGCACTGCATTTCGTCCGGCGGTTGTCCGTCCCCTGACCGAAGCCGTCAGCTACCCGTCTTCCCTGAATAATGCAATACACTGAGGTCACTATGCCCGGTTTTTCCCGTCCCGGTCATCACCGGTTCACACTGACTACCGGCACGCTGGAAGTCCGCAGCGATGCCACTCCGGAAACACTGGATACCCTGTTTGGTATCGCGGAGCGGCGTAATCCGAAACGGGCATTTCTGTTTGTCAGCAAAGTGCTTGGCCGTCATATCCCGGCAGAGCCGGAAATCATGCGCGGTGTTTACCGTCGTCTTGCTGAACAGTTTCCGCAGGATCTTCCGCAGCCGGTACTGGTTATCGGTATGGCGGAAACCGCTGTCGGGCTGGGTGCGGGGGTATACAGTGAAATCCGCCGTCAGTATCCGGCGTCCCTGTATCTCTCTTCCACCCGTCATCCGGCAGACGGGGAGCTGCTGTGTGAGTTTAAAGAGAATCACAGCCACGCTACGGATCATCTGCTCTATTTCCCGGATGATCCGCAACTGAAAGCCCGGTTGCAACAGGCGAAAACCCTGGTGCTGGCAGATGATGAAGCCACCACCGGCAATACCTTTACCAATCTGCTGACCGCATTACATGAAAGCGGACAATTACCTGATTTACAGCAGGTTGTCACTGTCACACTGACAGACTGGCGTGATACGCCGGCCACTTCTCAGCACGGATTACCGTTACAGCATGTCTCGCTGATCGGCGGAAGCTGGCGCTGGGAAGCTGATCCCGATGCCGCACTGCCGGAGATGCCGGATGTGAATGTCAGTTCAGCAGGTACCGTACCGATCCGCCGTCCGCAGACGCGGGTACGGCTGGGTCTGCATGAACCGCATACTGATTTCGGCCGTGCAGTGACCGCAGTGCCGGGTGAGCGGATTCTGGTGCTGGGTTCCGGTGAATTTGTCTGGGAGCCGTTCCTGCTGGCCGAACGGCTGGCGGACGCCGGGGCGGATGTGAAATTCAGCGCCCTGACCCGCTCTCCGATAGCCCCTGGTGGTGCCATTGAATCGGTAATTTCCTTTACGGATAACTACGGGCTGGGGATCGCCAACTACCTCTACAATGTGGCACATCAGTCATTTGACCGCATTCTGCTGTGCACAGAAACTGACCCGGCGGCATTTGATCCGCAGTTATTACAGGCGCTGTCCGGCTGCGCACCACTGACGGAGATTATTTATGACGACTAAACCGGTGATCCTGACTGATCTGGATGACACCCTGTTCCAGACAAAACGCAAAATGACACAGGAGCAGGATCTCACGCCATTCCGCACCGGCGCTCTTGACCGCACATTGCAGCCGCGCAGCTTTATGACTGAAGAACAGGCGATGCTGACAGACTGGTTGCTGACATATGCCGATCTCATTCCGGTTACGGCACGTGGTACAGAAGAACTCCGGCGCGTGACTGTTCCGTTCCGTTCTTACGCCATTACCACACACGGTGCGGTGATCCTGCAACCGGACGGCTCACCGGAGCCGATCTGGCAGTCTCAGATGCTGGCTGCCCTCGCCCCTTACCGTGAGCGCCTGCTGTCACTTCAGCAGTTTTGTACTGACCTGATGGCGGAGCGCGGTATTGAGGCATGGGCCCGTATTAATTATGAGTACGATGACGTGCCGGTCTATCTGGTGATGAAACACACCGACAGCACCCGTACAGATGAACTGTATGCGGTTGCCGCAGAGATTGAACAACAGTTCCCGTCAGACGGATTTTATATTCACCGCAACAGTAACAATATTGCCTGGCTGCCGGACCCGGTGGAAAAAGGCCTGGCAGTCACCCGCCTGCTGACGTTATTACGGGCAGAGCGCGGCACCTTTCCGGTTATCGGCCTCGGCGACAGTCTGAGCGATTACCGTTTCATGAAGCACTGTACCTGGTTCGGTATGCCGTCCCGCAGTCAGTTTGCGGATGCTGTCGCCGCACGGATTTTCAGTGAGGTATCCGATGTATAATTTCCCCCCGTTTTCAGGCAGTTATCTGCCGGATGATGTGCAGTTTCTGCTCCGGCCGGTCACCATTGATATGACACCGGTTGATGTGAAAGAGCAGCTGATTCAGTCCGGACAGAAACACTATTCCGATATGCTCAGTCAGGAGCCCGCGCCTACCGCCTGGCATCTTGATCTGTTTAACCGTGCGCTGGAAAAAGGTGCGCCGCGGCTGGCGCGGGATGTGAGTTCCCTCGCCCGTACGCTGGGTGATTACTTTGCTGATCAGCCGGTTGTGCTGGTCAGTCTGGTCCGTGCCGGTGTGCCGTTGGGCGTGATGCTGCATCAGGCACTGCGTGATGCGGGAAAAACCTCGCACCATTACGGTATCAGCATTATCCGTGACCGCGGTATTGATACCGCTGCGCTGGAATGGATCGAACACCATCACGGCACTGCCGGTATTGTGTTTGTGGATGGCTGGACAGGCAAAGGCGCTATCACCGGTGAGCTGATCCGTTCCCTGAAAGACAGACCCGGCTACCCGGCCGATCCGCGTCTGGTGGTGCTGGCCGATCCGGCCGGATGCGCCTGGCTTTCCGCTGCTGACGATGACTGGCTGATCCCCTCCGGGATTATGGGAGCACCGGTTTCCGGGCTTATCTCCCGCTCCGTCTGGTCGGATACCGGCCCGCACGGCTGTGTTCATTGTGAGCACTTACAATCTTATGAATGCAGCCGGACACTGACCGGTACTGTTGCTGCATTACGCCGTCAGCAGAATACTGCGGTTTCTGCGGCGGTATTTCCCGATCCTGAGACTAAAGCCGCATTGCGGGCAAAAAGCCTCGCGGTGATCACCGCGCTGGCCGCACGCTGCGATGTGAGTGACCTGAACAGAATCAAACCCGGTATTGCCGAAGCGACCCGCGCCGTTCTGCGCCGGGTGCCGGATCATGTCTTTGTGCGTGACTGTACAGAGCCGGACGTGGAATTACTGCTTTATCTCGCCCGTCAGAAAGGGATCACTATCACGGAAGCCGGCGACGCCCTCGGGCAGTACCGCGCCGTCACTATTATCAGGAAGGTATCACCATGACTCTGCGTCTCTCCCCGTGGAATTTAGGGGCTTCACTCTATATGCCCGCCACCCGCACTGATATCACAGATGCTGTTATCAATAACAAAATCAGCGGATTGCGCTCGCTGATTATTTGTCTGGAAGATGCGGTCAGTGAAACGGATCTCCCGCAGGCGCTGAATAATTTGCAGGTTATCCTGGCGGCACTGACGGCAGAAAAACAGCGTGCCGGTAACCAGAACTGGCCGCTGGTGTTTATCCGTCCGCGTCATCCTGAAATGGGATTATGGCTGCGGGAGCACTGTGATCTCAGTGCTGTCGACGGGCTGGTTCTGCCGAAGTTCACACAACAAACGCTGCCGGTCTGGTGGCAGGTGGTACAGGATACCCCGCTGTGCATGATGCCGACCCTGGAAACTGAAGAGGTCTGTGATGTGGTGCAGATGCGGGAACTGGCACAGGTTCTCAAATCCCATCCCTGCCATGACCGGATCATCGCACTGCGAATCGGCGGTAATGACCTGATGAATGTGATTTCACTGCGCCGCCCGCGTCATCTCACACTGTATGACGGTCCGATGGGCTATGTGATTAAAATGCTGGTCGCTGTTTTTGCCCCGTACGACTTTGCCATGACCGCACCGGTCTGCGAGCACATTGATGATCACGATGTCATGACCCGGGAACTGGCACTGGATATTGCTCACGGGCTGGTGGGTAAAACCGCAATTCACCCGAACCAGGTGGCGGTGATTGAACACGCACTGCGGGTCTCTGCCGATGAACACGCAGATGCGCTGCGGATACTGAACTCCACACAGGCGGTATTCAAGTCACAGGGAGCCATGTGCGAACCGGCAACACACCGCCGCTGGGCATCCGCTATTCTGGCCAGGGCACGGGTATACGGGATCGCACAACGGAAATCTGACGGACAACCGTTTAAAACACAAAACGCGTAATATTGCAGACCAAAATATCATCAGGCAGAATATCCGGCACTATTATATCTGAGTGCCTTGATATATTCTGGCTTGCTGATTAAATAGTACAGTCATCTGCGGCGCAGGCAGTTCCGCGATAATCGTTACTCAGTCTCTTTGTTTTTATACAGGTGTCCCCAGACTATGCAACTAAGCACACGACAGGTTCGTTTATTCACCCTGGCAACCCTGCTCGGCCCCGGAAAACCGGTTCCGTCAGATGAGATACTGGCGACACTCCGCTGCTCAGAGGCAACACTGACCCGTACATTCAAAGAGTTACGTGATACCTGGTCAGCCGAAATCCGCTACCGGAAAGCGTCACATACCTATGAGATGACGGATGCCGGCACACTGGATCGCAAAACACTGAAGAAACTCAGTGAAGAACTGAACAGCAATGAGAGTCCGAAATCCGTGTATTACCGCGGAAAAGTGTCGCTGGATAAAGAGAAAAAGAAAGCCGTGTCATTATCGCTGACCGGCACAACAGTCAGAAAAATTAACCATCTGTCACTTCTTTCCGGCAAAACCCGCAGTGATGCGGTTGAAATGCTGGTCAATCTTCATATCGATGAGTTAATTGAATCGATAATCCGGCGTAATGAAAGCCAGCAGAAAAAATAATTCATACAAAAAAACCGCCGGCAAAATACCGGGCGGTTTTGTTATTCACGCAACAAATTACAGAACGTTAACGCAGTTCAGTTCTTTGAATGCTTTTTCCAGACGTTCGATCATAGACTGCTGACCGGCACGTAACCAGACACGCGGGTCATAGTATTTTTTGTTCGGCTTGTCTTCGCCTTCCGGGTTGCCCAGTTGGCCCTGCAGATAACCTTCATTTTTCTGGTAGTAGTGCAGGATACCTTCCCAGGTTGCCCACTGAGTATCGGTATCGATATTCATTTTCACCACACCGTAACCCACTGCTTCTTTGATTTCTTCCGCAGTTGAACCGGAACCGCCGTGGAATACGAAATCCAGGCTGTTGTGCGGCAGGTTATATTTCTCAGAAACATAATCCTGAGAGTTACGCAGAATTTTTGGTGTTAACTGCACGTTACCCGGCTTGTAAACGCCGTGCACGTTACCGAATGATGCCGCGATAGTGAAACGCGGGCTGATGGCATTCAGTTTTTCATAGGCATATGCGACATCTTCCGGCTGGGTATACAGTGCGGAGTTATCGAGGTGGGAGTTATCCACGCCGTCTTCCTCACCACCGGTGCAGCCCAGTTCGATTTCCAGGGTCATACCGATTTTCGCCATACGCGCCAGGTACTTGCTGCAAATCTCAATGTTTTCTTCCAGTGACTCTTCTGACAGGTCGATCATGTGAGAAGAGAACAGTGGTTTACCGGTCGCGGCAAAGTGTTTCTCACCGGCGTCCAGCAGGCCGTCTAACCACGGCAGTAATTTCTTCGCACAGTGGTCAGTATGCAGAATGACCGGCACGCCGTAATATTCTGCCATCTGATGCACATGATGCGCACCGGAGATTGCCCCCAGAACAGCAGACTGCTGACCTTCGCCTTTGAAACCTTTACCGGCGATAAATGCGGCACCACCGTTTGAGAACTGAACAATAACAGGAGCACGGACTTTGGCCGCCGCTTCCAATACGGCGTTGATCGAGTCTGTCCCGACGCAGTTTACCGCTGGCAGTGCAAAATTATTTTCTTTGGCTACCGCAAAGATTTTCTGAACATCATCGCCAGTGACGACACCGGGTTTTACAAAATCAAAAACTTTAGACATGTCAAATTTCCTGTATTGGTCTTTCGGAAGTTGTCACGGGCGGCCTGCACCGCCCGTTGTTGTCATCTGATTATGACTGTTACTGTTTTGCACGCTCTTCCAGCATCACAACGGCAGGCAGTTTTTTGCCTTCGACGAATTCCAGGAATGCGCCGCCGCCGGTAGAGATGTAGGAAATTTTATCCGCAATGCCGAATAAATCGATAGCAGCCAGGGTATCACCGCCGCCTGCGATAGAGAATGCGTCACTGTCAGCAATCGCGTTAGCCACGATTTCAGTTCCTTTACGGAAGTTAGGGAACTCAAACACGCCAACCGGACCATTCCACAGAATCGTTTTGGCATTTTTCAGGATTTCAGCCAGGTGGCGTGCGGATTCGTCACCGATATCCAGTACCTGCTCATCATCTTTGATGTCATTGGCTGATTTCAGTACCGCTTCTGCGGTTTCAGAGAACTCAGTCGCCACGCGGACATCAACCGGAACCGGGATATCACAGGTGCTGAGTAATTTTTTTGCTTCCGGGATCAGGTCATCTTCATACAGTGAGCGGCCGACATTGTGCCCTTCTGCTGCAATAAAGGTGTTGGCGATACCACCGCCGACGATGATCTGATCCGCGATTTTGGACAGAGAATCCAGAACCGTCAGTTTGGTGGAGACTTTGGAGCCGCCGACAATCGCCACCATCGGACGTGCAGGGTTACCCAGCGCTTTGCCGAGTGCATCCAGTTCCGCCCATAACAGCGGGCCGGCACAGGCGACAGGGGCAAATTTTGCCACGCCGTGGGTCGATGCCTGGGCGCGGTGTGCAGTACCGAAAGCGTCCATCACAAAAATATCGCACAGAGCGGCGTACTGTTTAGACAGGGTTTCGTCGTCTTTTTTCTCGCCTTTGTTAAAGCGGACGTTTTCCAGCACTACCAGCTCACCGGCATTCAGTTCCAGGCCGTTGAGGTAATCTTTTTCCAGGCGCACCGGGCAGCTCAGTTTATCTGCCAGATAATCAACAACCGGTTTCAGTGAAAACTCTTCGTTGTATTCCCCTTCAACCGGACGGCCGAGGTGAGAGGTCACCATGACTTTGGCACCCTGTTTCAGTGCGGCTTCGATTGTCGGGAGCGAGGCACGGATACGTGCATCAGAGGTAACTTTGCCATCTTTGACAGGAACGTTCAGGTCAGCACGGATAAAAATACGTTTACCCGCCAGATCCAGATCGGTCATCTTAATTACGGACATGGTGAATCCTCTTGTTGATTCTCTTATCAGTTAAATTGTGTTCAATTTTCTGCCGGGGCACGCCGTCCCTCAGTGAAAACCCGCCTCAGCCATTACCAGAGTGGTATCCAGCATACGGTTCGCAAAGCCCCATTCGTTATCGCACCAGACCAGCATTTTTATCAGATGCTGTCCGCTGACGCGGGTCTGTGTGCCGTCAACGATAGCACTGTGCGGATCATGGTTAAAATCCGCCGAGACTAACGGTAACTCTGTGTAGTCCACTATACCACGAAATGCCCCCGTCGCTGCGTTTTGCAGAAGGCGGTTTACATCCTGCGTGGTGACATTACTTTTGACGGTAACGCTCAAATCAATCGCCGTCACATTAATTGTAGGCACCCGGACTGAAATCGCCTCAAAATGATCTTCAAATTTCGGGAAAATACGCCGGATCCCCGCCGCCAGTTTGGTATCCACCGGAATGATGGAGTGCCCGGCCGCCCGCGTGCGCCGTAAATCACTGTGATAAGCATCAATCACCGGCTGATCATTCATCGCCGCGTGAATGGTGGTCACCGTACCGGATTCGATACCGAATCCCTCATCCAGTAATTTTATCACCGGAATGATGCAGTTGGTGGTACATGACGCGTTTGATACAATTTTATCCTGTGCAGTCAGTGTATTATGGTTAACACCGTAGACAATGGTCGCATCCAGGTCATTACCGCCGGGATGGGAAAACAGGACTTTTTTCGCGCCGCCCGCAATATGTGCGAGCCCGTCATCACGGGAACCGTACACGCCGCTGCAATCAAGTACCACATCCACACCGAGTTCCGCCCAGGGAAGCTGATGAATATCCGCTTCATGCAGGATGCGGATCGTGTCATCGCCGACTTTCAGTGTATTTTTATCTGTCAGCTTCACCGGTTTAAAAAAGCGTCCGTGGCTTGTGTCATATTGAAGTAAGTGTGCAATACCTTCGGAATCCGCCAGTTCGTTAATAGCAACAACGGTAATCTGCGTATTACGCCCGGTTTCATACAACGCCCGCAGCACACTCCGCCCGATTCGCCCAAACCCGTTGATTGCAATTTTTATTGTCATAGTATCCTCAGAAATAGCCAAATTATCAGCGAACTAAGAATAACGGACTCACGGGTTTTTGTACGGGGTATTTATCATAGAAACCGCAATCTTTTTTATCCCGTGCGGCACAATCTGAACACCCCTGTTACTGAAACGGTTCAGCTCAATAAAGACAGGTTATGCTAAATGAAAAAAGATCGCAAGAAAGTCAGACAGGCAAAGATAAAAAAAGCGCATTCGGTCAAAAAAACCGGAATGCGCTTTCAGAATCTGTATCAGCAGATTATTTCAGCAGGGCTTTCGCCTGAGAAACCACGTTCTCAACAGTGAAACCAAACTCACTGAACAGCTGACCGGCAGGTGCAGATTCACCGAATGAATGCATGCCGACGATGGCACCCTGCATACCGGTGTATTTGAACCAGTAATCCGCAATACCCGCTTCAACAGCAACACGTGCTGTCACCGCTGACGGCAGAACAGATTCACGGTACGCGGCATCCTGTTTATCGAATGCATCAGTGGACGGCATAGATACCACACGCGCTTTACGGCCTTCGGCTGTCAGCTGCTCGTATGCTTTCACGGCCAGTTCCACTTCAGAACCGGTGGCAATCAGGATCACTTCCGGCTGACCTGCGCAATCTTTCAGGATATACGCCCCTTTTTCGATATCAGCCAGCTGCTGCGCGGTACGCGGCTGCTGTGCCAGATTCTGACGGGAGAAGATAAGGGATGTCGGGCCGTTTTTACGCTCAATCGCGTATTTCCACGCCACAGCGGATTCCACCTGGTCACACGGACGCCATGTGCTCATGTTAGGTGTCACACGCAGGCTGGCAATCTGCTCAACCGGCTGGTGAGTCGGGCCGTCTTCACCCAGACCGATAGAGTCATGAGTGTAAACAAAGATGCTGCGGATCTTCATCAGTGCCGCCATACGCACCGCGTTACGGGCATATTCAACGAACATCAGGAAGGTCGCGCCGTAAGGAATGAAACCGCCGTGCAGAGCGATACCGTTCATGATGGCAGACATGCCGAACTCGCGCACGCCGTAATGGATGTAGTTACCCGCTTTATCTTCATTGATTGGCGCAGAGCCGGACCACATGGTCAGGTTACTCGGTGCCAGGTCAGCGGAACCGCCCATAAATTCAGGCAGCACTTTACCGAATGCTTCCAGTGCATTTTGTGATGCTTTGCGGCTGGCAATGCTGGCCGGGTTGTCCTGGAGATTCTGAATAAAGGCGTTTGCATCAGCTTCCCACTGCGCAGGCAGCTCACCGTTTACACGGCGGCGGTATTCGCGGGCCAGTTCAGGGAAGGCTTTTTCGTAGTGAGCGAATTTCACATCCCACTCAGATTCAGCAGCAGCACCGGCTTTCTTCGCATCCCACTCAGTGTAGATTTCCTGCGGGATTTCGAATGGCGCATACGGCCAGTTCAGTGCTTCGCGGGTAGCGGCGATTTCCGCATCACCTAACGGAGAACCGTGTGCATCCGCAGTACCGGCTTTCTTCGGCGAACCGAAACCGATAACTGTTTTGCACATCAGCAGGGATGGTTTGTCAGTAACCGCTCTGGCTTCTTCAACGGCCGCTTTGATCTGGTCAGGGTTGTGACCGTCAATGCCGCGCACGACGTGCCAGCCGTAAGCTTCAAAACGTTTGGCGGTATCATCAGTAAACCAGCCCTGAACGTTACCGTCGATGGAAATGCCGTTGTCATCGTAGAAGGCAACCAGTTTACCCAGTTTCAGGGTACCGGCCAGAGAGCAGGCCTCGTGGGAGATCCCTTCCATCATACAGCCGTCGCCCATAAAGACGTAGGTGTGATGATCAACAATATCGTGACCCGGACGGTTGAACTGCGCCGCCAGTGTCTGTTCTGCCACAGCAAAACCGACTGCGTTTGCGATACCCTGGCCTAACGGGCCGGTAGTGGTTTCCACACCCGGGGTATAACCGTATTCAGGGTGACCCGGGGTTTTGGAATGCAGCTGACGGAAGGCTTTTAAGTCATCCACCGATACATCATAGCCGGTGAGGTGCAGCAGGCTGTAAATCAGCATTGAGCCGTGGCCGTTTGACAGCACAAAGCGGTCACGATCACTCCAGTGCGGGTTGGTCGGGTTGTGCTTCAGATAGTCGCGCCACAGTACTTCCGCGATATCAGCCATGCCCATTGGTGCGCCGGGGTGTCCGGAATTTGCCTTTTGCACCGCGTCCATGCTCAGGAAACGAATCGCATTAGCAAGAGTTTTACGAGAGGTCATTGTCTACTCCAGGTTCGGATAAAAAGCAGATACAGGCTATTTTCGCAGTGCCGCGCACGGATGGCAATCCTTATCACCGGTCAGAGGCAAAGGGTCGGGGCTGAAAAGACAACAATGAGACGTCAGGCGAGGCGTGTCTGAGAACAGAAACAAGACTTCGCACAGGCGGCATTTTCGCTGACTAAATCGTTTTAGCACCAGGTATTGCGCAACAGCGGAAGTGACCTATTAAACCCGATTACCACAATGAATAGCAAGCGGAAATACTGCATTCTGTGTGCTTATCCGGCGGATGGCCGGCGTTTCCTGCCGGTGACGGAAAAATTCCGCTTACCGGCAGGCAAAGATATTACGGTTTTTCTTTTTTACCGATCACACTGTCAAAATTAAATAAAAGATTCAGCACGATAGCCAGAACAAAGGTCACTATCACGCCCTGTGAAAGAATAATCCGCAACATTTCCGGCAACTGAGAAAGGGCTTCCCCCTGTCCGTTAAACATCAGTCCGACACTGACTGAAATCCCGACAACCATCATATTGCCCATTTTGGTCATATCGACGGATTTTGTCAGTGTGTCTATCCCGGCAACAGTAATAAAAGCAAAAATCACCAGAGTCGCGCCGCCGAAAACAGAAGCGGGGATCATGGTCGCAATCGCAGAGAATTTGGGAATAATACTGAGGATAATCAGGATCACCCCGCTGCATGCGGTCACATAACGGCTGCGCACACCGGAAATAATAATCACCCCGGCATTGTTAATAAAGGAGGTCAGCGGCGTACAGTTAAACAGTCCCGAAATAGTTACTGCCACCCCTTCCCCGCGCATCGGAGAGTTCAGGGCATTACCTTCCATAGAGCGGTTACACAGACGGCCGACCGTGGAGAAAGTACCGACAGAATCCAGAGTGGCCATAAAGGTACCGAGGAACATCAGAATAATCGCGGTCAGATCAAAATGAATACCGTAATGGGCGGGACGGACAAACGAAAACCACCCTGCGCTGCTCACCGGACCAAAATTAACCATATCCATCACCACCGCGACCAAAGTGGCTACGATCAGGCCGATAAGAATCGACATTTCCCGCAACGCGCCTTTACCGAAGCGGTTTAACAGCACAATCACCGCGATAGTCAGCACACCGAGAAAAATACCGGCCGGGTCGCCGTAGGAAGCCTCCCCCGGATAACCGACAATGCCGGAAAACGAAACCGGCAGCAGGGAAACGCCGAGCATAATAAGATAACAACCAATAACAATCGGCTTGAATAAGAAAGCAATTTTTCCGTACAGCGGCGCGAGAAAGAACAGCAGTACCCCGGAAACCAGTGTCCCGCCGAAGACATAAGGCAGTGACTCAATTCCCCCGCCGAACTGCGAGGCGATAATAAAAACCGGCGGCATCGCCACAAACGAAGTGCCGAGGATCAGCGGCAGACTGACGCCGATATATTTGGTGATACTCAGTGACTGGATAAGTGTCCCCACGCCGGAGACAAAAATCGCCGCGGCAATCAGCAGGGTGGTATCTTCCTGCGACAGTTTCAGAACCTGGGAAATCACTATCGGCACGGCAATAGTGCCGGTAAACATGGCAAAAATATGCTGAACAGCATACGGAAACAGTTTCCGCATCGGCATCATTTCATTAACTTCATCACTCCCGGTGTTTGTTTTCATAATACAACCTCTGTGATCTGTTTTATTGTTTTTACCGGAACAGCAGCGCCAACCGCGCAACCGGTTACGGAAAACAAACAGCAAGATATGTGCCAGCACCTGAACATTATTTATTCACATAAAGCATGAGTGCGGTCACAAAGCATTATCAAAATGATAAGAGAGGTAATACCGGGGGATGATAATGATACAACGCGATTATGCAGAGAGAAATTGTACAGCACTAAACAGAAAAGCCCTGACATTACTGTCAGGGCTTCTGTAATCTGGCGGAACGGACGGGACTCGAACCCGCGACCCCCTGCGTGACAGGCAGGTATTCTAACCAACTGAACTACCGCTCCGTGTGTTCCTTTCGGGAACGGTGCGAATAATACGATGCCGGTTTCCGTTCGTCAATAGCTGATTTGTGTAAACCCATGCAATTGCACAGTTTTTCGCCTGAGAAACCGGTTTGATACGGAAAAGTGCACACGACATACACGATCCCGTCACGCAGTCACCCGGTTTCAGGGGGACGTTTGTTTTTCCAGATCAAGAAGATAAGTCATCGCATCATCACGGCTCTCCCCGCACATTTCCCGCGAGGGCTGCAATCCGGCACAAACAGCCGGGCGCAGCGGTGACCCGAAAATCAGACACAGATTTTGTGCTGATAACTGCACACAGCGGGTATTGGCCGGTTTCCCCTCCGGCATACCGGGAATGGGGGATGAAATGGATGGCGCAGTGCAACAGGCGCCGCACCCGCTGCGGCAGGTCAGCTCCGCCAGATGCAAGGATTGGCCCCTTTTTTCTCAGCCAGATCCAGACGTGCTTCGTGTTCCGCGATTTCCTCATCCGTGGCATATACCACGCGCAGGCCGCTCTGCGGGCGGGCAATCCGCTGAATGGCCTGAACGTTCTCTTCGTCGCTGCTCTCATTATCCGCTGAAAAAGCCAGTGATGTCTGGCCGCCGGTCATCGCCAGATAGACATCCGACAGAATTTCGGCATCGAGTAACGCGCCGTGCAGCAGACGTTTTGAGTTATCTATCTGATAGCGGTCGCATAACGCATCGAGGTTATTACGCTTACCCGGGAATAGTTGTCTGGCAAGCGTCAGGCTGTCGGTGATGGTACAGAATTCAGCCGTCGGCGGGATACCCCGGTTCAGCTTGCGGAATTCATAATCCATAAAGCCGATATCGAAGGGCGCATTATGAATGACCAGCTCTGCACCACGGATAAATTCAATAAATTCATCCGCGATATCGGCAAAGACCGGTTTATCCATCAGGAATTCATCGCTGATCCCGTGTACGCCGAACGCTTCCGGGTCCACCAGCCGGTCAGGCCGGATATACAGATGGAAATTACGGCCGGTCAGGCGCCGGTTGATCACTTCAACCGCACCGATTTCAATAATATTGTGCCCCTCGTAGTGGGCACCCAGTTTGTTCATACCGGTGGTTTCGGTATCGAGAACAATTTGTCGTGTAATATCAGTGCTCATAATGGCGTTTTGTGTCAGACTCAGGTAATTGCCAATCAATCAGAGGAAGAGTCTACCAGAGATGAGTGACAAGGTAGAAATTTTCACCGACGGCTCCTGCCTCGGAAATCCGGGCCCCGGCGGCTACGGTGCGCTGCTGCGTTATAAAGGCCGTGAGAAAACGCTCAGTGAGGGCTTTTTTCTCACCACCAATAACCGGATGGAACTGCTGGCCGCTATTATGGCGCTGGAAACGCTCAAACGCCCGTGTGATATCGTGCTGACCACCGACAGCCAGTATGTCCGCCAGGGGATCACGCAGTGGATACATAACTGGAAACGGCGCGGCTGGCGTAAAGCGGATAAATCCCCGGTAGTGAATGTCGATTTATGGCAGCGCCTGGATTCTGCTATCACCCGCCATCAGATTGACTGGCAGTGGGTGAAAGGCCATGCCGGACATCCGGAAAACGAACGCTGTGATGAGCTTGCCCGTGCGGCGGCAGAGTCCCCGTCACAGAACGATACCGGTTATCAGCCCGCCGCTGAATAATCCTCAGCGGCGTTTCAGACAGCGCGGCGGCGTCTGCTCGCGGGCCGCGCCCACCACATTATTCAGTTTCGGCCGCAGCAGGCGCAGCTTCTGCGGTGTGAATGTCAGCGGTACCGTGCGTTTACGCGCCACAATCACTCCCAGACAGCCGAACATCCGTGCATAGCGGTTGCCGGCGCTGTCCGGGTTACACCACGGGATCGGAGTGGTAAGCCGGTGATACATAATTTCGTAATTGAGCAGACTGAGCCAGTCCAGCATGCGGAACTGTGAAAACATCCGGCTGCACTGCGGCTGCTGATTCAGACGCCACGGGATCAGTTTACGCGCCCCCAGCAGGCTTAACGGGTTGAACCCGCTGATAATCAGCCAGCCGTCCTCAATCAGGACACGGTCGGCCTCGCGCAGCAGCCGGTGCGGGTCACTGCTGTAGCCCAGATTATGTGCCAGCACACAGACATCCGCGGATTTGTCCAGAAACGGCAATTGCGCCGCCTCCCCGAATACCTGTAAGGTGTTACCCTGCGGTGCCATATTCACCTGATGCGGTATCATGCAGCTGCTGCTGTCAATTTCACAGCTCAGTGCACCAATCTTAATCAGATGGAAGCCAAACATTTTCGGCCACCAGGGTGCCAGTTGTGCTTCCAGCGACTGCCGGAAGCGGCGTCCGCAGGGGATATCGCTCCACGAGTCCGGCATCGTCAGAGTTTTTGTCGCTCGTGCAGAAAACATGGCTTTATCCTTGGTTTACACTCAAAAAGGTGAGGTATCTATGGAGCTTATCAGAATTTCCGCGTTATCAGATAACTACATTTGGCTATTACGGGATAATGCGCACACCTGCGTCATCGTTGATCCCGGCGTCAGTGCACCGGTGCTGAAGACATTGCGGGAACAGGGACTGACCCCCTCTGCCATCCTGCTGACACACCACCATGCAGATCACACCGGCGGTACGGCTGAGATTGTCTCACACTACCCCGGCCTGCCGGTTTACGGCCCCGCTGAAACCATGACGAAAGGCGCAAATCACTGCGTGCAGGATAATGACACAATCACCTGCGGCGGGCTGACATTTCAGGTTATGGCCGTACCGGGACATACACTCGGCCATGTGGCTTATTACTGCGAACCGTATCTGTTTTGCGGCGATACGCTGTTTTCCGGCGGCTGCGGCCGGATTTTTGAAGGCACACCGGCGCAGATGTTCCGCTCCGTCAGCCGTCTTGCGGCACTGCCGGATGACACACTGGTCTGCTGTGCGCATGAATACACAGAGTCCAATCTCGCCTTTGCACACGCAGTCTGGCCGGAAAACACCGATATTCAGGCATATCAGCGTCATATTGAACAATTACGCCGTAATCATGAAGCCACGCTGCCCGTCACACTGAAAACAGAAAGGAAAATTAATGTTTTTCTTAACTGTGATAATATTGATCTGCAACATAATTTATCAGTAAGTAAACATACTGCGACGGCTGAGGAAACTTTTACGTCTTTACGCGCAAAAAAAGATCAATTTTAGCCGTAATCGTTGTCAGGGCGGAATAACACCAGTATGATTGCGAAACCTACAGACTGAAGAATAATAATGCTGATTCCGCCAACATGAAAATCAAAGCCACACTTCTTGCCGCCGCAATCTTGCTGGCGGGGTGTCAGACTGCCCCGCAGAAAACCACTCAGAAACCTCATTATCCTTCCGGTAACGGCTTTTTACTGACTGCTCAGCAGATGGATGCAGCAAAAATGTCCTCTGTCAGCCCCGAAGATGATATCTGGGGTTATATCCGCGATGAGATGAAAATGAACATCCCGGATAACGACCGCATCCGGGCTGAAGAAGCCTCTTACCTCGCCAAAAAGAGCTATCTCCACGATGTGACACTGCGCGCAGAACCTTACATGTACTGGATCATCGGCAAAATTGATGAACGTAACATGCCGATGGAACTGGTTCTGCTGCCCATAGTGGAGAGTGCTTTTAATCCCCATGCCACCTCACCGGCTCAGGCTGCCGGGTTATGGCAGATTATCCCGAGCACCGGCAAAGCAAACGGGCTGAATCAGAACCAGTGGGTTGATGACCGCCGTGATGTGGCCGCCTCCACAACGGCCGCGCTGGATTTGCTGGAGCGCCTGAATAATATGTTCGGCGGAGACTGGGCGCTGACCCTGGCCGCTTATAACAGCGGCGAAGGCCGTGTGCTGCGCGCGATGGAAGCAAACGCCGCAGCCGGAAAACCAACAGATTACTGGTCATTATCCCTGCCGAAAGAGACCATGGATTATGTTCCGCGTATTTTTGCCCTGAGCAATGTTATCCGCAACAGCGACCGCAACGGTGTGAATTTACCGGTACCCAATGCAGAACGCGCCCTGGCACGGGTAAATATCGGCCAGCAGATTTCCCTGGATGTTGCGGCACAGTTGCTGGATATGCCGGTTTCCAGACTGAAAGATTACAACCCGAGCCTGAAACGCGGTGTAACGTCTCCGGCCGGTCCTCACTATCTGATGCTGCCGAAAACCAAAGTCGACCAGCTGATGAGCGCGTTATCTGATGACGCGGTGCTTAATGATATCCGCACAGCAGTCGCGAAAAACAATCAGCGTACAGAACAGTTAAGCACACCAGCCGGTCGTGCACAGGCTGCAAAGTATAAAGTGAAAAGCGGTGATTCATTCTACGCTATCGCTAACCGCCATAAGATGACCGTTGCTGAGCTGAAAAAGCTGAACGGACTGAAAAGCGCGTCTGTTCTGCAACCGGGACAAACGTTACGGGTGAAAGGCAGCCCTGTGGTGAAACCATCAAAAGCGGCCACCAAAAATGCAATGCGTCTGGCGAAGTATAAAGTCCGCCAGGGTGATTCTTACTACAGCATCGCGCAGCGTCATGGCGTGACACTGAAAGAACTGATGTCCTGGAACAGTAAAGTCAAAATGAAGGATTTACATCCGGGCGTTGAATTAACCGTGTATGTTGCGAATAAACGCGGCTGATATCATCTCTCATATCCGAAGCCCTGCCTGATGCAGGGCTTTTTTATATCTGATAATACCTGTGTAGCTCTCCGGCTAATCTTCTGCTCTTCCGTGCTTTTGCGGTATCTCAGTGCCGATGCATCCGCACCGATATTCTTTGCTGCCGGTATAAAAAAACCCGCTGATAAATCAGCGGGTTTTTTGTGTTGTACTTTGTTTGTATCTTTATCGTCAGAGAGACTGTTATACCCAGAACAACCAGGCGAACGCCGAGATAACAATGATACAGGCGATATTCAGCACACCACCAACCCGCACCATTTCGGACTGTTTGATAAACCCGGTTCCGAAGACTATCGCGTTCGGTGGTGTCGCTACCGGCAGCATAAAGGCACAGGATGCACCGATACCGATAATCATGGTCAGCGCCATCACCGGCATTCCCAGACCATCAGCCACACCGGCAAAGATAGGCACCAGAAGCGCGGCACTGGCGGTGTTACTGGTAAACTCGGTCAGCACAATAATAAAGGTGGTGACGGCGATAATAATCACCAGCCAGCTGCTGTTACCAAATGAGGTTTTCATCCAGTTCGCCATCACTTCACTGGCACCGGAGTCTTTCAGGATCATACTCAGTGTCAGACCACCGCCAAACAGGAACAGAACGCCCCACTCAGTGTTGTTCTGAATCTGTGACCAGCTGGCCACCCCGGTAATACCAATCAGCGCGGCGGCACTCAGCGCGATAATGGTATCGAAGTCTTTGATTTTACCGAGCAGATCACTCAGCGGTGCACTGCCGATCCAGCAGATAACCGTCAGACCGAAAATACCGAGTGTCAGCAGACGTTTTGGTGTCCACTTAACCTGTTCCACTTCAATTTCAAAGCGGGCACCCAGCTTCGGACGTAACATCAGATACATAATACCGAACATAATCGGCATCAGGATCAATACCATCGGAATGCCGTATTTCATCCAGGTGAAGAAATCCATACCCAATTGGTTTGCGGCAATGATATTCGGCGGACTGCCGACCATGGTTCCCAGACCACCGATGCTGGCACTGTAGGCGACCCCCAGCAGCATAAACACAAACGTGTTACGGTCGTGACGGATATCCAGGTTGCCCAGAATACCCAGCACCAGCGGTAACATCATCGCGGCTGTCGCGGTATTACTGATCCACATGGAAAGCGCACCGGTGACACTGAACAACAGGATCACCGCCGCCCATAACCGGCCACGGGCGATCAGCAGAAGACGGTTGGCAATCAGGCGATCAAGCCCCTGGATATGCAGTGCCGTCGCCAGAGCGAAACCGCCGAAGAACAGGAAAATCGTCGGGCTGGCAAATGACTGCAATGCCTTACCCGCGCCCAGCAACCCGAGAAAAACGGCCAGAATCGGGATCAGTAACGCCGTCAGCGTGACATGAATCGCCTCAGTCAGCCATAAAACAGCAACAAACACCATTAAGGCCAGTCCTGCATTTTCTTTGTCGCTGTAGGGCAGATATTTCAGCAGCAGTATCAGCAGCACAATGTCCAGAGCCAGGATGATGAGTCCTTTTGTGTTAAAAGAACTCAGCCCGGTGGATTGGGTGAGCGTTTCTGAAGCGTCCATGGTAATTCCCTCAGTAGGATGTAAAGTATTCACGAAACCGGTTGCTGTCATAATTTAATAACCGGCGTTTTTGCATGAATGCTAAAAATGTTAAACAATTTATCTTCATGTGAAATATAAAAAGTATTAATAACAAAATACATCACAAAACGTCCATTTTGCGATCTGAGGCAACAGAATAAGTAAAAAAACTTGTCATAGCATGGTAAATGACCAGTTTTAGTCATTGAGGGAACGGATAAAAACCGGGGAAATATTCGTAAGATAAGATAACGGAGTCATAAAAAAAGGTGTGTCCGCCGGACACACCTTTTTTAACATTCACAGTAACAATTACTGACCTTTGATCTCTTTGCGGCCGTGGAACGGTGCACGTTCACCCAGCGCTTCTTCGATACGGATCAGCTGGTTGTACTTGGCAACACGGTCAGAGCGGCTCATAGAACCGGTTTTGATCTGGCCTGCTGCGGTACCGACTGCCAGGTCGGCAATGGTGGCATCTTCGGTTTCACCGGAACGGTGAGAGATAACCGCGGTGTAACCGGCATCTTTTGCCATTTTGATAGCAGCCAGTGTTTCGGTCAGTGAACCGATCTGGTTGAATTTAATCAGAATGGAGTTAACGATACCTTTTTCGATACCTTCTTTCAGGATCTTGGTATTGGTCACGAACAGGTCATCACCGACCAGCTGGATTTTGTCGCCCATGACTTTAGTCTGATACGCGAAACCATCCCAGTCAGATTCATCCAGACCATCTTCGATAGAGACGATCGGATACTCTTTGGTCAGTTCTTCCAGGTAATGGGTGAATTCCTGAGATGTGAAGGTACGGCCTTCACCTTTCAGTTCATACATACCGGTTTCTTTGTTGTAGAACTCAGAAGCGGCACAGTCCATCGCCAGGGTAACGTCTTTACCTAATTCGTAGCCTGCTGCTTTAACAGCTTCTTTGATATCAGCCAGCGCTTCAGCGTTAGAACCCAGGTTTGGTGCATAACCACCTTCGTCACCCACTGCGGTATTCATGCCTTTCGCTTTCAGCACTTTCGCCAGGTGATGGAAGATTTCAGAACCCATACGGACCGCTTCTTTCAAAGAAGGTGCACCGACAGGCTGGATCATGAATTCCTGGATGTCCACGTTGTTATCAGCGTGCTCACCACCGTTCAGGATGTTCATCATCGGCAGCGGCATAGAGTATTTGCCCGGTGTGCCGTTCAGTTCTGCGATGTGTGCGTACAGAGGTAAACCTTTTGATGCCGCAGCGGCTTTGGCGTTTGCCAGAGACACAGCCAGAATCGCGTTTGCACCGAAGTTGGATTTGTTTTCAGTACCATCGAGGTCGATCATGATCTGGTCAACTTTTGCCTGATCTTTGGCATCCTGACCCAGCAGCGCCTGTGCAATCGGACCGTTTACCGCGCCGACAGCCTTCAGAACCCCTTTACCCAGGAAGCGTGATTTATCCCCGTCACGCAGTTCCAGTGCTTCACGGGAACCGGTGGATGCACCTGACGGCGCAGCAGCCATACCCACAAAACCGCCTTCCAGGTGTACTTCAGCTTCTACAGTCGGGTTACCGCGGGAGTCGATGATTTCACGGCCGATCACTTTAACGATTTTGGACATTAGGTTTTCCTCAGTACAAGTTAAATTTTCAGATAAGTAACCGGCACTTACGGCCGATCACTCACCTCACATCTTATTTTAGCAGACCTTTCTGATTATCAGAGGCCGCTTTGACAAAACCTGCAAACAGCGGATGACCATCACGCGGGGTAGAGGTGAACTCCGGATGGAACTGACAAGCCACAAACCACGGATGATTCGGGTTCTCGATGATTTCCACCAGTTTGTTGTCCACTGAACGGCCGGCAACCAGCAGACCTGCATCTTCAAGACGCTTCAGTAACATGTTGTTCACTTCATAACGATGACGGTGACGTTCAGTAATCGCATCTTTGCCGTACATCCGGCGAACCAGAGAATTGTTCGTCAGGTGGCATAACTGACCGCCGACACGCATTGTACCGCCGAGATCGCTCTCTTCGCTGCGGACTTCAATATTGCCGTCTTCATCACGCCATTCAGTAATCAGCGCGACGACCGGGTACTTACAATCAGCATCAAATTCCGTGGAGTTCGCATCTTCCATACCGGCCAGGTTACGGGCAAAGTCAATCAGTGCCACCTGCATCCCCAGGCAAATGCCCAGATACGGAATGTTGTTCTCGCGGGCATAGCGGGCGGTCATAATCTTGCCTTCAACACCACGGGAACCGAAGCCGCCCGGCACCAGAATCGCATCCAGTCCCTGTAACAGTTCTGTACCGCGGGTTTCCACATCCTGAGAATCAATCAGTTTGATGTTCACAGTAACGCGGTTTTTCAGGCCGCCATGCTTCAGTGCTTCGATAACGGATTTATAGGCATCCGGCAGTTCAACATATTTGCCGACCATCCCGATGGTGACTTCACCTGACGGATTGGCTTCCTCATAAATCACCTGCTCCCATTCGGAGAGATCTGCTTCCGGAGCATTAATGCTGAATCGTTTACAGATATAATCATCTAATCCCTGGGATTTCAAGAGGCCGGGGATTTTATAAATGGAATCGACATCTTTCAGACTGATAACCGCTTTTTCAGGAACGTTACAGAAAAGCGCGATTTTCGCACGTTCATTAGCAGGAATAACTCTGTCTGAACGACAAATCAGCACATCCGGCTGAATTCCGATGGATAATAATTCTTTTACTGAGTGCTGAGTCGGCTTGGTTTTTACTTCACCGGCTGCGGCCAGATACGGAACCAAAGTCAAATGCAGATATAAGGTGTGCTCACGACCGACTTCCGCCGCCATCTGACGGATAGCTTCCAGGAACGGCAGTGATTCGATATCACCGACAGTCCCGCCGACTTCCACCAGCACCACGTCATGACCTTCACCGCCACGGATGATACGGTCTTTGATTTCGTTGGTGATGTGCGGGATAACCTGAATGGTGGCACCGAGATAGTCGCCGCGGCGCTCTTTGCGCAGGACTTCAGAGTAAACACGTCCGGTAGTAAAGTTATTACGGCGGGTCATTTTGGTGCGGATGAAGCGCTCGTAGTGACCTAAGTCGAGATCAGTTTCAGCGCCGTCGTTAGTGACGAAAACTTCCCCGTGTTGGGTCGGGCTCATGGTTCCCGGATCGACGTTGATGTACGGATCCAGTTTCATCATGGTGACATTGAGTCCACGGGCTTCGAGTATAGCCGCTAAAGAGGCTGCGGCAATGCCTTTACCCAGAGAGGATACGACCCCGCCGGTCACAAAAATATAATTAGTTTTCATGCTGAACCTGAAAGTTTAGGTGTAATAGATGATGGATATAACAGGACGGGAAAATAGTATACCCTAACCTTATTTTGGCGACAAATAATCTCGTCACCTCTTTTCGGTTATCCGTCGCTCCCGGGGCGGTAAAAACCGCCTTTTTACACTAACTAATCAACGTCTTACATTTTATAAAAAACTTTTCATTCTCCGGTAAAATCATTAGCTGAAAGCATTAAGCTTACCCCTCACGGGATTTAACATCCTGCCAACTTTTCTCCATTTCATCAAGTGTTGCTGATTCCATCGTCAGTCCGCGGGCGGCGATATCGTTCTCCACCTGACGGAAACGGTTTTCAAACTTGCGGCAGGCTTTTTGTAACACCATTTCCGGTTTATGTCCCAGATGACGGGAGAAATTCACCACTGCAAACAGTAAATCACCCAGCTCTTCGGCCACACGCTCATCATTCACCTGCGGCTGATTCACTTCCTCCATCACCTCATCCAGTTCCTCGTACACCTTACCGAGCACCGGCGGGAGTGTGTCCCAGTCAAATCCGGCAGAGGCGCAGCGTTTCTGGATTTTATAGGCACGCATCAGGGCAGGCAGTGTTGCCGGGATATCATCCAGCAGGGAATATTGTGATTTTTCAGCGCGCTCCGCACTTTTGCGCTGTTCCCAGCCGGAAATAGCCGCTTCCGCGCCGATCCCCCGCTCACGGGCAAAAATATGCGGATGGCGGCGGGTCAGTTTGTCGCTGACCGCGGCGGCAATATCCTCAAAGTCAAAACGCCCTTCTTCTTTTGCCATCTGTGCATAGAACACCACCTGAAAGAGTAAGTCACCTAACTCACCTTTCAGATCGTCAAAATCAGCCCGCTCAATGGCATCCAGAACCTCATAGGTTTCTTCCAGGGTGTAAGGGGCGATAGTGGCATAAGTTTGCGCTTTGTCCCACGGACAGCCGTTTTCCGGGTCGCGTAACTGCGACATGATCGCCAGCAGGCGTTCAACTGATACAGACATGTGATTAGTTCCTGAATATGATTTCCGCGAGTGATAAAAAAAGCAGACCCTGGTCTGCTTTTCAGTGTAACCGATTTCCGGCCGTTTTACTGAGTATGACGTTTTGCCTCAATCACATCCGGCAGCTGGTTCAGTTTTGCCAGCACACGGCTGAGGGTCTGGATATTGTAGATTTCCATGTCCATATCGATAGTGGCTATCTGCTGTTTCACATCACTGTGGCTGCGCACGCCGAGAACATTCACTTTCTCGTTAGCCAGAATCGTGGTGATATCACGCAGCAGACCGCTGCGGTCATTTGCCACCACCCGCACCACCAGAGAATAGCCGCTGGAGTAACTCGCGCTCCAGACTGCTTCCACCAGACGCTCCGGTGCCTGTTCCTGCAATTCCGCCAGTTGTTCACAATCCGCGCGGTGGATGGAGATGCCCCGGCCTTTGGTGATAAAACCGATAATATCATCTCCCGGAATCGGCTGGCAGCAGCGGGCGATGTGATGCATCAGGTTACCGACCCCCTCAACCACAATGCGGCCGCTGCTCTGGTGAGCCGGTGCCGGTTTGGCCGGCGGCGCTTTTTCCAGGGTTTTCAGGGCTTCACGATCGGCCTCTTCCGCTGTCGGTTTGTTCAGCTTGCTTTGCAGGAAGTTCGACAACTGGTTGATACGGATATCACCCACACCAATACCGGCCAGCACTTCATCCAGCGAATGCACGTTATAGCGGGCGATCAGCAGTTTTTCCGCCTCTTTCAGACTGATATCCTGCGCGGCCAGTTCATTGTCCAGCATCTGCCGTCCGGCAATAATATTTTTATCGCGATCCTGTTTGCGGAACCAGTTATGGATTTTTGCCCGACCGCGGCTGGTGGTGACATAACCCAGGTTCGGGTTCAGCCAGTCACGGCTCGGGTTCGGCTGTTTCTGGGTGATGACTTCAATCTGATCGCCCATCTGTAACTGGTAGCTGAACGGCACGATACGGCCGCCGATTTTCGCGCCGATGCAGCGGTGCCCCACATCACTGTGGATATGGTAGGCAAAATCGAGCGGCGTGGAGCCGGCCGGTAAATCCACCACATCCCCTTTCGGGGTAAAGACGTAAACACGGTCATCAAACACCTGACTGCGCACTTCATCCAGCATTTCGCCGGAATCAGCCATCTCTTCCTGCCACGCAATCAGTTTACGCAGCCAGGCAATGCGGTTCTCGTAACTGCCGGTTTTCCCGCCGCCTGCGGTACCTTCTTTGTATTTCCAGTGCGCCGCAACGCCGAGTTCCGCATCTTCATGCATCTGCCGGGTACGGATCTGAATTTCCAGGGTTTTGCCTTTCGGCCCCAGCACCACGGTATGAATGGACTGATAGCCGTTCGGTTTCGGATTCGCCACATAGTCATCAAACTCATCCGGCAGATGACGGAAATGGGTGTGAACAATCCCGAGTGCGGCGTAGCAGTCCTGGAGACGCTCCACCACAATCCGCACGGCGCGGACATCAAACAGCTCATCAAAGGAGAGCGATTTTTTCTGCATCTTGCGCCAGATGCTGTAGATATGCTTCGGCCGCCCGTAGATCTCTGCCTGAATACCCTCTTCTTTCATGTCTTCACGCAGTGACGTCACAAAATTATCGATATACTCTTCGCGGTCAAGACGGCGCTCATGCAGCAGGCTGGCAATACGTTTGTAATCATCCGGGTGCAGATAACGGAAGCAGTAATCCTCCAGTTCCCATTTCAACTGCCCGATCCCGAGGCGGTTCGCCAGCGGTGCATAAATATTGAAACACTCTTTGGCGGCCAGGACGCGTTCGTCCTCACCGGCATCTTTCACTTCGCGCAGATGGGCGATCCGCTCCGCCAGCTTGATAACCACGCAGCGGAAATCTTCCACCATGGAGAGCAGCATGCGGCGGATGTTATCCACCTGCACCGAACTGGTTTCGTCATTATGGGTGGCTTTCAGCTGACGGATAGCATCCATATCCATCACACCTTTGACCAGCAGCCAGATAGCGGAGCCAAAGGCTTCGCTTATCTCTTCCTCACCGAGGATCTCCGCTTCGGCCAGCGGAAAAAGCAACGCTGCACGCAGACTGTCGAGATCCATACTGAGGGTGGATAAAATTTCCACCATCTCAATACCACGCCCCAACAGCAGCGCCGCATCCTGATGACCATCAACCTGCTGATGACAGTAATGCCAGACCTCTTCCAGTTTTTCACCCGTCACCGGGTTATGCAGCCCGAGGCTGTTAATCCAGTGTGCCGGGTCAAACTCACCGGCCGGTGTTAAATGCGCACTTCTTACCGCGACCATACATTCTCCCTACTGACTGACCGGTGGTGTCTTCGTGAAAAGCACCATCGACTCCAAATGGCCGGTTTGCGGAAACATATCCAGCATGCGGACAGCATTCCGGTGATACCCGGCACCATGCAGAACCTGACTATCCCTTGCAAGTGTTGTGGGATTGCAGGAAACATAAACGATGCGCTCAGGGGAAAGCGCAACAATATGCGGCATAATTTCAGCCGCCCCGGCACGCGCCGGGTCCAGTAATACTTTATTAAACCCGGAAGCCGCCCACGGCTCCCCGGTAATATCCTGCGACAAATCCGCGTGATAAAACGCGGCATTCGCCAGATGATTGAGACGGGCATTCTCCCGGGCCGTGCGGACCAGCGCTTCCACGCCCTCCACTCCGACAACTTCACCGGCGCGTTCCGCTACCGGCAGCGTAAAGTTTCCCATCCCGCAGAAGAGATCTAACACGCGATCGTCTTTTGTCAGCTCCAACCAGTTCAGCGCCTGTGCGACCATCTGCTCATTCAGGTCACCGTTCACCTGGATAAAATCCTGCGGGCTGAACTGTAATTTTAACCCGGCCACCGCGTAATACGGAGGATGCTGCGCACAAACTGACACAGGAGGAGTATCCGCACTGCCCTGCAAATAAAGCGCAGTGCTGTATTCAGAACAAAATGCCGTCAGTACCGACATATCCGCATCACTGAGCGGCGCCAGATGGCGCAGCACCAGCAGAGGACCACTTTCCGTATCCGCCAGTTCCGCATGACCGAGTTTCGGTGCGGCAGCCAGCGAAGAGAGACAGGCCTGTAAGGGTACCAGCAATGCTTCAAGGCGCGGAACCAGTACCGGACACTGTTTTACGGCAACCGTTGATTTGCTCTGCGCCTGACGAAATCCCATGGTCAGCTGTTTTGTTTTCGGGGAATACACCAGTGCCAGCCGCGCCCGGCGGCGGTAGCCGTACTCTTCCCCGCTCAGTACAGGGACATCCCCGCACGCCTCACCCGTTTCGCGGGTCAGCAGGTAAGAAAGGTAAGCGGCTTTGGTTTCCCGCTGCATCGCAACCGGAATGTGCTGCTGCTGGCAGCCGCCGCACTGTCCGTAATGACGGCAGGCCGGTTTGCGGCGTGCCGGATTGTCAGACAGACGTTTCACCACACTGCCTTTGGCGTAGTGGCGCTTTTCTTCCGTCAGCCTGACCTGTGCGGACTCATCCGGCATCAGATCCGGGATAAAAACAGTTTTGCCCTGAAGGCGGGCAATGCCCTGCCCGAGAGCATCAAGAGAGTCAGCGGTGACAGTGACAGTACGGGACTGCCGCGGGGTCTGACGGGGCTGAGAATAAAATTGCGCCATAATGATAAAAAACGTTGTCTGTGAGGCCGGTGATTTTCCCATAAAGCAGCGTATTGACCAACGGATTCTTCGGGTACGCTGCAGGTTACACGCTGTAAACCGGTAAAAATACGAGCTGCTGATGATACCATAATGCCGGATATCACCTCAGCACTATTTATTAAAATGATAAATAATATTTATCGTTATACCACCGGGCTGCCGGTTTCATTATTAATGCTGTCAGAGACAGCAGTATTCTGTGAATAATACGCAGGATCAGTCTCTGATAAATATTAAATTTACATGAACTTACCAGTGCTGATTTTTTTACCGCAAAAAAAACCGTTATTCAAAAAATAACGGTTTATTATTGCCGGCAATAAAAATGTATCCTGATATGACGGTGTTATGCATTCAGCTCCGGCCACAACCCGCCGAAATGCATTAACTCACCACTGACCATAAAACGGGTGATCATTTCATCCGCAGGCGTCATTCTGTTTGCCAGGCGTTCACTGAGTAACTGTAACCGATCTGCTTCATGCAGCAGACCATGTTGTTCCAGCGCCCGGCGGGCGGCGTTCAGCAGCGTTTCCGCCACCGTGGAAACAGTCAGATCCGCAAACGGATCACGGGCAATCGCATTAAAGCGGGAATCCGGCTGCACGCCGTAATTAAAGGAGATGGTATCATCCAGCACCAGCCCGAGAACCCACGCGCAGAATGCGCCCAGCAGCGCCGGATCAGGAACGGCATCAAACGCTTTGAACTCAATCCGCCCGTGCTCTCCCTCGTTACGCGCAGGGTAAATAAAGTCATGCGGATACACCGCCGAGTTGGTCAGAAACCCTTTGCAGGCCGGACGATGACAACTGCGCAGTGCGGTACGGCGGGATAAACCGCCCCATAACTGCCCGTTTTCCAGCGGGCCGTTCAGCGAAAGAGCGACCAGATACGGCGCGAAAAAGGTCAGTTTTTCCACTGCCTGGACAACACGGACATCGCTCATTTCCGGCACGGAGACATTGATATCCGGCCCGCAGGTCTGCATCACCAGATCGGCATGGCGGAATGCGGCATGTTCCTCGCGGAAGTTTTTTTCCCACGCATTCAGCGGCGGATTAAACTGATAGCGCGGCGAAACCGGGTGATAAGCGCTGATCCCCAGTCCCAGCCCGCAATCCTTCAGACGCTCACTCAGCTGAATTTCTATCGTTTGCAGGGAGTTTAATGCTGCCGTTACTGACTCTGCCGGCGGGGTGCGGATTTCTATCCCTTTGATAACCTGTGCAACAAGCTGACCTTCCGGCGAAAAACGCTCATCGCCCTCAACATACCAGTAACCGGCTTTAATGCCCGCATCCCCTTTATGCAGCGAGGCATCATCCATTCCCGGACGGTTATTCAGTGCAGGCTCCAGCTCTGACAAGGTAATATTGTCAAAAGATTTAATACCGGCGGCACTTTTATTCCGGTACAACGTCAGCCAATATTCAAATTCAATCCCGACCCGATACTCTTTTTGCATACGTGATGTAATCCCGGTTAATACATTTGGTGCGACGGTATAGTCCCTGAAACATATTCAGGCTGCGATAATATGATGCACATATAAAAAATAAGAAATAATAACAATCTGCTTTATATTCATTAACATTTGCATCGCAAATTGTTTTGATATTTCGTCCTTAAATAACAGATATCCGCCACCGAATACAGTGAATCTATTTCAGCAACAACTGCAGATTAATCGTAGCAACAATTCCGGTAATATTGAACCGGAATTGTCAGGTCATTTGTGAGAAAGTGCTGCCATTAATCAGCAGCTTACTGACAAACAGAGAAACGCCGGTATTCTTCGTAAGCGTAATGGTCGGTCATACCGCTGATATAATCCTGAATCAGCCGGGCCCGGTAATAAAATTCCAGAATCGTCCGCTCTTCCGGCGGGTGTTCCGCCAGTGCGGCAACCGCTTCACTGTATGCAGCCCGCTGCTTGCGTGACAGCTTATGCAACAGCCGGGTTTCGATAAAATAGTATTTGTGGAAATTTTCACGGACCAGATCCGCAAAATCGGCCTGCGGCATCATTAACAATGGCCGGTAGAAATCCAGCAGACCATTGATGATTCTGAATCCCTGCAATTCAAGCTCTTCCACTTCGTGATGGGTAAACACATACTTAAACGCGACCCGTTTCAGGGTCTTCAGCAGGCGGTGTTCTTCACTTTTATCTTCCAGCAGCGCCTGATTGTAAGTACCCGCAAATACCGCTGGCAGATTATCAATAAAGCGTTGTGCGGTGTACGGCACCAGTTTATTGGTGATATAGACCCGCAGATACATAAAAAACTGATCCTGCGGGCTGCGGTGATGACTGCGGGTAAGCGACTGGTAAGCCAGCTCCACCGTATCCCGGAACAGGGCGGAATCCTCTGAGCCTTCCAGCGCCTGCCACTCCTGGCGCAGATACGTCACCAGCGTATCCGGGGTCAGAATACCTTTCTCCACCGCATCATCCAGATCAGCAATGCAATACGAGATATCATCCGCGGCTTCCATAATATAACTGAGCGGAAAACGGCAGAATTCACCGAGCTGTAACTCATCGCGCAGCCGCTGAATCAGGGTATTTTCAGACCAGTAATAGCCCGGTTTTTTGGTGAGATAATCGAATTCTTCCGGCACCGGCTCTAACTGCCAGGCGGGACGGGTATATTTCAGCACGCTGCCTATCTGGGCAAATGTCAGATTGAGTTTCAGCAGATGGTGCGCCATCCGCATTCCCTGGGCATTCCCCTCAAACTGACACAAGTCGCGGCGTAACTGACGGCGCAGATTATCCGTCTGCAATGAACCGGTCAGGCGCAGTGCGGCAATCTGACAGTTATCTTCCCCGCCGGTCTGCGGTTCACCCAGCAGACTGCCGAACCATTTCTGAATCGCTGCCTCGCCGAAATGGCCGAACGGCGGGTTACCGATGTCATGCATCAGACACGCCATTTCCACCACACTTTCAAAAGCATCCGTGCGCTCATCCAGGCCATATTCTTCCAGCTTTTGCGACTGTTTCAGCTGGCTGAGGATGGTTTTGGCGATATAGCGCCCGACCTGCTGTACTTCCAGAGAGTGAGTGAGACGGCTGCGGACAGCGGAATTCTGCTCCAGCGGAAAAACCTGGGTTTTCTGTTGCAGACGACGGACAGCGGCGGAATTGATGATGCGCCCGCGATCACTTTCAAATGCCTGATTCACCAGAAACTCTTCTGCGGATTCCGCCGCAGAAGCACCAAACTGGCGGTGGAAATTCAGCTTCTTTTTAAAATCAATCACCGGCACGTCGCCTCCGTCTTTTTATCCGCACGGGAAAAGACACCGCCCGCCGGGATTCAGTGATAAACTGTTGCTAATCCGTTATTATGCAGTTCAATTTCTATTCAGGGAGTATGACATAATGAAAGTCGGTATCATAGGTGCGATGGAGCAGGAAGTAACCCTGCTGCGTGATCAGATTACCAACATGCAAACCCTCCGCCACGGCGGCTGTGAAATCTATACCGGTCAGATTAACGGTGTTGATGTCGCCCTGCTCAAATCCGGTATCGGTAAAGTGGCAGCCGCCATCGGCACGACCCTGCTGCTGGAGCTGTGCAAACCGGATGTGGTGATTAACACCGGTTCTGCCGGCGGTCTCGCCCCGCACCTGAATGTCGGCGATATTGTTGTCTCCTCGGAAGTCCGCTATCACGACGCGGATGTCACCGCATTCGGCTACGAGCCGGGCCAGATGGCACAATGCCCGCCTGCCTTTACCGCTGATGCCGGTCTTATCTCACTGACTGAAAAATGCATTCAGACGCTCGGCCTGAACGCCGTACGCGGCCTGATTTGCAGCGGTGACGCCTTTATTAACGGCGCAGAGCCGCTGGCGCGTATCCGTGCAACGTTCCCGTCCGTAGTGGCGGTGGAAATGGAATGTGCGGCTGTCGGCCATGTGTGCCATCAGTATCAGGTACCGTTTGTGGTGGTTCGCGCCATTTCTGACGTGGCAGATAAAGCCTCTCACCTCAGTTTTGATGAGTTTCTGCCGCTGGCGGCAAAGCAGTCTTCCCTGATGGTGGCGGAAATCCTCGCCAATATTGATTCGCTGAAATGATCAGACGATCATTGCGCTTCGCCGGTCTGCTGTTTCTGCTGGCATCCGCCGGAGCACAGGCTGCGGCACAGCGGGTGATCGCCCTCTCCCCGTCACTGGCGGAGATGGCCTATGCCGCCGGTCTGGGGGATAACCTGGTCGGTGTCAGTGCCAACGCGGATTACCCGCCGGAAGCAAAAAACATCGAACAGGTGTCCAGCTGGCAGGGACTGAATCTTGAACGTATTATTGCCCTGAAGCCGGATCTGATCATGGCCTGGCGCGGCGGCAACCCGCAGCGCCCGCTGAGTCAGCTGGAGCATCTCGGGATAAAAGTCGAGTATTTTGATCCGCGCAACCTCGGTGAAATTGCGGATGATCTGGATCGTCTTGCCTCTTACAGTCCGCAACCGGCCCTGGCGGAACAAGCCGCTTCAGATATGCGCAGCGGGATTGAAACCCTGAAAACCCGCTACGGTGATAAACCGGAAAAACGGATCTTTCTCCAGTTCGGCCAAAACCCGATTTTTACCGCATCCGGCACCACCCTGCAAAGCGAAGTGGTCACACTGTGCCGTGGTAAAAACGTGTTTGCCGACAGCCCGGTTCCCTGGCCGCAGGTCAATCGTGAGCAGGTACTGACCCGCAGACCGGCGATGATCCTGATCTCCGGGGATGACCGCGAAGTAGAGAATGTAAAACGCTTCTGGTCTCCGCAGCTTGATGTGCCGGTTATTACGATTAATGCCGACTGGTTCCAGCGCGGGACGCCGCGGCTGTTAAATGCTGCGGAAGAATTGTGTGAGAAAATAAATAACACCTGATATGAATATATCATGTTAATAATATGCCGCTTATTATGCGGCATATTATATTTTTGTTTTATTTTATTTCACTCTTCATTTTAAATCCTTCCATATTTAATTTGTTTTTATATTCCCTGTTATTATTACTTATTTCGCCGTGACTATTCTTATTCCGTAAACCCAAGAAAATTCCTATACCCGTCAGCGTCATAGCAGGCGACAATATTGCAGACTGAAATATAAAACGGACTGTAACGATGATTAAATACCTCAAAGGTGATTTACTGAGATCTGATGCGCAGGCATTGGTAAATGCCGTTAATTGTCAGGGCGTCATGGGAAAGGGAATTGCCTATCAGTTCAGACTGGATTATCCGGTCAACGCACACGCCTATGAAGCTTTATGCAAAGAAAATAAAATAGGCGCCGGTCAGCTGTCAGTTACGGATGAACACGGACGGAAAGTAATCAACTTCCCGACCCGCGATAAATGGGACTCCCCTTCCGGTTATGAATTTATCGAAAGCGGACTGCGCGAGCTGAAAGCCCTGATTAAAAAACAGGGACTGAAATCCGTGGCCATTCCGGCACTCGGCTGCGGCAGCGGCGGGCTGGATTGGCGTCAGGTGGATAATCTGATCCAGACACATCTCGGCGAGTTAACAGATACCGATATTATGATCTATCCGCCGGTCAAATATATTGATGACAGCATCAGCCCGCATCATGTGCTGGTCTGGTGGATTGATAACTGCCTGCTGATCCCGTCACGCTACAATCTCTATATTGCCATTTATATTTTACAGCGCCTGAACGGCATGAATCTGTTTAATTTCAGCGGCACGATCAGCACGCTGTATTCCGATGATATTGATCGCTATGTCAATGATCTGCGCGACCGGATTGCATACTACGGTATTGATTTTAATACGGTGATCGATGTGCAGATCAAACTGAACCGCGAGCTCCCGGAAAACCCGCTGCCAATCTTTGATCACTACCTCAACCGGGTGATGGGTTCGCTCAATCCGCTGACCTACCGTGATCAGTCTCTGCTGCTGGCGATGATGATTGACGGATTATTGCAGGGGAAAGCAATCAAAGAGATCACCACGATTCTGCGCGAACGCTATCAGGCTCGGGATATTGATTTTGTGCTGTTCCAGGCCAAAAACGGCGGATTGCTGAAAGATAATATTTTAGGGGATGTGATCCTCACCCGCTGATAAAAGATCCGGACGTAAAAGCGTCCGGATCTTTGTTTCATACCGCGTATTACCCGCCGAGCGAGAAGAACACCACACGCCCGACCGCTTCACCGGCGAAGACACAGATAACCGCCAGTGCCATCATCAGCGTGCCGTTAGTGACCTGTGCATGTTTCTGACACAGCAGACGTCCGGCAAAGAACATTCCCAGTCCGATCAGCACCACACGGATAATATGCAGGTTCAGCAACCCTTCCGGCATAACCCGTGGTGTCATTCCGGCATAGATCGGCTCACCGATATTACCGGTCAGTGACAGCGCACTCAGCAGTATCAGCAGCAATCCCGCCACACCCGCCGCAAGCGCAATCTTCACCACACGCTGAATCAGCACATCCTCACGGGCATAACCCAGTGCAGTTACCAGCAACAGTCCGGCAATCATTCCGCCGGTCAGCAGCACGGAACCGAAGAACCCGGTATAGGTAAACACTCCGCCCCACAGATTAAACAGGGTGTTTGCGTACAGCGCGGACATCACATACATATACACCAGCCCCGCCACTGCACTTAACAGCAGCAGGAAGCCGTTCACTTTCTGTTTTAACAGCAGCAGCGCGACACTGAAGAACAGCAGCGCCATATAAACAGCCGTCGCCCAGACTTCACGGCTCATCCACGAGTCAGAAACGTGCAGCATGGTATAAAACATATGGAACGGATTCCCCATATGGAACAGGGAACCCAGCAGACCGGCACAGCCCAGCAGGAATGAGACGATCAGCGGAACGCGCACCCATTTCATCGCGGTGCAGGCATCCGTACAGCCGAACAGGCGGAAGTAACAAAGTAACGTGATCACCAGACAGCCGACCGAAGCCTGCATAAATAAGGTGAATATAACAAGAGGCAGTTCATGCATGATCATTCTCCTTATCCTTTGGTGCCGACAACCAGGTTCGGCCGGGTAATAGATGAGTTAGGCAAACCGCCGATATCGGCATTGGTACCGTATTTTTTGCGCAGTTCGCTGATAAGACCGAACTCAATGGCACGCATCGGACAGGAATCCACACACATCGGATTGCCGCCCTGCTCCCGCAGATCCAGACAGGTATCACATTTGGTCATCATACCGAGCGCCGGATCAAACTGCGGTGCTTCATACGGACAGGCCCAGGTACAGTAACGGCAGCCCACACATTTATCATGATCCACCAGCACCACCCCGTCCTCTTCCCGCTTATGCATCGCGGTTGTCGGACAATGGCTGACACACTGCGGATCGTCACAATGGTTGCAGGCAATGGAGAGATGCCAGCGGCGCGGGCGCGGATACTCCCCGGCCTCGATATCATACACACGGCGGAAGTTACGCCCGACCTCGAGATCGTTCTTATCCTTGCACGCCACAACACAGGTTTTGCACCCGATGCAGGCGGCGACATTTATATAAAATCCAACTTGCTTATCCATGTCTGTGCCCCTTATCCGATAATCCGCTGCGGCAGACGCGCATCGTCAGTTAATTGCTCACCGTGCCATTTTTCGATATTACACAGCATCGTGTTCCACCCGGAGGTACCCAGCCCGGTCGGTACCTGAATCGTCAGGGAGTTATCCGCCCCGGCCATATCGATCCCGGTGGTTTCATCCACATTGGTCCAGCTGCCGTGCGGCAGTGCAACCACACCCGGTTTCATGGTCTGGGTCACCAGTGCCGGACGCAGGATTTTGCCCTGCGGGCTGGTCACCAGAACCGTTTCGCCCTGTTTGATATCCAGACGTTTGGCATCGGAAGCATTAATGTAGATAGGGCTCGGCCACTGCTCGCGCAGCCACGGCACGTTATCCAGGGTACTGTGTGAACGGCGCAGATAGTGCGGGTTATAGACCTGGAACGGATAATCCCCTTTCTCTTTTTTGCTGAAATCTTTAAAACTGGCTTCATAGCCGCTCGCAGACGGGATGTATTCGGCGATTGGCGGTAATTCTGTCCAGCCGCACTCCTTCGCCTTCTCCGTCAGCGTTTCGCAGTAGATTTCGAATTTACCGCTTGGTGTCGGACGCGGATTCGCAACCGGATCGCGGATAAAGTCCTCATACGCAATATAACCGTAATTATCATCCGCAGTGCGCTCCACCTGATATTTCCCTTTGGTCAGGAATTCATTCAGCGTGATACGTCCTTCCTGCGGCGTACCTGTCACCTGCCATTCATCAATATCCGCCTGCGTAATGGTGAACAGCGGCGCTTTGGTGACACCATCTTCGGTAATGATGGTTGCACCGTTGAGTTTGTTGAAGAATTGCTGCTTTTCAGAGATCGGGAAGATCTCATCCACATTGACACCCAGGCGTTTACCCAGCTCTTTCGCGATCCACTGGTCGCTTTTCGCTTCATACAGCGGCGGGGTCACATTCACAGCAGCAATGATTACTTCACGGTTACTCGGGTTAAGAATGGTTCCCTCGCGCTCCCACTCGGTTGTCACCGGCAGGATCACATCCGAATATTTCGCACAGGTATGCGGGACATAGGCTGCGGTCGCGATAAATTCCACACCGCTGCGGTAAGCCTCAATCCCCTGCATAATATTGGCGCGGGTCTGTAAGGTGGCGTTAAACGGATGAAAAATCATCTGAATATTGGCATCCACATCCCCGACACCACGCTGACGGAATTTTTTCTCCAGCAGAGCACGGTTCAGTTCGTTGTGGTTGATTTTCAGACTGACCGGGTTTTTCACTGCCGGTAAGCCGTTCGCACCGGCCATCAACAGGCGGGTGCCGTTGTTCCCGGCGGCATAGTGACAGCACGCGCCGGTCATGCGGCCCGGGCGGCCCATATGGCCGGTCATAAAGCCGAGTGTTGAAAATGCCTGAACCCATCCCTCACCGTTATGAATACGCGCCGGTGCCCAGCCGGTTAACAGCGCCACGCGCTGTGTGCCGCCAATCTGACGTGCCAGCGAGCGGATATCCGATGCGGAGATACCGCAGATCTCTGCCGCCCATTCCGGAGTGGTCGGTTTGCCGGTATATGTACCCAGCAGATAATCTTTGAAGTTTTTCTTCGGATCAGCCCCTGACGGCATATTGCTTTCATCGAAACCAACAGTGCAGCGGCGCAGGAATTCCCAATCGATCAGCGGATTTTCCGGGCTGTCCATCTCCAGCAGTGCATGCATGATCCCCAGCGCCAGCGCGTGGTCTGTACCCGGGTTGATCGGATACCAGTCCGCATCCATCAGTTCTGCGGTGGCGGTATAGCTCGGGTCGATACTGATAAAACGCGCTCCGGCTTTTTTCGCCTGATAGTAGTTATAAGTCGGACTGCCCGGGCTGGACCACGCCGGGTTCGCACCCCACATCACAATCAGCTGTGAGTTACGCATATCAAAACGGTCATTGGTGCCGAAGGTGTAGAATCCCTCCAGCAGCCCCAGATGGGCGGGGGTTTCAAACCACGCTCCCCAGGAAGTTGTTCCCCAGTCACCGGTAAAACCACCTGCGGCAGAGAATACACTCTGAAAATCCGTACCGTTACCACCGGTAACCCACAGGGATTCATTGCCGTATTGTCCGGTAATGCGTTTGGTTTCGGACGCCACAATATCCAGCGCCTCATCCCAGCTGATACGCACCCACTGATCGCGTCCGCGCAGGGTTTTATCCCCGCCGCCCGGTGCCCAGTTTTTACGTTTCATCGGGTATTTCAGGCGGTCAGCCCCGAACACCTGTTTACGCTGGGAGCGGCCGCGCAGACACCCGCGCTGCTGCGGGAAGTCCGGGGAATCGGCCACCACATCATCGGTTTTTTGTCTGATCACCACGCCATCGGCCACCAGTGCTTTGTTAACACAGCGGCCGCCGCAGTTATGCCAGCAGGCGACAGGTTTCCACTGCCCTTTGGCGGCAGAAGGTGCCGCCGGGGTGGTCTGTGCCGGTGCCGGGGTGGCGGCATGAAGTTGTCTGCTCAGCGGCAGTGCCGCCATGGCGGATGCTGCCGACGTCCATTTCAGAAATGAACGGCGGGTTACGCCGGTTTTCTGTCTGTCTGACATTGCTCTTACCTCATCATCATGTTTTTAAATTATTATTGTAAGTTTATTAATTCATTGATTTTTTTATAATCACTCCGGACAAAGACTTCCAGAAGTGTACTGAGCTGACGATAAAACCCCGTTTCCGCGTGATTATTCAGTTCACGGCAGAACGGTGTGATAAACGCCAGCAGATGTGCCTGCATAAATTCAGATGAAACCGCCAGCAGTGCGGTAATGCGCTCACATATCGCCTGTTCACGGTCAAGTTCCTGTGATGCCTGCTCACTCAGCTTCCACAGGAAATCCAGTTCATAGCCGATGTGATCCGCCGCCTCATACTCTGTTTCCGGCAGGTGAAAACCGTGCTGCTGATAAAAGGTTTTCACATTCAGGGTGCTCTCCTGAAACAACAGTTTGTCGCGGGAGACATAAACTGACTCCCACGGCGGCGCAGGCGGTGATTCCGGTCCGATAAACAGACGCGTAAAGTCCCAGTGCAGCGCCTCAAAATCCGATGCCCCCTGTTTAAGCATGCGGGTGTTCAGATCATCCCGCATGGCATCGAGCGCACTCTGCATGGCGGGCAGCGAGTCATCTGCCGGAAACAGTGACAGCCCCTCATCACGCAGATAAACCAGCAGTTCCGCTGTCGGCTCGTCCGTCAGCAGACGGCGCAGAACGTCATAAGCAAACTGACGCGCATACAGATAATCCGGGTCCCGGTCATCACTGTTCACACATACCTCCGTGGATATCGTCGGGCGAAAATTCAGCGGGCGTGGTGAGTTCAACCCGCACTTCTTTAATCAGGGGATTGCCCTGCTCATCGGCCTCCGCAATATGGGATGTCAGCAGAACAGGCAGTTCAGGGGTGTCCGTCAGGTGCATAATCGATTCAGGACTGAATTGTAAAAAATCGTGCAGGAGATCTTCCCGGAAGGGGACATCTGCCTTGCGCAGTGCCGCCGCGACAGCAGCGCAATCCTCACCGAACACCTTCGCGCTTTTGAAAAAATAATCGCGGGGAGAGAAAAGGTAATACGGCTCCGCGCTGAGAAACGCGTTGCTCTGATACACCTGGCCGGTGTGTTTGTTCTCCAGTGAGCAGTAATGCACACCGGCGGAAAGCTGATTTTCGAGGGCAAATTTCAGTACCCGCAAACAGGCAAGTTCACTGTCCGCCACCGCCAGACCACCGGCATACCAGTAATTGTAATAAACTTCGTAAGGCGGATTTTTCAGGGCAAAGCCCCGTTCCTGATAGGCCGGGCTGTTGGTCAGCGGGAAACAGAATTCCAGCAGATTGATGCCGTTCACGCCGATAGCATCCAGTTTCAGCAGCAGGTCATACATCTGCTCTTCGCTGCCGGGGATCACCGGCATTTCTACCATCACATCCGGAAAAATCTCCCGTGCCAGCGCTATCCGGCTGAGCACTTTTTCAATTTTCTCCGGTGGATCATCAATTTTGATACTGAAACGCACCTCTTTCAGACCGGCTGCCGCCAGTGCCAGTGCGGTATTACGATCCAGCGGATCACCGGCGGTATACAGCCGGGTATGAACGCCGGGCAGCTTCGCCTGTACCGTCTCAAAAAAACGGATACTCTCCTGACGAAACAGCAGCGGCTCGCCGCCGGTCAGCGCAATGTGAGTAAGCGGATACTCCTCTTCAGCTATCGCATTCACTTCACCAATGGCATCACGCATCTCATGCTGAAAACCGTCGTAATTTTCCTGATTCGGATTGAAGCAAAAATAGCAGTCGCGGTGACATTTCAGTGATAAAAATGTGGTGTAACTGCCCTCACCGGTGCGGCACTGCACACACGCGGATGACAGCCAGCGGCTGTGAATGCTTTTGCCGTTATTGGCAAAAACCGCCCCCAGCGCTTTGACTTCACGGCGCAGTGCATCCGTTTCCGCCCGGCGGCGGTGTGGTGCTTCAAATGGTAATCCGTACTGCGCAATGGCCTGCTGTGTCTGTTTTTCAATATCGGCATAGCGCCGGACATACCGCTGCAACGCCGCATTATGCTGTAAAACCTGGGTCTGTTCTGTCAGCGGGTAAATCATAGAAGATTCCTTAACGTGCGCTGCCGGAAACGCTCCGGCGGGTATCACTGGCTGAGATAAAATAGTCCGGTATATTCCTGCATTTATTTCTCATATTTCAGGTGTGACCGATGTGAACAGGTAATATTTTTACATGTTCAGTGTAAATGAGTGAAATACCGGCATATTGAGCGGGATCAAGATGAAATCAATTTATCGCTGTAGATATACATATATAGCGATAATATAGTCAGCCAAGGCTGAATATAATAAAGCCAGAGGGGTGTAAATAAAAATAATTATAAATCAAAATAATACACTGACTTCAGCACTGCATTAAAATGCCGTAAATGCGATTGATATTTAATAAATAATTAAATTAAAAACTATATGGCAATAAAAAATCCGGATTAAAAATATTAAATAATATATTTTTGTTTCATTTTATTAATTCATCAGTTTATCTGACAAATAATATTAGTATTACGCCGTTATATAATATAATCCGCGGTATTTATATGCTCCTGTTTCAGCCGGAGATCCTGGTTTTTGCAGTGCAGCGGAATAAAATCATCCTGAATGACCGATTTTCTCTGTCTGAGGCCGGATATAAACAATTATCCTCTTTTATTGTATGGATACAGGTTGCAGGCAATAACCCTTCTTTCTTTAATGATACTTATCGGCATAAAAACAAAACGGGCGCAAAAGCGCCCGTTTTCAGGCCGTTGACAAACCCGCAGGGGTTGGCGACGACCGGCAGAGGTTGTAAAAATAAACCAGGAAAATCAATTTATTGATTTTCGGCTGATAACACTTTCGGCTGATAACACAAAGCAGGAAAAACCACGTTTTATCCTGCTTTGTCAGCAATATCAAAACGGGCGCAAAAGCGCCCGTTTTGTTTGTTGTCTGCGGATAAATCAGATACTGAAAGATGAACCACAGCCACAGGTTGTTTTGGCATTCGGGTTGGTCACGATAAACCGTGAACCTTCCAGCCCTTCGGTATAATCCACACAACCGCCGACCAGATATTGCAGGCTCATCGGATCAACCACCAGCGCCACGCCCTCTTTCTCGATGGTCATGTCGCCGTCATTGATGGCATCATCAAAAGTGAAGCCATACTGGAAACCGCTGCAGCCGCCGCCGGTGATATATACACGCAGACGCAGGTTCGGATTTTCTTCATCCGCGATTAATATTTTTACTTTTTTAGCTGCCGCATCAGTAAATTGCAGAGGCATTGCTGAATCATCGCTCATTTATTACTCCAGACTGGCCGTGACCAGTAAACACACGCAGAAGCTGACCGCTTCCGGACACTACCGGTGATTATCCACCACCTCCGGCAATCGTTCAAGTTTCGTCACACAGAAAGCACAGTATCCACATTATTAATAAGGATATAGTTATCATGAGGATAATGCGATAAGTTGGATTCACCGGCGCTCTCCTTTACAATAGCCGCAATTTCCCGCTCACCGACTGACAGGAGTCCTGCATGAGCCGTTCTGAAAATCTCTATACTGAAGCACAACATTTTATCCCGGGTGGCGTGAACTCACCGGTTCGTGCCTTTAACGGCGTCGGCGGTACTCCGCTGTTTATCGAACGCGCCAACGGCGCCTATATTTATGACGTCGACGGCAAAGCCTATGTCGACTATGTCGGTTCATGGGGACCGATGGTACTGGGGCATAATCACCCGGCCATCCGCACCGCTGTCATCAAAGCGGTGGAAAAAGGACTGAGCTTCGGCGCGCCGACCGCCGATGAAGTGGAAATGGCCAAATTTGTCACCGAGCTGGTGCCGTCCATGGATATGGTGCGGATGGTGAACTCCGGCACAGAAGCCACGATGAGTGCGATTCGCCTGGCACGCGGCTACACCGCCCGCGACAAAATCATCAAATTCGAAGGCTGCTACCACGGGCACGCTGACTGTCTGCTGGTCAAAGCCGGTTCCGGCGCACTGACCATCGGCCAGCCAAACTCACCGGGTGTACCGGCAGACTTCGCCAAACACACACTGACCTGCACCTACAATGATCTCGGTTCTGTCCGTGAGGCATTTGAAAAACATCCGCACGATATCGCCTGTATCATCGTCGAACCGGTCGCCGGGAATATGAACTGTATACCGCCGTCAGCGGAATTCCTGCCGGGCCTGCGCGCCCTGTGTGATGAATTCGGTGCACTGCTGATTATCGATGAAGTGATGACCGGCTTCCGTGTCGCCCTCGGCGGTGCGCAGGCCCATTATGATGTTGAGCCTGACCTGACCTGTCTGGGTAAAATTATCGGCGGCGGAATGCCGGTGGGTGCCTTCGGCGGCCGTGGTGAAATCATGGAAAAACTGGCCCCGACCGGCCCGGTTTATCAGGCAGGAACCCTGTCCGGTAACCCGATCGCCATGGCGGCGGGTCTGGCCTGCTTACATGAAATCGCCCAGCCGGGTGTGCATCAGCGCCTGACCGAACTGACAGATATGCTGGCGGACGGCCTGTGCGAAAAAGCCCGTGAAGCGGGTATTCCGTTTGTGGTTAACCATGTCGGCGGGATGTTCGGCCTGTTCTTTACCGATGCACCGGCAGTTACCTGCTATCAGGATGTGATGAACTGCGACGTTGAGCGCTTTAAGAAGTTCTTCCATCTGATGCTGGAACAGGGCATTTACCTGGCGCCATCCGCCTTTGAAGCCGGGTTTATGTCTGTCGCTCACAGTGATGAAGATATCCGTAAAACGATTGATGCGGCCGCTTACGCTTTCTCAAAACTGTAATACCGCATAACCCGTCACGCCCGGCATCTGTCCGGGCGTTTTTGTTTTTCGTCTTGCTTTCTTTTTTTTTCTGCTTAAAATTCCCTCTGTTAGCCCACTCTTTTTCCGTATTACCGCGGCTGCTGAACCCGGTAATTCAATTCTGAAAGAGAGAAAAAGATGGATAACACCCGAAACCGCGCCTGGCGCAGATTCAAAAACCGTATCAATAAGTCCCGTGATCAGAAGCACGATGCATCGTTATATGATTATCCGGCAGAAAAATGCTGGAAAATGATGTACGGACGCAGTGAAAAAATGATCCGGGCGGCTCAGTTGGGCATGGCATATCCGCAAATCAGTCAGGCGGTTCTGACGCGCAACGCCTGCGATGAGGAAGATAAAGTATGAATGTCCTGTTTATCTGCAGCCGCAATCAATGGCGCAGTCCGACTGCCGAACATCACTGGCGGAATCACCCGCAGTGGTCAGTTCGTTCCGCCGGTACCAGCCGCAATGCAAAACGCCGGGTTACCCCGGCGTTACTTCAGTGGGCTGATGTGATTTTTGTGATGGAGCAAAAACACAAAAACCGCCTGAAAGCGGAATTTACCCGCCTGTTGGATCACAAACCCCTTCATGTCCTTGAGATCCCGGATGATTATCATTACGGCGATCCGGCGCTGATCGCCCTGCTGGACGATCTTGTGCCGCCGTATCTTTCCGCTGACTGAACCTTACCGGATCAGAATTCCCGCTGCTCTGTCAGCCAGCCGTTAAAGCGAACCGAGCACTCATCCTTGTCAGCCAGTCCGGAGGCGATAAAGATATTCTTTTTATTGTCCCTGTTCACATACGTGATCCGCAAAACCAGGTTATACGCCGGGTTAGCGGAAAACAGTTTCTTATAGGATTCCGGTGAGCTTTTGGCTTTGTCTGTCAGGGCATCATAAGTTTCCTGCGCAAACTGAGAAATCAGCAATTCCCCGGCCGGTTGAGCAGACAGAATTTCTGTTTGTGTTTTGCTTTCATCGATCTGCTTTATATCAATATGAAGCGTATGCTCCATCACTATCTGCATTTCCCGGTCAACGGAACGGCCGGGTTTGCTGCATTCACTGACAATATCCGGTGCGGCAAATAACGGCGCACTGACCAGTGCTAACAGCAGCGGAGAAAAATATTTCAGTTTCATTCGGCAATCAACTCCGTATCACCATGATGATAAATTGGCAGCACTGTAACTCTGCGGAAAATTTAACTTAAGGAAACGCCCGCAGTTCTGCAACAAAAAAAATACGCCTCCGGAGAAAGAGGCGTATAAGATTACGAGCAATGTAATCAAACCTTATAACTGTGAATATTATGCTTTTATAAATGATTGCACGGTGGTCAGCGCCAGCCGGGTCAGTGCTGAATAAAACGGGCTGTTTCCGTGGGTATCCAGCCGCTGCGCGTAACGCGGCAGCCAGTTCATCAGGTGCTGACTGAGCAGCGTGTTAACGGCCGCTGCCCGCATTTCAGAGGCCAGTACCGCCGCCTGGAATAAAATCAGCCCGATATGGTCAGCCGGTTCCGGATACGGAGTATTGAGTTTCAGTCGTTCCTGTTTTAAAAACGCACTCAGTGCAAGGGTTGAATCCCCCTGCAATAATCCTTCCGCATCCAGATATACCGACCCCCAGGGCGGAGCCGGTAACGCCCCCGGCCCGGCAAACAGTGACTGCCATGCGGATTTCAGCGTTTCTGTGCCCACTGCCGCCGTACGGCTCAGTTGCAGGCAAAGTGTGTCATCCACCTCACACGGCCACTGCTGCGCAAACCCCGGTAAGGAAAACAGGCGCATGGCGGTCCGGTTGCTGTCATCATCCGGCGGGAACAGATAGCAGATCCCCAGCACGTTAAATGCAGCCGCATAGTGAGCTGTTCTGCTCATGACATCCCCCGTCAGATATGAATGTAATAGAACACATAGCGCAGCATAAACTCTGCCGCGATGGTCAGCAGACAGCCGCTGATAAACCCGCCACAGACCGGTAAACCGCTGCATGTTTTTTTCTGTACCCGCACCAGAGAGATACCGCAGAGTGCCACACCAATCACCGCCGCTGCCCAGACACCAATCCGCAGCCCGGCAATACTGTCATACGCCTCAATGGGTGACAGCGGAAAGGTGATTGATGTGTGTGTCAGTTGCGTACGCGTCAGGTAATGCGCATAAAACGGCTGATACAGCAGGCGTCCGATCAGACTTACCGCCATCACACTCCACAACAGCCATAATGATGATAATGACAGTGCGTCAGCAGGCAATGTAATCCCGGCCCGGTGTCCGGCTTTCCGGATCACCATCACCACCAGAACAAACAGGACGGCCCCGAGTGTCAGTGTTGTGCCGTAAAACATCAGATAGGTGTTGATATCATTCCAGGTCAGAATCGAGGTATAGCGGTAAATCGATGCCATACAAAAAATATCCGCCAGCCCGATCGCCATTGCCCCGCCGTATAACAGGAAAGAGAATTTTCCTGTCTTCCACAGCCAGAGAAAACTGACACCGAGCGCGCCGACAAATGCGGCTGTCACTACGACTTCCCGGCTGAGCCAGGCGCTGAACACATTATTAATCGCATTAGGGGCATTAAGCGGCACACCGAGGTGAGTAATTGATGCAACTGAGCCCGCACCGGCGATGCCGCAGATAATAAAAATCGTCAGCATCATAAAGCGCTTAAAACTGTCTGCCGGGAGGCGGCGGCTGAGATGCACGGCAAACACCCCGCTCACAACGCACAGCCCCGCCGCCGCATTCATCATGTAAGTGAAAATTAAAAGTGACCACTCATTCATTTTTCTTTTCTCTCACTGTTCATATCATCAAAATTTGCGCCCTGATGCGGATTGATCACCAAATTCGGATGTGTAATCGACGGATCAGGCAAACCGGTTACGTAATCAAGGTCACCGTATTTCGCCCGCAATTCCTCAATCGGCCCGAACTGAATCGCCCCGAGCGGACAGGTGCTGACACACACCGGCTGCTCACCGTTCTGCTGAAGATCAATACAGAAATCGCATTTCGACATCTGTTTCGTTTCCGGATTCATCTGCGGCGCGCCGTACGGGCACGACCACGCACAGGCACCGCAGCCGACACATTTATCGGTATTGACCATGACGATGCCGTCCCCTTCGCGCTTATGCATTGCAGTTGTCGGGCAGTTGCGCACGCAGATCGGGTCTTTGCAGTGGTTGCAGGAGATGGAGAGCGTATAGGCGAACACGTTATTAATCAGTGCGCCGTTTTTATTACGGCTGTAACCGCCGCCGGTCATTTCATACACGCGGCGGAAGCGGCGGCCGACATCAAGATTATTTTTGTCCTTGCACGCCACCTGACACGCCTTGCAGCCGGAGCAGCGGGCGGAATCAATATAGAAACCTAACTGTTTGTCGCTGACTGCCGGATAAACGATAAATTTGCTCATGCTTTTTCCACCTCAACTACTTTTTCCACCTCAACTACTTTTTCCACCTCAACTAATAGTGTCTGGTGCGCGTTGCCGTGGGCGAGCGCGGTACTGCGTGACGAGGTGAGCACGTTGGCACATCCGCCCTGATCGATGCCGTTACTGTCCGGCTGCCACCAGGCGCCGGCCTGTAATGCCACCACTCCCGGCATAATGCGCTGTGTGATTTTCACCGGTATCATGGTGATCCCGCGATCGTTATGCACTTTCACTTTTTCACCGTCACCGATACCGCGATCTGCTGCGTCCGCCGGGTTGATCCACAGCTCCTGGCGCTGCACTTCCTGTAACCACTGGTTGGCAAACTGCGTGGAGTTCGCGCGGTTACGCCCTTTCCAGGTGATCAGCTGTAACGGGTATCTCGCCGTGAGACTGTCCTCCGGGCCCTCGGTGGCTGCCACATAGTGAGACAGCGCCGGGATCTCCGGATTGTGCATGTCATACAGGCGTTTGGAGAAAATCTCGATTTTGCCGGACGGGGTCGGGAACGGGTTGTTCTCTATATCCTGAATATTTTTCTCAAAGGCCACATTTTGGGTATGCGGGCGATGGGTTAATAAATGGCGGCGTTTAACCAGCAGTTCATCAAAGGTTGGGATGTTATCTTCCGGGCGCTTCTGTGCCGCATCATTAACGAGGAATTCTATCCAGTCGCGATCCGTTTCGTGACCTTCCGTAAATTCATCACGGACACCCAATTTCTCTGCCACTTCGCACAGCCAGTCATAGTCCGTGAGGCGCTCAAACTCCGGTTCAATGGCTTTTTCAGACAGGATCAGGTAATCACCGTAACTCCAGGTACCACCGATATTCCAGCGCTCCAGAAAACTGGTTTCCGGCAGCAGCAAATCGGCATATTTGGCGCTCGGTGTAAGATAGAGATCACTGCACACGATAAATTCGACTTTCGATTCATCCTCCAGCACTTTCGCGGCATGAAGAATATCAGTGTTCTGGTTGGCCATGTAATTACCCGCCATCGAGAACATCATTTTGATTCCGGTACCGAGTTTGTCTGCATTTTTCAGTCCGTTCTCCGGGGTCACCAGGGTTTTGTCTTCGCACGCCTGCACCCAGTTAGTGATATTAATTTTGGCTTTGACCGGGTTATCAAACAGCGCCGGACCGGCGATGGTTTTGCGCAGTTCCGGGTTCAGCGCCATACCGTAACCCGCTGCCCAGCCGCCGCGCACACCGACATTACCGGTGATGGTTGCCAGCAGCGTCGCGCCGCGTGCACTCCGCTCACCGCAGATATGGCGCTGCGGTCCCCAGCCCTGCATCAGCACTGCCGGTTTGGTGACGGCATATTCACGCGCCAGCTGACGGATAGTCTCCGCAGGGACTTTGGTGATTTTTTCTGCCCATTCCGGGGTTTTGGCAACGCCGTCCTTTTTACCGGTCAGATACGCTGACAGCGATTCATTATCCGCGACGCCTTCCGGCATCTGGTCTTCGCTGAATCCCAGGGTGTATTTATCAATAAATGACTGGTCATGAAGATTTTCTGTCACGATGACATACATCATCGCATCCATCATGGCGTTATCAGTCGTCGGCAGGATCGGTATCCACTGATCCGCCAGCGAGGACGCGGTATCGGAGTAGCGCGGATCAACGACAATAAATTTGGTGCCGTTCTTTTTCATCTTCTGAAAATAGTGGTTGCTGTGCCCGAAAATCGTTTCATTCGGATTATGTCCCCACAGGATCACCAGCGGCGTGTTTTCCAGGGTATCGAGCGTGCTGCCGCTGGCAGCGGTTCCGTAGGTATACGGCGTGGCGGCCATGGTGTTACCGTTACTGACCGAGTGATAGTTTTCCAGGAATCCGCCGGTCAGATTAAACAGGCGGCGCAGCATGTTCGCGCCGGAAAAAATCCCGCCGGTCACCCCGGTACTCAGGCTGACAAACCGCGATGCCGGACCGTATTTATCACTGATGCGCTGCCATTCGGCGGCGATCAGACTGGTGGCCTCATCCCAGCTGATGCGCTCAAAACGTCCCTCACCGCGCTTACCGACCCGCTTCATCGGGTATTTCAGGCGATCAGGATGATAAATAAATTTCCGGTAACCGCGTCCGCGCACACAGGCGCGCATGATCGGCATCTCTTCATTCAGTTCCGCATCCGGCCGGGTCGTGATGCGGACAGCTTTTCCGTCTTTGATATGAGCGCGGATATCACATTTCCCGCCGCAGTCAAAACTGCTGCAGGTCGGTACAATGCGCACGCCGTCATCCGCCTGATAAACCGGGATATGTGCCGGATCAGGCGGCGCGGATGCAATACTTTCAGAGGCCAGAAACGGGACGGCAGATAATACGGAACTGACCTGTATAAAACGGCGGCGGCTTATTTCGCCGGGCGCGGCGGATTTTTCATTATGGTGGCCGGATTGATGACTCATAATAGATTTACCCCGGGTGAGAAACACATTGCGGAATTTAACAATCAGAAAATAATAAATATTATTTAATTTTAAATAACCGGAAATAACATCACACCGCCGGTAATCAGTTAATAACCGGTAATAATGATAACCTGAACAAACAGAATGGCGGCAGCAAGATAGTAATAGATTAATATATTGCCGCCATGCGCAAATCAGACAACGACAATTGAATTCCGGCCTCTTTCCCGCTACTGTTAACTGAACGTTTTGTATTTGTTACCGTAAAAATACAGATGCGGCATCCGGTTCCGTTATTATCACAATAAGACCTGTTTTGCGGTGGCGGGATCTGATATAACACCCGCCGGTTTTTCCTTTCAGTCAGATACGGAGCACGGCACTTATGAGAAATATTCCGTTAAAAAGCGTGGATAATATCGCGCGGGATGTCATTGCGCTCGGTACAGATTATCTGCCTGATACCCTGCTGGAATATCACGCTCACCGCCGGGCGCAGTTTTTGTATCCGGCCACCGGACTGATTGAAGTCAGCACCGCGGACGGCGAATGGGTGATCCCGCCGTCCTGCGGGGTGTGGATACCGGAACAGGTCGCCCATGAAACACGGATGCTGAATGTCAGCACCCGCAGTCTGTATATCGAACCGGCAGCAAAACCGCGCCACGCCGTCAGTTGTGAGGTGGTGAGTGTTTCCCCGCTGCTGCGCCAGCTGCTGCTGGAAGCCGTGGATATCCCGGCGGAATATGATATTCAGGGACGTGACGGTATGCTGATGCAGCTTATTCTCTGCGAACTGGCGCGTATGCCTCCGCTGCCGTTTTTCGCGCCGATCCCGCGTGATGAGAAACTCGGCCGTCTGTGCCGCGAGTTTATGCGTAAGCCGGTGATTACCTCACAGCCCGGGGAATGGGCTGAACAGCTGCATAAAAGCGAACGCTCTTTCAGCCGTTTTTTCCGTACCCAGACCGGGATGTCGTTTTCAGAGTGGCGGCAGCAGGCGTGCCTGCTTAACTCGCTGTCTCATATTTTGTCCGGGAAATCGATTACCGAAGTGGCCTATGAGCTGGGTTACAACAGTGCAGGTGCATTTTCCATTATGTTTAAAAAACAGATGGGGCAATCCCCTTCCCATTTTAAAAATGACGATTCGGATATCCGCCATTTTTAAATTGTTTTTTAACAAATATAATTTTAGTATGATGTCCGGAATACATTTGATTTATTTTCCCGTTTTCTCTTTTTGTGTATTTTGCTTAATTGATCTGAATCAAATTTAAATTTACCTTACTACCACTTTGTGATTATTTACAAAACACTAAAAACCTCAATTAATAATTATTAAACATCAAAGTTCACTTTCATTGATTTCAGGCAATATAAATTCAACCTTTGCTGATATTCTCCTCACGATTTTTTACAAATAAATAAAAAAGAGGATGCGATGAATTTCAGCCGCAGACAGTTCTTTAAGGTTTGTGCCGGTGGTCTCGCCGGAACAACTGCCGCCGCTTTAGGCTTTATGCCGTCAGTAGCAATGTCCAATGTCCGGGAATACAAATTACTCCGTTCAAAAGAGACCCGTAACACCTGTACCTACTGCTCCGTCGGGTGCGGATTACTGATTTACAGCATGGGCGATGGTGCCATGAATGCCAAATCAGCAATTTTCCACGTCGAGGGCGATCCTGATCATCCGGTCAACCGCGGAGCGTTATGTCCGAAAGGTGCCGGTCTGCTCGATTATATTCACAGTGAGAGCCGTCTGCGTTATCCGCAGTATCGTGCACCGGGTTCTGATAAATGGCAGCGTATCAGCTGGGATGACGCGTTTGAGCGTATCGCCCGCCTGATGAAAGCTGACCGTGATGCCAACTTCATTGAGAAAAACAGCGAAGGCACTACGGTAAACCGCTGGCTGACCACCGGGATGCTCTGCGCCTCTGCCGCCAGTAACGAAACCGGGATGCTGACCCAGAAATTTACCCGTTCCCTCGGGATGCTGGCAGTCGATAACCAGGCGCGTGTCTGACACGGACCAACGGTAGCAAGTCTTGCTCCGACATTTGGTCGCGGTGCCATGACCAACCACTGGGTTGATATCAAAAACGCCAACGTCGTTGTGGTAATGGGCGGGAATGCTGCGGAAGCACATCCTGTCGGATTCCGCTGGGCGATGGAAGCAAAAAATAATAACGATGCCACACTGATTGTTGTCGATCCGCGTTTTACACGGACCGCATCGGTGGCAGATCACTACATCCCGATCCGTTCAGGAACCGACATTACCTTCCTTTCCGGTGTGATCCTGTATCTGATGGAAAACGGGAAATTCCACGACGAGTATGTGCGCCATTACACCAATGCGCCGTTACTGGTCCGTGAGGATTATGCTTTCAGCGACGGTTTATTCAGCGGTTATGATGCTGAAAAACGCCGTTACGACAAAACCACCTGGAATTACCAGTTCGGTGAAGACGGTTATGCCCTGCGTGACGACACTCTGCAACATCCGCAGTGTGTATGGAATCTGCTGAAAACGCATGTCAGCCGTTATACCCCGGATATGGTGGAAAAAATCTGCGGTACACCGCAGGCAGATTTCCTCAAAGTCTGTGAGATTCTGGCGTCCACCAGCCCGGCCAACCGTGCGGCCACTTTCCTGTACGCCCTCGGCTGGACTCAGCATACTGTCGGTGCGCAGAACATCCGTACCATGGCGATGATCCAGCTGCTGCTCGGCAATATGGGTGTGGCAGGCGGCGGCGTGAACGCCCTGCGCGGTCACTCCAATATTCAGGGACTGACAGACCTGGGTCTGCTCTCCACCAGCCTGCCGGGTTATCTGACCCTGCCGTCCGAAAAACAGACTGATCTCACCAGCTATCTGAACGCCAATACGCCGAAAGCCACGCTGCCGGGCCAGGTCAACTACTGGAGTAACTATCCGAAGTTCTTCGTCAGCCTGATGAAATCGTTCTACGGCGATGAAGCAACCAAAGAGAACCAGTGGGGCTATGACTGGCTGCCGAAGTGGGATCAGGCTTATGACGTGCTGAAGTATTTCGACATGATGAACAAAGGCGAAATCAACGGCTATATCTGTCAGGGCTTTAACCCGGTTGCGTCCTTCCCGGACAAAAACAAAGTGGTCAGTTGCCTGAGCAAACTGAAATACCTGATAACCGTTGACCCGCTGAGCACTGAAACCGCGAGCTTCTGGCAGAACCACGGTGATATGAATGATGTCGATACCGCATCCATTCAGACTGAGGTGTTCCGTCTGCCGTCCACCTGTTTCGCGGAAGAAGACGGCTCGATTGCCAACTCCGGCCGCTGGTTACAGTGGCACTGGAAAGCGGCGGATGCCCCGGGGGAAGCCCGTACCGATGGTCAGATCCTTGCCGGTATTCTGTGGAAAATGCGCGAACTGTATCAACAGGAAGGCGGTCAGGGTGTTGATCAGCTGATGAAAATGTCCTGGGATTACAAGCAGCCGTTTAATCCGGAATCCGACGAAGTCGCCAAAGAGAACAACGGCGTGGCCCTTGACGATCTGTATGATGCCAACGGCAATTTACAGGCGAAAAAAGGCGAGCTGCTCAGTTCCTTTGCACTGCTGCGTGATGACGGCTCAACTGCGTCCTCCTGCTGGATCTACACCGGCTGCTGGACCGAACAGGGCAACCAGATGGCGAAACGGGATAACAGTGACCCGTCCGGTATCGGTAATACCCTTGGCTGGGCATGGGCATGGCCGCTGAACCGCCGTGTGATCTATAACCGCGCCTCTGCTGATCCGCAGGGTAAACCATGGGATAAGAACCGTATTCTTATCGAATGGAATGGTAAAAAATGGGTCGGTAACGATATTCCTGACTTCAATACCTCTGCACCGGACGCCGGTACCGGGCCGTTTATCATGCAACCGGAGGGTTTAGGCCGTCTGTTTGCCATCGATAAAATGGCGGAAGGTCCGTTCCCGGAACACTATGAACCGTTTGAAACGCCGATTGGTACTAACCCGCTGCATCCGGAGGTTGTTTCCAACCCGGCCGCCCGTATCTTTGAGGACGACAAAAAACGTCTCGGAAATCATACGGAATTCCCGTACGTCGGCACGACTTATCGTCTGACAGAACATTTCCATACCTGGACCAAACATGCGCGGCTCAATGCTATCGCACAGCCGGAACAGTTTGTGGAAATCAGCGAAACCCTGGGGAATGCCAAAGGGATCAGCAGCGGCGACAAAGTAAAAGTCAGCAGTAAACGCGGCTTTATCCGCGCGGTTGCTGTGGTCACACCGCGTCTTCAGACACTGATGGTGGATGGTAAGCCGGTCGAAACGGTCGGGATCCCGATTCACTGGGGTTTTGAGGGGGCTGCCCAAAAAGGCTTTATCAGCAATACGCTGACGCCGGGAGTCGGTGACGCCAACTCGCAAACGCCTGAGTTTAAAGCGTTCTTAGTTAACATCGAGAAGGCGTAAGGAGGAATTATGTCCATGCAATCTCAAGACATTATCAAACGTTCTGCGACCAACAGCATAACGCCGCCTCCTCAGGCCCGTGACGACAAGTTTGAAGTCGCCAAGCTGATCGATGTATCCACCTGCATCGGCTGTAAAGCCTGTCAGGTGGCCTGTTCCGAGTGGAATGACATCCGGGATGACGTCGGGTTCTGCACCGGGGTTTATGATAACCCGACCGATCTCAGCGCCAAATCCTGGACTGTCATGCGGTTCAGCGAAACCAAAGAGAACGGCAAACTGGAGTGGCTGATCCGCAAGGACGGCTGCATGCACTGTTCAGATCCGGGCTGCCTGAAAGCCTGCCCGTCTGCCGGTGCCATTATTCAGTATGCCAACGGTATCGTTGATTTTCAGTCAGAGCACTGCATCGGCTGCGGCTACTGTATCGCGGGTTGTCCGTTCAATATTCCGCGTCTGAATCCGAAAGATAACCGGGTGTACAAATGTACGCTCTGTGTTGACCGGGTCAGCGTGGGCCAGGAACCGGCCTGTGTG
>OJJS01000011.1_pt1 | contig 92780 bp, 74 predicted proteins | sample 1596371 | NCBI WGS metagenome assembly OJJS01 (sample SAMEA4350116, study PRJEB24818) | metagenome | biome: human; feature: gut; material: faeces | place: Denmark | collected 2013-09 | reverse complement strand
TCCTCAATCTTGGGGATATTCAAAGAAAAGCAGTGGCACTTATTCAGACTGCGTCCCGGCAGGAAAGTTCGGAAAAAGATTCAAAAAAATGAAAATAATTTTTTGATGTTGAAAATCAGCAGGATAGAAGAAGAAAAACAAGCCGTTTCCCGGGCGGGAAACGGCAGTATAGCTTAGCTGAACAGGCCGAGATTGGCTTTTGCGTAAGCTTCGAAATCAGTGCAGCCGCCGATGTGCTTTTCATCGATAAAAATCTGAGGAACAGTTTCGACCGGTTTACCGACAGTGACAGATAAATCTTCTTTGCTGATACCTTCAGCGTGAATATCAATATAGCGGTAATCGAAGTCATCACGTTCATTTTTCAGTTTTTCTGCGAGTTCTTTCGCACGAACGCAATAAGGGCAACCCGGACGGCCAAAAATGACGGTATACATGAAAAGCTCCTTCATTCATCAGTAACACCGGAAGTGGTGCTTTAATGAGATAAATTATGCCTGTATCATAGCGGTTAGGAAAGAATGTTGTGACGATTTGTGCGGTAGTCCGCATCAATGGTTCAGAGAGTATCCGCAGTGCGGAAAGAAAAGCACAATCGCAGAGGATAAAATGACAAATAAACAGCCGCGACAAATGCGTTCATTAGGAGACATGCCGCGCCCGGTGATTATCTGTGAGGTTATCGGTGTGATATTACTGCTGCTGGTTTATCTGGCAGTGAATGATTTTATCGCGCTGCCGGGGTTTATGAGCAGTAAAAATGCACTGATGGTAATGGCGTTTGCCGGCCTGGGGTGTCTGGTACCGGCGGCAATCAATATTGTCTGGCGGGCAATCAGCGCGATGCCGTCCGTCGGGATTGACAGCAAAAGCGGGGCCGCTAAAAAGACCCGGCAGAATAAAAATGAAAAAAAGCAATAAAACGTTATTCCCCTTCACGTTTTTCAGCTAAGATCCGTTATTGGTCTGCGGGTGACATTTTTCCCCGCTGTACTTTTGTTTTTCCGGTTAAAAGGCTTCAGGTTCATGATCATTCCCGATCTCACGATATTACGCACATGGCTGGATCAGCTGCAACTCTCCTGTTTTGAGTGTGATTCCTGCCAGGCACTGCATCTGCCGCATATGCAAAATGTGGACGGTGTGTTTGATGCCAAAATTGATATCCTTGACGATATGCTGGTGTTCTCGGCGCTGGCGGAAGTCCGCCCGACCGCGATTGTCCCGCTGATTGCCAACCTGAGCCAGATCAACGCCAGTTCGCTGCTGGTCAAAACGTTTATGGATATTCAGGATTCCACCATGCCGAAACTGGTGGTCTGTTACTCGCTCCCGCTCAGCGCCGGGCTGACGTTTGAGCAGTTCTCTCTCTCCCTGCAACTGATGGAAGAACAGGTCGGTGCGGTGGTATTTGAGCTGTTCAGTAACAATATGCTGTTTGATCCGAATGATGCGGAGCCGGAAGATGAAGAAAGTTTCCGCGCTGATTCCGTTCCTTCTCCGGTGATCCACTGATTATCCGTACCACTTTCGATATCCGGGACACCTGTCATGCATTGCCCCCAGTATTCATCCGGCCGCTGCCGCTCCTGTCAGTGGCTTGAAAAACCCTATATTCAGCAGATTGATGATAAAGAGCAGGATCTCCGTGCTCTGTTATCCCCGTTCGCGGTACAAACATGGCTGCCGCCGGTCCGCAGTGCGGAAACCGCGTTCAGAAATAAAGCGAAGATGGTGGTCAGCGGCAGTGTTGAGCGCCCGGTATTCGGGATTGTCACGGATAACGAACCGGTGGATTTATCGGACTGCCCGCTTTATCCGCCCCGTTTTGCACCGGTATTTGCTGCGCTGAAACCCTTTATCGCCCGCGCCGGACTCACGCCCTACAATGTGGAACGCCGCCGCGGTGAGCTGAAATTCCTGCTGCTGACCGAAAGCCGTGCCACCGGTAAAATGATGCTGCGCTTTGTGCTGCGTTCGGAGAAAAAAGTGGCGCAGTTACAGGCCGCACTGCCGTTTCTGCAGGCACAATTACCGCAGTTATCGGTGATTTCCGCTAATATCCAGCCGGTCGCAATGGCGATTCTGGAAGGGGAGCAGGAAATTATTTTGACCCCGGATGAGGTACTGGAAGAAACCTTCAACGGTATTCCGCTCTATATCCGTCCGCACAGTTTTTTCCAGACCAATCCGGATGTTGCCGCACAGCTGTATCATACTGCCGGGCAATGGGTGCGTGAGTGGGGGATCACCCGCTTATGGGATCTGTTTTGCGGCGCGGGGGGATTCGGTCTGCACTGTGCGGATAAATCCACACATCTGACCGGGATTGAAATCAGCCCGGAGGCCATCGCCTGCGCCACCCGTTCAGCGAAAAAGATGGGACTGGAGAATGTCACGTTTCAGGCACTGGATTCCGCGCAGTTTGCTCTCGCTAAATCTGCCGTGCCGGAACTGGTACTGGTTAATCCGCCGCGCAGAGGGATCGGGAAAGCCCTGTGTGATTACCTGAACACCATGGCGCCGGAGACGATTATCTATTCCAGCTGTAATGCACAGAGTCTGACACAGGATCTGGCGCATCTCACACAGTATCAGCCGCAGCGCGTGCAGTTATTTGATATGTTCCCGCATACCGCACATTATGAAGTGCTGGTACTGCTGACCAGAAAATAAATCGCCGGAATAAAAAAACGGGGCTGCGTACAGACGTCAGCCCCGTTTTTGTATGAGCGGATCAGCTGCGGTGTTCGAATGCCAGCGCCCGGCGTTCAATCAGGCGCATCGCCAGCGTCAGCAGGCTGTTGACAACCAGATAGATAATCCCGGCGGCAATAAAGACATTCAGGTCATAATCCTGACCAAACAGGCGGCGGCTGTAACCCATCACTTCAAGTAATGAAATCGTCGTGGCCAGAGAGGTACTTTTGAAAATCAGCACCACTTCGTTGGAATAGGATGATAATGCACGTTTAAAGGCATACGGCAGGATAATCCGCATCGTCTGTTTCTGTGACATCCCCAGCGCCTGGCAGGATTGCCACTGTCCCTGAGGGATCGCTTTCACCGCGCCGTAGAACAGCAGTGTTGAATAGGCGGCACTGTTCAGTGCCAGAGTCACCATAGCGCAGAGCCACGGGGATGACATCAGTTCCCACAGCTGCGGATACGCTTTTAATCCCTCAAACTGCGCCGGTCCGAAATAAATCAGGAAAAACTGGACCAGCAGCGGTGTCCCGGTAAACAGGGTGATATACCCTTTGACCAGCTGAGTCAGAATCCGGGGTTTGAGAGAGAGTATCAGTGTAAACAGTACTGACAGCAGAAACGCCGTGACCAGTGCGGCAAAGGTCAGTGACAGACTGACCGGCAGGCCCGGTAATACAGCAATAATATAATCAAATATGCTCACTGGCCGCTCCGTTCAAAACGTGTGGTACGTAATTCGATACGTTTGAGGATGTACTGACTGACCAGCGTAATGGCGAGATAGATAAGCGCCACGATGCTGTACCAGGTGAAAGGCTCTTCAGTACGGCGGGCAATGCTTTGTGTCTGCAGCATCAGTTCATTAATACCAATCAGATACACCAGCGCGGTATCTTTCAGCAGAACCAGCCACTGGTTACCCAGGCCCGGCAGAGCATGACGCCACATCTGCGGCATAATAAAGCGGAGGAAGATGGTGGTACGGCTCAGTCCGAGTGCCTGACCGGCTTCACGCTGACCGTCCGGGACGGCTTTCAGCGCACCGCGCAGGGTCTGTGACGCATAGGCGGCATAGAGCAGGGAAAGGGCGGTGATACCACTGAAGATCGGCACATACGGGCCGTTATCGATCTCAAGCGTCAGGGTGAAGAAGCCCAGATCGATACCGTCACTCAGCCGGATAATCACTTCCTGAGTACCGTAATAGACAAACAGAACCACCAGCAGCTCAGGTAAACCACGGATGAGTGTGACCAGACAGGTTCCGGCAAAGGCGACAGGTTTCCAGCGTACGTTTTCCCAGAGGGTAAACAGCATCGCGAGCACAAGACCAATCAGGAGTGCAGAAACAGCAAGGCCGACGGTTACCCCGGCGGCACTTGTTAAAGAAAGAAAATCGTTCATTAATTTTTTATGTTATTACTCAAACCATTTCTTATAGAGGGTATCGTAAGTACCGTCCGCTTTGACCTCACCAAGCGCCTTGTTGAGTTTGTCTTTCAGCTCACTGTTGCCCTTACGGACCGCAATAGCCAGGCCGGTGCCGAAATATTCCGGATCGGTGACACGCTCACCCACGGTTTTCAGATTGTCATTGCTCTTCAGCCATTCATTGATAACAGCTGTGTCACCGAAGACAGCGTCAATACGTCCGCCTTTCAGATCCAGTACCGCATTCTGGTAGCTTTCATAAGGAACAATTTTCATGTCCTTAAATTGCTCCATCAGGTATTTCTGATGCGTGGTGCCGTTCTGGATGCCAATCTGTTTCCCTTTGAGGCTGTCAATGCTATCAAATTTGCCCGCGACTGCAACGAAAACAGCAGAGTTATCATAATAAGTATTGGTGAAATCAACCTGCTTCTGACGCTCCGGTGTTACGTCGATACCGGCCATCAGCGCATCAAAACGCTTGTATTTCAGGCTCGGGATCAGGCTGTCAAAGGCCTGGTTGGTAAAGGTGCATTCCGCGTCGATTTTGGCACACATCGCCTGAGCCAGATCCACATCAAAACCGACGATTTCGTTTTTCTCATTCACGGTTTCAAACGGGGCATAACTCGCTTCTGTCGCGAAACGGATTTTTTCTTTTTCTGCCGCCGCTGCGGAGAAAGCAAACGCGCCGATTAATGCGGCAATAACCAGTTTTTTCATAGCAACATCCTATTTTAGTATTCAGTGGCAGAAAATAATCAGTGTGACAGATAACCGGCAAATGCCTCTGTCTGCGGCGTGGTAAAGCATTGCGCACCGCCCTGTTCAACGATACGGCCGTTTTCCATATACACCACTTTACTGGCGGTTTTACGGGCGATATCCACTTCGTGAGTCACAATCACCTGGGTAATCCCGGTCTGCGACAATTCTTTAATAATATCGACGACCTGAGAGGTAATCTCCGGGTCCAGTGCTGCGGTCGGTTCATCGAACAACAGCACCTGCGGTTCCATCATCAGGGCGCGGGCAATCGCCACACGCTGCTGCTGTCCGCCGGATAAATGCAGCGGGAAGCGGTTTGCAAAATCAGTCAGACGCAGACGCGCCAGCAGCTTTTCAGCTTTTGCCTGAGCGGCTTCTCTGGTCAGACCCAGTACCCGGACCGGCGCTTCCGTCAGGTTATCCATGACGGTCAGATGCGGCCACAGGTTATACTGCTGGAATACCATCCCGACATTCTGGCGCAGTGCACGGATCTCACCGGCAGAAGGCGTGGTGGCAAAATTAAAATGGTGATCCGCAATGGTCAGTTCACCGGAACGCGGCATTTCAAGCAGATTCAGTGCCCGCAGCAGCGAACTCTTACCGGCACCGCTCGGCCCGAGCAGAACCATGGTTTCGCCTGCACCACATTCCAGGTTGATATCAAACAGCGCCTGATGCTGTCCGTAAAAGCAATTGATGTTTTTTAATTGAATACTCATGCTGTAATTCTGCATACTCAGTGACGTTGAGTGAATATTAACGCCGTAAGAATAAATATGCAATTATTTCTGCATAAAAAACTACTAAAAAAGCAAACTAATAACTTTTACTGAGTGATTATGTCTTCTCTGATGCTGAGAGGGCGTATGCTGCCGCCCGTTTGACGATAGTTTTCGCCATGCCTTTAAAGATGAATAAATGAGCGGGCATCATAGCGAACCAGTAGAGCAGCCCGCTGAATCCGGCAGGATGCCACCAGGCGCGGACATCCAGCGTCCGCTGATGGCCGTGGTCGCGGATGGTAAACGTCAGCCGTCCCAGTCCCGGGGCTTTCATGCCGAACAGGAGAGAGAGTTGCTGCCGGGGTTTAACGGTGATCACTTTCCAGCCGTCGATTTTATCCCCGGGTTCGAGGGTATCGCGATCCGGGCGGCCGTAAGTGATTTTATTGCCGCACAGGTCATCCAGCCGTGCGCGGACAGACCATAAAATATTGGCGTAGAAATAACCGTCTTTACCGCCGATCTGCTGCACGACATGCCACAGCGCATCAGCGGAGGCGGAGGTGTTCAGGGTAAAACCGGCCTGCTTGGGATAGAAGCCGAAACCCGGCCGCCAGCGGGCACGGACTTCCGGATCATAACCCCAGTCCTCATTATCCACGGCATCCGCTTCATCCTTAAGGGTCTTGCGTACGGCATCATCAAAACTGAGCAGCGTCTGCGGGATGAGTGCCTGAAGCGGCTTTCCGTCGCCCGGCAGATCATATTTCAGCCCCATAATCAGCTCTTTGGCGATGCCTTCCGGCACCGTGGTGATAAGCCGCAGAAAATGAACTGAAATCAGCCGCAGCGGAATAGGCAGCGGGATCATCAGCCGTTTTTTACCGCTGATGGTAATAAAATGCCGGAACATCTCCAGATAGCTGAGGTAATCCGGCCCTGTGGCATCAAAGCGGCGGTTTCCGTCAGCAGGATGCGCGAGCAGACCGGTCAGATAATTCAGCAGGTTTTCCAGCGCCACCGGCGAGGATTTCGAGCGTGCCCAGCGCGGCGGGGTAAGGATGGGCAGGTTGTACACCATGTCGCGCATGATTTCAAAAGCAGCCGAGCCGGGACCGACAATAATTGCCGCGCGGATCTCGGTGACCGGCACACGGCTGTCCGCAAGAATTTCGCCGGTCAGCCTGCGGGCGGCGAGATGCGGGGAGTCGCTGTCTCTGTGCTGCATCGCGCTCAGGTAAATTACTTCCCGCACAGCAGAGTTATTCAGCACCGCCTGCACGTTTTCCGCTGCCAGACGCTCGCGCGCCAGTAAGTCCGCCTCATCCGTCATGCTGTGGACGAGGTAGTACACCACATCAATATCCTGAAAAAGGGTTTCCAGGGTGGATTTATCATACAGATCCGCATAGCAGCAGCGGGTATTTTCCCAGCCCTGTGCCTGCATCCACTCCACCCGGCGGGCGGCGGCGGTGACCTGATGACCGGCGGCGATCAGTTGCGGGATCAGATTCTGTCCGACATAACCGCTGGCTCCCAGTACTAAAATCCGCTGAGGCAAAATCCGTTGTTGTGGCATACATTTTCACTCTTCAGGTAAACAGGGCTATCAGCACCGGTGCAAACAGACTGAGGACAAAGCCGTGCACAATCGCGGCCGGGACAATCGATACACCGCCGCTGCGCTGCAATACCGGCAGGGTAAAGTCCATCGTGGTGGCACCGCCGAGGCCGAGAGCGGCTGCACGGTGACGGTTGATCAGCAGCGGGATCAGCATAATCGCGGCAATTTCCCGTGCCAGGTCGTTAAAGAAGCCGACACTGCCGAGTACCGGACCGAATGCGTCGGTCAGCAGAATACCGGACAGCGAATACCAGCCGAAGCCGGAGGAGAGCGCCATCCCGGTTTTGACCGGCAGCCCGGCAATCAGTGCCGCGAGTGCGCCGCCGAGCAGTGAGGTGGCTGCCACGATCAGGGAAACCAGCATACCGCGGCGGTTAATCAGGATCTGGCGCAGCGTCATACCGCTGTTGCGCAGCTGGATACCGACCAGGAACAGCAGAAAAATCAGGGCATATTCACTGGCGGCCCCGGCAAAGGAGAGAAATGACCAGCCGAATAACCCGGTGGCAAAGCCCACCAGCAGCACACCACACAGTTGCAGTGACTCCAGCACCATATGCAGGCGGGAAGGCGGTTTTTGCTGTTTGTGAGCCGGGACCTGCCACGGGTATTTTTTGCCGTATAAAAACAATCCGGCAAGGTTACAGCCCAGTACCACCACCGAAAAGGTCAGCGTGTACTGCACTATCACCAGCAGATTGGCGCCGAGGTTTTCCACCAGCGCCAGACTGATCCCCATCAGAAACAGTATCACATACACCATCGCGCTCAGACCGCGGCCGATGATTTTTTTCAGTGCCGTGTTGCTGACCGGGATGAGATAACCCGCAATAAGCGGTGCGAGAATAATTAATAACCCTGAATACATGTGTGTTGTTTCCGTAAAATAATGCCGTCTTTCTTGTGTTCGTGTTAGTGTCTGATTAAAAAGCAGACGATTATAGCGGCATCCCCACCAGAATTGCTACGTATCCCTCTGTTTTCATGTTTAGTATAAGTCAAAACCGTTTTTATTTATTACATTGTGATAATACTTTATTGTGATCATTATTGTCATAACACAGGCGGTATCCGGCAAACAGTGAGGGAACTATGATTCTGGAAAGAGTGGAAATTCTGGGTTTTCGCGGTATAAACCGGCTGTCATTACCATTGACCGGCAATACGGTACTGATTGGTGAAAACGCGTGGGGGAAATCCAGTCTGCTGGATGCCCTGACTCTGACACTGTCACCGCAGGCACTGAATGCAAAATTTATCCTGAGCGACTTTTATCACGCCGCTGACAGTGAATCAGGACCTGTCCGTCACTTACAGATTGTTCTGATATTCCGTGAAACGCGGCCCGGACGTTACCGCTCCCGCCGTTTCCGTGAACTGGCACCGCTGTGGCGCAGCAACGGGGATGAATATCAGCGGATCAACTACCGTGTCAGTGCCGATCTGGCGGATGACAACACGATTACCAGCCAGCGCACGTTTCTGGATGAAGCCGGTGAGCCGCTTCTGCCGGAAAAAACAGATACCTTTATCCGTGAAATTATCCGTCTTTATCCGGTGCTGCGCCTGCGTGATGCCCGTTTTATGCATGGCCTGAGAAAAGGAATACCTGAATGTGAGGAGGAGGAGTGTGATCTCCGCATGCAGACAGAAACCTTTAATAACCGGATGGCGGATCTGACCCGCGCTCTGGTCAGCAATCCGCAGACACTCTCCAATGATGATTTGCAGGATGGCCTGGAAGCCATGAAACAGCTGCTCAGCCACTACTTTGCCGAACAGGGGGAGTATCTGCTGGATCGCCGTAAGGCGCGGCGGCTGAATATTGAACCGCGCCAGCGGGCATGGCAGGCGCTGGAAGGAATTAACCGCGTGGTGGCCGGCCCTAATCAGCGTAATGTGCGGCTGATTATCCTCGGCATGTTTGCCGCACTGCTTCAGTCCAACAGCGGGCTGAAACTCGATCCGTATGCCCGGCCGATCATCATCGTGGAAGATCCGGAAACCCGGCTGCATCCGATTATGCTGTCGGTGGCGTGGGGGCTGCTCAATCTGTTTTCTTTGCAGCGCATTACCACCACCAACTCCGGTGAACTGCTTTCGCTGGTGCCTATTCATGATATCTGCCGCCTGGTACGGGAATCCACCCGTGTCGCCGCTTACCGGCTGGGGGAAAATCATCTGTCGCCGGAAGAACTGCGGCGTATCTCATTCCATATCCGCTTTAACCGTCCGTCCGCACTGTTTGCCCGCTGCTGGCTGCTGGTGGAAGGGGAAACGGAAATCTGGCTGATGAACGACCTGGCAAAACAGTGTAATTACTACTTTGAGACAGAAGGGATCAAGGTGATTGAGTTTGCCCAGTGCGGTCTTAAACCTTTGTTAAAGTTTGCCAACAAAATGGGTATAGAATGGCATACGCTGGTTGACGGCGATGAAGCCGGTAAGAAATACGCGGCTACCGCCGCACACTTCTCATCGGGGCTCAATGATGTTGAGCAGGACAGACTGACCCGTCTGCCCGCGCCGGACATGGAGCATTTTTTGTATCGTGAGGGGTTCAGCCGCCTGTATCACAAGGTTGCGGATATCCCGGAGAATATTAAAATGCCGGCCCGCCGGGTGATTACCAAAGCGATTCACCGCACCTCGAAACCGGATCTGGCGATTGCGATTGCCAATAATGCCGCAAGCAGGGGTGTGGATTCTATCCCGCTGTTGCTGCGCCGGATGTTCTCCCGCGTGGCATGGCTCGCCAGAGGGCGGGCTAACTGAGGAAACAGGAATTCATGAGAGCAGTTTCAAAGAAAAAAAAACTGACCGCCGGCATTCTGATCATTCTGATCGCCGGCGGTTTCTGGTTTTTTAACCGTGAAGATGCACCGGTCAGTTATATGACGGAAGATGTGCAGCGCGGGACACTGGAAAAAAAAGTGATGGCCACCGGCAAACTGGATGCTTTGCAGAAGGTGGACGTCGGGGCGCAGGTCAACGGACAGTTGCAGACCCTGAATGTCAAAGAGGGAGATTTTGTTAAGAAGGGGGATCTGCTGGCCGTTATCGATCCGGTCAAAGCCCAGAACGTGGTGATTGAGGCGGAGCAGACTGTCAGTGAAATCAGAGCACGGCTGAAGCAGGCAGAGGCGGAGTATGCCTTTGCACAGGCGACGTATCAGCGGCGGCTGGCACTGTCAAAAACACAGGTTATCTCAAAGCAGGATGTGGATGAGGCACGGCGCAATATGGAAGTGCAGCGCGCAGCGATTGATACCAGTAAAGCCCAGCTGGCACGTAATCAGGCCACTCTGGATACCGCCCGTAATGATTTGCAGTACACCAATATCCGTGCACCGATGGACGGTGTGGTGACAGAGCTGAAAACATTACAGGGGCAGACGGTGATTGCCATGCAGCAGGCGCCGACCATTCTCTCCCTTGCGGATCTCGATACGATGCTGGTGAATGCGGAAGTCTCCGAGGCGGATGTGGTTTATCTGAAACCCGGCCAGAAAGCGACGTTCAGTGTACTGGGTGCGCCGGATAAATCCTTCAGCGGCGTGATTACCGATATCCTGCCGAAACCGCAGAAAATTAATGACGCCATTTTCTATTATGCGCGCTTTGAAGTACCCAATCCGCAGCACGTGCTGAAACTGGACATGACTGCCCAGGTGACCATTGCACTGGAAAACCGCGAAAATGTACTGAAAATTCCGCTGGCGGCGCTGGGTAAAGAGATTTCCCCGACCGAATATGAAGTACAGGTACTGGTGAATGGTCAGCCGGAAACCCGGCAGGTGACACTCGGCACCCGTAATGATGTGGAAGCTGAGGTGGTAAAAGGTCTGTCGGAGCATGAGAAAGTGGTGACCGGCATTGATGACACCACAGCAGGATAATTCATGAGCGCATTATTAGAACTGCGGAATATTTACCGCCGTTATCCTTCCGGTGACAGCACTGTCACGGTACTGGATGATGTCTCACTGACGATCAGTGCCGGTGAAATGGTGGCGATTGTCGGTCAGTCCGGCTCGGGTAAATCCACGCTGATGAATATCCTCGGCTGTCTGGACACGCCGAGTGACGGTCAGTATTTTGTCGCCGGAAAGAACACGGCAGAACTGAGCGGCGATGAACTGGCTGCACTGCGCCGTGAGCATTTCGGCTTTATTTTCCAGCGCTATCATCTGCTCTCTCACCTCAGTGCGGAACAGAATGTGGAAATGCCGGCCATTTATGCCGGACTGAGCGCCCGCGAACGCCGCGAACGGGCAGCAGAGCTGTTGCAGCGTCTTGGGCTGGGTGAGCGGCTGATTTACCGGCCGGGACAGCTTTCCGGCGGGCAGCAGCAGCGTGTCAGTATTGCCCGTGCGCTGATGAACGGCGGTGAAGTGATCCTCGCGGATGAACCGACCGGCGCGCTCGACAGCCAGTCGGGCAAAGAAGTGATGGCGATCCTCCATCAGCTCTGTGAGCAGGGGCATACGGTGATTATCGTCACCCATGATCCGGTCATTGCCGCACAGGCAGCGCGGATTATTGAAATCAAAGACGGGCATATTCTCAGTGACAGCGGGGCGGCAATCAATCCGCAGGCGAAAACTCCGGCGGCAAAACCCCGTCTGAAAAGCAGTGCGTTCAGCCGTTTTTTCGGCCGCTTTAATGAAGCGCTGCTGATGGCGTGGCGGGCGATGGTCGTCAACAAAATGCGGACACTGCTTACGATGCTGGGCATTATTATCGGGATTGCCTCCGTGGTGACCATTCTGGTGATTGGTGATGCCGCCAAAGCCCTCGTGCTGTCTGATATCAAATCCATCGGCACCAACACCATTTTTATCTATCCCGGCAAAGACTTCGGCAGTGATCCGGGACAGGATCTGCAATCCCTCAAACCCGGCGATGTGGATGTGATCCGCCGGCAGCCGTATGTCTATGCAGCTTCTGCGGAAATCGGGAGCAATGCACGACTGCGCCGCGGAAATATCGACTCCGCGGCCCGCATCACCGGGATCGGGCCGGACTTTTTCACGGTGTATGATATGCGTTTCGGCGAAGGGCGTGCATTCCCGCCTGAGATGTATGAACGCCGCTCTCAGGTTGTTATCATCGACATGAATACCAAACGCAAACTCTTTCCTCATCAGAAGAATGTGGTCGGGGAAACGCTGCTGGTGGGTAATATGCCCGCAACGGTGGTCGGCGTGATTGCGGATCGCAAGTCCATGTTCGGTAACTCGCAAACCTTACAGGTCTGGATGCCGTACACCACCCTGACCGGGCGGCTGATGCAGCGTAATTATCTGGATATGATCTCCGTGCGTATCCGTGACGGTTACAACACCAATAATACGGAAGAGCAGCTGGTCCGGCTGATGACACTGCGCCACGGCAAACAGGATACCTTCACGTATAACCTCGACAGCATTGTGAAAACCGTGGATAAAACCACAACCACGATGCAGCTTTTCCTGACGCTGGTAGCGGTAATCTCGCTGGTGGTCGGGGGGATTGGTGTGATGAATATCATGCTGGTGAGCGTGACAGAGCGTACCCGCGAAATCGGTATCCGTATGGCGGTCGGTGCACGGGCGGGGGATGTGATGCAGCAGTTTCTGATCGAGGCGGTGCTGGTATGTCTGATGGGCGGCGCCATCGGGCTGGGACTCTCTTACTCCATTGCTTTTGCAGCCCAAATGGCACTGCCGGACTGGGAATTTGTCTTCCGGCCTGCGGCGATTGTCAGTGCGGTGCTTTGTTCAACCGCGATCGGGGTTATCTTTGGTTTCCTGCCGGCCAGGAATGCGGCTAAACTTAATCCTATCGATGCACTGGCGCGGGAATAGCCGCACACCGGCTGAAAATACGAATACGTCGCGGAATGACGATTGACATTACCGCGACGATCCGCATAATTTTGTAAAATACAGTAATTTGTAAAATACAGTGTTACGGCGCTGCGGTGTCGTCATCTTCAGTAACCGGAATAATCACACTGACGTGATGCCCTTTTGGTCCCTGAATGGTGTCATAATTCACTTTCTGACCCGCTTTCAGCGTGCGGTAGCCGTCCATCTGTATCGTCGAATAGTGGACAAAAATATCGTCACCACCGTCCGACGGACAGATAAACCCGAAACCCTTGGCGTTGTTGAACCACTTAACAGTACCTGTTTCCATACTGTTATCACCCTCATCTGTCAAACGATTGAAAAATACTGCACAATGCACCATATGATCCATAATACTCATAATGAAGTATCAGTATTACGCAGATATACTGGTTACCTTGTACATTATTTATACTCTATTGAATTAGAGGGTGACGTCAAGCCTTTGTTGACGGCAAAACAGTATGGGTCTGTAAAGTCTGATAAAAATAACGCTGAGTATTGATACGCCTGCTGCGGCGTACGTTTTCTATAACCGGAATAGCAATGAGTCACTATCAATCTGAATCACAAACGGATGTCACGCTCAGGGAAAAAGAGCTGCAGAAGATACAGCCGCCTTCAATGTATAAGGTGGTTTTAAACAACGACGACTATACCCCTATGGACTTTGTGGTTGAAGTTTTGCAAAAGTTCTTTTCTTATAATGTTGATCGCGCGACGCAGATTATGCTCGACATCCATTACCAGGGAAAAGGGATCTGCGGGGTATTTACCGCTGAAATTGCGGAAATGAAAACAATATTGGTCAATACGTACGCGAAAGATAACGATCATCCGTTGCTGTGTACACTCGAGAAGGTATAAGAATACACTTTATTTCTCAGAATGGAGGTGCCTATGCTCAATCAAGAATTAGAGCTCAGTCTGAATATCGCCTTTGCCAAAGCAAGGGACAACCGGCATGAATTTATGACCGTAGAGCACCTGCTGCTGGCGTTGTTAGGTAACAAATCAGCCCGTGAGGCGCTGGAAGCCTGCCGTGTTAACCTGGCTGTTCTGCGCCAGGAACTCGAAAATTTTATTGAACAGACCACGCCGCTGCTGCCGGAAGGGGACGATCGCGAAACCCAGCCGACACTCAGTTTCCAGCGTGTCTTGCAGCGCGCCGTCTTCCATGTCCAGTCATCCGGCCGTAATGAAGTCAACGGCGCAAATGTGCTGGTGGCCATCTTCAGTGAGCAGGAGTCCCAGGGGGCGTATCTGCTGCGCAAGCATGATGTCAGCCGTCTGGATATTGTTAATTTCATCTCTCACGGCACCACCAAAGGTGAGGATGATAATGACAGCAGCCCGTCTTTTGATGAGCCGTCCCAGTCTGCCGCCGAAGAGAGCGGCAGCGGAGAGGACAGCCTGGATAACTTCACCTCCAACCTTAACGAACTGGCACGTAAAGGCCAGATTGATCCGCTGATCGGCCGTCAGGCAGAGCTGGAGCGCACGATTCAGGTGCTGTGCCGCCGCCGCAAGAACAACCCGCTGTTTGTCGGGGAGTCCGGCGTGGGTAAAACCGCGATTGCGGAAGGGCTCGCCTGGCGTATCGAACAGGATGACGTACCGGAAGTCATCAAAGGCTATACCATTTTTTCTCTGGATATCGGCTCGCTGCTGGCAGGCACCAAATACCGCGGTGATTTCGAGAAACGCTTTAAAGCGCTGCTGAAAGTGCTGGAGAAAAACGAAAAAAGCATCCTGTTTATTGATGAGATCCACACCATCATTGGTGCCGGTGCGGCATCGGGCGGACAGGTGGATGCGGCTAACCTGATTAAGCCGTTATTATCCAACGGGAAAATCCGGGTGATAGGCTCCACGACTTATCAGGAATTCAGCAATATCTTTGATAAAGATAAAGCGCTGACCCGCCGTTTCCAGAAAATTGATATCAACGAACCGACGGCTGATGAAACCGTACGCATCATCAACGGTCTGAAAGCCAAATATGAAGCGCACCACGATGTGCGTTACACCGCGAAAGCCGTTCAGGCGGCGGTGGATTTATCAGTGAAATACATCACTGACCGCCATCTGCCGGATAAAGCGATTGATGTTATCGATGAAGCCGGGGCAAGAACCCGTCTGATGCCGCTGAGCCGCCGTAAGAAAACCATCGGTGTCGGCGAAATCGAGGCGATTGTGGCGCGGATTGCGCGTATCCCGGAAAAAACCGTGTCCAGCAGTGATAAAGATCTGCTGCGCAACCTCGACAGCCGCCTGAAAATGCTGGTCTTCGGCCAGGACCCGGCGATTGATGCTTTGACGGAATCCATCAAAATGAGCCGTGCGGGGCTGGGTAACGAGCATAAACCGATTGGTGCGTTCCTGCTGGCCGGGCCGACCGGGGTCGGTAAAACTGAAGTGACCGTACAGTTATCCAAAGCGATGGGGATCAAACTGCTGCGTTTTGATATGTCCGAGTACATGGAGCGTCATACCGTCAGTCGTCTGATTGGTGCGCCTCCGGGATATGTCGGGTTTGATCAGGGCGGGCTGCTGACAGATGCGGTTATCAAGCATCCGTATTCGGTGGTTCTGCTGGATGAAATCGAAAAAGCGCATCCGGATGTCTTTAACCTGCTGTTACAGGTGATGGATAACGGGACGCTGACGGACAACAACGGGCGCAAAGCGGATTTCCGTAATGTGATCCTGGTGATGACCACCAACGCCGGTGTGCGTGAAACCCAGCGCAAAGCAATCGGGTTTACCGAGCAGGACAACAGCACTGACGCGATGGCGGAAATCAAGCGGGTCTTCACACCGGAGTTCCGTAACCGTCTGGACGGCATTGTCTGGTTTAATGCGCTGTCGCAGCCGATTATCGCCCAGGTGGTCGACAAATTTATTGTTGAACTCCAGGCGCAGCTGGATGCGAAAGGCGTTTCCATTGAAGTGTCTGCCCGTGCCCGCTCATGGCTGGCAGAAAAAGGGTATGACCCGGCAATGGGCGCACGTCCGATGGCCCGTGTGATCCAGGATAAACTGAAAAAACCGCTGGCAAACGAATTACTGTTCGGTGAGCTGGTGAACGGCGGTTCGGTGATTATCGATCTTGATAAGAAGAAAGATGATCTGACTTACCGTTTCAGTGCCCTGAAAGAGAAATCCGGTGACCCGGTAGCCTGATGGCAGAACAGTACTGAGACAAACAGTACAGACATAAAAACGATCACCACAGGACGCGCACTTCGGTGCGTTGCCTGTGGTGTCTTTTTATGAGGCGTGGCCTGCAGGGATCAGCGGCTACGGAAGACGATACGGCCTTTGCTCAGGTCATATGGGGTCAGTTCTACTGTAACCTTGTCGCCTGTCAGGATGCGGATATAGTTTTTACGCATTTTACCGGAGATATGTGCAGTCACAACGTGTCCGTTTTCCAGTTCCACACGGAACATCGTGTTCGGCAGTGTATCTAACACAGTGCCTTGCATTTCAATATTGTCTTCTTTGGCCATCTAATCCTCTAATGTTAATAACCAGTATTTTCAAACCGCAAGATAATGCCGAAAAACCGGGATTATGTAAAGGAATGATATTTTTTAAGCACCGTATCTGAAACATAAAACGGGCTGAAACATACCATTTCCTGTTGCTTTGCAGCGATTTTATAAAAAAGGCGGCAGTTGTGACGGCACCGGACGTGCTAATGTCTGCGGCTGCCAGCATGACTGCGGTAAATGATTATCGCGCAGCTGATACAGCTGACGGATAAACGTCTGCCGCGGGATCTCCCGCGCACCCAGTGATCCGGTGTAGTGATTCAGTATCTGACAATCAAACATCGCGCCGCCGTGGCCGGTAAAATGGGCGAAAAATGTCATAAAAGCGATTTTTGACCCGTTGCTGACACGGCTGAACATCGACTCTCCGCAGAACAGCGATCCGGTGTTCAGACCATACAGCCCGCCGACCAGCGCGTCATCATCCCACACTTCGGCGGAATGAGCACGTCCTGCCTGATGCAGCCGGATATAAGCGGCAACAATATCCTCACCTATCCAGGTACCTTCATCCCGCTCTGTGCAGGCGCGGATGACCTGTTCAAAGGCATGATTAAGTGTGACCCGGTAAGGGTGTTTTTTCAGAGTTTTGTGCAGTGAACGGCTGACATGAAGCTCCTCCGGGTACAATACCGCACGCGGGTCCGGCGACCACCACAAAATGGGCTCACCGGGCGAATACCACGGAAAAATGCCTTCCCGGTATGCCAGCAGCAACCGGGCGGGGGAGAGATCCCCGCCGGTGGCCAGCAATCCGTCCGGATCGGTCAGCGCGTGCTCAACCGGCGGAAAGAGAAGTTCCTCATTCAGCTGATAGAATGGCATCTGATTCTCCGGTCATGGCCGGCATACGGTTCACAAACTGATAATAACGGCCTCTGCGCGCCAGCAGCGCGTCGTGAGTGCCTTGTTCGGCTATCTGCCCGCCATCCATCACGCACAGCGTGTCCATGTGTTCCAGGCCCTGTAAACGGTGGGTGATAATAAGCATCGTCCGGTCGCGGCCGATTTCCCGCAGCAGAGCGAGAATATGCTGCTCAGTATCCGCATCAAGCCCTTCTGTCGGTTCATCGAGCAGCAGGAACGGCGCATTGTGGAGCAGGGCACGGGCGATCCCGAGACGACGCTGCTCACCGCCGGAGAGCAGACGCCCGCCTTCACCGATCCAGGCATTCAGCCCCTGGTCGTTATCCAGCAGGTTTTCCAGCCCGACCTGAGCCAGTACCGCATTCAGCTGTGCATCAGTTGCTTCATTATCCCCGATCCGCAGATTGCCGCGCAGTGTGTTATTGAACACGTGAATACGTTGCGGAACCACGGCCATCAGCGACCGGAGTGTATTTTCATCATAAGCGGCAATCGGCTGGTCATTCAGGCGGATTTCACCCTCACTGACATCCCATGCCCGGGTCAGCAGCTGCAACAGGGTGGATTTCCCGCAGCCGGTTTTGCCGAGCAGAGCGAGGTGTTCCCCGGCGCGGAGAGTCAGGGAGATATCTTTCAGCACCGGCAGCGGTTGTCCCGGATAGGTAAAACCAACGCCGCTGAGGCTGACACTGACCTGTGCGGATGCCGCCGGGCCGGTGGCCGGGAAGGTCACTTCCGGTTTGGTGTCAACAATCTGCGAGATGCGTTCAGCAGAGGTCATTACCTGACCGAGATGCTGGAACGCGACCGCCACCGGGCCTAATGCTTCAAATGCCGCCAGCGCACAGAATACAAACAGAGCGATAATGGCTCCGCCCTCACGGTACGGCCAGCTGACCCCGGAGGCCATCCACAGCATCAGTGCAACAGCAAACCCGGTCGCCAGAATAATCACCGCCTGGGAAAGCCCGGTCAGCCCGGCCTGGCGCTGCTGCTGTATCAGCCAGCGCTGTTCGGTCTCTGCCAGTTGCTCACGGAAACGGGACTGCGCGCCAAAAATGGTCAGTTCAGCCTGTCCCTGCAATGCACTGGTCAGCAGGGTGCGGTATTGCGCCCGCAGTGTCGTCAGCTGTATACCGATTGGCTTACCGGCAGAGTAGAACACCACCGGCAGGGCAAACAGCAGGAAGGTCATAAACCCGCCCAGCGCATATGCGAGAGTCAGATCGAGAAAACCCAGCCCGAATGTCAGGACCGCGATCACCACCAGCGCGGCAACAATCGGGGAAATGACCCGCAGATAGAGATGATCCAGCGTTTCCACATCCCCGACCAGCCGGTTGAGCAATTCTCCCTGACGGAATCGGGCGATGCCGCCCGGTGTCAGCGGCAGGATTTTTTCAAAGGCAAACACCCGCAGATGTTTCAGCACACGGAACGTGGCATTGTGGCTGACCAGCCGTTCCGCATAGCGTCCGGCAGTACGGGAGATAGCCGCACCGCGTACCCCGGCGGCAGGCAGCATATAGTTAAAAAAGGCAATCCCCGGCACACCGGCAATCGCCGTTCCGGCCAGGAACCAGCCGGACAGCGTCAGCAGGCCGATACTGGCGAGCAGGGTGGCAATCGCCAGCAGTATCCCGAGCGTCAGCAGGAACCAGTGGCGGCGGTAGAGGGCTAAAAACGGCAGTAAAACACGCATAATTACAGATCCCCCGTCCGGTGTGACAACAGCTGTGCAAAGGCACCCTGCTGCTGTTGCAGGGCGGCATAGCTTCCCTGTTCAGTAATCAGACCTTTATCCATCACCCAGACTTCATCGTAGTCACGGGTCTCTTCCAGCAGATGCGTCACCAGCAGGGTTGTCTGCTGACGGGCGGCATCATTCAGGGCATGCATCACACGCTCCTCACTGTGCGCGTCCAGGCTGGCGGACGGCTCATCCAGCAGCAGCAGATGACACGGATTGAGCAGGGCACGCGCCACGGCAATCCGTTGTGCCTGGCCGACAGATAGCCGGGCGGCATTATCGCCGACCACGGTATTCACACCGTCAGGCAGGGAACCGATAAAGTCGGTCACATAGGCTTTTTCCATCACCGCATTGATTTCTTCCTGTGCGGCATCCGGACGGCTCAGGCGGATATTGTCCAGGATAGTTTGTTCCGGCAGATGCGGGTTTTGTCCCACCCAGCTCAGTTGCGCCCGCCAGCTTTCCGGGCGGATGTCACGCAGTTCCTGCTGATTAATCCGGATACTGCCTTCATACGGCAGAAAACCGAGCAGCAGATTGAGCAATGAGCTTTTCCCTGCACCGCTCTGGCCGACAAGCGCGATACGCTGCCCGGCATTCAGGGTGAAGGTCAGCGGCCCGGCCAGTTTTTCCCCGGACGGGGCAAAAATCACCAGATCGGTTGCCGTGACAGAAATTTGCTCTGCCGGTGCCAGCGGTTCGGTGCCCGGTAATTCATCCGCATTATTCTCCGCAGATAACAGGGTTACCAGCGATTCCGCGGCTCCGACGGCCTGTGCTTTGGCGTGGTAGTAGGTGCCGAGGTCGCGCAGCGGCTGGAAAAACTCCGGCGCCAGGATCAGGGCGATAAACCCGGCAAACAGCGTGACGCCCACGCCGTAACTGCCGAAATTCAGTTCACCGAGGTAGGAGAAACCAAAATAGACCGCGACCACTGCAATCGAAATTGCCGCGAAAAACTCCAGTACAGCAGAGGAAAGGAACGCCATGCGCAGCACTTCCATGGTGCGCGAACGGAAATCTTCGGTGGCATCATCAATCTGTTTCACCTCCTCACGGCCGCGGTGGAAAAAGCGGATAGTTTCCAGTCCGCGCAGACGGTCGAGAAAATCGCCGCTCAGACGGCTCAGTGCCAGGAAGTTACGGCGGTTGGCATCGGCGGCCCCTAAGCCGACCAGTGCCATAAAGACGGGGATCAGCGGTGCGGTTACCAGCAGAATCAGCGCCGCAACCCAGTTGATCGGGAACAGGGTGATCAGAATCATCAGCGGAATGATGGCGGACAGCGTCATCTGCGGCAGATAGCGGGAATAGTAATCCTGCATATCGTCAATCTGTTCGAGAATAATGGTCGCCCAGCTGCCTGCCGGTTTGCCTTTTACCCGCACCGGGCCGAGTTGTTCCAGTTTATCCAGCACAGTACGGCGGATCTCACGTCTTACCACCTGCCCGCAGATAAAACCGACCCGTTCGCGGATCGCAGCGACAACCGCGCGGGCAATAAACAGTATGATTAGTACAGTGAACGGAGTGAGGAGCTGTTCGCGGGGCGTATGCTCCATAATGAGGGACTGAAGGAGAACAGCGAGGCACCAGGCCTGGCCGATAATCAGTAAACCGCTGAGTACACCCAGCAACATCGAGAGGCGCAACCATCGCCGTGCCGGTGCCGCCTGATGCTTTAACCAGCGGACGAGTTCTGACTGTCTTGATTTATCCATTTTTTCTGTATGCAGGTGATAAGTAAAAATTTGGCTGAAATCAGCAGGATAATGCCATGGTACACGAAAAGGCGCTACAGATATAGCGCCCTGATAATGCAGGATTATTTGTCAGCGAGGCTGTCAAGATAGCGCTCGGCATCCAGTGCGGCCATGCACCCGGTTCCCGCGGAGGTAATCGCCTGGCGGTAGACATGATCCATCACGTCACCGGCGGCAAACACACCCGGTACAGATGTCTGAGTGGCATTGCCGTGTGTGCCGGACTGAACACGGATATAGCCGTTTTCCAGATCCAGATGTCCTTCAAAAATACCGGTATTCGGGCTGTGGCCGATAGCGATAAAGCAGCCCATCACCGGCAGCTCTTCCGTTGCATCACTTTGGGTATCACGCAGACGGACAGCGGTCACGCCCATCTGGTCACCGAGCACTTCATCGAGTGTGCGGTCAGTATGCAGAACGATATTGCCGTTCTCCACTTTGTCCATCAGACGGCTGATCAGGATTTTTTCCGCGCGGAAGCTGTCACGGCGGTGGATCAGATGCACTTCTGACGCGATATTGGAGAGATACAGCGCCTCTTCCACAGCGGTGTTACCACCACCGACAACCGCCACTTTCTGGTTACGGTAGAAAAAACCGTCACAGGTGGCGCAGGCAGACACACCGCGGCCTTTGAAAGCGTCTTCTGACGGCAGGCCGATATAACGGGCGGATGCGCCAGTGGCGATAATCAGCGCGTCACAGGTGTAGGTATTTTCCCCGGTCAGGGTAAACGGGCGTTTGCTGAAATCCACTTCCGTGATGTAATCGTTGATGATTTCAGTCTCAAATTTTTCAGCATGCGCCTGCATACGTTCCATCAGGCCCGGTCCGGTCAGACCTTCCGGGTCCCCCGGCCAGTTTTCCACGTCAGTGGTGGTGGTTAACTGACCGCCGACTTCCACCCCGGTAATCAGCACCGGCTTTAAATTCGCCCGTGCCGCATAAACGGCAGCGGTATATCCGGCAGGGCCGGAACCCAGAATAATTAATTTACTGTGTCGGGTTGCGTTCATGAACACCTCATTAACAAAATGGCAAAAAAGCGTGTACAGGATTGTAGGAGAAACGGGGGGTTAAAAAAAGGAATAAAAACGGCAGAGCACAAAATCGAAATGAGCCGGAAATGAGTCGGTTTTCAGGTTATTGTACGAAAAAGTGATTATTCAGAAGATTCCTAAGTTGTTTGAATATCACACCAAAAGCACGCTGTATTTGTCAGCGAAACGTTTTTCTGCCATTTTCTTCAACAGGTTGTTCTGATTTTTGTTCATTTGCTTTGACAATCGGCTGCGCATTTGCGAAAACATCAGTGTAAGAGATTTTTATCCGTCAGGTTAATACATCCTGTTACACCGGCGATGTGTTTGTCCTGATGACGAAGCGTGGTAATTTCAGCTTACGACTACAGCGATAATAATCTGAATGTTCCGGTAAACTGGCGCCGGTTGCGTATTCTTATAATCAGAAATGCAAAGAATTAGCCTGAAAACATGTTTTCCGATGCTGATTTTGTTCTGTCAGGTAAGGGAAGTGTTATGGGTGTGGGAAAATAGTAAATAAGAGAGATAACGAGATGATTGATAACAAAAAGCGTCCGGGTAAAGATCTTGACAGAATCGACAGGAATATTCTTAACGAATTGCAGAAAGATGGCCGTATCTCTAACGTCGAACTCTCCAAACGTGTGGGTCTGTCACCGACTCCGTGTCTGGAACGTGTCCGTCGTTTAGAGCGTCAGGGCTTTATCACCGGGTATACCGCACTGCTGAATCCGCACTATCTGGATGCATCTCTGCTGGTATTCGTGGAAATTACCCTTAACCGCGGCGCTCCGGATGTCTTTGAGCAATTCAACACTGCAGTTCAGAAGCTGGAAGAGATTCAGGAATGTCACCTGGTTTCCGGTGATTTTGACTACCTGTTGAAAACTCGTGTGCCGGACATGTCCGCTTACCGCAAGCTGCTGGGTGAAACTCTTCTGCGTCTGCCGGGCGTGAATGACACCCGCACCTATGTGGTGATGGAAGAGGTCAAACAAAGTAACCGTCTGGTCATCAAGACCCGTTAATTTGTTTCCTGCGTCATGTGCAAAACGGGATAAATCAGGTACACTCCTGTTTATGCATACAGTTTCAACGCTGAGCTACCCTCAGCGTTGTTCCGTTTTACTGACAGGAAAAACCGGACGTTGCGTCAGGAAATGAGATGAGCCAGGAATATACAGAAGACAAACACATTAAATTCAGAAAAATCAGCAGCGGCCGCCGGTTGCTGGAAGCCGTCCTTATTGTGATCGGGTTGTGCGCCGTCTTTCTGCTGGTTGCCCTTTTATCGTTTAATCCGTCAGACCCGAGCTGGTCCCAGACAAACTGGCATGAGCCGGTGAAAAATCTGGCCGGCAGTATCGGTGCCTGGTTTGCGGATATTCTTTTTTCCGCCTTTGGCATACTGGCTTACACCGTTCCCCCGCTGATGATTCTGGGGTGCTGGTCAGCCTTCCGCAGTAATGAAAATAAAGATTACGTAGACTTTTTCTCACTCTCGATGCGTATCATCGGGGGGCTGACCCTTATCCTCTCATCCTGTGCTCTCGCCTCCCTGAATGTGGATGATATGCAGAACTTCGCTGCGGGCGGGGTGATAGGCAGTTTATTCAGTTCGGCGCTGATGCCGTGGTTTAATGCACTCGGTGCGACACTCGCGCTGCTCAGTCTGTGGGCGGTTGGCCTGATGCTGCTGACCGGCTGGTCGTGGATCACCATCGCCGAAAAAACCGGTGCGGCCGTTCTTTCACCGATTACCTTCCTCACCAATCATTCCCGTGACCGTTATGACGACCAGTATGACGATCAATATTACGACGATCGTGAATATGAGGATGATGACGAATACGATGATGACGAAGACGCTGATGAGCAAAAAGCGCACAGCAGCATACCGCAAACAGCGGCTGCCGCTGCGGCACTGACTGCCGTTGCGCCTGACAGTGATGCACAGACTCAGACAGCACAGTACCGTGAATATGATGATGAGGATGATGTGCTGTTTTCCGCGCCGAATGCGGCGGAACTGGCTAAGCAGACTCATTATGATGATCCCGCTGAAAGCACAGATCCGCTGCTGACACCGGAACACCCTGTTTCTGCATTCCCGGAAACCGTGGCTGAATCTGTGGTGCCCGCAGTACAGCATATCCCCGCACAGGAACCGGCAACAGCGGAACCTGAAAGACAGGAACACACTGAGTCTGCTGCGGATGACGCTGAACACTACCGTTTTGATGTTCCGGACGCTTACCGGACAACGTTTGATCCGAATACGCCGATTTACGTGCCGGATGTTCAGCCTGAACCGGCACCGCCGCAATGGGAAAACCCGTATGCAGAAAGCGGCCGCACTGAACCGGTCTTTACGTTCGGTTTACCCGATTCTGCGGATTTGGATGATAACAGCAGCGCGCATCTGAGTTCCGCGGCTGCCGCCGCGGCAGCTTTTGGTGCGGCACAGGTCAAACAGGGGCTGGGCCCTGAACTGCCGCGTCCGAATCCGGTGCGTCTTCCGACCCGGCGTGAACTTTACGGCATCCGTATTCCGTCTCAGCGTGATGCGGAACTTGAGCGTCTGCGCCGTGAGCAGGATGAATTTGCGCAGCAGCATCAGCCGGAACAACCGGCAGCACAGACAGAGCCGGATGAAGACGACGTATTACAGGCGCGTCTGCGTGATGAGTTTATGACGCAGCAGCGCAGCCGCTATGGTGATGATGATGCGGATATGTCGCCGGCAGCAGAGCCGGAGCAGGCAGTAACTGCCCCGGAAATCACTGCGGGGACCTCCTCTGCCTTTATCCCTGCGTCGTCCGCCTATCAGACTCCGGTTAATCATCACTCCTTTGCCTCTGTCTCACCGGTGGCGGATGTTCACACTGTGGCAGCAGAAGACGATGAAGACGCACAGGAATCTGAGCGCCTTCAGGCTCAGTTTATGCAGATGCAGCAACAACGTTACAGCGGGCAGGCTGATGCAATTTTATCCGACCTGGCTGAACTGAAGGCATTCTCCCCGGTGGACGATCTGGTCGACCCGGAACCGGCAGAGCCGCTGTTTATCCCGACACCGGTCACCGCGCCTGTGGCTGAACCGGCTCCGGTTTATCAGGCGGTACAGACGCCGGTACAGAGCGAAGAGCCTGTTGCCGCACCGCAGCAGAATCCGGCACCGGTCAGTTCACAGGAAACACAGTTACAAAAACAGATGGAAGAGAGCCTGTTCCATCCGTTCCTGGTCCGCAATGATCAGCCGCTGCCGAAATCCACCACGCCGATGCCGTCTCTTGATTTACTGGCCTCACCGCCGGATACCATTGAGCCGGTGGATGAATTCGCTATGGAACAGACTGCACGCCTGATTGAAGCGCGTCTGAATGACTTCCGTATCAAAGCCCGCGTGGTCGGTTATGAACCGGGGCCGGTGATCACCCGTTTTGAACTGGATCTGGCACCGGGCGTGAAAGCCTCGCGCATTTCTAACCTGTCACGTGACCTTGCGCGTTCTCTTTCCACAGTCGCGGTTCGTGTGGTGGAAGTGATCCCGGGCAAGCCGTATGTGGGCCTGGAACTGCCGAACGAAAAACGTCAGACCGTCTATCTGCGTGAAGTACTGGATTGTGACGAATTCCGTGACACGCCGTCACCGCTCTCGGTGGTGCTGGGGAAAGATATCTCCGGTCAGCCGGTGGTGGCGGATCTGGGTAAGATGCCGCATCTGCTGGTTGCCGGTACAACGGGCTCCGGTAAATCAGTCGGCGTAAACGCCATGATTATCAGTATCCTGTATAAAGCGAAACCGGAAGACGTCCGCTTTATCATGATCGACCCGAAAATGCTGGAACTCTCTGTTTATGAAGGCATTCCGCACCTGCTGACCCAGGTGGTAACCGACATGAAAGACGCCGCCAATGCCCTCGGCTGGTGTGTGGCGGAAATGGAGCGGCGCTATAAACTGATGTCTGCTCTCGGGGTACGTAACCTCGCGGGTTATAACGAAAAAATTCTGATGGCGGAATCCATGGGACGGCCGATTCCGGATCCGTTCTGGAAACCGACAGACAGCATGGAAATGACGCACCCGGTTCTGAAAAAAGAGCCGTATATCGTGGTCATGGTGGATGAATTTGCTGACCTGATGATGACCGCCGGTAAAAAAGTGGAAGAACACATTGCCCGCCTGGCGCAGAAAGCTCGTGCGGCAGGTATCCACCTGGTGCTGGCGACACAGCGTCCGTCTGTGGATGTGATCACCGGTCTGATTAAAGCCAACATCCCGACCCGTATTGCCTTTACCGTATCCAGTAAGATTGACTCCCGGACTATCCTCGACCAGGGCGGTGCGGAATCGCTGCTGGGGAACGGGGATATGCTCTATCTGCCGCAGGGGGCTAATGCGCCGCTGCGTGTTCACGGCGCATTTGTCCGTGACCAGGAAGTTCATGATGTGGTGAATGACTGGAAAGCCCGCGGGCGTCCGGAATATATCGATAACATCACCCGTGGCGGTGAGGACGGCGAAGGCGGCAGTTCTGTCAGCGGGGAAGATCTGGATCCGCTGTTCGATCAGGCGGTACAATTCGTCACAGAAAAACAGCGGGTGTCCATTTCCGGTGTCCAGCGTCAGTTCCGGATCGGTTATAACCGGGCGGCACGGATTGTGGAAGAAATGGAAGAACAGGGCATTGTCAGTGAACCGGGCCATAACGGCAACCGTGAAGTCCTGGCGCCGTCCTCAAATAACTTTTAATGATACCGCTGCCTGAAAAGGCGGCGTCTGATTTATCCGAACGCATCATCAGGAATGCATACATGAAAAAGGTGTTTATCACAGCCTGCCTGCTGGCAGGTGCCGCAGTCAGTGCCGCACATGCAGATACCCGCAGTGACCTTCAGTCGCGTCTGGGAAAAGTGAACAGCTTCCATGCGAATTTCGCACAGACCGTCACTGATGCTGACGGCGCACTGGTTCAGGAAGGAACAGGGGATTTATGGGTAAAACGCCCGAACCTGTTTAACTGGCAGATGAGCGCCCCGGATGAAAGCGTACTGGTTTCTGACGGCAAAACACTGTGGTTCTATAACCCGTTTGTTGAGCAGGTTACTGCCACCTGGCTGAAAGATGCCACACAAAACACGCCGTTTATGCTGATCACCCGTAATGATCCGGCAGACTGGCAGCAGTACATGGTGAGTCAGCGCGGCGACAGCTTTGAGCTGAAACCGAAAACCAACAACGGCAATCTGAAATTATTTACTATCACTGTAACTCCGGACGGTATTATTCAGCAGTTTGCCGCCGTTGAGCAGGATGGCCAGAAAAGCAGCTATCAGCTCAAAGGTCAGCAGAGTACTGATGTGAATATGAATAAATTCACCTTTACACCGCCGAAGGGGGTTACGCTGGACGATCAGCGTCAATGAGGCGTCAGTGACTAACTTTTCTCTCGATTTCTCGCAAAACGATTATCAGCCTCTGGCCGCCAGAATGCGGCCGGGGACGCTGGAACAGTACATCGGACAAACTCACCTGCTGGCAGAGGGCAAACCATTGCCGCGGGCTATCCGCGCCGGACAGCTCCACTCCATGATCCTGTGGGGACCGCCCGGTACCGGGAAAACCACCCTGGCGGAAGTGATTGGTCACTATGCGGATGCGGATATTGAACGCCTGTCTGCGGTGACTTCCGGGGTCAAAGAGATCCGCGAAGCTATCGAACGGGCGCGTCAGAACCGTAATCTGGGGCGCCGTACCATTCTGTTTGTTGATGAGGTACACCGCTTCAATAAAAGTCAGCAGGACGCGTTTCTGCCGCATATTGAGGACGGTACGGTCACCTTTATCGGTGCCACCACCGAAAACCCGTCGTTTGAGCTCAACTCCGCACTGTTATCCCGCGCCCGTGTTTATCTGCTTAAATCCCTGTCTCCGGACGATATCGAAGCAGTTCTGATTCAGGCGCTGAATGATACTGAACGCGGCCTGGGCGGACAAAATATCGTCCTGCCGGATGAAACCCGCAAACTGCTGGCCGAACTGGTCGCCGGAGATGCCCGCCGTTCGCTGAATGTGCTGGAAATGATGGCGGATATGGCCGAAACCGGGGCTGACGGCAAACGTGTGCTGACCACTGAACTGCTGAAAGAAGTCAGCGGTGAGCGCAGTGCCCGTTTTGATAACAAAGGCGACCGCTACTACGACCTGATCTCCGCGTTGCATAAATCAGTGCGCGGCTCGGCACCGGATGCGGCACTCTACTGGTATGCCCGGATTATCACCGCAGGTGGTGATCCGCTCTATGTTGCCCGCCGTCTGCTGGCGATAGCATCGGAAGATGTCGGTAATGCTGACCCGCGCGCTATGCAGGTCGCGATTTCGGCCTGGGACTGCTTTACCCGCGTGGGACCGGCAGAGGGTGAACGGGCGATAGCCCAGGCGATTGTTTATCTCGCCTGTGCACCGAAAAGTAACGCCGTTTATACCGCATTCAAAGCCGCCATGCGCGATGCAAAAGAAGGGCGGGATTACGATGTGCCGGAACATCTGCGTAACGCGCCGACCAAACTGATGAAAGAAATGGGGCTCGGCAAAGAGTACCGTTACGCCCATGACGAAACGAACGCGTATGCTGCCGGAGAAGTCTATTTTCCGCCTGAAATGCGTGATACCCGCTACTATTTTCCGGCAAACCGGGGGATGGAAGGCAAAATCGGCGAGAAACTCGCCTGGCTTGCTGAGCAGGATCAAAATAGCCCGATAAAACGCTACCGTTAATGCCGCTGTTGCGGTAAGGTGTGAAATGTAAGAATAGGTAAATGGCTTAAAACACTCAGAATGTTCATCCTGCATACAGTGCGGGTTTCCGGGCGGATTAAGACGTTTCACAGTTGCGTTAATAACAGCCGCACTGCCGGAAAGCAGGAAAACACTTTTCGCCGGTTGCATCTCCGTTACTGACACTCACGTTATAACAACAAGCACAGGAATAGCATGCTCGATCCAAATTTACTGCGTAATGAGCTGGACGCGGTTGCCGAAAAACTGGCTCGCAGGGGTTTTACCCTGGATGTGGACACGCTGCGCACTCTCGAAGAGCGCCGCAAGGTTTTACAAGTTGAAACTGAAACTCTGCAGGCTGAACGCAACTCCCGATCGAAGTCCATTGGTGAAGCGAAAGCCCGCGGTGAAGACATTGAAGCAGTGCGCCGTGAAGTGAACCTGTTAGGGGATAAACTGGATGCTGCCAAATCTGCGCTGGATGAAGTGCAGGCTGAGTTACGCACCATTGCTCTGAATATTCCTAACCTGCCGGCAGATGAAGTGCCGTTTGGTAAAGATGACAGCGATAACCCTGAAGTCAGCCGCTGGGGCACACCTAAGCAGTATGATTTCGAAGTGCGTGATCACGTTTCACTGGGTGAAATGACCGATGGTCTGGATTTCCCGGCTGCCGTCAAACTGACCGGTGCGCGTTTTGTTGTGATGAAAGGCCAGATTGCCCGCCTGCATCGCGCTATCGCACAGTTCATGCTGGATCTGCATACAGAACAGCACGGCTATCAGGAAATCTATGTACCGTATCTGGTTAACCACGATACGCTGTATGGCACGGGGCAGTTACCGAAATTTGCCGGTGATCTGTTCCATACCAAACCACTGGAAGAAGAAGCGGAAACCAGCAGCTATGCGCTGATCCCGACAGCAGAAGTGCCTGTCACCAACCTGGTTCGTGACGAGATCCTGGATGAGGCTGATTTGCCGCTGCGTATGACTGCACATACCCCGTGCTTCCGCTCCGAAGCCGGTTCTTATGGCCGTGATACCCGTGGTCTGATCCGTATGCACCAGTTTGATAAAGTTGAGCTGGTTCAGATTGTTCATCCGGAAAAATCCATGGAAGCGCTGGAAGAACTGACCGGTCACGCCGAGAAAGTCTTACAGCTGCTGAACCTGCCATACCGTAAAGTGCTGCTGTGCACCGGTGATATGGGCTTCGGTTCCCGTAAAACCTATGACCTCGAAGTCTGGGTTCCGGCACAGAACACTTACCGTGAAATCTCATCCTGCTCTAACTGCTGGGATTTCCAGGCACGTCGTATGCAGGCACGCTTCCGTGGTAAAGATGATAAAAAACCACAGCTGGTTCATACCCTGAACGGCTCCGGTCTGGCTGTAGGCCGTACCCTGGTGGCTATCATGGAAAACTATCAGCAGGCTGATGGCCGTATCGAAATTCCGGAAGTATTGCGTCCGTATATGAGAGGTCTGACACATATCGGCTGATTGCCGGTGAGTTGTCACTGATCTGATAAAAATCCCGCCGGTGGAAGCCTGCGGGATTTTTTATATCCGTAAACCATTACAGGGTATTAAATAGTCTCCGGGTCATTTCAAAACTCTCCCGGCGTAGTGACGGGATCTCATCACTCCACAATGGGTTATGCGGTACCATGAAGTTATTACATTCCAGCGTATGGAGCACTGTTCGCAAACCCTCAATATTGTTCACCAGCAGCATTTGCGGTAACCCGCCCAGCGGTTTCGGCAGGAAAAAGGTAACAGGGAAATTGGCACTCATATCGGAAAAAGGGTTAGTGGCATCCATACTGTGATGTACGACTTCTTTACCGTCCTCACGAAATAAAGACGCATTAATCAGCGGGATCAGCGCGGCGATTCTCGGTGTGTTATTACCGAGGCGGGGATCTTCTCTCTCCAGTAATTCCTGGTGGATAATCTCTTTTGTCGACCCGCGGCGCAACAGATAAGATCGTTTTTTCGCAAATGCGTCTGCGCTGACATCCGGGTTATGCGGAATGTCCAGACTGCCGAAATCTTCAGTGCGGGGTGCAACAATCATCAGGTCATAGTCGGCCGTCAGTGGTTTATTTAGCTGCGGGCAACAGAGAACACGTACTTGTGTATCATCTTTCTGTACATAAATGGCATAGGTATCATCTGCGGCCGGTTTGGCGGTGAACAGATGCGGGTGACCATGAGGCGACTTAGCTTCGAGCGTGATAAATCCGTTTTTATCCGGTTGATGGCGGGTAAGTAATCCCATATGAACCAGTTCGTTAATACGTGAATCGGTTATTTGCAGAATATTTTCGCTGGCGTGACCATGCCGCAGGCATTCTGCAACCTTTTTGTCCATCAGTTCAATTTTATGTTTCTCACCGCACAGTTTGCTGTAAAACTGATCAACCGGAATAAATCCGGCCATTGGTCCCCAGTTGGCACTTTTCCCCTTGATAGTAAAATTCTTCGTCGGATAACCGGCACTGATAAGACCGGTTGCGGTTGTCTCGACCGGACGGAAGCTGATCACCAGTTGCTGTTCTTCAGCTAATGCCTGAAGCGGGGCAAGATGTTCTGTGGCAATGCCGGTCTGAGAAATAACAGCCTGCCGTTCTGTTATCAGCCCGGGGAATGCGGCTGTGGTACCGGAAGGCCGGGGAGATGGTATATCCGGCGTACTGACAGATGCGGATAAGGAAGGTGAGCCTGTGATTCTGAACATGTGTTAATTATCCATTGTGATCAAAACGTTCAGGATAAAAAACTGGCAGGAAAAAAGTGTCAAAAAATAACCGGAAACCTACATAAATAAGATCATTATCTGACTTTATTTTCTGTGTCCGGTATCAATCTGTGATTATTTATACACAATATTCAGATCTAATGTCGCATTTGCCGTTCCGGGTGTAATTTCGGCGGCGGTCTGGCGGTAATAACCTCTGAAATTTAAGGTCAGGATACCGTCATTCTTCACTGTACTGACAATCGTGTTTGTTTTATTCAGTTCTAAAACCCGCCAGGCGCCGTCAGCCGCTTTATATTCCGTTTCAATACCGACTCCTGATGCAGCATCTGCTGCCGGAGCAATCGCCAGTAAGCTGCTTTTCCCGGATACCGTGGTCCCGGCCGGATTAATTATCACAGGAATATCTGACGGGCATTCCAGAACAATATTCCAGTCAACCTTGTCACTGACTGAATCAGGTTTGCTTCCCAGTCCGGTATTACTCAGATAAACATCATTCAGCTTCACATTAACGACGGAAGAGGATAGCAGCGTGCAGGTGCCGGGCTGAATACGACCTGAGATCTTATAAATTGCGTCATAAGCCGCGGCATTGAAAGACAGACACAGAACCGCAAAAAGACAGGCTGTTTGTTTAATTATTGCTGACATCACCAATTCCTTATTTATTTTCCACAACGAATGTCACGGATGCATTTGCTTTTCCGGTCGTGGCCTTTGCGGCCAACTGCTTATAACGGGCCCGGAATTTCAGGCTGTTTGTCCCGGCCTGAGTCTGTTTCATGGCAAGAAACTGATTGATTTTATTGGCGTCAGCCGGCTCCCAGCGGTTAGTTTGTGCGGCAAAATACTCAATCTGAATTGCCATGCCGGTGGCTGCACCGGTGATCTTATCTAATTCAAATGATCTGTTATCTGACGCTGCGGTTCCCTGAAGTGAACCGGCGATCCGGCTCATACTGCTGTGGCAGTTAAAAATAAGCTCAAATTCAGTCCAGTCAGTGGTGCTGCCGGCAGGAAAATTACTGCCGTTACCGGTTAATAACCATGTTCCCAATTCAACATTGGTATTATGGGTTGTAATATCACATGCCGGTATTTTAATGGAGCCGCTGTAATTCACTTTTACATTCGTATCCGCCGCGGAATATGACGATAAAAACAGCAGGTATAAAAAAACAGAGTGTATTATTTTCATTATTTTTACCTGTTATTTATAGATAAGAGTAATTGTTGCCTGCGCATTCCCTTCAGTGGCTTTGACATCATCCGATAATTTTATATATTTAAAATCCAGATATTTTGTGATGGTTTCTGAGCTGCTGTTGCCGGTTTTATAAAAGGGATACTGATGTGCCGAACCGGTTTTTTTATCACCGCCTAATTTATAGGGCTCTGATTTTTCCGGTTCGAATATCTGTACCGCAAATCCCGGATTGGTATTGTGATTTTCAAGAAAGAGGGTATCAGTATTGATATTTCCGGAATGCAGGTGATCACCGAGTGTAAAATAGACATTCATCCCCGCATCACATTTCACGGTAAGCCCGGCACGGGCATGGCCAAAATTCTGACCCACTTTTAACTTTCTGACCGCCGTCAGCTCATGCGTACCGAGATAAACCGACTGGGTTTTATTGGTGACATTACAGGTTTCTGCTTTCTGTGTGGCTCCGTTACTGCGTACGGATAATTCTATCGGCATGCTTACGGATGAGCTGGAAAACATACAGGCGATCTTCACCAGACTGACCTCCTGTGAAACTTTTGTCGGCACTAACGTTTTTTGGGTCTTCACATAAATGCCTTTTACTTCAAATACTATATTACTGTCTGATTTATTCAGTGAAACGCTTGTCTGGTTTTCGGTGACAGGATGCCAGGCTGATGTGCCTCTTTCACGTACAGCGAGTGCCACGCCGACACCTTCAAGGTATGTCTTAAACACCGGATAGCGTTTTCCGTCGTCAGACAGTGTCACGCCGGTTGTGGTATAGCCGTTATTGCTGACGCGGTAAGTATCCGGTGCTATGGCCGAATCACAATTTATTGATGAACTTAAATCCTGCCAGCGACCGAGCGTTGTTCCGACGGGCTGCTGTTGTGCGGGGCTGTCAATGGTGACACTGATCATATGAGCAATATCGGTATAGGCACCAGCCTGAAATGAAAGCATCCCTGCACACAGACCGGAAAATAAGTATTTTGTATAGTTCATCGTTATATCTCTCAATGACAGGTAACAGGGACAACCGGCAGATGCTGCTCAGTCTGTGATTGGGTCAGCTGATAGGCGGCACGGCACTGTTTGTCCGAGCTGTTGCCCCACTGAATATTTATCCGGCCTTTTTCCGGCATACCGCTGAGGTAAACATCACCGTTCTCATCAGCAATACCGGTGCTGTTGTCGTTGCCGCCATTCTGCTCTGACGATGCAACGGCACCAAACGGCACAGGTGAACCGTCTTTGGTGACCGTAAAGAGGATGCGGTAGCCCACATGTGTCTGATAATTGATTACGACGGCAGCACCTTTGGTCGGCACAACGCTGACAGTGTTTGATTTCAGTTCCACATTGGCCGGCAGGCTGCTGACATCCAGGGCGACTTCATTTTTTGTATAGGCATTCAGGTAAGGTACGATTGCATAACCGCGCCGGTCAGTAGATACACCACTGCGGTTGGTCACGGCGACATTTTCCGCACCCGGTGCACGGACGATGGCAAATGCGTCATAGACCGGCTGTGATAATGTGACGCCGTAAGGATGAGCGATAACTGCTCCGGTTAAGCCGTAATTCAGACGCTGTGAGTTTTTGTCATAGCTGTACCCGGCATTGGCGACACCGTAACTGCCCCGGTAAGAGGCTGAGGCATTACCACCCGCACCGGTACCTTTATTGGCATAGGATTGCTGAACGGAATAATTGAAACGGTTATCGCCGGATAAGTTGCCGCTGATACCTGCCATCATATCGCTGCGTCCGCTGTTATCTGTTGTTACTGAGGTATTAAAGCTGGCATTACTGCCTGCTGCCGTAGTTAACGGAATACTTACGGAAAATGAAAATTGGTTATCTGCTTTATGCTGATAAGCATTATCTGAATAGCTGTAGCTGAGGTTATAACTGATCCCCTCATAGCTGTTGTTGTATCCGGCACCGGCTGAACGCTCTTTACCGGCACGGTTCCGGTAATCCTGCTGATAGGCACTCAGGTAAACGCTGCCGTATTCATCCAGCGACTGGCTGATTGTTACCTGTATGCGGTTCTTTTTACTGTCACGGTACAGCTCTGCGCGGTTCTTATTGGCCTCTTCAAAGGAATAGTAACCGTCGGTGGAATAGCGGTAATTTGCCAGGGTAACGGATGTGCCTGTGGTCATCATATTCTTTGAGTACTGAACACGGTAAGAACGGCCGCTGTCACGGGATTCGCTGCCGCGTAGCTGACGGGTGCCGGCATGGGTGACATCGGCGGAAAACGCCCCGAAATTCCCCATATTGATACCGGCTCCGGCAGCAAGGGACTGATAGTTATCCGCTAAAATTGTGCCGGTATAGGCGGTGACGCCTTTCGGCAAACCATAAATCAGGGTACCCTGAAAAAAATCCGGCTCTTTGCCGTCACTTGCAGCTCTGAATTTACCGCCGGTCAGGGAATAACGTAACTGTCCCTCACGCTGCATAATGGCAACGGACGAGAAAGGTACGATACTGGTACGTTCTGTACCGTCAGCTTCTTTGATAACCAGGGTTAAATCACCGTTGGTGCCTGTCGGGTGGAGATCGTTTATTTCAAATGCACCCGGTGCAACATACGTCTGATAGATAACATAACCGTTCTGTCTGACGGTCACTTCTGCATTCGACTGAGCAATACCACGAATCACGGGGGCAAAGCCTTTCATGGCATCGGGCATCATGGATTCATCACTTTGCAGTTGTAATCCGCGGAACTGAAAGCCGTCAAAAATATCGCCGGGGGTGGATGAATCGCCGATAATCAGCCGTGATTTTATGAAGTTAATACCACGTTCCAGGCTGGTATCAATATTCTGCCATTTCTTTTCACCGGCGCTGACCGAATACGCTGAATAATTATTTATGCGCCATGCCCCGAGATTCAGGCCGCTGCGTAAATTAAGATAATGGGCATCGGTATCCGGAGTATGGTTATTGTGATTATTTGAACCGCTGTAATAGTAATTCAGGATAAATGCGGTGACCCCGTTTTCCCATTGTGCTTCGGGAATACCACCGGCAACCGTATTATTCATAGCTATCTGCGGAACAGAAATCAGCAGACGCTGATGGTTAATTTCCGGTGTAACCGATGCATCCGGAATATAGCGGCTGACAGCAGTAATTTCCTGCTCGGGCGGCAGTGCGGCCAGCTCAGGGAGAGCCTCAGTATTAATGCCCCATAATGCCAGATCTGCTTTGGTCAGAACCGGTGTCAGGCCATTGTTGTCGTTATTTTCGGTAAAGGTAATTGTGCGGGCATCAGTAACAACACCGTTAACAATAATATCCACATGATAATCGCCCGGCAGTTGTCCGCCCGGTGCCGCAAATTGATCCAGACTCTGAAGATCTGCGATATTCTACCCTTCAGTCATGCTGAGTGAATTAACGCTGAAATAGTCTTCGGCAAAAGAAATACTGCTGCCGGCACTGAAAACCAGTGCGGTAACGACAACAGCAATTCTGTTTAACCGAAAACGGTATCCGGCATTATCAGCATTCCGATAAGGCATTTCACAGGTGAACTTCATTGTTTTAATCTCTGTGGCGTGATGAATAATAAATAACTATCCGGCGGTTAATTTAATGACTGGGTTTTATTTTCTGTTATTGAACCGTAATCATTAACGGCATTCCAGGTCACACTGTTTACCTGAATACCATTGATATTCCATGATGCGGTTCCTTTCGGCGGTACCATTCCGGAATGCTCAATTTCCTGATTACCGGCTTTTAATTCACCAAATGACACATAATAAGGTGTCGGGTTTGTGGCCTGTAATTCATTGCCTTTCTTTTCAAAATGCAGCTGTGTATAGGCAGTAGCCGCATCTGCGGACGGTAATCCGGCCGGGCGGTAAATCAGCTTTATTTTGTTATTGACTGAAATAGTCAGATTATTTGTCGCCGCAGGATCTGACGGCGGAATAGATTTTACATTCAGCCAGTAAACAGATTCTCTGTCTTCCGGAAGTCCCGGTGACGTTAATACAACCCGTACGGCATTCGCTGATTCCGGCTCAATTCTGAACAGCGGCGGTGTCACGGAAAAAGGCGGTTTAGCCGTATTATTGTCATCGAAGTTATTTATCCATGACTGAACAAGGTAAGGTGTTTTTTCATCGTTTCTGACGGTAATGGAGGCTTCTTTTTTATTACCTTCATAAATAACGCGGGTTCCGCCCAGAACAACGCTTGCATTGGCCGCAGAAACTGCGGTGCTCAGAAGAAATAACGTAATCAGTGATTTTTTCATAATGAACTCCGGTAAAAAGAGGGAGCAGGCGCCCCCTTCAAAAATAATTACTGGTTGTACTGGACGGTAACGGTAACATCAGCATTCGCGGTGCCGGGGGTTACTGTATCTGCGGTTGTCATATAACGGGCGTAATAGGTTTTCTGGCCTCTGTTATCTTTACCCAGCGTAATACCGTCGGCTTCGGTGTTCGGGCGGTAAAAGGTTTCGCTGGTGGCACTGCCGGTAATACCGATGCCGACGCCGGTTGCATTATCGACTTTATACAGGTCGGCATTATCTGCATGCTCTGTGCCGCCGAACGTAACGCGGGCTTTACCCAGGGTTGCCGGGCATCCGCTCAGGCCGATAGTGAACGGGGTGGCCTCTGTTTTTTCACCGCTCTTTGAGAATGCCTGCGTCATCCAGGTACCTAACTGCACAGTGCCTTCGGTTTTATTCTCATTATTGGTTTCCACCTGGCAGGTGGAATCAATAAACTGGCCTTTAAAGTGGATCATGCCGGTTGTATTGACATTCTCTGCAGCAAAGACATTACCGGAAAATGAAGTTGCAACGACAGATGCAATTAACAGAGTTTTTTTAACGCTCATTGAAAACCTCGGTAGTATTTAAAGTAAATTTGATTATCAGTCGGTTATTTAATTAAGGTGTCACGACGTGCATATCATGCCTTTCGTTTAACTCGTAATAATTGTATTGAGCTTTATTGATCAGATCTATTTGAGCGGCGATGTGCTTTAGTTTTTGTTTAGATTGCGGATTAAATTACCCCGGGTACTGTGAAATGATGCGTTTTATGAATCAATAAACTAAAATAACACAATCTATTGGATTTAAATTCTGATTTATTGTTTGTTTTTAGTTCTTGGTGTTGCCTGATAACTGAAACAAAGGATAAACGAGTTGTTCAGGAGCACTACTGCAACAGTGAAATTTCCGGAAAAAAAGACCATTAACTCTTCAGATAGCATTACGGGAAATAACGTGGTTTAAAAAAGAAGGGTGGAAAACCGGCAGAAAATATGTAAGAAATGGTTACAACCAGGCGGGGTGACAGAATATATTTCTGTTTTACGGTATTTTTACAGAAAGGGACAATCGCAGAATGATGAACGGAATAAGTTTTGAAATTAATGCTGTTTCAGAAAATAATAATAGAGTTAAATTATTAAAATCATTAATTGAATTTAGCGAAACACTTAATCCGTTATTTTATACGGTAAATACAGAAATTGGCCTGATGCCTCAGACGGCGACATTTGATACCTGTATGGCACTGAAGCAATATACAGGGAAAAAAATCATTCCGCATATTGCGATAAATAATAAAGATGAGTGTGAACTGGACTGTATTCTCAGCAGATATATAAATGCGGGGATAAATAGTTTCTTTCTTATCAGAGGGGATAAACATATTCCCGGTACGGAAAAATCATTTAACTATGCAATTGACCTGATACGGTATTGTCGTGAGAATTTCAGGGAGGCGGAAATACGAGCGGCGATTTATCCGGACTTTCATAAAGAAACGGTATCACCGGCAGAAGAGCGGTATTGGATTAAGGAAAAAGCCGGGTTTGGTATCCGGGAGTTTATTTGCCAGTTTTGTCTGAACAGTGATGCCATTTCTCATCTTAAACAGACCGGCGGTCATGATATCCGGATCGTTCCGTCGCTCTTTCCGCTGGTTAATTTCAGCTTTATTGAGAAGTTCACAAAAGCAAACGGCATCAGTTATCCGTTATGGATCAGGAAAACGATTTCTGATCCGTCACTCGTGTCAGTGACTGACGAGGGCATAGCGCTGACCCGTTTCTTTATCCGATCTGCGTTATCAGAATCAGGTCGTTTGCATCTTTTCACACTGAATAATGCTGAACTGCTGAAAAGCATATTCAGCGAAACCGTGTGAATCCGGTTATTTGTGTACAGAAACAAAAACAGCACACCGGGGTGTGCTGTTAATAACAAAAGGTGTGTGACTCAATACATCACTTTATGACCATAGCTTTCCAGGATGGATTTCACTTTTTCCATGGTCTCTTTTGACGGCGGCTTAACACCATCAAGTTTGTATTCTTCATTCATTGCCGTCCACTTATGCTTTCCTAACTCATGGTAAGGCAGCAGTTCAATCTTCTCGATATTCTTCATATCTTTGGTGAAATCACCGAGAAGGTGGGCGGAATGCTCATCATCAGACCAGCCCGGCACGACAACATAACGTACCCAGGTTTTCTGATTCCGTTCAGCGAGATAACGGGCGAACTGTAATGTACGGTGATTGGACACACCGACTAAATTCTGGTGGATGCTGTCATCGAGTTGTTTTAAATCCAGCATAACCAAATCCGTCACTTCCATCAGCTCATCGATGACCGGGTCATAACGGCGGACAAAACCATTGGTATCCAGGCAGGTGTGAATACCTTCTTTTTTACACTCACGGAACCAGTCACGCACGAATTCAGCCTGCAGTATCGCTTCACCACCGGATGCTGTCACACCACCGCCGGATGCATTCATAAAGTGACGGTAAGTGACCGCTTCTTTCATTAATTCGTCGACAGTGACTTCCTGACCGTCATGCAGATCCCATGTATCGCGGTTATGGCAATACAGGCAACGCATCAGACAGCCCTGGAAAAAGACGATAAAACGAATGCCCGGACCATCAACGGTCCCGCAGGATTCAAATGAGTGAATACGACCTAATACTGACATGACAGGATTACTCCAAAACTGACCAGTTATAATAAAGGCCCCGAAACAGAGGGGCCTTTTAGTTTAAGTTATTTTAATAAGACAGCAAATGGTTACCGCACAAATTACATGGATTTTGTGAATGTACGGGTAATAACGTCTTTCTGCTGTTCTTTAGTCAGTGAGTTGAAACGAACTGCGTAACCAGAAACACGGATAGTCAGCTGAGGATATTTCTCAGGATTTTCCATTGCTTCTAACAGCATTTCACGGTTCATTACGTTCACGTTCAGATGCTGACCACCTTCGATGCTTGATTCGTGGTGGAAGTAACCATCCATCAGGCCTGCCAGGTTAGTACGACGAACATCGTCATCTTTACCTAACGCGTTTGGTACGATAGAGAAGGTGTAAGAAATACCATCTTTCGCGTAAGCAAACGGCAGTTTTGCAACGGAAGTCAGAGAGGCAACAGCACCTTTCTGGTCACGGCCGTGCATAGGGTTAGCACCTGGTCCGAACGGAGCGCCTGCGCGACGGCCGTCAGGGGTGTTACCGGTTTTCTTACCATACACAACGTTAGAAGTGATGGTCAGAATTGACTGTGTAGGTACTGCATTACGGTACATGTGGTGTTTCTGAATTTTCTTCATGAAACGTTCAACGATGTCACATGCGATGTCATCAACACGGGAGTCGTTGTTACCGAACTGCGGATATTCACCTTCGATTTTGAAGTCAACAGCCAGGCCGCTTTCGTCAATAATCGGGCTTACTTTCGCATATTTGATAGCAGACAGGGAGTCAGCTGCAACAGACAGACCTGCGATACCACATGCCATAGTACGATATACGTCACGGTCATGCAGAGCCATCAGAGCTGCTTCGTAGCTGTACTTGTCGTGCATATAGTGGATGCAGTTCAGTGCAGTCACATAGTTAGTTGCCAGCCAGTCCATGAACTCGTCCAGACGAGCCATAACAACGTCATAATCCAGAACATCTGTGTGAATTGGTTCGTGTTTAGGACCAACCTGGATTTTCAGTTTTTCGTCAACACCGCCGTTGATTGCATACAGCAGGGTTTTAGCCATGTTTGCACGGGCACCGAAGAACTGCATTTGTTTACCGACAACCATCGGGCTCACGCAGCATGCGATTGCGTAGTCATCGTTATCAAAGTCAGGACGCATCAGGTCATCGTTCTCATACTGTACAGAAGAGGTATCGATAGACACTTTAGCTGCATAACGTTTGAAGTTCAGAGGCAGTTTTTCAGACCACAGGATGGTCATGTTTGGTTCCGGTGAAGGACCCATGGTGTACAGGGTGTTCAGGAAACGGAAGCTGTTTTTGGTTACCAGAGTACGGCCGTCGGTACCCATACCTGCCAGAGATTCTGTTGCCCAGATTGGGTCACCGGAGAACAGTTCATCATACTCAGGGGTACGCAGGAAGCGGACCATACGCAGTTTCATGATCAGGTGGTCAACGATTTCCTGAGCTTCAACTTCAGTGATTTTGCCTTGTTCCAGGTCACGCTGAATGTAAACATCCAGGAAAGTAGAAACACGGCCGAAGGACATTGCAGCACCGTTCTGAGACTTAACAGCAGCCAGGTAGCCGAAGTAAGTCCACTGTGCAGCTTCCTGAGCGTTAGCAGCAGGACGGGAGATATCCAGACCGTATTTGGCAGCCATTTCTTTCATCTGGCCTAATGCACGGTGCTGTTCTGCGATTTCTTCACGCAGCTGGATAGTTTCACGCAGATCTTCGCCGCTTTCTAATTTAGCCTGCAGAGAAGTGAACTGTGCGAATTTGTCTTTCATCAGGAAGTCGATACCGTACAGTGCAACACGACGGTAGTCACCGATGATACGACCACGGCCGTATGCGTCAGGCAGACCGGTCAGAACACCGGATTTACGGCAGCGGATGATGTCCGGAGTATAAACGTCGAACACACCCTGGTTGTGAGTTTTACGGTACTCGGTGAAGATTTTTTCGATTTCCGGGTTCATTTCGCGGCCGTAGGCTTTGCATGAACCTTCGATCATACGGATACCACCGAACGGCAGCATCGCACGTTTCAGAGGTTTTTCAGTCTGCAGACCAACGACTTTTTCTAAAGACTGGTCGATGTAACCGGCATCGTGAGAAGTGATAGTAGACGGCAGATCAGTGTCAAAATCGATAGGAGCGTGGGTACTGTTTTCGATTTTGATGCCTTCCATAACTTTCGCCCACAGAGTCGTTGTTGCATCTGTAGCGCCCGCTAAGAAAGACTCATCGCCTTCATATGGGGTGTAGTTTTTCTGGATAAAGTCACGGACGTTAACTTCCTGTGACCAGTCACCCAGATTAAAGCCTTGCCATGCTGAAGCGAATTTTTCATTTAATTCTGACATGATACTTTACCTTTTAACAATGGAACTTAGAAATTCAGTCGTGATAAACAGAGATTAATGCTTCTGGTCACCGCGTAAATGAATCAGCCAATAAGTCAGACCTACTAAAACTGCACCACCAATGATGTTACCGATGGTGACCGGAATCAGGTTGTTAATCACAAAATCAGAAACTGTCAGGGACGGAAACTGTTCAGGCGACGAACCAACCATAGTCCAGAATTCAGGAGGTGCAAAATTTTTAATTACAATCCCCATCGGGATCATAAACATATTGGCGATACTGTGCTCAAATCCGCTGGCAACAAACATACCGATAGGTAAGACTAAAGCTAAAAGTTTATCGGTCAGACTACGGCCTGCGTAGCTCATCCATACCGCCAGACAAACCATTAAGTTTGCCAGAATCCCGAGACAGACGGCTTCAATAAAGGTGTGATGAAGCTTATGATCCGCTGTTTGCAGGATATTTAATCCCCACAGCCCGTTGGCTGCCATTGATTGTCCGGCGTACCAGATGAGGGCGACAAAGAAGAGGGCGCCGACCAGGTTACCGAAATACACGCGGGTCCAGTTTGCAAACATCTGTCCCCAGGTGATGCGCCCGGTGGCTTTTGCCACGCTGGTTAATACGGTGGAGGTGAATAAGTCAGCCCCGCAAACCACAACCAGCATCAGACCGAGCGAGAAACATAAACCACCGATAAGTTTTGCGATACCAAAAGGCACTATGCCTGCGGTACCTGTGGTGGCTGTAATATAAAAGACAAAACCTACTGAGATGAAAATTCCTGCCATAAATGCAGATAAATATGTGATGTGAGGGGATTTCGTTGCTTTATAGACACCCACATCGTCTGCAACATGTGCCATAGCGGCAGGAGATAATAAATTAAAAAGTGCGTCAGTTTTCATAATGCTAACTGTCTCTTGATTCCAAATAATTATAGCACGCAATGATAGTAGCAAAGGGTGAAAAAATTAAACTTGATGTGGATCATAAAGGCGTTCAAGAGAATCGTCAAATATCCCGAGAAAAGTTGAAAAATCAATGTAAGTTTATGTATATAAAGAAAAAACAATTTTTTAAAAATTGTAATATATTTTTATTTTTTGTTTTTTATTTAATTAAAGTAAAAAATCAGGTTAACTTGTCGTTTTTGTGTTACTTAAAACGAACAAATTAACCTAATATTTACGTTTATTGCTATTTACGACGATTAAATCGCATTTTTATCGTTTAGCCAAAAATGCGCTTTTGCTTTTTGCAGTTTTTCATAAGCTGCCAGCAGTGCCTGATGAGCAGGAAATGCGGTTAAGTTATTATCAGATGCACATAATCCGAAGAAACAGTTTTTGCCGTTCAGGGCATTTAAGGCCGCGTCCAGTGTTTCCTGACCGTACATGCGTGCAAACGCAGGAAGGTATTGTTCTGCGTCACGATCCGGCTCCTGCGTCAGTAATAACAGAGTATGCAGACAGCGGTAATAGTTTGCCCGCGCAGCACTGAGGACACTGGCGTTGAAGTCCTGTGTCCACTCGACCCAGGCCAGCGCCTGATCAGTATCACCACCCGCCAGAGCCAGCATGGATTTCAGCTCACCGATACGCAGGGTGGACCAGCCGTTATCTTTACCGGCGGCAATGCCCAGTAACTCACGGACACGGGTGAAATCGTCATGACCTTCCTCATCCAGCTGTGCCAGCAGAGAGAGATAATCTTCCGGACTGTAACGGCTTTCCGGCAGGGCGAGGATCGTTTCACGCAGGTGAATACCCATGGCGTTATTGGCCATATGCAAATCTTCCGCCGGATAAATATCGGACATGCCCGGTACCAGGATACGGCAGGCATACACACCCAGATGTTCATAATCGGCGATATACACTTCGTGGCCGGATGCCGCGAACTGCGCCATCAGTGTGGCAAATTCTTCTTCTGTGGTGCCGCGGAACTGCCAGTCTGCGAAATCATAATCCGCATCCTGTTTAAACAGATCCCAGCTGATCAGGCCGCTTGAATCAATAAAGTGCGTTTCCAGGTTGGTCTGATCCGCCACTTCCTCATCATCAAATGTCGGCGGAGTGAAGACATCCAGGTCTTTCAGGCTGCGTCCCTGTAACAGCTCAGTGACAGTCCGCTCAAGTGCAACACCGAAATCAGGATGAGCGCCGAAAGAGGCAAAACAAGTGCCGTTGGCCGGGTTAAACAGTACCACACAGATGACCGGGTACTGACCGCCGAGAGAGGCATCAAAACAGAAGATCGGGAAACCTTCATTTTCCAGGGTGCGGATTGACTCAACAACCTGCGGATAACGCGCCAGTACCGCTTCCGGGATAGCCGGTAAGCTGATGCGCTCAGCAATAATGCGGTTTTTCACATAACGTTCAAAGACTTCCGATAATCCCTGAACCCGCGCTTCATTGCGGGTGTTCCCGGCGGACATGCCGTTGGACACATACAGGTTGGCGACGATATTCATCGGAATATAAACCGTTTTGCCGTCAGACTGGCGGGTAAACGGCAGGGCGCAGATACCGCGCTCTTCATTGGACGATTGCAGATCAATTAACTGACTGCCCTGCAAATCATTTTCCGGATCATAATAGTCGCGCAGATACTGATCGAGAATACCTTCCGGCAGAGAATCATCGTCTGTCAGCGGGAACCATTTCTCATCCGGATAGTGAACAAACTCCCCGTTGGCAATGGTTTCACCCAGCCAGAAATCGGCAAAAAAGTAGTTGGTGGACAGACGCTCAAAATACTCACCCAGCGCAGAGGCCAGTGCGGCTTTTTTCGTGGCCCCTTTACCGTTGGTAAAACAGAGCGGGCAGTCAGTATCACGGATATGCACGGACCAGACGTTCGGCACCGGGTTGAGCCACGAGGCTTCTTCAATATTGAAACCCAGCTGTTGTAATTTCTGCTGAAAGCGGCTGATGGAATCTTCAAGGGCGGCATCTTTGCCGGGAATAAAAGTATGTGTTTGCGTCATGGGATCCACAATTGCTGTAACGGCCCGCTGCATGCGGACTCAGGAATACCGGGGAAGAAAGGCGCACATAATACGGATTTTTCGTGTCAGCGGCTACCTTTGTGAATGTAAAGTTACCACCGCGTTATTCCGCTGTATTTCCGCCGTGCGTCATGTATCTCCGGAAATACATTATATAATATCCCAATCTGATGGTCAGAAGCAGTCAGATATTCTGCCGGGCGATAAAAAGGGTTTGCCGCCCATCATGCAATAAGCGTTGCAGCGAAGGATGGGGAGTGATAAAACCGAGAGACAGGGCGTATTCATATGATGGATATACAGGGCGTTAATTTACAGATAGGGTGAGGTCAATGAGTCAGGTATACAATTTTAGTGCCGGTCCGGCTATGCTGCCGGTTGAAGTACTGCGCCGTGCTGAGCAGGAACTGTGCAACTGGCGCGGGCTCGGCACCTCAGTCATGGAAATCAGCCACCGCAGCAAAGAATTTATGTCCGTGGCGAAGGAAGCGGAAAATAATCTGCGTCAGATCCTCGCAGTGCCGGATAACTATAAAGTACTGTTCTGTCACGGTGGTGCACGCGGCCATTTTGCCGCACTGCCGATGAACCTGCTGGGTGAGAAAACCAAAGCGGATTATGTGGTGGGCGGATACTGGGCGGAATGTGCGGCAGAAGAAGCAAAAAAATATTGCGCACCGAACATTATTAACGTCAGAACCGAATCGGAAGACGGTATCGGTGTGAAGCCGATGAGCGAATGGCAGCTCAGTGATGATGCAGCCTATGTGCACTACTGCCCGAACGAAACTATTGATGGTATTGCTATTCACGAAGAGCCGGACTTCGGCGATAAAATCGTGATCGCGGATTACTCGTCCGCTATCCTGTCAAAACCGCTGGATGTCAGCCGTTTCGGGGTGATTTATGCGGGTGCACAGAAAAATATCGGCCCGGCGGGGCTGACCCTGGTGATTATCCGTGAGGATCTGCTGGGCAAAGCACGCAGAGAAACCCCGTCCATCCTCGATTATACCGTGCTGAGCGGATGCGATTCCATGTTCAATACGCCGCCGACCTTTGCCTGGTATCTCTCCGGTATGGTCTTTAAGTGGCTGATTGAGCAGGGCGGATTACAGGAAATTGCCCGGATCAACTATGACAAAGCACAACTGCTCTATTCAGCAGTCGATCACAGTGATTTCTACATTAACCGTGTGGCGGCAGCCAACCGTTCACTGATGAACGTACCGTTCCAGATGTCTGATCCGTCACTGGACAGCAAATTCCTCGCCGAAGCACAGGCCGCAGGGCTGGTTTCCCTGAAAGGGCATAAAGTGGCCGGCGGTATGCGCGCTTCCATTTATAATGCAATGCCGTATGAAGGCGTGCGTGCACTGGCTGAATTTATGGCGGAGTTTGAAAGCCGTCACAGCTGATTTTTTACAGACACTTTTCCGGGACCGGATTGATATCCGGCCCCGTTTTTCGTTTTTATGTTATACACCGGAGAATAATTTCGTATGGATTCCCTGACGTTACAACCCATCGCCCGCATTAACGGGACGATTAACCTGCCCGGCTCCAAGAGTGTCTCCAACCGGGCACTGCTGCTGGCGGCACAGGCAGCGGGCACCACACGCCTTATCAACCTGCTCGACAGTGATGATATCCGCCATATGCTCAGTGCACTGCGGGAACTGGGGATACGTTATCAGCTTTCTGACGACAAAACCGAATGCATCGTGGAAGGTCAGGGCAAACCGATCAGCGGGTTTAAAGGTATTGAATTGTTCCTGGGCAATGCCGGGACGGCGATGCGCCCGCTGACGGCAGCACTGTGTCTGGGGGATAATGACATTACGCTGACCGGCGAACCGCGTATGAAAGAGCGTCCGATCGGCCATCTGACTGATGCGCTGCGTCAGGGCGGCGCACAGATTGATTTCCCGGAAAATGACGGTTACCCGCCGCTGCGTATCCGCGGCGGCTTTACCGGCGGCCGTATCAGTGTGGACGGTTCGGTATCCAGTCAGTTTCTGACCGCGCTGCTGATGGCGGCACCACCGGCAGAGAATGACACGGAAATCACCATCACCGGTGAGCTGGTGTCCAAACCGTATATTGATATCACACTGGCGATGATGTCCGTGTTTGGTATTACGGTGGTGAATGAAGATTACCGCCGTTTCCTGATCAAAGGAAAACAGCAGTATCAGTCCCCGGGGCAGTACCTGGTGGAGGGGGATGCCTCATCCGCTTCTTATTTCCTTGCGGCGGCGGCGATTAAAGGCGGCACGGTGCGGGTTACCGGTATCGGGCGCAACAGTTTGCAGGGCGACACCCAATTTGCCGCAGTACTGGAAAAGATGGGTGCGAAGGTCACGTTTGCGGACACGTACATCGAATGCACCCGCGATACCCTGCACGGTATCGATATGGACATGAACGCCATTCCGGATGCGGCGATGACCATTGCCACCACCGCGCTGTTTGCGGAGGGGACAACCACTATCCGCAATATCTATAACTGGCGGGTGAAAGAGACAGACCGCCTCAGTGCGATGGCGGCGGAACTGCGCAAAGTCGGTGCGCAGGTGGAAGAGGGGCATGATTACATTCAGGTGACCCCGCCGGCAAAACTTCAGCATGCGGAAATTGAAACCTATAACGATCACCGGATCGCCATGTGTTTCTCGCTGGTGGCACTGTCAGATACCCCGGTCACGATTCTCGATCCGGGCTGCACGGCAAAAACCTTCCCCGGCTACTTCAGTGAACTGGCGGCGCTGTCAGAATAAAAAAGCGCTGTTCCGCGCACAGGACGTTTCCTCTGTTGTCACAGATGCGTATAATACCGGCATCTTTTTTCAGGCGGCCGTTGTGACGGCCGCCGGACTGCGACAGGAGAGCGCGCATGGCAGTATATGTTCCGGTTATCACCATTGACGGCCCGAGCGGCGCGGGCAAAGGGACACTTTGTCACGCACTGGCAAACGAAATGGGATGGCACTTACTGGACTCCGGCGCAATTTACCGCGTTCTGGCGCTGGCAGCACTGCATCACCATGTGGATATCACCTCAGAAGATGCACTGGTTCCGCTGGCCGCCAATCTGGATGTAAAATTCCTGGCAAAAGAATCCGGCCTTGAGATTATTCTGGAAGGTGAGGATGTCAGCCGGGGTATCCGTCAGGAAGAGGTGGGCATGACTGCCTCACAAATCGCGGCATTCCCGCGTGTCCGTGAAGCTCTGCTGCGCCGTCAGCGTGCATTCCGTGTGGCGCCGGGCCTGATTGCCGACGGCCGTGACATGGGTACTGTCGTGTTCCCGGATGCACCGGTGAAAATTTTCCTCGATGCCAGTGCGCAGGAGCGCGCCCACCGCCGGATGAAGCAGTTGCAGGATAAAGGCTTTAGTGTTAATTTTGACCGCCTTCTTGCTGAGATAGAAGAGCGCGATTACCGCGACCGCAACCGTGCGGTTGCCCCGCTGGTCGCTGCCGGCGATGCGCTGATTCTGGACTCAACAACCATGTCAATTGACGACGTTATTGCCGAAGCCCTCCGTTATACGAAGGCAAAACTGGCAGAAACGGCGGAATGATAAACAAAATTTGCGGGAAATCTGACTAAAAACGTGTTTTTTAGTAGGTTTCTGTATTCGTTTTTGTTTATAATGTTAAGTTGAAGTTTTTTACCGGCAGAGAACAAGGCAAAGAAGCAGTTTTCTGCCACCCCTTTGTGACAAGGAATGTTGCAAGGTATGTGAAACAACCCCATTCGGCCGGATGCTAAATGGACGTTAATACTTAAACACTTGAAGATCAAACATGACTGAATCTTTTGCTCAACTCTTTGAAGAATCCCTGCAGGCTATCGAAACTCGTCCGGGCGCTATCGTCCGTGGTACCGTTGTTGCTATCGATAAAGACGTTGTTCTGGTTGACGCAGGTCTGAAATCAGAATCTGCTATTCCGGTAGAACAGTTCAAAAATGCTCAGGGCGAGCTGGAAATCCAGGTTGGCGACGAAGTTGATGTTGCTCTGGACGCAGTAGAAGACGGTTTCGGTGAAACTGTTCTGTCCCGCGAGAAAGCAAAACGCCACGAAGCATGGCTGATGCTGGAAAAAGCATACGAAGAAGCTGAAACTGTTACCGGTGTTATCAACGGTAAAGTGAAAGGCGGTTTCACTGTCGAACTGAACGGCATCCGTGCGTTCCTGCCGGGTTCACTGGTTGACGTGCGTCCTGTTCGTGACACCACGCATCTGGAAGGCAAAGAGCTTGAGTTCAAAGTAATCAAGCTGGATCAGAAACGCAACAACGTGGTTGTTTCCCGTCGTGCAGTTATCGAATCAGAAAACAGCGCAGAGCGCGATCAGCTGCTGGAAAACCTGCAGGAAGGCATGGAAGTTAAAGGTATCGTTAAGAACCTCACTGACTACGGTGCATTCGTTGATCTGGGCGGCGTTGATGGTCTGCTGCATATCACTGATATGGCGTGGAAACGTGTTAAACATCCAAGCGAAATCGTGAATGTCGGCGACGAAATCACTGTTAAAGTGCTGAAATTCGACCGTGAACGTACCCGCGTATCTCTGGGCCTGAAACAGCTGGGCGAAGATCCTTGGGTCGCAATCGCTAAGCGTTACCCTGAGAACACCCGTCTGACCGGTCGCGTGACCAACCTGACTGACTACGGCTGCTTCGTTGAAATCGAAGAAGGCGTTGAAGGTCTGGTTCACGTTTCTGAAATGGACTGGACCAACAAAAACATCCACCCATCTAAAGTTGTTAACGTGGGCGACGTTGTTGAAGTTATGGTTCTGGACATCGACGAAGAACGTCGTCGTATCTCCCTCGGCCTGAAACAGTGCAAATCTAACCCATGGCAGCAGTTCGCGGAAACTCACAACAAAGGTGACCGCGTTGAAGGTAAAATCAAGTCAATCACTGACTTCGGTATCTTCATTGGTTTAGATGGCGGCATCGACGGTCTGGTTCACCTGTCTGACATCTCCTGGAACGTTGCAGGCGAAGAAGCAGTTCGTGAATACAAAAAAGGCGACGAAATCGCAGCTGTTGTTCTGCAGGTTGATGCAGAGCGCGAGCGTATCTCTCTGGGCGTTAAGCAGTTAGCTGAAGATCCGTTCAACAACTACACCGCTGTTACCAAGAAAGGTGCTATCGTCACCGGTAAAGTAACTGCAGTAGACGCTAAAGGCGCAACTGTTGAGCTGATGGATGGCGTTGAAGGTTACCTGCGTGCATCAGAAGCTTCACGCGACCGCGTTGAAGATGCTACTCTGGTTCTGAGTGTTGGTGATGAAGTTGAAGCGAAATACACTGGTGTTGATCGTAAAAACCGTGTAATCAACCTGTCTGTACGTGCAAAAGACGAAGCGGATGAAAAAGACGCTATCGCTACTGTGAACAAGCAGGAAGAAGCTGGCTTCTCTAACAACGCAATGGCAGAAGCTTTCAAAGCAGCTAAAGGCGAGTAATTAAGCAGCGGCAGGCCGCGCAAGCGGTCTGCTTTTATGATAATCAGGGTAGTCCAGGAGGTTATATGACCAAATCTGAACTGATTGAGAAGCTGGCAGGCCAACAATCTCATCTTCCGGCTAAAGTTGTTGAAGAGGCAGTAAAAGAGATCCTTGAGCATATGGCAAATACGCTTGCTGACGGCGAACGTATTGAAATCCGTGGATTCGGCAGTTTTTCTCTGCACTACCGTGCACCGCGGGTAGGTCGTAACCCGAAAACCGGCGAACAGGTGGAACTGGAAGGTAAACACGTTCCTCACTTCAAACCGGGCAAAGAGTTACGCGACCGCGCAAATATCTATGCTTGATTCTTGACAGAGATAATAAAAATGACGCCGCCGGCGTCATTTTTTTTGCAAAAAAATCAGAATGTTATTATTATAAAAATGTTAATTGTTTATTAATGAAATGGAGTGTTATAAGGTTCTGGTGTTGGCAATACTGAATGTATTTAATAACAGGTTGCCGGAGCTATAATATTCAGTTCATCATAAAATACTATTAAAAAGTGGGTTGTCTTTATAATGAAACAAATAATTGTGAGTTAACTCGCATAAAATAATTGATTATTTGTATGATTGAAATATAAATTCGTGACAACTCTCATTTTTCTTTTATCGTAATAAAACGCAATACCATCCATTACATAATACCGGTCTGTTTACCTTCCGGATAAGTAATATGCAAGTTATGGTTGTGCTGAAATATCTGTTTCCCCGCCCGCTGTCACTGTGGCTGGTTGCGGCAGCAGTAGTGGCCGGACACCTGCCGTTACTGCTGATGCCACGCCTGTTGTCACCGGCAGAAAATCTTTTGTTATCCGGCTGTGTTTGCGTATTGTTTTTTATCCGGACGCGGCTGAGTTTTTTTATTCGTATTGTTGCAGGAGTTTTCTTAGCAGTTAATATTCATCTCAGTAATACGCTGTCACTCTTTTCAGCAGAACAACCGGAATATATTGATATCATAACCCACGATATTATGAACAACCTATCTGATTATTATTCAGTCAGGGGGCGTGTTATTAATATAAATAATAAAATCTATAATGATACAGCATTTATTAATATAAAAATAAAAGGGGCATTTAAACCGGTGTGTGCCGGAGAGACGTGGCGCATATACCGCCCTGTATTACGGCCGGTGCATGGTCAGTTAAATGAAGGGCAATCAAACCGGCAGCAATATTTACTGTCCGAACGGGTTCTGTTTTCCCTGACGCCCGGGCGCAGCGAAAAATTATCTTCCGGCTGCAATCTGCGCCAGAGGATGATCGCGCGATATCTTCCCCTGATGGATAACCTGCCGCACAGCGGACTGATGGCGGCGCTCCTGTTTGGTGAACGACGCGGTATCACACCTGAGCAGCGCAGACTGGTGCAGGAAACCGGTGTGGCACACGTGGTGGCCATCTCCGGGCTGCATATCGGACTGGCAGCATTATGGGGCTGGTGGGCCGGGCGGTTACTGTTACTGCTGTTACCGCAGCGTGTTATGTCATATGGCATTCCGGTGGTGCTGTCAGTCTGTGCTGCCATTGTCTATGTCTGGCTGGCCGGATTTGCCGTTCCTGCCTGCCGTGCGTTGTCTGCGCTGTTGTTGTGGCACCTGCTGCGCTGGCGGCATTACTATCTGCCGGCGTATCAGTTTGTTGTGATAAGCGCCGCACTGTTATTACTGGCTGATCCGCTGACGATTCTGTCCGCCGGATTCTGGTTGTCTTATACGGCGGTGGCCGCATTACTGTTCTGGCATCATACCGGCGTTTTATCCCGCCGGCCTGCTGTTATTCCTGTAACCCGCTTTACCCGTCTGCGGCGCAATACCCGGTTGTTTCTCTCTTATCAGAGCGGATTGTTTCTGCTGTTGCTGCCTGTTCAGGGATTTTTCTTCGGTGGCGTCAATGTGTTGTCGTTCCTCAGTAACCTTTGGGTTGTGCCGGTAATCTCTTTTCTGACCGTGCCGTTACTGCTTGCCGGATTACTGACAACGCCTGCACTGCAGCTGGCCGATTATTCTCTGGCACTGGCATTATGGCCGCTGCCGTTTCTGGCACAGGGCTGGCTGGTTACCGGACATATTGCCCTGATATGGATGCCGCTTATGTGGATTGCTGTTTATATCATCCGGCTGGATGTGTGGCGTCAGCATCCGCTGTTGTTGCCGGGAATGGTGTGCAGTTGTTGTCTGTATCTGCGGAAAACCCCGCCGCCGGAATGGTCGGTCACATTGCTGGATATCGGGCACGGGCTGGCGGCGGTTGTCATAAAGGATGGCAGAGCTGTGTTGTATGACACCGGCAACCGTTTCGGATCCCGGGATGACGGGCTGCGCACGGTGCTGCCTTACCTGCGTTATCACCGGCTGGTTCCTGACCGGATTATTATCAGCCATAATCACCGTGATCACACCGGTGGCCTGGATTCACTGCGCCGTGCTTATCCTGCCGCCGTGGTCAAAGGTAATATCCCGCAGGCAGATACACCCTGCCGTCGCGGGGAGCGCTGGGTATGGCAGTCATTGTACTTTGAGGTGTTATGGCCGGATGAGAAATATCAGCTGAGTAAAAATGACGGCTCCTGTGTTATCCGCATCAGTGACGGGAAATATCAGGTTTTGCTGACCGGTGACATTGAAAGACAAGCAGAAAAACAGCTGATGAAGTATAACGGTGAACTGTCGGCCACCGTACTGCAAGTTCCGCACCATGGCAGTAAAACCTCATCATCAGAATTTTTTATTCGTGCGGTAAATCCCGCTTTCGCACTGGTTTCTGTTGCACGCTATAGCCCGTGGCGCCTGCCTTCTGATAAAGTACGCCGTCGTTATCATCATCTCGGCGTGCAGTGGCATGACACCGCGCACAGCGGCCAGATTACGGTCCGTTTTTTTGCCGGAAAGATATCCGTTGTGACATACCGTTTTCACCTCTCTGCCCGCTGGTTCAGCGCATGGTTTGGAGATCAGGCGGTAAACGGGTAATATAGGCAGCTAATTTTTGGTATTGGTAAACGCAATAATGAAAGATATTGATATTTCAACCCGGCAAACATTCCGCCGGTTATGGCCGACAATCGCTCCGTTTAAAACAGGTATCATCGTGGCGGCTATTGCGTTAGTCATCAATGCGGGCGGTGATGCGTTTATGCTGTCGCTGCTGAAACCGTTGCTTGATGAAGGTTTCGGTACAGCGGAGAGTGATTTTCTCCGTATTATGCCGCTGATTATTCTGGGACTGATGCTGCTGCGCGGTATCTCCAGTTTTGTCTCCAGCTACTGCCTCTCCTGGGTTTCCGGTAAAGTGGTTATGACCATGCGCCGTAACCTGTTCCGCCATATGATGGGGATGCCGGTTTCTTTCTTTGATCAACAATCCACCGGGACACTGCTTTCCCGTATCACGTATGATTCTGAACAGGTGGCTTCCTCTTCCTCCGGCGCACTGGTAACCGTTGTCCGTGAAGGCTCGTATATTATCGCGCTGTTCGGCATTATGTTTTTTAACAGCTGGCAGTTGTCGCTGATTCTGATTGTCATCGCCCCGATTGTGGCATTTGTTATCCGTAAAGTGTCTGTGCGTTTCCGTGAGATCAGTAAAAACATGCAGAGCGGCATGGGGCAGGTTACCGCCAGTGCCGAGCAGATGCTGAAAGGCCATAAAGAAGTCCTGATTTTCGGCGGTCAGAAAGTGGAAAATGATCGCTTTGATAAAGTCAGCAACCATATGCGCCGCCAGGGAATGAAACTGGTTACCGCCTCTTCTGTTGCTGATCCGATTATCCAAGTTATCGCCTCATTTGCACTGGCATTTGTCCTGTTTGCCGCCAGTTTCCCTGAAATTAAGGATGCACTGACACCCGGTTCTATCACGCTGGTCTTCTCCTCAATGATTGCCCTGATGCGTCCGCTGAAATCCCTCACTAACGTGAATGCTCAATTTCAGCGCGGGATGGCTGCGTGTCAGACACTGTTTGTTCTGCTTGATATGGAGCAGGAAAAGGATACCGGTACTAAAGTACTGAAAGATGCCAAAGGTGATGTGGCGTTTGAGAATGTGACGTTCCGGTATCAGGGGAAAGAGAACCCGGCGCTGAAAAATGTGTCGTTTACTATCCCGTCAGGCAAAACCGTGGCACTGGTCGGCCGCTCCGGCTCCGGGAAATCCACTATTGCCAATCTGATCACCCGTTTTTATGAAATTGAAAGCGGGCATATTACGATCGACGGTAATGATATCCGCGACTACACACTGGCATCGCTGCGCAGTCAGGTGGCGCTGGTATCGCAGAATGTTCACCTTTTCAATGATACGGTCGCGAATAATATCGCCTATGCCACAGAAGGGAAGTACACCCGCGAACAGGTTGAAAAAGCCGCTGAAATGGCGTACGCCATGGACTTTATCAACAAAATGGACAAAGGGCTGGATACTGAAATCGGTGAAAACGGCGTTCTGCTTTCCGGTGGTCAGCGTCAGCGTATTGCGATTGCCCGCGCACTGCTGCGCGATGCACCGATCCTGATCCTCGACGAGGCAACGTCGGCGCTGGATACCGAATCTGAACGTGCGATTCAGGCCGCACTGGATGAATTACAGAAAAACCGTACCTGTCTGGTTATCGCGCACCGCTTATCCACCATTGAGAAAGCCGATGAGATCCTCGTGGTGCAGGATGGTGAAGTGCAGGAGCGCGGTACGCATGATGAACTGGTGAAACAGCCGGGGATCTATGCGCAGCTCTATAATATGCAGTTTGGTCACTAAGCGGCTCTGCTGATGATCGATAAGATTTGGTCCGGCCGCTCAAAGCTTTACCTGCTGCTTTTACCGCTCTCATTTTTGTATGGCGCGGTGAGTGGTCTGCGGCGCTGGTTATTCCGCTGCGGGCTGAAAAAATCCCGCCGCATGCCGGTACCGGTGGTGGTGGTCGGTAATCTGACCGCCGGTGGTAACGGCAAAACCCCGGTGGTTATCTGGCTGACAGAGCAACTGCTGGCCCGGGGCTATCGTCCGGGTGTGGTTTCCCGCGGTTATGGCGGCAAGTCGGATCATTACCCGCTGCTTATCACCGGAGAAACCACAACGGCACAGGCCGGTGATGAGCCGGTGCTGATTGCCCGCCGTACCGGTGTGCCGGTTGCTGTCGCACCTGATCGTGCCGCCGCAGTGGATGCTATTTTGCAGCACTCGCCGGTGGATGTGATTATCACTGATGATGGTTTGCAGCATTACGCACTGGAACGCGATATGGAAATCGTGGTGATTGACGGTGAACGCCGTTTCGGTAACGGCTGGTGGCTGCCCGCCGGGCCGATGCGGGAACGGGCCGGACGTCTGAAACAGGTGGATGCGGTGATCGTTAACGGTGGTACCGCACAGCCCGGTGAAACCGCGATGCAGCTGGTTCCGGGGGAGGCCGTTAATCTGTCAGACGGCAGACGCAAACCGGTGACGGAGCTCGGTGAGTGTGTGGCAATGGCCGGTATCGGACACCCGCCGCGCTTTTTTGCCACCCTGAATTCACTGGGTGTGACGCCGGTACACTGTGTCGCGTTTCCTGATCACCAGGCTTACAGCCCGGAGCAGCTTTCCGCACTGATAAAACCGGGTCAGCCACTGCTGATGACAGAGAAAGATGCAGTGAAATGTTTTGCCTTTTCTGAAACTGACTGGTGGTATTTACCGGTCAGCGCCGCGGTTTCTGCAGAATCCGCCAATTTAATTCTGGATAAAGTCATATTCCTCATAAAAAATGCATAAAGGGGCTTGTGCTTTTTATCTGAATGTGGCTTAATCAAAAAGTTGTATTTCTGTGATGTATTTCATATCTCACTGTGCAACCAATCCGCGTGTCACTCATAATTCTGATCCCGCTGTCATAATTTTTTCACACCACCTTGTTAATCTTGTGGTGCGGATGACCGGATCCCGCGGATAAACGGTATGTTTTGCAGAAGGTGTCTGACCGGCTGCAAATCAGGATAAAAAATAATAACTATAATGTTTTGCTCGTTACCGGGTGGCTGTTCGCAAAGAGAGTACCCGTGTTGCCCGGCCGGAGCAGACATAACCTGTGATGGGGTGTATTCCATTACCGGTGATATAAAAGGAGTTAATACTATGTCTAAACAATTACAACTTGGCCGCGTTAAATGGTATGACGCGAAAGAAGGTTACGGTTTCATCTCCCCGGTTAACGGCGGCGACGATATCTGGGTAACCCGTAACGGGATCGCCAATTCCCGTAACAAATTACTGTGCGAAGGGCAGGAAGTGGAATTTTCACTGACCCGCGGCAGTTATGGTATTGCAGCGAACGATGTGATCGCGCTGTAAGCAGTAAAAAACGCGATTATCTCAGTGATATCGCAACAACAGAGTTAACGGTGAGACCGGGCTTATGTTATTCTGAGCCAACGTTTTTATCTCATTGGGGGACGTATGGATCACCGTTTACTCGAAATCGTGGCCTGCCCGGTTTGCCACGGCAAACTCAGCTACGACAAGCAAAATCTCGAACTCATCTGCAAAGGCTGCCGTCTGGCCTATCCCGTCCGCGACGATATCCCTGTCTTATTAGAGAATGAAGCCCGCGAATTACCGGCCTCAGAAGGATAATCTCCATGTTTACCGTTATCATTCCCGCGCGCTATGCGTCCACGCGTCTGCCCGGTAAGCCGCTGGCCGATATCTGCGGCAAGCCGATGATTGTCCGTGTGATGGAGCAGGCAAAACGTTCCGGTGCCGCAAGAGTCATTGTCGCCACAGATACTCAGGCCGTATTTGATGCCGTAATCGCAGAGGGCGGCGAAGCCTGTATGACGCGCGAAGATCATCAGTCCGGGACAGAGCGCCTGGCGGAAGTGATTGATCACTATCAGTTTGCTGATGATGAGATTATCGTGAATGTCCAGGGCGATGAACCGTTAATCCCTGACAGTATTATTGCGCAGGTTGCTGAAAATCTGGCAGCCAGCGAAGCTGGTATGGCAACCCTGGCGGTAAAAATTACCACTGCGGAAGAAGCGTTTAACCCGAATGCGGTGAAAGTGGTGATGGATAAACAGGGCTATGCGCTCTATTTCTCCCGCGCAACCATTCCGTGGGATCGCGAGCGCTTTATGCACAGCCGTGACAGTGCAGGTGATAATTTTCTGCGTCATATCGGCATTTACGCTTACCGTGCCGGGTTTATCCGCCGTTATATTCAGTGGGAAACCAGCCCGCTGGAGAAAATTGAGATGCTCGAGCAGCTGCGTGTACTCTGGTACGGTGAAAAGATCCATGTCGCGGAGGCATCAGAAGCACCGGGCACCGGTGTTGATACCCCGGAAGATCTTGAAACCGTGCGCAGATTGTTTGCCGCCCGCTGAGCGATATCAGTTATAAACAAAAACGCGGGTCGCTTCTGAACCCGCGTTTTTGTTGTCTTCTATTCCTGTTCGTCATTATCTGACGTTTTCACCGCCTGCCAGAGACGCCCGAGCCCCTCATACCAGACCCGTTCGCTGTGTGATAAATAATACGCGGACGGAATCGTCTTTTCCCAGCTGTGAAGCGGTGTGGTGACCGCCAGCTGATTGGCCGGAGCCGGAACCGGATGCAGGCCGCGTGCCTCAAAGAAGGCTTTGGCGCGGGTCATATGATTGGCGGAAGTCACCAGCAGAAACGGTGCGTTACCCACGATTTTTTCCACTTCTTCCGCTTCTTCTTCGGTATCTTTCGGCAGTACCAGCGGCAGTGTGCGCTCAGCCGGAATTCCCAGAGACTGTGCAACCTCTGCCGCGACTTCCGCGCTGCTGATACTGTTTGCACCCGGCCCGCCGGTGAAAATCAGCGTTGCCTGCGGGTAGCGCAGTGCGAGGCGAACACCTTCCGCCACGCGCGGCAGGCTGTTGCTGATCAGATTGGCGGATGGCGCCCATTCCGGGTTATAGGTAAAGCCGCCGCCGAGTACCACGATATAGCGCAGATCCTGTTGCTGAACCTCCGCGGGGGTGATGAGCTCATAGCGTTTATCATACGGTTTTTCTGCTGTCAGCAGCAGAGTATCTGCCACCGGTTGCAGGCTGAGCAGCACCAGCCCGAGCCAGCTCACGGTGATCAGGGTTTTGCCGGTTTTCTGCCGGCGGGAAAACCACAGCAGCAATAATCCGGCAAGCATCAGCAGGAGCATAAACGGCAGCGGCAGCAAAAAACCGCCGAGGTATTTTTTCAGGGCAAACAGCATGAGCGTACCTTAAATATGATTGATTTATCACCGGTTAACGGCAGGAGCCTGCACAAATCGGGTGACATTAAACACGTCTGTGACACAATAGTTACCGACTTTGCATATTGCACTGCTCTGCCCGGCAATACAATTGAAGATAGCCGGATCGCGCGGGAAACCGCCGCAAACTGACCCGAAATATCCCCCGGAACTGATACAGGTTTTCATGGTTGATCGTAATTTTGACGATATCGCGGAAAAATTCACCCGCAATATCTATGGCACAACAAAAGGGCAAATCCGCGAAGCGGTGGTCTGGCAGGATCTGGACGCCTTACTGACGCGGCTGAAGCCGGGTCCGCTGCGTATTCTCGATGCGGGCGGCGGTGACGGTTTTTTCTCCCGCCGTCTGGCTGCGCTGGGGCATCAGGTGGTATTGTGCGACCTGTCAGAAGAGATGATTGCCCGTGCACAGCAGGCCGCGCAGGATGATGGCGTGGCAGAAAATATGTCCTTTATTCATTGTGCGGCACAGGATATCGCACTTCACACTGAGGGGGCGTTTGATCTGGTATTATTTCATGCCGTTTTGGAGTGGATCACAGATCAAAAAGGTGCAATTGAAGCACTGACCGCTATAATAGCGGGCGGTGGTGCATTATCGTTAATGTTTTACAATGCGAACGGACTTGTGATGCGAAATGCGATATTAGGCAATTTTCATCTGGCAACTCCGGAAATTCAGCGCCGCCGCAAGCGTTCGTTATCGCCGCAGAATCCCCTTGTGCCGGAACAGGTTTATCAGTGGCTGGATGATTGCTGTCTGACTATTGAGGCAAAAACCGGTGTGCGGGTTTTCCATGATTATCTGCAGAGCCGCCAGTTACAAAACCGTGATTTCCCGGCGCTGCTGGCACTGGAGCAACGCTATTGCCGTCAGGAGCCTTATATCAGCTTAGGCCGCTATATTCACGTTATGGCACGAAAACCGATCAGAAGGATGGACAATGAGTGAGTTTACCCAAACAGTCCCGGAGCTCGTGGCATGGGCGCGAAAGAATGATTTCTCTATCGCACTGCCGCCGGAACGGCTGGCTTTTTTACTGTCTGTTGCCGTGCTCAACAGTGAGCGCATCGACGGTGAAATGAGTGAAGGGGAACTGGTGGATGCCTTCCGTGAAGTCTGCAAAGGCTTTGAACAGACCACCGAATCTGTCGCGGTGCGTGCAAACAATGCCATCAATGATATGGTGCGCCAGAAAATATTTAACCGTTTTACCAGCGATTTATTTGAAGGTAATGCGATTTATCGTCTGACCCCGCTCGGGATCGGCATCAGTGATTATTATATCCGCCAGCGTGAATTTTCCTCACTGCGTTTATCCATGCAGCTTTCCATTGTGGCCGGTGAACTGAGCCGCGCGGCAGATGCCGCCGAAGAGGGCGGAGATGAATATCACTGGCACCGTAATGTGTTTGCCCCGCTGAAATATTCAGTGGCGGAGATTTTCGACAGTATTGATATGTCGCAGCGCATTATGGATGAGCAGCAAAACGGCGTGAAAGACGATATCGCCAAACTCCTGAACCAGGACTGGCAGGCGGCGATTGCCAACTGTGAGCAGCTGTTATCTGAAACCTCTCTGACGCTGCGGGAATTGCAGGATACCCTCGAAGCCGCCGGTGACAAATTGCAGGCAAACCTGCTGCGCATCCAGGACGCCAATATGAATACCACCACCGGATCTGAGCTGGTGGATAAACTGATTTTTGATTTGCAGGCCAAGCTTGACCGTATTATCAGCTGGGGCCAGCAGTCTATCGATTTATGGATCGGCTATGACCGCCATGTCCATAAATTTATCCGTACCGCCATCGATATGGATAAAAACCGTATTTTCTCGCAGCGTCTGCGCCACTCTGTTCAGCACTATTTTGATTCGCCGTGGGCACTGAATGTTGCAAATGCGGATCGTCTGCTGGATATGCGTGATGAGGAGATGGCACTGTGTGATGACGAAGTGACCGGGGAATTACCACCGGATCTGGAATATGAAGAGTTCAGCGAGGTCAACGAGGAACTTGCGGCCATGATGGAAAGCGCGCTGGCGGTGTATAAAGCACAGGCGAAGCCGCTGGATCTGGGCGCGGTTCTGCGTGATTACCTCGCGAAATATCCGCGGAGCCGTCAGTTTGATGTGGCACGGATTATCGTGGATCAGGCCGTCCGCCTCGGGGTCGCCGATGCCGACTTCTCGGGCATCCCGGCGGAATGGTCAGCAATTAATGAATACGGAGCAAAGGTGCAGGCACATGTCATCGACACATATTGAACAATTTATGTCAGCAAAGCTGGCTCAGGCACTTGCCAACAACCTTTTTCCGGAACTTGACAGCCAGTTACGCGCCGGCCGCCATATCGGTGTGGATGATCTGGATAATCACGCCTTTCTGATGGATTTCCAGGATGAACTGGAAGGTTTTTACGCCCGCTATAATGCGGAACTGGTTCGTGCACCGGAAGGGTTTTTCTATCTGCGTCCGCGTTCCACCACGCTGATCCCGCGCTCTGTCTTATCCGAACTGGAAATGCTGGTCGGGAAAGTGCTGTGCTATCTGTATCTCAGCCCGGAGCGCCTGGCCAACCAGGGTATTTTCTCCACAGCAGAACTCTATGAAGAACTGCTGTCACTGGCCGATGAAGCCAAATTGCTGAAAGTGGTGAATAACCGCTCCACCGGGTCTGACCTGGACAAACAAAAATTACTGGAAAAAACCCGTGGTGCGCTGAACCGTCTGCGCCGTCTGGGTATGATCACATTTGTTGCCGCAGATAACAGCCAGTTTGTGATTGCCGAGTCGGTTTTCCGCTTCGGTGCGGATGTCCGCAGCGGGGATGACCCGCGTGAGGCACAACTGCGTCTTATCCGTGACGGTGAGGCTCAGTCTCTTGCGGAAGAAGAAAAACACCCGCGCCCTGAGGATCAGGACGATGATAATGAAGAATCTGAAAATGACAACGCGACGGATGAAGCGGAGGATGAAGAATGATTGAACGTGGTAAATTCCGCTCGCTCACGTTAGTCAACTGGAACGGCTTTTTTGCGCGCACTTTTGATCTGGATGAGCTGGTCACCACCTTATCCGGCGGTAACGGTGCCGGTAAATCCACCACCATGGCGGCGTTTATTACCGCTATGATCCCGGATTTGACCCTGCTGCACTTCCGTAACACCACCGAAGCCGGGGCAACATCCGGTTCCCGTGATAAAGGTCTGCACGGTAAACTGCGTCCGGGCGTGTGCTATGCCATGCTGGATGTGGTGAACTCCCGCCATCAGCGTGTGTTGGTGGGGGTGCGTCTTCAGCAGATTGCCGGACGTGATAAAAAAGTCGATATCAAATCCTTTATGATTCAGGGATTGCCGGCAAAATACTCCCCGACGCAGATTGTCAGCGAACAACTGGCTGAACGTCAGGTGCGGGTACTGCCGCTGAATGATCTGAAAGCACGCCTCGAGGATATTGAAGGTGTGCAATTCAAACAGTTTAACTCGATTACGGATTACCACTCGGTTCTGTTTGAACTGGGTGTTATTCCGAAACGCCTGCGTTCTGCGGGTGACCGCAGCAAATTCTACCGCCTGATCGAAGCCTCTCTGTACGGCGGTATCTCCAGTGCCATTACCCGTTCTCTGCGCGACTATTTACTGCCGGAGAACAGCGGGGTGCGTAAAGCATTCCAGGATATGGAAGGGGCACTGCGCGAAAACCGTATCACACTGGAAGCTATCCGCGTTACCCAGTCTGACCGCGACCTGTTCAAACACCTGATCACAGAAGCGACCGCGTATGTTTCAGCGGACTATATGCGTCACGCCAATGAGCGCCGTGTGCATATCGATCAGGCGCTGAATGTGCGCCGTGAACTGCTCGGCAGCCGCAAACAGCTGATCAGCGAACAGTTCCGCCAGGTGGAAATGTCCCGCGAACTGGCAGAGCAGACAGCGTCATCGGCTGATCTGGAAACCGATTACCAGGCGGCGAGTGATCACCTGTCTCTGGTACAGACAGCGATGCGCCAGCAGGAAAAAATTGACCGCTATCAGGCAGATGTGGAAGAGCTGACATTCCGTCTGGAAGAACAGACTGAAGTGGCGGAAGAAGCGGCAGAACAGCTGGCGGAATATGAAGAACGCAACCATGTTGCGGAAGAGGAAGTGGATGAACTGAAAAGCCAGCTGGCCGATTACCAGCAGGCACTGGACGTTCAGCAGACCCGCGCCATTCAGTATCAGCAGGCATTACAGGCGCTGGAACGCGCCAAAGCGGTGTGTCAGCTGCCGCAACTGGATATTGATTCACTGGATGAATGGCTGGAAACCTTCCGTGCCCGTGAAGAGCAGGCAACCGAATCCCTGTTAGGGCTTGAGCAGAAAATGAGTGTGGCACAGGCCGCACACAGCCAGTTCTCTCAGGCCTATGAGCTGGTGAAATCCGTTGTGGGTGAAGTCAGCCGCAGCGAAGCATACCAGACTGCCCGTGAATTACTGCGTGACCTGCCGTCACAGCAGATGATGGCTGACCGCGTACAACCGCTGCGTCAGCAGTTATCAGAACTCGAACAGCGCCTGCACAGTCAGCACAATGCACAGAAATCGCTGGATGATTTCTGCAAGCGCATCGGGCAGCAGATTGAGGCGGACGGGCTGGATGACATGCTGATGACCCTTGAGGCGCAGCAGGAAAACCTGAGTGTCAGTGTCAGTGAAAGCGGTGAGCGCCGCATGGAAATGCGCCAGCAGGCAGAACAGCTGAAGCAGCAGATCCAGTCCCTGACAGTCAAAGCGCCGGCCTGGCTGGCGGCACAGGAAGCACTGACACAACTGTGTGAACAGTCACATGAAACGTTCACCAGCACCAATGATGTTACCGAATATATGCAGCAGTTGCTGGAGCGTGAGCGCGAAGTCACTGTTGAGCGTGATGAAATCGCGCTGAAAAAAGCACAGCTGGAAAAAGATATTGAGCGGCTCAGTCAGCCGAGCGGTGCGGAAGACGGCCGTATGCTGGGACTGGCGGAGCGTTTCGGCGGTATATTACTGTCCGAAATCTATGATGACATCACCATTGATGACGCACCGTATTTCTCCGCCCTGTACGGTCCGGCACGCCATGCGATTGTGGTACCTGACCTCAGTGCCGTGCGCCCGATGCTGGATGCGCTCGATGATTGCCCGGAAGATCTCTATCTGATTGAAGGGGACCCGCAATCCTTTGATGACAGTGTCTTCACCACCGAAGAGCTGGAACGTGCGGTACTGGTGCGCAGCACCGATCGCCAGTGGCGTTATTCCCGCTTCCCGTCAGTGCCGCTGTTCGGCCGCGCGGCGCGGGAGAATCAGCTGGCGGTGCTGGAGCATGAACGGGATGAGCTGGCAGAACGTCTGGCAACGCTCTCCTTTGATGTCCAGAAAATGCAGCGTGCCCACCAGGCATTCAGCCGTTTCGTCGGTAAAAATATCTCTGTGGCCTTTGAGGCTGATCCGGAAGCAGAAATCCGCACACTGAATCAGCGCCGTAATGAGCTGGAGCGGGAACTGGCGCAGTTTGAGGATCAGACTGCCGTTGCCCGTCAGCAGTACGCGCAGATCAAAGAAAACCTGAGCATCCTGAACCGTCTGATCCCGAATACGGCTCTGCTGCTTGATGAAACACTGGCGGATCGTGCGGATGAGATCCGCGATGCACTGACCGATGCACAGGAGTCTGCCCGCCATATCCAGCAGTACGGCACGGCACTGCGCAAGCTGGAGCCGATGGTTGCTGTTCTCCAGAGTGATCCGGAGCAGCACGAAGCGCTGATCCGCGATTATGAAAACGCGAAACAGGTTCAGCAGCAGGCACGTCAGCAGGCGTTTGCCCTGGAAGAGGTCGCACAGCGCCGTCAGCACTTTAATTACGGCGAATCTGCCGGCATGCTGACAGAAAATGCTGATCTCAACGACAAACTGCGCCAGCGTCTGGAACACGCGGAATCTGATCGTACCCGCAGCCGTGAAATGCTGCGCCAGCAGCAGACCAAATGTGCGGAGTTCAACCAGGTACTGGCCTCACTGCGCAGTTCGTATGAAACCAAATCAGATATGCTGCGCGAACTTGAGCGTGAAATGAGCGAGATTGGTGTTCAGGCGGATGCCAATGCGGAAGAGCGTGCCCGTGTACGCCGTGATGAACTGTACAATCAGGTCAGCCATAACCGTGCCCGTATCAATCAGCTGGAAAAACAGCTGGGGATCGGGGAATCGGAAATGGACAACCTGCAAAAACGTCTGCGTAAAGCGGAACGTGATTACCAGCAAATCCGTGAACAGGTGGTTACCGCCAAAGCGGGCTGGTGTGCCGTGATGCGGATGGTGAAAGAGAGTGGTGTTGAGCGCCGACTCCACCGCCGTGAACTGGCCTATGAAGATGCCGATACTCTGCGTTCTATGTCGGATAAAGCGCTCGGGGCACTGCGCCAGGCGGTGGCGGATAATGAGCATCTGCGTGATGCGCTGCGTCTGTCCGAAGATCCGAAGCGTCCGGAACGCAAGGTGCAGTTCTTTATCGAAGTGTACCGCCATCTGCGCGAACGTATCCGTCAGGATATTATCAAAACGGATGATCCGATCGACGCTATCGAACAGATGGAAATCGAGCTGGCCCGTCTGACTGACGAACTGACCGCCCGTGAACAGAAACTGGCGATCAGCTCGAAAAGTGTGGCCAATATCATCCGCAAAACCATTCAGCGTGAACAGAACCGTATCCGCATGCTCAACCAGGGGTTGCAGGCAGTGGCGTTCGGTCAGGTCAAAGGTGTGCGTCTGAATGTCAATATCCGTGAAAGTCACGCAATACTGCTGGATGTCTTATCCGAAGAGCACGAGCAGCATCAGGACTTGTTCGCCAGCCAGCGTCTGACCTTCTCGGAAGCGATGGCGAAACTCTATCAGCGCCTGAACCCGCAGGTGGATATGGGGCAGCGTCTGCCGCAGACTATCGGTGAGGAACTGCTGGATTACCGTAACTACCTTGAGCTGGAAGTGGAAGTAAACCGTGGTTCAGACGGCTGGCTGAAAGCCGAGAGCGGGGCGTTATCCACCGGTGAGGCGATTGGTACTGGTATGTCGATTCTGGTGATGGTGGTGCAGAGCTGGGAAGAAGAATCCCGCCGTCTGCGCAGCAAAGATATTTCACCGTGCCGTCTGCTGTTCCTGGATGAAGCAGCACGTCTGGATGCGAAATCTATCGCCACGCTGTTTGAACTGTGTGATCGCTTACAGATGCAGCTGATTATTGCGGCCCCGGAAAATATCAGTCCGGAAAAAGGTACGACGTACAAACTGGTACGTAAAGTCTTCAACAATCAGGAACATGTGCATGTGGTGGGACTGCGCGGCTTCGGCCAGCCGGAACCAGCGCCGGCATTACCTGAACAGGTGACAGAAGATGAGGACGACGGGGAAAACGGGGAAGAAGAGCAGGATTAATTCTTTCCTCCGGGTTTTTCTCTGAAACGGATGAGCACATTGTTGTGCTCATCCGTTTTTTATATCAGCGCTGTGAATCTAAAACTTCGTTGTTATTCACAACATCCTGCGCTTTGGTATAGCTCTCAATCAGTAACTGATAAGCCGGGAAAATCTGCGTGTAAGCCTGCGCCCATTCCGCCGCATCGGCGCGGTTCCAGGTTTTTTGCAGCTCAGAGGCGACCGCAGCGGTATCCATCGGTACAACACCCGCCTGGACAACGCGTGCCAGCGTAATTTCCTGTGCCATTTTGGTATAGGTGCCGGAAGCATCAATCACCGCAAATACCTGATAGCCGTCGGCCACGGCACTGATAGCCGGGAATGCCATACAAACGCTGGTGATTGTACCGGCAATAATTAACTGTTTTTTACCTGATGCCTTCACCGCCGCCACAAATTCCGGGTTATCCCAGGCATTAATTTCACCTTTACGCGCAATATACTGAGCATGCGGCGCATTCTGATGAATTTCCGGGATCAGCGGGCCATTCGGACCCTGCGGAACGGAGGCGGTGGTGATCACCGGGATATTGGCGAGTGTTGCCATTTTTGCCAGCACGGCGGCTCTGGCGCGTAATTCCGTCATCGGCATATCGCCGACAGTCTGGAACAGTCCGCTCTGATGATCGATTAACAGCATCAGTGCATCATCAGGATTAATAACAGGACGCTGACCATTAAAGTTTGCCGGAATACTCATTTTAAGACCCTCGTTTATGATAATTTGAACGTTATTTTTGTTTAAACAGGGTGTTTACCAGACTCCCTGTTGTGCGGATTAAAATTAATGCATAAGCGAAAGTCTGAGTAGTGCGGATATTGATAAACAATGTTCTGAATTCAGAACAATCAGGCGGGGATCTGATGCTATCAGGCGGCAGGATTCCTCACAGTGTGATCTGAATAACGTTAATATGAAACAGGAATAGTTAGATTTTCACTCCGCGTGATCGACACAGAAAATTAAGGATACACAATGCGTAAACTGACCCTCACCCTGAGTGCTCTGGCACTCGCTCTGAGCCTCAACAGTGTGGCTGATGCCAAAGTATACATGCCGGAAAAAGTCAGTGACGGCGTGACAGCGGCTCAGCTGGCACAGCAGCATGCCATTCACTGGATTTCGGTTGAACAGATTGAAGAGAGTCTGAAAGGGCAGCCGCCGATGGCGGTGGGCTTTGATATTGATGACACCGTCTTATTTTCAAGCCCGGGCTTTTACCGCGGTAAACTGGAATACTCCCCGAACGATTTCAGTTATCTGAAAAACCCGGAATTCTGGGAAAAAATGAATAATGAGTGGGATAAATTCAGTATGCCGAAAAAATCGGGCATGGATCTGGTGCAAATGCATCTGAAACGTGGCGACACCGTGTATTTCATCACCGGACGCAGCAAAACCAAAACAGAAACAGTGACTAAATACGTGCAGGAAGGGCTGCGTATCCCGGCGGATAAAATGAATCCGGTTATTTTTGCCGGTGATGAGGAAGGGCAGAATAATAAAGTCAGCTGGATGCGTGATCACAAACTGAAAATTTATTACGGTGATGCGGATGCGGATATTGCCGCGGCCCGTGAACTGAACATCCGGGGTATCCGGGTATTACGTGCATCAAATTCCTCTTATCAGCCACTGCCGAAAGCCGGTCAGTTCGGCGAAGAAGTGGTTATTAATTCCGAATATTAATTATCATCTTCCGGTCATATAACAACGCCGCCGGGGTGCGGCGTTGTTTGTCTCTGTTTATCCGTACAAAAAACAGCGAATGAGATGTATTTCAGATATTCTGCAACGGCTGTTTATGTAAATAGTGCAGTGTATTCATCTTAAAAAGGCGTATTTGCGCCTTTTTTCTACGATTTTTTCGTTATCCTATTTTCAATTATTCTCTGACAGGTAAAATCAGCAGGGAAGTCATTTACACGATGTATTTACTATACTGATCATAAGTATTAACAATTGTCCGGAACAGACATAATAAAAAAATAAGAGAGGGATGTTATGGTGACGGGAGTTAAAAAAGTTGTTCCCATTTCCGCCATGATAGGAACACTGTTACTGACGCCGGTTTCGTGGGCTTCAACAGCTCCGGTAACGCATCTGACAGAAGCAGATGCCAAAGTGGAAAACCTGAAAGTATTTTCACAATCGCCTGAAAATACAGAAACGCAGCCCGCAGAACCGGTGGCCGGTGTGACTGCACTGCCCCTGAACGATGTCGCTGACAGTATCCGCCGTGAAGTCCCGGCGGCAACACCATTACTTTATACCGATACACTGACAAACATTTATGCGGAACATCAGCTTAAGCCGCTGTGGACCGATGAAAAAGCACGTCTGTCTCTGGAAAATCAGCTGGCGGAAGCCGCCCTTGCAGGATTTCAGCCGCAGTTTACGGCCTGGCTGAATGCACTGGCACAGCCGGATCTGACCCCGCTGGCACGGGATATGATTTTAACCGATGCCGCGCTGGGTTATCTCTATTACCTGGACAATGTCGGCACCAAAGGCGATAAATGGCTGTACGGCGCCCGTCCGTTCACATTTTCGGCTGTCAGTGAACCATCACTGGCGCGGCTGAATACGGCGGCACATAACGGCACGCTGGCCGCATTTACCGGCACGCTGTTACCGGCGAATAAGATGTATCAGCCGATGCGTAAAGCGATGCTGGCGCAACTGGCCGACACCGTGCCGTGGCCGGAAATGGTGATTAACCGGACACTGCGACCGGGAGAAAGTCATGAATCTGTCGGCGCACTGCGGGAAATCCTGCACCGTTTTAATCTGATCTCAGCCAATGACATGATGAGCGCCGGTGCAGCGTATGATAAAACGCTGGTGGCGGCGGTTAAGGAGTTTCAGTTACAGCACGGGCTGGAAGCCGATGGTGTCATCGGTAAACAGACCCGCGAATGGCTGAATAAGACACCGCAGATGCGGGCGGCCATAATGGCGGTGAATATTCAGCGTCTGCGTATCACGCCTGACAATCAGCCGACAGCCATCCTGGTGAATATTCCGGATTTCTCACTGTATTTCTATGTCGATAATAACCTGATTCTGGAATCCAGAACGATTGTCGGCCGTGCGGAACGCAAAACGCCGATTATGTCCAGCGCGCTGAATAATGTGGTGATCAACCCGCCGTGGACAGTACCGCCGACCATGAGCCGTCAGGATATTGTGCCGCGCGGCAGGGCTGATCCAAGCTATTTCAGCAGCCGGGGTTATACCATTTATAACGGATGGAGTAATAACGCGTCGGTGATCGACCCGTACAGTATTGACTGGAGTGTTATTACACCGTCAAACTTCCCGTACCGGATCACTCAGGCACCGGGGCCGTCCAACTCACTGGGCCGTTATAAATTCAATATGCCGAACTCAGAGGCGATTTATCTGCATGACACGCCGAATCACAGCCTGTTTAATAAAAATATGCGGGCTATCAGTTCCGGTTGCGTCCGGGTGAATAAAGCCAAAGATCTCGCGGCGATCCTTCTTGGTGATGCCGGATGGAACGAAACCCGTGTGGATGGTGCACTGAAAGCGGGCAGTACCCGTTATGTCTCTATCCCGAACCGGATTCCGGTTTATCTCTATTATCAGACTGCCTGGGTCAATGCGGAGAATATCCCGCAATATCGTGCGGATATTTACCGCTACGATGACAGCAGTCTGAAAGGTATTGATAAATTAACGGATATCACACCGTTCCTGATAAAAAGCTGATCATATTAAGCCGCTTGTTTATTATCAATAAGCGGCTTTTTTCTTATATTAATATAATTAAAAATTAATGATTATTCGGTTTAAATAATTTCCTGTATAACGTTGTACCTCCCATACTATTAATTAACTGAAAGTGATGACAGGGCATCCCCCGGCAAAGGCTTGCTGCGTGTGACATGGCGGGTTTACACCTCTGATGTTCATAAATGTCGTCCGGATTTACTTTCTGAGTAAAAATATGCTTTTTTATTTGACTCCGGCGGTATGAATCGGTAAAAAATAGATGGTCAGTTTTGTTTATTGCTGTTTTTTCCCATTTCGACATAAATATTGAAATAACCTGACGGAAATTTACAGAAATAGACAAAACCGATCCGCTGCGGGTCTGAACGGTGAACACAATTATCGCTGTCCGGCCATGTTATATTTAATCAGATAAAGAGTGATTACCGTCAATGGATATAATTGATAACGACCGCCGTAAATGGCTGGGATTTGGTGCGGCGGCGCTGGGGCTGGCTTTATTACCGAATCACGCTTTTGCATCCCTGACTACACCCCGGCCGAAGATTTTACGTTTTGAAAACCTCAATACCGGTGAATTTTTAAAAGCAGAATTTTTTGACGGTAAACGTTATAACCGCTCTGAACTGGCCCGCCTGAACAAACTGTTCCGCGATCACCGCAGCAATAAAGTCAAAACTATTGATCCGCACCTGTTTGACCAGATGTATCTGTTACAGGTCATGATGAACATTAATAAACCAATCCAGCTGGTTTCCGGCTATCGCTCACTGGTAACCAATAACCATCTGCGTAAAACCACTTCCGGTGTGGCGAAGAAAAGCTATCACACACGCGGCCAGGCGATGGATTTCCGCATTCCGGGTATTCAGTTAAGTCAGGTCCGTAAAGCGGCTATGAAAATGCGGGCAGGCGGTGTGGGATATTATCCGTCCAGTAATTTTGTTCATATGGATACAGGACCGGTCAGAACGTGGTAATCTGTTGTTATTACCCGCATTAACCGGAGTTTTGTGTCATGCAATATCATATTATTCCTGTCACCGGCTTTATGCAGAATTGCACCCTGATTTGGTGCGATGAAACAAAAGCCGCTGCCATTGTCGATCCCGGCGGTGAAGCACCGCGTCTTATCCGTGAAATTGAACAACGCGGTCTTAAACTGGAAAAAATTCTCCTGACGCACGGTCATTTTGATCATGTCGGCGCAACTGCTGATGTGGCAGAGCACTTTAATGTGCCGATCATCGGCCCGCAAAAGGAAGATGCATTCTGGATCGACGGGCTGACTCAGCAGAGCCAGATGTTTGGTGTGGAGCCATGCCGTGCATTTACACCGGATCAGTGGCTGGAAGAGGGCGATAAAGTCACTGTCGGTAATATTGAACTGGATGTACTGCATTGCCCCGGCCATACTCCCGGCCACGTGGTCTTTGTTGATAAGCAGGATAAACTGATTTCAATGGGGGATGTGCTGTTCAGAGGCGGTGTCGGCCGCAGTGACTTCCCGCGCGGTAATCATCAGGATCTGATCAGTTCGATTAAAGATAAAATTCTGCCGCTGGGCGATGAATACCGCTTTATTCCCGGTCACGGGCCGATGTCCACACTCGGGGAAGAGCGTCGTACCAATCCGTTCTTACAGGACGAACCGCCGGTCTGGTGAGTAACATCATAGTAAAGATGAAAGGTGCCTGACGTTGTCAGGCATTTTTTATGATCCGGGTTTCAGATAGTCATCAAAATATGCTGCTGCTTTTTCAGCATCAATGCTGAGATTACCTTTCCAGCCCGCCCAGGGCATTTCCATATCCGAGCGGCCTTTTGTATTCTTCAGCTGATTCTCTGCGATAGTCATATCACCGAAGTCAGTCCATTGGCTGAGAGACAGCGCCAGGAACTGATTCGGTATCACACCTGTTAATGCCAGTGACTGTAAGATCCCCCGCAGGGTATAGCGATCACCGGCTATCAGTTTCGATGTTTTCAGCCGCTTTTCGAACTGGCCGGGCGTTTCATCCTCCGGCGCGCTGCGCAGCATATCCAGTAACTGTCTGAATACCGCTTTATCCTGCTATGTCGGCATGACCGGCTCTGTGGTCAGAAGATGTTTCAGATTCAGATAAGCATACAGTGCGGTACTGCTGTATGCGTTTCCGTAATACAGGCAATACTGAAAATAGCTGTCATTAATGTATTTGGCGGTATCGTGATCACTGCAAATCCAGCAACAGGCATATTGTGGTTTTTCCAGGTAAGCATGTGCAGGCAGGGTATGCAGCTTATGAAAAGCACTTAATACTGAGCGTCCCCGCAGATAACTGCCGCCGACACCGGCAATAAACGCGGATATACACCGTTCCCGGGTTAATGCCGTGTTGTTTTTCAGGCTGTGCAGACGGGCGATAATGTCATCATGGCTGCTGAAACTGACGATATTGTTCGCCTGCCAGCCGGATTGTGATAAAAGCGTCTGATCTTTTTCAGATAATGTCTGTGTATCATAAACAGAAACCTGCCGTTCGCCGTCATAACGGCCATTTTCATATTTATACAGCTTGCGTAAAACCCGCATTATTTTCTGCGCAGGCAACCTTATATTATCAGGAACAGATAAAACAAAGCCCCCGGCCGGAAGCCGGGGGCTTTATCAGAAGCAGAATGTCTGCTGAGAAATTACAGTACCGCGACGATGGCTTCGCACAGCGGAACCATATTTTCCAGGGTCAGACCGGCAACGTTGATGCGACCGGAGCTGACGGCATATACCGCATATTCATCACGCAGGCGTGCAACCTGTTCTTTGGTCAGGCCGCTGAAAGAGAACATACCGTTCTGGCGGATAATAAAGCTGAAGTCCTGCTTCGCACCTTTTTCCTGAAGTGTGTTCACAAAGAGCTGACGCATACGCTTGATACGCTCGCGCATGGTAGTCAGTTCCTGAATCCACTCTTCTTTCAGTTCCGGATCAGACAACACGGTTGTCACAACGGCACCACCGTGTGACGGCGGGTTAGAGTAGTTGGTACGGATCACAATTTTGATCTGGCTGAACGCACGATCGGCGGTATCCGGATCAGCCGCAACCAGGGTACAGGCACCGACACGCTCATTGTACATGCCGAAGTTTTTAGAATAAGAGCTGGCGACCAGCATCTCAGGATGGGATTCAGCGAAAATACGCAGCCCCTGAGCATCTTCATCCAGACCAGCGGCAAAGCCCTGATAAGCAAAGTCGAAGACCGGCAGCAGACCTTTTTCTTTTACCAGAACTGATAACTGCGCCCACTGCTCAGCAGTCGGGTCAATACCGGTCGGGTTATGGCAGCAGCCGTGCAGCAGGATCACATCACCGGCCTGTGCCGCTTCGAGGCTTGCCAGCATGCCATCGAAATCAAGCGCATGATTTTCGGCGTCATAGTAATTGTAACTGCAGATTTCCAGACCGGCACCGGCGAAGATACCGTTATGGTTAGGCCAGGTCGGGTTGCTGATCCAGACACGTTTTGCGCTGGTCTGTTTAGCAATAAAATCAGCCGCGATACGCAGTGCACCTGTACCACCCGGTGCCTGTGCGGTACGGGCGCGTTTGGCGGTGATGATGTCACTGTTATCGCCAAACAGCAGTGTCTGAGTCACCGTACCGAATTCAGGTATCCCGGTGATAGGCAGGTAGTTTTTTGTGGTTTCATTATCCAGCAGATACTTTTCCGCTTTTTTAACACAGCTCAGTACCGGTGTTTTACCGGTTTCATCTTTATAAACACCAATACCTAAATTGATTTTGTTTTCACGTGGGTCCTGACGGAAGCTGTCAGCCAGACCTAAGATCGGGTCGGCAGGCGCGGCAGTAATATTCTCAAACATAGTTGTTGATCCCAATAGTATCTGATAGTGCGGATAAGAGGACTGTCACAAGGTTATCAGGTTAACTCCCTGTAAATCATTTGCCAACTGTTTACAGAAAAAAGACGAAGATCTTGTGAAGTGGGTGACGTCCTGTTGAGGTTTGCATGAAAATACATCACAAAACGCGTTAAACAGATAACAAAAAACCCACGGCAAGCCGTGGGTTTTGGTATTCATATTCAGCGTAAAGCTAAATCAGAACTGGTAGGTCAGACCTAAACCAACAACATCACCGGTGTTGATTTTGTTGCTGCGGGTGAAGTCGTCGTTGTCCAGCAGGTTGATTTTATAATCAATGACTGCAGACATGTTTTTGTTGAAGTAGTAGTAAGCACCCAGGTCGATGTATTTAACCAGGTCTTCGCTGCCTTTGGTACCGTTTTCCAGGTCTTTACCTTTAGACTGCAGGTAAGCGATGGATGGACGCAGACCGAAGTCGAACTGGTACTGTGCTACTAATTCGAAGTTCTGAGTTTTGTTAGCGATAGTATCTGCTTCGCCGTATTTGGTCATGTTACGGGTTTCACCGTACAGAGCGGCCAGGTATACGTTGTTAGCGTCGTATTTAGCACCAACGTTCCATGCTTCAGCACGTTTACCTTTAGCATCCAGGTTATTACCAAAACCATTTTGCTGTGGAATAGTACGGGCAGAGTTAGAGTAACCACCACCCAGAGTCACGCCCCAGCCCAGGTCGTAAGCGGTAGCGAAACCGTAGCCGTCGCCGTTAGATTTAGCGCCGTCCTGTGCTTCGATTGAGTTTTCGTCGTTAGCACCCTGGTACTGCAGAGCGAAGCTCAGGCCATCAACGTAACCGAACATATCGCTGTTGCGGTAAGTCAGCAGGTTGTGGTTACGACCGGTCATGAATACGTCGGTCTGTGCCATGGTGTCGCCACCGAACAGTGGCAGAACGTCGGTCCATGCTGCAGTGTCATATACCACACCGTAGTTACGGCCGTAGTCGATTGAACCGAATTCAGCGAATTTGAAACCAGCGTAAGCTAAACGTACTTTGTTTTTGTTTTCGCCTTCAGTACCGTTGGTTTTGATTTCGTTTTCGAAACGACCGAAACCGGTCAGTTGGTCAGTGATCTGAGTTTCACCTTTGATGCCGAAACGAACGCGTGAATCGTCGCCATCTTCTTTAGCGCCGTTGTCATCAGACTTAGCGAACATGTGACGAACGTCAACTTTACCGTACAGGTCTACTTTGTTGCCGTCTTTGTTGTAGATTTCAGCCGCGTTTGCTGCACCAGCAACTAACAGAGCCGGGATAACCACTGCAAGAATATTGCGTTTCATTATTATTACCCTCATTGGTGTTATTCGGACACCTGCCACTGCCAGAAATAGTTCTGAAAAAAATTTGGAACTATTTATGAGAGTTTAGTGTCGTCTGTGTCGGCGACCAGTGTTCCATTGGTAAAATATTTTATCTACCCTGAAAGTGCTACAAAAACGAAGAATCTGTAACAAATGGAAAAAAAGTATTTCAAAATGTAAATAATTGGGAGCTTTTTGAACAGTCAGAACCACAGGCATAAAAAAAGCCGACCTGATGGCCGGCTTTTTACATTCAATATTTTTGATGGAAATCAGAATGTGGCGCTGCGCGGGGTGCGCGGGAACGGGATGGTTTCACGGATATTTGAGACGCCCGTCACATATGACACCAGACGCTCAAAACCCAGACCGAAACCGGCGTGCGGCACAGTGCCGTAGCGGCGCAGATCACGGTACCACCAGTAATCTTCTTTGTTCATACCCAGTTCATCAAAGCGGGCATCGAGTTTGTCCAGACGCTCTTCACGCTGTGAACCCCCGATAATTTCACCGATTCCCGGTGCCAGGACGTCCATCGCGGCCACGGTTTTGCCATCTTCGTTTTCGCGCATATAGAATGCTTTGATGGCTTTAGGGTAGTTTTTAACGACCACAGGCGCTTTGAAGTGCTCTTCCGCCAGGTAGCGCTCGTGCTCAGAGGACATATCCACGCCCCAGTACACGTCGTTTTCAAAGGTTTTGCCGCAGTTTTCCAGGATTTTGATCGCGTCGGTGTAATCAACCTGTGCAAAATCGGAAGTGACAAAACGCTCCAGGCGTTCGATGGCTTCTTTATTAATACGCTCAGCAAAGAATTCGAGATCATCGCGGCGTTCTTCCAGAACGGCTTTGAAGACAAATTTCAGCATGGCTTCGGCCAGACCGGCCACGTCATCCAGGTTTGCAAATGCCACTTCCGGCTCAACCATCCAGAATTCCGCCAGGTGGCGGCTGGTGTTGGAGTTTTCCGCACGGAACGTCGGGCCGAAGGTATAGATTTTACTCAGCGCAGAGGCATAAGCTTCACCGTTCAGCTGACCGGATACGGTCAGGAATGCTTCCTGGCCGAAAAAGTCTTCACTGAAATCCACTTCGCCTTTATCGTTGCGCGGCAGATTGTGGAAATCCAGGGTGGAGACACGGAACATTTCACCGGCACCTTCGGTGTCAGAGGTGGTGATAAGCGGGGTGGATACCCAGAAGAAACCCTGCTCGTCGAAGAAACGGTGTAATGCCTGGGATAAAGTATGACGGACACGGGTAACCGCGCCAATCAGGTTGGTGCGCGGACGCAGGTGCGCCACTTCACGCAGATACTCGACAGAGTGGCGTTTTGCCGCCATCGGGTAGGTATCCGGATCATCAACCATACCGACAACACGAACCTGTGTGGCATGGATTTCAAAACTTTGTCCCTGACCCGGGGAAGCAACCACTTTCCCGGTAACTTCAACAGAACAGCCCGCCGTTAAATGAAGCACTTCATCATGATAATTAGGTAAATTATTTTCGATGACGGCCTGTACCGGATTAAAGCAGGAACCGTCGTAGACGGCGAGGAATGAGATCCCGGCTTTTGAATCTCTCCTTGTACGGACCCAACCCTGTACTGTGACTTCGCTGTCAACAGGTACACGGCCTTGCAGTACATCGACCACAGGCGCTATGCTCATAGTTGAAACTCTCTCTTCTTATATATAGGTCTGTTACACGCGTTACCCGCCATCTTCTGAGATGTGAGTAACAGAATAGTCATCAGTTGCCGTCAAACGGGCAATCTCACTATGTTACTTGCTCACTGTCAGGAAACAAGCAGAAATTGGAGGTCAGAAGCCCGAAAAACAGAAAAAATAACCGTCTTTTTCTGTTCTCCGGGGGTAACTGTATAAAAGAGAGGATCAGCAGGCGCGCTGAACGTGGGGAATATCAAAAGCGCGGCGCAGTTTATCGACAAACTCATCATCTTCACAGATGGTTTTGCCGGGGCTGTCGGAGAGTTTGGCGACCGGTTTCCCGTTACATTCCACCAGCTTGATAACAATATTCAGCGGCTCGACATCCGGGATATTGCAGGTCAGACGGGTGCCGATACCGAACACCAGGTTGATCCGGTCACAGAAATGGGCATAGAGCGCGAGGGCTTTGCGGAAATCCAGGTTATCGGAGAAGACCAGCGTTTTGCTCATCGGGTCGATACCCAGCTTTTCATAGTGAGCAATCGCTTTTTCACCCCATTCTACCGGGTCTCCGGAATCGTGGCGCAGACCCTGATAAGCACGGGCAAACGGGACATCGAAATCGCGCAGGAAGGCATCCATGGTGATGCAGTCTGTCAGTGCAACACCCAGCTGATCCGGATATTCATCAAGCCAGGTCTGGAGAGCGGCGCGCTGGCTGTTGGCCAGTTCCGCACTGATCTGCTGATGTGCCTGGAACCATTCGTGTGCCTGGGTGCCGACCGGCTCCAGATCGAGTTTTTCTGCCAGCAGGTAATTACTGGTGCCGACCAGATACGGGAAATGCTGTTTCAGTTCCGTGACAATCGCTTTCTGGACATCATAAGAGAAACGGCGGCGGGTGCCGAAGTCCATCAGTTTGAAGCGGCTGAGGTCGATCCCTGCCTGTTCCGCATCCTGATAAAAGCGTGTCACCAGTTCGCGCAGACGGATAACGGCATCTTCCGGCGTTACCTGCGGTGATTCATGGCGGTGAACGAGTTCACTAATCAGCGCCAGCAGCGGGACTTCCCACAGGATAACTTCCACCCACGGGCCGCTGATACGGATAGCCAGCTGACCGTTGCTGTCACAGCGGATATTCACCTGTGACGGATCAAACCGGAACTGACGGAACCAGGCGAGGTAATCTGCCGAAAAGAACGGCAGGCGGGCCAGATAGTTGTACTCGTCATCACTGACTGACAGCTCTGCCATCATTGCCACCCGCCGGCGCAGTTCATCTGCGTACTGTCCCAGCAGTTTGTTGCTCCGGCAGCGGAATTCCGCGACGACCGGAATTGAGCGGTAATGATGGAACACTGCCTGCTGCATGTGCAGCTTATACGCATCGGTATCCAGCAGTGATGTGATAATTGGGGTTGCTTCTGAATTCATGGCGCTTTCAGCATCCTCACGGAGCAATCAACCTAAACAGGTTATAGCTTACTATTATCTGCGTATAGTAACACGTTATTTCCCCTGTGCGCGATGTTCAGCGGGGAATCACATTATTTGTTAACATTTTATTCATATTTGAGGTTGTACCACACCGCGGGGAAATAAGGGCGTATCACAAACTGCTAAAATTTCGTTTACCACGGCGCCAGAATTATGAGAGCCTAAGAACAGCGTAATTGTAATCATTTAATAAAACAGTGAAGAGAAAACCATGACACAACAGCGGCAGGCGAAGTATCGTCAGGACTATCAGGCTCCTGACTATACCATTACCCATATTGATCTTGATTTTGCGCTCGACCCGCAGACGACAGTGGTGACTGCCGTCAGTCAGGTGAAGCGCCTGAATGACAGTGCCTCAGAGCTGGTTCTTGCCGGTGAGGGGCTGACACTGAAGCAACTGACCATTGACGGCAAAGTCTGGTCAGATTACCGCGAAGCATCCGGTTCGCTGCACATTCAGAATGTGCCTGAACAATTTACTCTGCAAATCATTAATGAAATCAGCCCGGCGGAAAATACCGCACTTGAAGGGCTGTATGTGTCCGGTGACGCACTCTGCACGCAGTGCGAGGCCGAAGGCTTCCGTCATATTACGTATTACCTTGACCGCCCGGATGTGCTGGCGCGTTACACCACCCGTATCACGGCGGATAAAGCCCGCTATCCGTATCTGTTATCCAACGGTAACCGGATTGATGCCGGGGAATCCGGGGATAAACACTGGGTAAAATGGGAAGATCCGTTCCCGAAACCGAGCTATCTGTTCGCACTGGTGGCCGGTGATTTTGACGTGCTGCGCGATACCTTTATCACCCGCAGCGGCCGTGATGTGGCGCTGGAACTGTTTGTCGATAAAGGCAACCTTGATCGCGCCGGCTGGGCGATGACCTCCCTGAAAAATGCCATGAAATGGGACGAGGAGCGCTTTGGTTTCGAGTATGACCTCGATATCTATATGATTGTGGCTGTCGACTTCTTTAATATGGGCGCAATGGAGAACAAAGGGCTGAACGTCTTTAACTCCAAATATGTGCTGGCGAAGAATGAAACGGCGACAGACAAAGACTATCTCGGGATTGAATCTGTTATCGGTCATGAATATTTCCATAACTGGACCGGTAACCGTATCACCTGCCGTGACTGGTTCCAGCTCAGCCTGAAAGAGGGACTGACCGTTTTCCGTGATCAGGAATTCAGTTCTGACCTCGGCTCACGTCCGGTTAACCGGATCAATAATGTCCGTGTTATGCGCGCGGCGCAGTTTGCCGAGGATGCCGGTCCGATGGCGCACCCGATCCGCCCGGACAAAGTCATTGAGATGAATAACTTCTATACACTGACCGTGTATGAGAAGGGTTCTGAAGTGATCCGCATGATCCACACCCTGCTCGGCGAAGAGCAGTTCCAGGCCGGGATGCAGCTTTATGTCCACCGTCATGACGGCAGTGCCGCGACCTGTGATGATTTTGTGCAGGCGATGGAAGATGCATCGAATGTCGATCTCACTCTGTTCCGCCGCTGGTACAGCCAGTCAGGCACACCGCTGGTAACTGTACGTGACAGTTATGATGCGGGTAAAAAACAGTATCAGCTGCATGTGACCCAGATGACCCCGCCGACACCGGATCAGCAGGACAAACAGCCGCTGCACATTCCGTTTGATATCGAACTGTACGGCAGCAACGGTGATGTGATCCCGCTGCGCCATGAAGGGGAGCCTGTTCATTCAGTACTGAATATTACCCGTGATGAACAAACCTTCACGTTTGATGATGTCAGTGAAAAACCGGTGCCGTCGCTGTTCCGCGAATTCTCCGCACCGGTGAAAGTGGATTATCCGTATACGGATGCACAACTGGCGTTCCTGATGCAGCATGCCCGCAATGAATTTGCCCGCTGGGATGCTGCACAGTCTCTGCTGGCATTACATATAAAGGAAAACATCCGCCGTTATCAGGCCGGTGAAGACTTACAGTTACCGGAAGCGGTGACAGATGCTTTCCGCGCGGTACTGCTCGATGAGCAGATTGATCCGGCACTGGCGGCTCAGATTCTGACACTGCCTTCAGAAACCGAGGTTGCGGAGTGGTTCCCGGTCGCGGACCCGGATGCGGTCAATGCCGTCATGACCTTTATCGCAGACACATTTGCCCGTGAACTGGCGGACGAACTGTATGCGGTGTATGTCAGCATGAAGACCGGGGCATACAAAATCGATCATGCGGATATTGCAAAACGCGATCTGCGTAATGTCTGCCTGGGTTATCTGGCGCTGGATGAAGACACCGCACAGGCGGATAAGCTTGTGTCACAGCAGTATACGCAGGCCGATAATATGACCGATTCCCTGGCTGCGCTGACGGCGGCGGTGAAAGCGGCGCTGCCGTGCCGCGATAAACTGCTGACGGATTATGACAACAAATGGCACCGGGATGGTCTGGTGATGGATAAGTGGTTTATTCTTCAGGCCACCCGTCCGGATGCGGATGTGCTGGATAATGTGAAATCACTGCTCAGCCACCGTTCCTTTACCATGGCGAACCCGAACCGGGTGCGTTCACTGGTTGGTGCATTTGTGATGAATAACCCGAAAGCGTTCCATGATAAGTCCGGTAAAGGTTATGAATTCCTGGCGGAGATCCTCTGTGATCTGAACAGCCGTAACCCGCAGGTGGCATCACGTCTGATCGAGCCTCTGATCCGCCTGAAACGTTATGACGATAACCGTCAGAGCAAAATGCGTGATGCACTGCTGCGTCTGAAAGGGCTGGATAATCTGTCCGGTGATCTGTTTGAGAAAATCACCAAAGCACTGGGTGAGAACTGATCGGTGAGATGTCTCCGGGGAAATTTTTTACCCCGGGGAAGATCCGGATAACGGGCAAAATAAAAAGACGCTGTAAATATGTCCCTATACGCTCAGGCGCGTCATCCATGACGCGCATGCTTTTTATTTCTCTGCCCGCCATCCGGATAATTGCATCGGCATTGTTACAGACAAAACACCTCTCCGGAGGTGTTTTTTTTTGCACTGCAATACATTGTCACAGTAACAGAGCGTTATTTTTAACCATATACGGTAAACTCGGATTAATTGACGACCTGTATATAAAAGAAAGGATTTCGGGATGAGAAATAACATAAACCGGTTCAGTGGCTGGTTACAGGGAGTATTCTCCCTGTTTTTGTTGCTTTTTGCGGTAACAGTGGTTGCTCAGACGGAGACATTTCCCCGCATGCAGGGTGCGGTCACTGATACCGCCGGGTTGCTTACTGCCGGTGAACGCAGCAGCATTGAACAGAAACTGAATTCCCTGCGGGAACGGACCGGTGCTCAGATTGCAGTACTGACCGTGAAGACGACCGGATCACGTGATATTGAAAGCTACGCAGAGAAAGTCTTTAACCAGTGGCGGCTGGGGCGTATCAGTATTGATGATGGTATTTTATTGCTGGTGGCTGCGGATGACCGCGCGATGCGGATTGAGGTCGGGTACGGGCTTGAAGGGGCGGTCAGTGATGCGGCGGCAAACCGTATCCTTAATGATTATTTCATTCCGAATTTTAAAATGGGGAATTATGCCGGTGGTATTAATGATACCGTTGATGCCCTGATTGCCAAAGTCCGTAATGAACCGCTGCCACCTGTCACCACTCCGGCATTTTTTATCACCAAACAGGCAGGGCCCGTTGGCTGGATAGATATTGTCCTCGGTGTGGTACTGGCGGCGAGTGCGTATCTGTGGGTGGCTTTCCTGTATGGCATGGTGAAGCGTTTTAAACTGAAAGCGGCGATCCCGATCGCCATTATTCTTTATCTGACCTGGTACGCCGGCGGTTTTAATAACCCGGCCGGAAACGGTATCCATTTCGGGGAAGATTTTCTCTACACGGAATTACCGCGCTGGAGTCAGTTCCTGTTCCTGAAAATTCTGCCGTTCTGGCTGGTTATCGTCCTCACCTTTACGATGTTTATCGCAGTCGTTTTCCTGTTTCTGCTCTGTCTGGGCGGGGCAATCTGGCTAATCGGAAAAGTGGTGAAAACACCGAAAATGCGTATGGCCATCGGCTTCGGTGCTTTCGGGACGCTTTTCGGGTTTATTTTCGGTTTGTCGTTCGGCGGAAGCCTGATTTTTGCGTTGTTGTGCGGGGGCGGATTAGGTCTGTTTATGGGCATCGGCAACTATCTCGGCATTGTTAAATCCGGTGGCGGAGGCGGTCGTGGTGGTCGCGGCGGAGGCGGAGGCGGATTCCGCAGCGGCGGCGGTGGTTACAGCGGCGGCAGCAGTCGCTCCTCATCCGGTGGCGGCGGACGCAGCGGCGGCGGCGGGGCATCCGGCCGCTGGTAATCTGAGAATCAATGACGTACAGAAAATGTGCGTCATTTACTGCGTAAAAAAGCCGTGCAGAACGGACGCATTTCACCTATTATAGCCGCCTGAGATAGGCTCCCGCTGTTTCAGCTATGATTCACGACCTATTTTGTTACAGAGAAATTGCCCGGTACGGCGTGTTGTGCCGAAAACACATATCTATAGCAAAAGGTATTTAAGATGTATTATCCGCTAGTCAGGAAGGCCCTGTTCCGCCTTGATCCGGAACGCGCCCACGAGTTCACCTTTCACCAGCTTAAACGTCTTTCCCGCTCTCCTTTCCGTTTTCTTATTCAGCAGCATGTCGCCACCAAACCCGTTCAGTGCATGGGACTCTCATTTAAAAACCCGCTCGGATTAGCCGCTGGTCTTGATAAAGACGGTGAATGTATCGAAGCGTTTGATGCAATGGGTTTTGGTTTTGTTGAGGTCGGTACGGTCACACCAAAACCACAGCCGGGGAATGATAAACCACGTCTGTTCCGTATTGTGGAAGCAGAGGGGTTAATTAACCGGATGGGATTTAATAATCTCGGGGTCGATAACCTGGTTGAGAATATTAAACAGGCCCGTTTCGGGGGCATCCTGGGCATTAATATCGGCAAAAATAAAGATACGCCGGTTGAGCAGGGTAAAGATGACTATCTGATTTGTATGGATAAAGTATATACCCACGCCGGGTATATCGCTGTTAATATCTCATCACCGAATACACCGGGATTACGGACACTGCAATACGGCGATATGCTGGATGATCTGTTGTCAGCAATAAAAATAAAGCAGCAGGAGTTGCATCAGAAGCACGGAAAATATGTGCCGGTCGCGGTAAAAATTGCCCCTGATTTAACAGAGGAAGAATTAATTCAGGTTGCTGACAGCCTGGTTCGTCATAATATTGATGGTGTGATTGCCACGAATACCACATTAGACCGCTCATTAGTGCAGGGATTAAATCACTGTAATGAAACCGGCGGATTAAGCGGTCGTCCGGTACAGAATAAGAGCACCGAAATTATTCGTTTATTATCGAAAGAGCTTAACGGTAAATTACCGGTTATCGGTGTCGGCGGAATTGATTCCCTTGTTGCTGCCCGGGAAAAAATGGAAGCGGGTGCATCATTAATCCAAATCTATTCAGGATTTATCTACCACGGGCCCAAATTAATTAAAAATATTGTAAATTACCTGTAATTTTCACTATTATTCCTGTCAGGGGGTTTATTTTTCCCCCTGTTTCTTCTATATTTTCAGATGTTGCCTGAGAAATTGTCACCGGCAGGCAATGCACGTTAAAGCAAACAATCATTTTTAATTATTTTATTTAATGTGTAGTGAAAATATGAATCGCTAATCAGGTATTAGCCGGGAATGTGATCAGATGAAAATAAAACCTGACGATCAATGGCAGTGGTATTACGATGATACGCATGAGCGTATTATGCTGGATCTTGCCAACGGAATGGTATTCCGCTCCCATTTTGCACCACGCCTGCTGGCACCGTATGCCCGGTGTCACAGCCCGTTTTCTGTTGATGATGCCGCGTTATTTTTTATCTTTGAAGAACAGATTAAAAAATTAAATATTCCGGCACAGCAGTGTGCTGAATTAACACTGAATGCGTTAATTGCGTCGCGTTTTTTAAAGCCGCAGATGCCGAAGAGCTGGTATTTTTCATTGTTCTGCGCAATGACGAAACCGGAGCAGGGGCAGCTGGTTGAAGTGGTGGCGGATAACAACCGTCAGCGCAGTAACTTTATTGTGGCGGAAGCAGGGGACAGTGCCAGTTTATGTCTGCTGGTTGATCCGGTACTTGAATTACACGATCGGAACATGTGTTTTTGTGATCCGATAAAGATCATGAATGATCGTTTATTACCGAGAACCCCGGTAACACGGAGTTTATTAATGGGCAGAGCAGTTTGATCCTGCCACGGTAAATGATCATTATCAGGATCAGTTGACGTTATATAACTCCCGGATGATCCTTATTATTAATACGTGATCGATTCAGTCACCGGACGTTATAAACAGATTACGCCCAAAAAATACCCCCGGTGGTTTATCTGCCGGGGGTATTTTTTACCGGTTATCTGTGACGGCCGGTTATCCGTGACGGTCGGTTATCCATGACGAACAGTAATATTAGTTTTCGGAATACAACTGCACGCCAGAATCTCCCCGTTCTCTTTTACCGCTCCTGCTTTCAGCGGCGTAACTTCACCGGAGACCAGCGTGACTTTACAGCAACCGCAGACACCGGCACGGCAGGAATAAGGGATACTGACCTGATGACCTTCCAGCTGCTCAAGTAAGACATGCTGATTATTCACCGGATATAATTTTCCGTTAAACGTCAGTTCAAGCTCAGCTTCCGGCTGTGCGGGAGCGGCCTGTACTTTCTCAACGTCCTGTTCCTGATACTGCCGTGGTTCCCGTGTTTCCAGGATGGTTACCGTATCACCTGTCTGAATCACCCCGGTATTGCGGGCAATGGCATTCATACCGAAATCGACATCATCGTTATCTGCAGCTTTCCGGAAGGTTTGCAGGGTATGGAACGGTTCCATTTCCGGATGTTTAATCCCTTTATCGGTACTGACGGTAGTGAGAATGCAGCGGCTGCACGGTTTTTTCAGATCAAACACCACATCGCCGACCTGAATGGTTTTCCAGCGATCTTCCGCAAACGCTTCTGCGCCGGTGACAATAATGTTGCCGCGGAACTGCTCAATTTTAATACCGGCACCGCAGCGGCGCTGTACCTCGCGGAAAGAGGCTTCGTTAACCACCAGGTAAGGATAACCGTCGGCAAACGACACCGCCGTATCCGGGAATTTTTTTACCCTGCGGGTGGATTGCGGGCTGAGCCAGCGCAGCTGTACCGGAATATCAAAGAACTGACACAGCCACTGATTGATTTTTTCCGGCGCAAGCAGAGAGGTGAAATGATTTCCCCAGACTTCGCACGGCAGGTGATCGGGACGGAAATCCTCAAACAAAATAGTGGCACTGCTGCCGTCAGGGCTGCGCAGGCAGATCCCGTTACTCAGCAGTACCGGGGTAAACAGCACCATCTGCGGATAACGGCGGGCGGTGATAAATTTTCCGGTCTCATCCGTTACCATAAAATTACGGTCAAAGCTCAGACCGGTTTCCCCGGCATGGCTTTGTGACTGGCGGATGCCCTTCATTGACTTCACAGGAAAGGTATATAAACGGGAAAGTGTGATAGGTGTTGTCGTCATTGTTATCCGTTCTTTTCGTTATTATCAGTAATACCACAATGGCATCCCGGTTTATCCGGAAAAAGGTGAGCGTCAATTTTATGATTTACCGCCCGGATCCGCTATAATGCGCTCCAATTTTTTATTTCAACGGTAAACCATGATGAACGCGTATTTTGCCAGCACCGCCCGCGGGCTCGAAGAACTCTTAAAAAATGAATTAGCGACACTGGGCGCTGAGGATCTCAGTATTACGCAGGGTGGCGTTCACTTCCGGGCGCAGCCGCGTACGATGTACACGTGTCTGATGTGGAGTCGTCTGGCATCCCGTATTTTATTACCGCTGAATGAGTTTAATGTCTATAGTGACATGGATCTTTATCTCGCGGTGCAGTCCATTGACTGGCCTTCAGTATTCTCCGCTGACAAGACATTTGCCGTGCATTTCAACGGCACTAATGATGAGATCCGTAACAGCCAGTACGGCGCACTGAAAGTCAAAGATGCTATCGTTGACAGCTTTACCCGCAAGACCGGCACACGTCCGGATGTGGCAAAACAGCAGCCGGATATCCGCATCAACGTCTATCTCAATAAGGAAAAAGCCTCGCTGGCGATCGACCTGAGCGGGGATTCCCTGCATATCCGTGGTTACCGCGAACTCGCCGGTCAGGCACCGCTGAAAGAGAACCTGGCGGCAGCGATTATTCTGCGCTCCGGCTGGCAGAAAGAGACGCCGATGGTCGATCCGATGTGCGGCTCAGGAACCCTGCTGATTGAGGCGGCAATGATTGCCTCCGATTGTGCGCCGGGCCTGAACCGTCACCACTGGGGCTTTGAAGCCTGGGGCAGCCATGACAGAGCGGTCTGGGAATCTGTCCGTGCCGAAGCGCGTGAACGCGCTAATGCCGGCCTGGTCAGTGCAACTGCCCGTTTCTTCGGCTCTGATACTGATAAACGTGTGCTGGATATGGCCCGCGCCAATGCCCGCCGCGCCGGTGTCGATAAACTGATCACTTTCCAGCAGAAAGATGCCACCAAACTGGAAAATCCGCTGCCGGACGGCCCGAAAGGCACCATTATTTCCAACCCGCCGTACGGCGAGCGGCTGGAAAGCGAACCGGCACTGATTGCCCTGCACAGCGTGTTCGGTCGTGTGGTGAAAACCCGTTTCCCGGGCTGGCGCCTGTCATTATTCAGTGCCTCTCCGGAGCTTCTCAGCAGCCTGCAATTGCGTGCGGAACGTGAATTTAAGGCAAAAAACGGCCCGCTGGACTGTGTGCAGAAAAACTATCAGTTAAGTGAAACACCACCGGCAACAGCGCAGGATATCGGGGCGGATTTCGCTAACCGTCTGCGCAAGAACGAAAAGAAATTAGCAAAATGGGCGAAGCAGGAAGGCGTTGAATGTTATCGCCTTTATGATGCCGATCTGCCTGAGTATAATGTCGCGGTTGACCGTTATGCGGATTATGTGGTGGTGCAGGAATATGCTCCGCCGAAAACGGTTGATCCGAACAAAGCACGTCAGCGCCTGTTTGATGTGATCAGCGCGACACTGGCTGTGCTGGAGTTACCGGCGCATAAGCTGATCCTGAAAACCCGTCAGCGCCAGAAAGGCAAACAGCAGTATGAAAAACTGGCGGAGAAGCAGAACAGCTTCCTGGTGAAAGAGTATAACGCACAGTTATGGGTTAACCTGACTGATTACCTGGATACCGGCCTGTTCCTCGATCACCGTATTGCCCGCAAAATGCTGGGACAGATGAGCAAAGGCAAAGACTTCCTCAATCTGTTTGCTTATACCGGTTCGGCAACGGTTCACGCCGGTCTCGGCGGTGCGCGCACCACCACGTCTGTGGATATGTCACGTACCTATCTGGAGTGGGCGGAACGCAATCTTCAGAGCAACGGCCTGAGCGGCAGACAGCACCGCTTAATTCAGGCAGATTGCCTGAGCTGGCTGGCGCAGACACCGGAACAGTTTGATCTGATCTTTATCGATCCGCCGACGTTCTCCAACTCCAAACGGATGGAGGACACCTTTGATGTCCAGCGTGATCACATCGACCTGATGAAACATCTGAAACGTATGCTGCGCCGCGGCGGCACCCTGATGTTCTCCAACAACAAACGCGGCTTTAAATTAGATCAGGACGGTATGGATGTACTGGGGCTGGTTGCTCAGGAAATCACTGCCAAAACACAGTCACAGGATTTTGCCCGTAACCGTCAGATCCATAACTGCTGGCTTATCCGCCATGCAGGCGAGGAATAACAGAAATTATGTCGTTGATTAATATGGCGGGCGCCTGGCTCGCATTCAGTGATGCTCCGCTGCTGGAAAATGCGGAGATGCATATCGAAGAAAATGAGCGTGTCTGTCTGGTCGGCCGCAACGGCGCGGGGAAATCCACGCTGATGCGGGTACTGACCAAAGAACAGCCGCTGGATGATGGTACGGTTATTTATGAGCAGGATCTGATTGTTGCCCGTCTGCAGCAGGATCCGCCGCGTGACGTGGAAGGCACCGTGTTTGACTTTGTCGCCGAAGGGGTGGCAGAGCAGGCTCAGCATATCAAAGCATATTATCAGATCTCAAAACTGGTGGAAAGTGATCCGAGTGATAAAAATCTGTCAAAAATGGCAGAATTACAGGAGATCCTGGACACGCAGAACTTATGGCTGCTCGACAGCCGGATCGCGGATGTGATTGCCCACCTGGAATTACCGGCAGATGAAAAACTGTCCGCACTGTCCGGCGGCTGGCTGCGTAAGGCGGCACTCGGACGCGCACTGGTCAGCGGGCCGAAAGTGCTGTTTCTGGATGAACCGACCAACCACCTGGATATCGAAACTATCCAGTGGCTGGAAGGCTTTCTGAAAAATTTCAGCGGCAGTATCGTCTTTATTTCCCATGACCGTTCATTCATCCGCAATATGGCGACACGGATTATCGATCTGGATCGCGGAAAATTAGCCTCCTGGCCGGGCAGCTATGATGATTATCTGGTGGCCAAAGAGGAAGCTCTGCGCGTCGAAGAGATGCAGAATGCGGAATTCGACCGTAAACTGGCGCAGGAAGAAGTGTGGATACGTCAGGGTATCAAAGCCCGCCGTACCCGCAACGAAGGACGTGTCCGCGCCCTGAAAGCACTGCGCAATGAACGTGCCGAACGCCGCGAAGTGATGGGCAAAGCGAAAATGCAGGTGGAAGAGGCGACCCGTTCCGGAAAAATCGTCTTTGAAATTGATGATATCAGCTATGGTATTGACGGCAAGAATCTGGTCAGCCATTTCAGTGCTCAGGTGAACCGGGGAGACAAAATTGCTCTCGTCGGCCCGAACGGCTGCGGTAAAACCACACTGCTGAAACTGATGCTCGGCGATTTACAGCCGGATGACGGCAGTGTGCATATCGGTACCAAGCTGGAAGTCGCCTATTTCGACCAGCACCGTGCGGCGCTGGACCCGGAAAAAACGGTGATGGATAACCTGGCAGAAGGCAAACAGGAAGTGCTGGTTAACGGCAAACCGCGCCATGTACTCGGCTATCTGCAGGAGTTCCTGTTCCATCCGAAACGCGCGAGAACCCCGGTACGGGCACTGTCCGGCGGGGAGCGTAACCGTCTGCTGCTGGCCAGATTGTTCCTGAAACCGAGCAACCTGCTGATCCTCGATGAACCGACCAACGACCTTGATGTCGAAACACTGGAACTGCTGGAAGAGCTGGTGGATAACTATCAGGGCACTGTTCTGCTGGTCAGCCATGACCGTCAGTTTGTTGATAACTGTGTGACCGAATGCTGGATTTTTGAAGGCGACGGTAACATCGGACGTTATGTCGGCGGCTACTTTGATGCACAGCAGCAGCGCGCACAGGTTCAGTCGCTGAAAGCGCCGGCGGAAAAAGCGGGAAAACCGCAGGCGGCGGAAGAAAAACGTAAAGATAACATTAAAAAAGCAAATACATCTGCAAAATTAAGTTATAAATTACAGCGGGAACTTGAACAATTACCGTCATTGCTGGAATCCCTCGATGAGGACATTCAGCAACTGCAAAGTCAGGTCAGTGCGCCTGATTTCTTTAATCAGCCGCATGATGAAACAGACCGCGTACTGAAACAGCTGGCAGAAAAAGAGCATGCGCTGGAAGAGGCGTTTGAGCGCTGGCAGACGCTGGAAGCAATGCAGAGCGGGAACTGATCCCGCCTGTGATTTTGGAGAAATAACGAAACAGTGTGCGCTCATCATTCACATGACTCAGTCACGGTGCTGTGTCCGCAGTGCGACCTCGTAGTGGAAATCCCTGAGCTGGAACGGGGAACCAAAGCGGAGTGTCCGCGCTGTCATACACACCTGGCCGCCCGCTGGCGTGAACCGCGCCGCCAGCCGCTGATGTATGCACTCAGCGGCCTGGTGATGTTTGTGCTCGCCGGGATGTTTCCGTTTGTCTCGATGAAAGTGGCGGGTATCGAAAGCGAAATCACGCTTTATCAGATACCGTCTGTGATGTTCGGGGATAACTACGGCGAACTGGCACTGTTTTTTATGGGATTTGTGCTGGCGGTTCCGGCATTCTGCCTGTTTGCCATTACATTACTGTGCAGTGGTATCCGCCTGCCGCGCCAGCTGGCTATTCCGGTCACGCGGTTGCTGTTCCGGCTGCGGGCCTGGTGTATGGCGGAGATTTTTCTCGCCGGTGTGCTGGTCAGTTTTGTCAAACTGATGGCCTACGGGGATATCGGACTGGGTGTCAGTTTCTTACCATACTGTCTGTTCTGTGTGATGCAGGTGCGGGCATTCCAGTGCCTGGATAAACACTGGGTCTGGCAGCGCATTGCACCGCGTCCGCCGCTGCCGGTTGCGCTGGAAGCCGGAAAAGGCGGATTGTGCCAGGGCGTGCGGTTGTGCGGCACCTGCCAGGCGATTCTGCCGGCAGATATGCATCAGTGCCCGCGCTGCAGCAGCCGGGGTCATGCCCGCCGGCCAAACAGCTTACAACTGACCCTGGCGCTGCTGTTCACCTCGCTGATTTTATATATCCCGGCAAACCTGCTGCCTATCATGATCACCGAATCGCTCGGCAGTGATTTCGGCTCGACCATTATGGCCGGGGTGATTCTCCTGTGGGGGGATGGCTCTTATCCGGTGGCGATGGTGATTTTTATCGCCAGTATTATGGTGCCGAGCCTGAAAATGCTGGCTATCGGCTGGCTGTGTCTGGATGCCAAAGGCCACGGCTGGCGTGATCCCGGCCGGATGCACTTTATTTATGAAATCGTGGAATTTGTCGGACGCTGGTCCATGATTGATGTGTTTGTGATAGCCGTACTGGCAGCACTGGTGCGGATGGGGCGTCTGATGAGCATCTATCCGGATATTGGTGTGATTTTATTTGCGATGGTAGTCATTCTGACAATGATTGCCGCCGAAATGTTCGACCCGCGTCTGACGTGGGATCGGCTTGAAAAAAAACGGGCGGAGAGTGCTAAGGAGCCTCAGGTTGAACGATAAAACTGATGATTTGACAGAAGCGAAGGTCAGCAAACTGAAAAGCTGGTCACCGGTCTGGATAATTCCCATCGTCACGGTACTGATTGGTGCCTGGATTCTTATCAGCCACTTTCGCGGACAGGGACCGGAAATTACCCTGATCACCTATAACGCCGAAGGGGTCGAAGCCGGTAAAACCAAAATTAAAAGCCGCAGCGTGGATGTTGGTGTGGTCGAAAGCGTTATGCTGGATCAAAGCTACAGCCGCGTGATTATCAAGGCGCGTCTGAATGCCGAAATGAAAGATGTTCTGCGTAAAGATACTGTTTTCTGGGTGGTGAAACCGACAGTCGGCCGTGAAGGTGTTTCCGGACTGGGCACACTGCTGTCAGGGGCTTATATCCAGGTACAGCCTGCCAATACCGGCGGCGAACGTCATGAATTTGAATTGCTCGACTCACCGCCTCTGGCCTCTCCGGATGCCAAAGGTATCCGCGTGATATTAACCAGTCAGCAGGCCGGGCAGCTGAATCCGGGTGATGCGGTGCTGTTCCGCGGCTACCGTGTCGGTTCCGTGGAAACGGCAGAATTTAATCTTGATGAACGCGAGATGCAGTATGAACTCTTTATCAACGCGCCTTATGACAAACTGGTGACCACTAACGCCCGCTTCTGGAAAGACAGCGGCATTGCCTTTGATATGTCCTCACAGGGTGTGAGTGTCCAGGTCGGTTCGCTCTCCACGCTGCGGCTTTTAATTTTGGTTTTACCGGCTTCGACCCCTTCGGCGTTATAGGTGATCAGGGTAATTTCCGGTCCCTGTCCGCGAAAGTGGCTGATAAGAATCCAGGCACCAATC